>CABEAE010000001.1_pt1 | contig 253281 bp, 279 predicted proteins | sample 3132301 | NCBI WGS metagenome assembly CABEAE01 (sample SAMEA5534342, study PRJEB31848) | metagenome | biome: tundra; feature: field; material: soil | place: USA | collected 2013-05 | depth 0.45 m
CCCTGTTTTTTTATAAAGCCTAAGCTGGACAGTATGGAGAGCAAAAAGGACGGAGACCAACGGACGGCTCTACGTCCAGCGTCATTTCCCAATATTAATATTTAGGAAGCGTCCACTTCGTACTTCCCACGGTTCAGCCAAGACTCATCGTCGCACTAGCGACAAAAAGACCATTCACTTGTAAAAATAGTGTGTTAAGGCTTAAAATTTTCTCTTTTTCCGTCAATGCTACGCCCTCTGATCCGATCCCAAAAATGACTTCTTGGGCTCTGACTCATAACCGTTCAGCAGAATGGAATAAGAAACTTAAAATGAATAATAGGATTAGAAAGATACCAACAAATAAAATCCAAGGACGATTTCCCTCGTGCCTTGGTTACAAGCGCTTTCCCCCTAGTTTTACATGCCGTGTTTGCCCTTCGAGAGCCTCGTATTTTAGTTTGGCGTAGCAGGTGACGATAATTGACGATATTTTACGAACGTTGTGGATCGATAAAGGGAATGCATACAATTTACATGCAACTAAGGACAGAAGATGTGCCTGACAGTTGTCCCAGGTTCCCGACTAGGCCCTTTCTGGCGCGCAACTACCGTCAGGCACATCTTTACTTGGCGCGGGTAAGGAGGGGATAAGGCGCTGCTGTAAAATGAGAGCAGACTAAAAAGCCATACACACCACGCATATGATGCTGCACGTAACGCCATACGCACCACACATATGATGCCGTACGTCGCGACTCTATTTTTTACCACGGCGCCTATGTCTGCTTTTTATTTTTCCACTCTAAAAATATAAAATTTAAGCGCGCAGAGCTGGGGGCATTTTATAAAATACCGCTTTAAAGGCAAAGCCGAAAGTAACAGATAAACTAACCGACGAAGAATTCAGTTTAAAATTGGCTGCACAACTGACGAAGAACGAGCTAGTTTAAAACGTTTTACCGATGATGCTGGCATAGCAATAATCGACAACCCACCTAAGAAGCCACCGCAGAAATAGGGCCGGCCAGAGAAATAGATACGCTTCGTTATACATATTCACGTAGCTGAAAAAGTGAACAAAATATCTTTTTTGAGAAGTCGAAAAGCACGCACATATTGGTCTACTTGCCCGAAGTATCGAGCTTCCCATTCTTGATAGAGTTCTTCTGTGTGGGCTTTGCTATCGTCATAGCTGATGTTGAAAAGCTTCCGAGTGTCAACGTTATTTTCCCACAGCACAACTTCATCGCGATCAGACTCACAAGGCCATAAGAAGCCGTCTGGATGAAACTTGATGTTTCGACCTTCTATAGCCTCTCCATTGTGGTATCCCACGATTGGTTCCCACCACGAGAGCAAAATGATTCGGGCCGGTTTGCTTACGGGCCACAATCTCAGTGAGATCTCTTCTTCTGACATGACGTCGTGTAGTTTCGCTTCAAGGCCTGTGGAGAACTGCACTTTTGCTATAGTCGTTATCCACGTAACAACGAGAGCGTTGAGCACGTCCGCTTTCTCAGCATTATCTGCGCCCGGAAAGAGCTCAAGTCCTTTAAAGTTCGGAGGGACGAAGTGCAGTTGTATGTCCTTATGCGATATCTGCCGATCTCTTAACGGTGATCCCACTACTTGCGGGAGTGAGTAAATTACGTATCGACGTTCATAAACAAGCGCAGCCGCACGTTTTATTGCTTTAATCTTGTCTGTTGAAGCGTTCTTGGCGCCGCTCTTTTTTAACACTTCAGATAGTGCAGCTGCTTGTTCCAACGCATCTATCGGCCACGACGAGCGGATTCCCGGCCGTCCCCTTTTTATTGTTCTGTCCTCGACTACTATCCCTTGCTTTTCAGCCTTTACTGGGTCGGGCGGTCGTCCTCGTTTCTTAACCCGATGTTCATAAAAGGTCTCATAGGACGGAATGAGTCCTTTTTTTGACCAGTTCCGGAGCGTGGTGACATCTATCTTAACATCAAGCTTTTCGAGGCGATTGGTGAACTCTGCGGAGTCTATGGTGGTTGCAACATTTGTCTCTGACATTCTTAATTTAAATGTATTTATATTTAATAAAAAAATTAATTTTAATTAACTAAAATTTTTATTATTTTTAAATGATTTATACTTATGTATGATACAGAGTCAACCAAAAAAAAAACATCTCAACGAGATCGAATGTGAAATCACCCAGTATATGGACTAGCGTCAGAAAGTTAGAGCCAGAGAACTCGCCGAATTTGTGGGAATTAGCATCCCTTCAATTCGAGTACGTTTACTGAAACTAATGGTGATGGGCTTTGTCGGGCAGGAAAAGACGCGGAATCACCAAGTATGGTTCTTCTTAAAGGATCGCGAGGGGTAGGATGGCTTCAAGAAGCTCGAAAGAGTTTGTTGAGGCAAATCCGACAACGAAAGCCGTAGATCCAGAAGAGCGCAAGCGTCGTGAAAGATTCATTAGAGCCCGGAAAAAAGACCATGAACTAGGCGTTTTCATTATGTACTATTAGCAGGCGCATGGACGATCAAGAGTTCTCTACGGTGAACCGTCTGCTTTGCGACGGTATCATGAATGATTCGATCCGGCACGACAAATCCAAGGTTGCATATTGTAAAGCAAATAAAAAAGAAGGGGCCCTTCTAGGGGCCTCTCACCGTCTCATCAACAGATACACTAACCCAGCTAAAAGTGCCGGTATCCCGAGTCCGAGGACCGAAAACTCTAAAACGGGCTGGGCGGGTAAGCTCGCAACGCCGCTCGTTTGAGCTGATGGAACCGAAATTCCTGGCACCGACTCATTTCCAGCAGTAGTTACGCTTGAGCTGGAGTTTGAGGAACCTGATAGAACCGCTGCCTGAACCGTTGGTGTCGCTGTTACCTTAACTGTCGGCGTTGCTGTTGCTTTTACTGTAGGCGCCGCAGTTACCTTCGCCGTCGGTGTTGCAGTTACCTTCGCCGTCGGTGTTGCAGTTACCTTCGCCGTCGGTGTGACAGTTGGCTTCACTGTAGGTGCCGATGTTGCAGTCGGCTTGATGGTCGTCGATGCGGCTGTCCAAGCCAGCTTGTCGGTGTTCCAGCTTCCACCGCTGCTAAAATCAACGATCGAATTGTATTGCCGGTATACGAAGATGCCGCCGTTGAGCGACGCGGTCTTGACTGACGTGATGCCGCTTCCGCCTGAAGCCGTATTTGCAAGGTTTGCAGAACCGCCTGCGTCGTTGTACCATGATCCGGTACCCAAAAGAGCACCGCCGGTCTCGTCCCAGCGTGTTTGTTTTACTGGCGCGTTTCCGTCCTCACCAATCCAGATCGTTGGATATTGCTCATTTCCCGAGCCTGCATTCGAGTTCCAGGAAATTTGAAGGTAATAATTATGGCCTGTGCGCAAAACGGTATCCATTGGTATATACCACCGCGCACCGCTGCCGCCGGTCGTCGCACGGTAGATAGTAAGGTACCCTTCGTTAGCGCCTTTGTAGGTGTCAATTTCAATCATAAAAGCGCCATACGCTTTGTCCCAAATTTTTTGGAAGCGCTGGCCTGTCAAGCCGCTGTAATGGAAACCTATCTCCCACGACGCTGTGTTTAGGTTGTTTGTTGCACTGCCGGCAGGGATGTAGATAAAATCATTTTGCCCTGCGTCACCCCAGTAGGGGTACCCATTTGATTGGGTTCGAAATAAGCTAGGGGTGCTGACGTACGCGTTATAGCTGGCTCCTGCCGTCCCTTGATTGACCCACGTTGATCCCGCTTGTGGGACGTAATATATGGTGGGGGTCGGTTGTGCTACAGCCGGTGTGATTACCGACCCGATAACAAGCGACGAGGCCATTAATAAAAGAATTACTCTAAGGGCTTTTCTTTTCGCATTTTTCAACTAAACACCTCGGTCTGGTAGTTCAGTAGTTGAGTACCTAAACACCACGACGAACAGCTATTTAAAAGTTTCAGTCAATTATTTTTATAAAAATGATAGATAATTATTTTATTAGCTTATTTTTTAGTTTAAAGACCTTAAAATGAATTATACTATTTTCAAGATGAAATGGAGATATCTCAAGAGGTTTAACGGACGCGAACAGCTTCAACGTGTTTTGGTAGATAATTACGAGAATGTAAGGAAGGCTGCCGAAGAAGCGCTTCAGATGCTTTCTAAAAAAATGGAAAGATCATTGCGATCGTTGCACGTGAATGGACCTAGAAAAAGCCATCTCGATATATCTTCCATAGTACACTTTTTAAATTGTATTGTTCCCTTAACATACGAAATGTTGCGTTCAATCAAGCATGGATGCCGAGAAGAACGTCATTAGAAGAACTAAAAGTGTGCCCGCGTCGGATGCTAGCCGAACTACTAGGCAAATTTGACAATTGAAAAATCGTCGGGTTATAACCTCCGCCTGATATAACCGTCGTCTGACACTTGTTAAGACTGCGGCACTAACTTAAATAACGGATGGAATTTCAGAACTTCGAGACCGTACCCGCACGAAGGTACCGCCTAGCCTTAATTTAAAAAAAATGTTCTTCTTTTAATTAAATGTTGTTTGAGCAATGATTAACGAGGCTTATCTTTTGCACCTTTTTTAAAAAGAATTGCTTAATGAACTGTGCAGCTGAGAAAAAAGTAGTGTTTTGAATCTTCAGGCCTCTGCCACTATTAATCAGCGTTTTTCAACGTAGTGCGAACACTCCTTTTTGCATTTTAGTATATCCGCAGGAACGCCGGTCGTATACCACGCGCACGTAGGGCAGTCGGACTCCGTACGGTATGCATCGCGTTCACGAGTACAACGGTGATATATGAAGACGCATTTATCACATGGAGGCGGGACGATATCAGAAACGCCCCCCACAAATTTACTATAGTCAGTCATCTGTTTACGAGGATCAAGTATGCAGTCAGTCCTTAAGCGCGTCCGGCAGCACTATTCACTCACCAGTTTCTATAATAAATTTAAACACGTCACGAAGCGCTCCCAACCTCCCCTTCTTCACTTTACCTCAACAAGTCTATACAGCACTAATGCAACCAATCCATATTCTTATGTGCTGAGAGGTCTGCATCCCCCCCAACATGCATGTAATTACCATAAATCTTTTCAGGAAGCATGGTTTGCCATCGGTCCATCTGACCTTCTAGGTCTGTTCTCTCGAATACCCCTTCCCCTACAGAAAAAAGCAGTCGTGTATATGCTCGATAATATGTTGTTGACTGCTGCTAATGAATGACAGCCTAAGAAGAACCGTAAGATTCTTGAGAGAACGTCCAGCTGTGGAGGATTAAAGCTGGATCGGATTTTTGACCGTAATTGCACATGAACCACTTAGCACTGTAGTTGCCCACCCACACCTCTTCGTAAGCTGACGTAGCTTTATACGCAGCCGCATGTGTACTGTTGGCTTTGTACCCTTCCTTCAGTTTAGCGGCTACAGTTGCATTATACACATTTTTCGCTTCGGCTTTCGATTTCGTTTTCTCGATAATTATAGTCACGTTTGAACTGCCAGGAACAGTCGCGTTTCTCCCAACTCCCGTGTAAACGTCGTTCCCTCGCGCATTGGTTGACTTTTTGAAAGGCTGTACCATGGTTAAATTGTAGGATTTGTACAACTCAGTAAGGGCGCTGCTGTAATCGGCTGACGTTTTTGTTGTCGTGGACGTTGTCGTGGACGTTGTCGTGGACGTTGTTGTTGGTGACGACGTACTAGGCAGGCCCGTACAACCGGCTGCAGACAGCGACACGACTAGAATAACTGCTATAATCACCGTAGCTTTTATCATACGTTTCGCCTATAGCTAAATATACAACACTAGACTTTTGCAGCATATAGCTTCGCATCTTTATTTAGATGGGGGGCCTATTTCTTTTTTAAGATGATGTAAACAGCTGCTATAGCGATGAGTGCAAAGACGCAAAGAACGCCGATAACTAAAGGCACGTTAACGTCTGTTAGCGCTGTTTGTGCGGGCACGTTACCTTGGACGGTATAAGTCACTTGAGTCACTAATGATGAGGAGCCCGTCGAACCGCTTTGCAAGTCCCGAGCCGTTGACGTATTAACGACCATGTTTGGGCGGAAGCTTCCCTCTTTGGCGTCGCTCGGAACGTCAAGCCTCACGGTTACGGTTGCGTTTGATTTTGGAGCTATTGACCCGCTTGAAGGCGTCGCCGTTAGCTGCCCGCTTGTATTCATTACATAGGTGAAGTTGATAGAATAAGTGAGTGATGAATTGTTGCCGCTATTGGTGAGTATCACGTCTTTTTCTGAACTCCCTCCGCGTCCGACCGTGCCAAAATCAATACTGGCCGTTGAGTAGACGGTGTTTGTTTGTGCGTTAACTCCTGTACTCACTACAACAAGGATAATAAGAAAAACAAAGAAGAGAGGCGTCAAGCATCGGCTTATGTTAAAGCTCATATAACTCCTCCTTTTCTTTAACATAACCATCTTAGATAACGTTTCACCAAATATTTCCAGTCAATTGATTCCCTAAGGCTAGATTTTAAAAAAAAGCCGATGCGCGCGGCAACTCTCTTTTTTATATATGTCAACGAATCCAACTAATTCTTGATCTTGTACTCTTTAAAGCTCTAACACACGTACGGAAAAAACATTGCTAAAGGGTATGAAAGTTAACCCCATTTTAGCATCATTGATGGTTAACCCTGTCGCGTCAACGTCGACGAGGATGCCTTCCCAATCCATATTTTCTTGTGTGCTCTTTATAGAAACGCATTTTCCAACTTTCGTTTTTAACCACATAACTTAACCTTAGGCCATGCTTTACAGGGGAATGCCGATTAAGTAGAGAAAGATGACCACCAAAGCTCCTGGGATCCCTGCTATGGCGCTGATCAACACCGTCATCCAATCGATCGGCACTCCGATACCGATAAGATTAGCTCCGGCAAGTATGATGATGCCTAAAATCGCGTTGGCGAGTAGATACCAAATAAGCCTAATGCCCCACCGTATGATCGAACCTACAATAATTAAGATCAGTATGATGATTACGGCTGCGGCCACTATACTGACTAAGTCTACCATATTTTACACTAGCGTAGTCGAGCTGATTAAGTTTGTGCTTTTTTTGAACATAAATGACCGCTTTGGTTTATTACGTCCTGTGTGTAATGAAATAACAGGTGAACGAGATAGACATTAAGTTAAACGGACTTTTCAAAAGCTACTGTTGCTGCTGCAAGCGTCATAGGGCTCACTCGACGGCTTGAAGCAGCAATAAAAACTTATGATTCACAGAGGGCGCGCAGGTTCGATGTCAAAAACGTCATATACCCAGTAACTGCGCTTCTGCCAGTCTTTGTTTAGGGCGCTTTTTGACACACGATATTTCTTAGAAAGCTTGTCGAGGATGTCAGACATTTCCAGTTGAGCGATATGTAAACGGAACATCTCTCGTCTCCTTGAGTATAATTCTTTTTTCGTCATATTAACCCCTCATACTTTTTTCCGAATTATCATCTAAAAGTTATTTGAGTATTTTTCACAATTTTTTATGTTACAGGGTTACCACTGATCATATTTCAAAAGAGAACGAGGAAAGTTGGAGCACGTAACTATCTGATAGGTGGACTGTGCTTAAAGCGGGAGTCGCGCATTAAGTGATAGATTTCTGGTCAAAGAGTCTAAGTATTAGTGTTACAAAGACTTGCGGGAAGCCTATAGGAGGACTTTAATGCCTAAATTAGTTCATTTTGAGCTTCCTGCTGACGATCCACAGCGGGCGATCGCGTTTTATGAAAAAGTGTTTGGCTGGACCATCACTAAATGGGAAGGGCCCTTCGATTATTGGTTGGTCACAACGGGATCTGACGACGAGCTTGGAATTAATGGTGCGATAACGCCGCGTATAATATCGGAGCAGGTGACGACAGACACCATTGGCGTCGAATCCTTGGATAATTCACTTAAAAAGATTGTGGAAGTGGGAGGCACCATTACGCAGCCAAAACAAGCTATTCCGGGCATTGGCTATATTGCGTACTGTACCGACACAGAAGGAAATCTGTTTGGCGTCATACAACCCGACATGTCCGCGAAATAGTGGAATTTATAGGCCCCTCATAATATGTCGTAATTCTCGGAGGTCAGAATGTAGCGGAACTACTGCAAAACCGCCGATATTAACTTACTTTTGAACTCCTCAACTTCGGTGGCCGCTAATGTCGTACTTGAGACGCCCGGTCAGTGGGTCCTGGCCGTAACTCTCGCAGAGCGCGATAAGCACGTCCTCGTGGGTCACGCCCACGTTCATGACAGTGTCATTACCCCCGTAGTAGATGAGAATGCTGCCATCGTCGCGGCGCACGACCCCGCAGGTGAACACGACCTGCGGCACATGGATGTAGGCGCCGTCCTCGACGCGGCAATCAGCCCTTGCCGGGAACAGGATAGGGATGCTTGACATCTTCACCCGCGCCGGATCTGCTAAGTCGTGCAGCCCCACGCCGAGCACGTAGGGGTTACCTGCCATGGTGGTGCGGACCCCGTGGAACACGCTGAGCCAGCCCTTGGCAGTCCTGAAGGGAGGAGAGCCGGGGCCAATCTTATCCGAGAAGACGCTCGGGCCCGCGTCAGTCATCATAATGGGTTCCGGCTGAAGCTCCCACCGATTGGATGCGACCGAGCTCGTCCAGCCGAGCTTGATCTGCGCGAAGATGCCCCCGACGTCGCCGCCTGTGGTGTCATTGGGTCGGAACAGACCCGCATAGCGGCCGCCGATGGGCTCAGGGAAAACCACCACGTTCCGCATATCTTGCTCGAGCACCGGACCGTGGCGCAAAAAGTGGCAGAAATCACGGGTTGTTGCTAGTGAGACGCGCACGCGGTTTTTCACCGTTGCGTGATAGGCACTGTAGGTGATGTAGTACGTATCGCCGATTTGGGTGATCCGCGGGTCCTCGACGCCGCCCGACTCGTTCTCGATGAGGGCCGTGGCATCGGTGCCGGGGGCGAAAGCATCCCCTTCGGTGGCCGGCACCATGGCCGGTCGCGGTTCAACACGCCAACCGTCGACGCCGTTGCTGCTGCGAGCGATCCCGAGCACGCTCATCCCACAACGAAGATGAGAACGGAACAACATGACCGTGTTGCCATCGTGCAGTGCAATGCCAGCGTTGTGGACGGTCGTGACGTGGAGGCCCGGGTCCTGCCACACTTGGTTTACTTCATTAGCCGTAAGCACGGGATTACCTGGAAATCGCGCCACTGGACAGTTTAGATCAACGATCATCGGGTTGTCCTTAAGCGTCACTTCCTTTCTTATCATCGACCATCCTCCTTCTTCGATCTTCGGAGCATTATGATTCGCAGAGCTAAATGGTTGTTGGAGTAATTTTGTGGCACGCGATAAAAAGCTATGCTCGACGGTCGTACTATCGTTTAAGCGCCTTAAGCGGGTTTTTGCAGCTACATCGTTTCGGGTTAACGCGAATTGGATTAGGTTATTTAAAGGTTAGAACAAAAGTGAATAGCAAGACTAAGCGTACTAGTGAGTTTTAACGACCGTGTTATCGCCACAGGATCGTAGACTCTTACGTAAGAATAGGTTAACGCTATGAAACACGAAACGGCCATCAAGAACGAACTTGAGATGCTCTCTGATAGTGATAAAGAACGCTTCGAGCGGATAAGAGTTGCTCAAATAGAAAAATATGGTAGCGAGAAGCCAGAGCAACTGCAGAGCGCATTGCATACCATTCGGCGGGTCTCCTATCAAAGGCTGGAATCGGAAAGCCTCAAAGAAGGTAACTTCGCGCAGTTACGTAGTGCTCGTCTCAGTATGGCGTTGCTTATGGAAGAAGAAGTCGAACAAGACGATGAATTACTAAGGAAAACGCTTGCGACGCATCTGGATCTATGTTATATAGATTTAAACGGTCCACAAAACAGCACAACGCGTGAACGTGAACTCACTAACGAGGCTCCTTTTGACCCGAGCCACGGCGTTCTGATTCCTAGCATTGTGAACATCACAAACGATTACATCGAACGACTCGAATTGACAAGAGATGAAACAAAAAGCCTGTTTCATAAACACATTAGCAGACATCTAAGTGGTTTAAATCCACCTCTTTCTCTGGATGACGGTTGGAACAAATTGGAACCCAATTTGATTTTTAAAGGCGAATAATCGTGAAGATTGCATGAGGTGCTGTTCTAGGCCAATGTTTGACATTCAAAAGCGTGTCTCGCCGTGCGCAACTTAGCGGGCACCTGCAAAGACGTTTTTGAGCAAAGAATCTGTGAGACAATGTTGAGCAGAACCAAAACTTGTCTGTCAAAGACAGAAACTCTATCAGTTACTATTGCTAGTTGTGCTTTTTTGCTGAAAATGACTCTTCTTTTTTACACGTGATACGCCCTGAGATTCATGATAACCTAAAGTTAGTGTATGCAAATAAATCCACTTCTGCTAATTAACGTTATTTTTCTACTTATTTTTTTTATAAAAACTGAAATAAGCTCAATTTACTTATTTTAGTAAATTAAGTTTATATATTAGGTCTATCTTGCTCTTTATATATGCGCTCGCTTTCCTGCCTGTATAGGAACCGCTGCGCATTCCGCTAAATAAACAATTGGAGGAGCTAGTAACACGCAATTCCCTTCAAAGGTGAAAAAAGACGCGTGAATACGCATAGGTATACAAACGCAAGCGACGCTCAGAAGGGTGGACGAAAAAATGGTTGGACAAACGTCTAACCTACATACAAGTTGAGACTGCCGAAGACCTTCGCGACCTGCTCAACGAGGTCGTCACTGAAATGTGCGATGCTGACATCACCTCGCTCGGGCTTGAAACGAAGCTGAAAGTAACAGATGCGTAGTAATAATTTATAGACGATCGGTCTACATGTTGCGCTGACTATAATGACTAGTGCGAGGAAAGGAGAGCTTGTTGTACAGCGACTCGAGTCGCTCTTCGGCCAAGTGAGATTTAACGACGACTTTTGGCGAGAACGAAAAGAGCCCTTTTGGCTCATCGTGGATACGATCTTATCCCAGAACACCTCCAATGCGAATTCTGGCGCGGCCTTACAGAATATCTTAATCAAATATAAAACAATTGAAGACGTTTTTTTGGCAAACGTGCAAGATATAGCGCACGAAATAAGACAATCTGGTCTATACGATGCTAAAGCCAGAAGCATAAGCGCTGTAGCCAATGAAATAATGGAAAACTACGGGGGCGACACGTGGTCGTTCATCGGTGGCAGTTACCCCTCTGCTCGGGACCGGCTGCAGAGTATCTTGGGCATTGGGCCAAAAACAGCAGACGTGGTGCTTCTTTTTGCGCGTGATTTTGATATCATCCCAGTGGATACGCACGTTTTTAGAGTCTCAAGACGTATCGGACTGGCTCCACAAAAGGGAGGCTACGAAGCAGTTAAGGCGGCTTTAGAAGATGAGATTCCAGCTGGGAAGCGCAAGTTCGCCCACGTCGCGCTAATTAAATTTGGGAGAGAAATTTGCAACGCTCGGCAATCGCAGCACTGGAAATGTCCACTCACTGATTTGTGTGAGTACTGTCAAGAGACGTCGTGCGATGTAATTGAACCTCGTTAAAAAAGCTAAAAAAATCTCACCGTTTCAAGATTCATTGGGCTGCGAGTTTCAATTTTGAATTTCTTGTATATCGTGCTCGCCAAATCTGTACACTTATTTTCTTCACCGTGGCTCGTGACAATCTTTTCTGGCCGAGGGTTCAGTCGCTTAACGTATTCGATCAGATGCTGTCGATCCGAGTGTCCAGAGAATCCATCAACCGTTTCGACATTCAAGTTAATTTGCATAGTGGTAGTTTTGCCGTTGTTTGAAACAGGTATCTCTTTCCACCCTTTTTGTATGCGCCGGCCGAGCGTCCCTTCTCCTTGATACCCGACGAACACCAGGGTGTTGTTTTCCTGTGGTCCGAGCGCTTTAAGATACTCCATCACAGGGCCGCTGTTAAGCATACCGGAGGTGGCAAGAATAACGCACGGCTCGCCCTTTATAATGTCGTCGCGCATTTTTTGCTCCACTCGAACAAAGCTATCTGAGAGAAACGGATTCACGCCCTCGTGGAATATCATGTTTCTTAAATCACTGTTTAAGTACTCAGGATACGTCGTATGAATGGCGGTGGCTTCCCATATCATGCCGTCGAGGTATACGGGGATCTCGTCGATGATGTGTCTACGAATTCCCTCCTCGAGAACGATCATAACCTCTTGGCTTCGTCCCACGGCGAATGCCGGTATGAGTACTTTTCCTCCATTTGACAGCGTGTGTCGTATGACGGAGTATAGTTTATTCTCAGCCTCGCGTCTTGACGGGGTTAGGTCATGCGGTCCTCCATATGTCGCTTCCATTATGAGCGCCTCAAGTCGCGGAAAGCTGTTGACTGCGGGGTCAAACAGCCTGCTCTGTTCGTAGTTGAGGTCTCCTGTAAAAGCGACGTTGTAAAGTCCTTCTCCCACGTGAAAATGGGCGATTGAAGATCCTAGGATGTGCCCCGCATTGTGAAATGTTAAACGCACATCAGGCGCTATGTCGGTCACAACGCCGTAGTTCAACGCGACTGAATGTTTTATGACTTCTCTTATTTTAGCGGAATCGTACGGGATCTTACGTCCCTCACGAGCAGCAACGTCAATATAATCGAGCTGTAAAAGCGACATGAGGTCTCGCGTTGGTGGCGTGCAGTATATCGGCCCATCATAACCGTACTTGAATAGAAGCGGAACGAGTCCCGCGTGATCGAGGTGTGCGTGCGTGACGACAACCGCGTCAATTTGATCGAGAGGGCTTACTTCAGGAGCGTATAGGTAGGGCGTAGCGCTGTCTTCTGACCCTACGTTAACGCCGCAATCTACCAGGATCTTCGATTCGGGAGTCGATAGCAAAAAACAGGTTCTGCCCACTTCCCGACATCCGCCTAGGGTCGTAACGCGTATCCAGTGGTCTTTCGAAGTCACCTCTCTATGAATCTTTTTGCCCAACGTTTTGAGCAGTTCTTTTCGCTCATCGCTGTAAGACCGCAAGTACTGGCGTATCTCCTTAACTGTAACCGATTCAATCGGAGGTGTTCTCACAACCCGAGGCGTCCACCCTACTTTTTTAGTGATCTCACGGAGTGTAGCACCGTGTCGCCCAATGACAAGTCCGGGCTTTTTGGCTTCTATGACGATTTCGCCAGTGTCGAGGTCAAAATAGTGGTTTGTGATCCCTGCTTCTTCAGGGACGATTTCGCTTATGTCTTTTATTGACGTCTCTGGATCTGCTAAAACGCGTGGGTCTGGTCGAACGACTATTCGTTTGCGAAGTTCTCGGGCGAGTTTCTTGACAATCTCGCCGTTGTCTGCGAACGCCCTCGGATCGTCGGTATAGATAACGACTTCAGGCCCCTCAAACTCGAGCTCCGTAATGTTGATGTTAGGGGGCAACCGCTCTTTGACACGTTCTTTCAAGTCAGTAAGTGCTTCTTCAACGGGCATAATGTGACTTCCACACTAAAAAAAATTAAAAAAATACAAAAATAAAGGATGCAACAATTGTTGCTTAAATATCGAGAGCTGCTTTTCTTTTATCTATTTCATCTTTCTCAACTTCGACGTATCCTTTTTCCGTAATTTTTACCACGTGCATATCGTTTCCCGAAGCCGAATCTCTTTTCATTGCAGACGCAAGCGCCCTGATAGCGAGATCCATGCCATCTTCGACGGGGATCTTTTCAACGAATCGGTCTTCAATAACGCCAAAGGCCATCGGTGATCCCGAACCTTGCGCTGTAGCAAGGCGTTCTTCAATTTGGCCTCCAACGGCGTCCAATGAGTAGAGCGAAGCAGCATTCTTATCGAAGCCCCCTATCATGAGCTGAACGTAATACGGGTAATATCGGTTTTGGTTAAGGATGTTTGACAGCAGGGTCGCTATTGCCGCGATACTCATCGGTTTACCCTGTCGCATCTTATACAGTTTAGCCTCTACCTTTATCGTACGAACGAGGCTCTGTGCATCGCCTACACCGCCAGCAATGGTCATTCCAACAAGATCGTCAATTTGGTATATCTTTTTGCCCTCTTTGCTGGATATGAAGTTGCCCATGGTTACGCGACTTTCTGATGCGAGCACAACGCCGTCCTTACAGACAATCCCAATGGTAGTCGTGCCTTTATATTGATCGACATTAGTCATTTTACTACCTCAGAAAATAGCAAACAAAAACCAGTAAACACTCCCTAATTCATTACGTTTCTATTTAAACCTATCTATATGCTGATAATCGCCAAAAATCCACAAAAATGCAATAAATTAAAAAAAACACAATTAATAAGTGCCTCTAAAAATCTATCTCTAAAGTGATAGTTATGTCCTCTGGCTTTTTCAGCTTTTCGACAAACGTGCGATCAAGATCTCGCGCTGCTTTGTTTGATCCAACCATTAACGTCCTTCCTGAGATGAATGCGCTCTTTCTTACAACCATATCGTCGGTGTCCGAAAGTGAGAGGTTTGCGTTGCCAAAACCCGTAATCACCTCACTCATGTGACCTGTCCTAATCGTCAATTGCATTTTTGCTGTGTTTGAGCTCAAAGCAGTTTTGACGTCGCTTGCCAGATTACATAATGATTTGTCCGCTGAAACTGCTACAATGCAGTCCGCTCTTTTTGAGATTTGGTGATCTTTGGTAATTTGAAGTGTCGTTTTGTGAGTCGCTAAGATGTTATGATGGCCTTTGGCGTGTATCGTATCGCTCAACATATCCGTATTATTATCTGTAAGCACGTAGTTATTAACAAATGATGAATCAAGAGACTAGCTTTGAGTGTCCTTCGTGTTCGTCAGATAAAAAGGTACCCCACGACGTTTTGAGCACTACTAAAAAGAAGCTCGTCATTCGCTGCACGTTGTGTCACACTACGCAGCAAGTCGCTCTCCCGCCTCGCTTTAAAAACCTCAAGCTTAGGGTCATCGTTAGCGACTACGATAACTCTCACGTGAGCTGGCTTGAGTTGGGCGCTCTCGAGCGCCTCCATATAGGGGATGAATTCATTGTTGAGAACTCGTCGGTTGACGCCGTGCGAATAACTGCTATCGAACTTGACGGCGGAGTTCGAACCGTTGAGGCAGAAGCTGAGTCAATTAGAGCTCTTTGGGCTCAGAAAATCGATAAGGTAGTCGTTAAGATAGCCGTTCACTCAGGCAAGACCACGAAATCACACAAAATTGCGTTTGATGGCGAGAAGAGATTCGTTGTCGGAGATAAAGAACGGTTAGGAGAAGTAGCTCGCATTAAGATCAAGCATGGGCCCCTTTTTGATCGCGTTGGGCAGTCTGCCAGTGCAAAAGACATCGCGAGAGTGTACATCAAGAATACAACCAAACGAAGTGCCGATCGGAACCAGTTTTCCTTCACTCGGCATAAGCCTACTCAAAGGAGGTAGCACGACGCCTTTAGAGCGTGAAAGGGCATCACTTCTGAATGGCCTAAGATATCGTGGTATAAGCGAGCGAGTGGTGTACGCAATAGGCGCGGTGAGACGCGAAGATTTTGTGCCACAGAGCTTGCGCGATTCTGCATATCGAGACCAGCCGCTGCCAATCGGCAAAGGGCAGACGATTTCTGCCCCCCATATGGTGGCCATCATGTGTGAAATTTTACGCGTTGAACCTCAATCTCGAGTGCTCGAGATAGGCACAGGTTCAGGGTACCATGCGGCCGTACTGGCACAGCTTGCAGGGGAAGGGACTATCTACACTATCGACAGATTTGAAGGATTGGTAGAGAATGCGCGTAAACTGTTGCCCGCAAATGTAGTGCCCCTTGTTGGAGATGGGTCACTAGGACTCCCAGAATATGCTCCTTTCGACCGGATTCTAGTGACCTGTTCAGCACCCGAAATCCCTTCTCCATTGCTTGAGCAGTTGAAGGAAGGTGGTCGGATGGTACTGCCTTTGGGAAAAGGACTCCAGGAACTTTTCTTGGTTCGCAAAAATAACGTTATAGAAAAAGAAGCTCACGGCGCCGTCGCCTTTGTTTTGCTAGTAGGGAAATATGGGTTTCCGGATATGTAATACTTTAAAAAGACGACCTCTTGAGGCTCTGCGACTCAAAAACTGCCTTATAGCCACTGAGCCAGCGACTGCTGAGCTGCTTCATCTCGTGCGCTAGCTATCCGTTGCACGGTATTTTCAACCCTCTCTCTGGAGAAATCATGTTCGTCACATAAGAAACTCACTAGCTCTTCTTCGTTTACTGGGGCCCACGTAAGATCATATTCATGAGTGACGACAGGGTCGAGGAAGAACTGCTTTATAGGTGCGTAGTCAAGACGCTCTCCTAAATCATCCAACGCTCGTTGAATGTTAAAGCTCTTTATCATCCTCAAGGCCTTTTTTGGTCCGATACCTTTTACCCCTTTGTTGTAATCCGTCCCAACAAGAATGCTCATTTCGATAAGCTGCTCGCGATTAATCTCTAAAGAGGAGAGAATGAAGTCGAGCTCAAATAGTTCGGGACTAATGCTCACGTAAGCATTTTTACCGGGGAGTTTTCGTCGTCCCGTTAAGGTTAGGTTCCGTACTAGTCGGGGGGTTCCAAAAAGTAGCGCGTCAATATCCTGAGATGCAGTAAATGAGACGTCACCTTTGCTCGTCATATATGCCGCTTGTGCCTCTCCCTCACTTGCAGCATTGACTATGGGAATGCCCAAGTGACGTAACAGGATTTTCGAGCTATCGAGAATCTGCTCATCTAGTCGAGCTGACGCTTGGGCGTATTTAAAAGCATCTGCCCTCCCTTCTGCTCGTGCCTGCGCCCACTCCCGTGTAGCGTGTTCTCGCGTTTCTTTTCGCTTAAGGACCGTTTCTTTCTTCCATTCTGGTGGTTCTCCATCAAAAACGTAGACTGGCTTCACCCCAGCTTCTATGATATATGCGGTTCGATAAAACAGTCCAGAAAGATGAGAGGTTACTCTTCCAGCGTTGTCCATTAACGGCGTTCCATCCCTTTGTCGGATTATGCTTAAGAACTGATAAATAGCATTGAAAGCGTCAATAGCGACACTATCGATCTGTTCTATCTGTATCTTTGTCCGCGGAAGTAGATCTCCGATTGGAACTCCCATTCTACCAACTCTTTGCAGTTTGGGGTACGTCGGAAGCTCAGTTAAATCTATGCAAGGCAGCACTTACAGCGCTGAGGCGGTAGCGAGACAAACGTGGGCAGGGGACGACCATCTTCTCAGTACTTTTAGCATTTGCCGCTCTTTGGTACTATGCTACTGTCAGGGGCTTCCTTAGAATATAAGGGGGCGCACGCGTGGCCGCAACTCTATATACCAGGAGCGCGCATACGGCGAAGGTGGCAGTGGGCCTTGAATTTAGCTGCTTTTAGCCTTTGGGTTTATAGTTGTCGCCGGAGTGTGTACCTCAAAATGAATGAGATTTTAACGCGTATTTCGCCTTTTGCGATGGCGCTATTTATCATTGCCACTCAGTTGGTCGCGCTTCTATTAGCCCAACCGTTTCAAGCTTCTAACATGCAAGCATTCAGCAATCCGGAATCTGTCTATAATCCGATTTACTATTTTTTGCTTGTTTTGGCTTTTACGGCTCTTTTGCTTGTTATCATAAAATTGGGGAGGCGCTGGATAATACAGCTCATTATCGGCCTCGTGATCATTTCAACCCTCTACTTTGTGTTTTCATCAGTTCTGCTCAATCTAGGAGACTTAGGGCAGATAATAGCGATAGGTGCAACTGCACTCACCGCATTTGTTCTGTTTTATTACCCTGAATGGTGGGTGATCGACGCTGTTGGAATCTTGATAGGTGCCGGGGCAGCCGCAATTTTTGGCATCTCTCTTGCCGTTGTGCCTACGTTAGTGTTGCTGATAGGACTCGCCATTTATGACTTCGTGTCTGTGTATCAGACTAAGCATATGATTAGCCTCGCTGAGGGGGTTGTGGATCTAAAGTTGCCTGTATTGTTCGTGCTGCCTCGAAATAGGGGATACTCTCACGTCAAGTGGGCACGGGAAGCTTCGGACGCAACTGGCGAAGAAAAGTTAGAGAAACGCGAAGCCTTCTTTATGGGACTTGGTGATGCAGTCATTCCAACTGTTTTGGTCGTATCTGCAAACACGTTCTTAGTTGCACCGGCAATCGGGTTCATAAACGGACCCGCACTCGGCGCTGCAGTTGGAACCATTGTAGGTTATGTAGCCCTAATGTGGTTCGTTGTTAAAGGGAAACCTCAAGCAGGTTTGCCCTTCCTGAACTCAGGTGCTATCGGTGGCTTTCTGTTCGCTTGTTACGTAGCTGGTGTCCACCCATTCTAGCTCTCAGCGACTTTGTGAGCTCGAACGTTTGCGGGACCTTGCGTGTGAGCGCTATTGGCAATATCAATTGCGGCTTTAAGAACCTGTGCGATCCCTTCGCCGGATATAGTTGATATTTTAAACGACTCTTCAACTGATTCTGTCGGTTTTAGGTCCATCTTGTTTGCTGCAACTATGATAGGCAGGGCAACTTGCGATCTTAACTCGTTTAAAAGGCTAAGTTGCTCTGGAACCGTGTATCCAGACGTGACTGAAGGATCTACAATAAACAATATGACGTCTCCAAGGTGCTTGAGCGCCGAAATTGCTTGGAGTTCTATAGGGTTCCGTTTGAAGAGTGGCCGATCAAGCAATCCAGGCAGATCGACAATTTGATAACGTCTCTCACGATATTTTATGTGCCCTACGACAATTCCCTTTGTTGTGAAGGGGTAGAGTGCAATCTCAGGTGTGGCGCTTGTTACAAACGCGACAAAACTCGATTTTCCTACATTGGGATATCCAGCGACGAGTATAGTCGGCTCGTCCCCTAAAGCAGGAAGTGCGTTGATTGTGCGTCGAGCCCGATTTAAGAAATCGAGGTCCGACCGTATCTCTCTCATGATAGACGATGCTCGCCCAAACAACTGCTTCCGCACGGCTTTTGGGTCGGGCGTTCGGGAAATCTTTGCGATCGAAGCCCGTGATAACTGGTGGATTTTTGTAGCTGCCCAATTGACAGAAGCAAGTGACATTTTCAGCTTGTCAATTCCGATAACGATGTCGATCGTCTCTGCGTAGAATGGGTCGATCTCGTCAAGGTTTGGAAATCGTCGAACTATTACTCGAAGGTTGTCAGCGAGGATATTTGACGCCGTTAGTATCATTGCTTTTTCTGCCGTTCGCCCTGGAGCTTTTCCTGCTCTTGCGCGAACGCTTTTTCTGAATGCTTTGTCCAACAACTCTTTTGAAGTCAGAACTGTCTGAATGTTAAACATTTTTTATTCCTAGACCTTCCAACTTAATAAGACTTATATCTCATAATTAATCATATTAATTGAACCTATGGAACTATCTTCCGTACAAAAGGAAATTCTGAGCGCCCTTATAAGTTTATATCGGCGAAATTCTCGCTCAATCAGAGGCGAAGAAATAGCTGAGGTGCTTGGCCGTAATCCAGGCACGATACGTAATCAAATGCAGTCGTTGAAAGCACTTAAGCTTGTGGAAGGGGTTCCTGGGCCTAAAGGTGGATATAAGGCAACTAGCGCGGCATACCGGGAACTGCAGTTGGACACTCTGGCTGAGGAAGCACACGTCGTGTTAGTTAAAAACGGTGCTGAGGTGAATGACGTATTGATCGAAGAAATAGATTTTACGACGGTTGCGCATCCAGACATCTGCAGTGCAGCGATTAAGGTAATTGGCAACCTTCGGGAGTTTGACGACGGAGATTTGCTTAAGCTCGGGCCGACGCCTGTGAATAGGCTTACGATAAAAGGGACTGTTTGCGGCAGAAATGACGCAGAAAACACTGTGATCATCCTGGTCTCTGAGATGGTATCCCCTCCAAAAGCACCGATAAGTGAGTATGCCTCGACCTCCTTAATTACAATCGATATTAATGCACCGCTTCAACAAGTTGCCAAGATCCTAAATAAGAATAATATACATGGAGCACCCGTGATGGGGAATAGTCGACTAGTTGGAATGGTCACGCTTACGGACCTTGGAAAAGCTATAGCAACAGGAAACTTTGGTTCAGCTGGTGACATTATGAATCAAAACGTTTTCACGGTGGAAGAGGATAAGCCTGTTTACGAGGCCATGCGTTTATTTACCGAATATAGCGTAGGTCGCCTGATAGTGACTGCCAAAGGTTCACCGAAAGGAATAATTACGCAAAGCGACGTGCTGCGTAAAATTTCGACTCTTTAAGGTTTTCGATTATACATTTCGAGAACCGCTTCTTCTCGTTATCTCAATGAGTGGGTGAGTACTACTCTCAAGTATTCGAATATCATTCAGTGATCTGAGTCCGACGTTCTCAGCGGTTCGCTCCATGCCCAAAGGAATGTCTCGGTCCATTGTGATAATGTAAGCGTCGACCTCTTTAAGGTTAAGATTTCGAGCTGCTACTGCTCGGTGATGGCCATCTACCAACAAGGTCTTATCACGCTTTTTTATTACGATCAAGGGTTCAGCGAGGCCTTTTTCAAGCTCGTATTTCCTTCCTTGGAGCTCATCCGCGAATATCTTTGACTGCGTCGGAACCAAATCTTGTACCTTTACTTGGCCAAGGTGCTCATCCAATTGGACCTTGTGGATTGTTCTAAGCGTTCGCATTAGCTTCCATACTTTGTCTGGCGTCGCGCGCTCAATCTGTGATCGCATTACATCTGTGTTTGAAATAATGCCGATTACGTTACCATCATCGTCAATCACGGGCAGTTTCTTGTTGTCCGTTCTCCAAAGAACGCGTGCAGCGTCAAACAAATCCATATCACTACGAGCCACAACCAAATTTACAGACATAATTTCTGCGACTTTGATCGACGGGTTACACAGCAGGATGTCCAGTGAAGAAACGTACCCTATTATCTTTTTATCTTTGACTACAGGAAACCCATCGTGCTTCGTGTTTCTTATGAGACTAATAACATCTTTTACTGTATCCGTTGCTGCAACAGTAATAACGTCTCGTGTCATGTAGTCTTCGACTTTGATAGAGCTCATTTTTCTATATTTAAATCGGCTTTCAAGTAAATTAACCTAACTCGGTCGAATTGAACGCTAAGTTGGCGTCTCAAGGCGTCAGTAAGGGAATGTTAATAACATTTCGCTTCTTTTTTACAGTTGTGATAGCAGGTGCAATCGTCTACGATCCCTTGTATAATGCGCACGACACGGGCAGCCATATCGAATCTAGAAGTAGATTAGACGCGATTATGGAACGGATACGCGGCGATGAACACGCGCGACGTATTGGAGTAGTTAAACCGATCAAATCTGCTATTGAAAACGTTTGGGCTAACCACGATGCTAAATACGTAGAAAGCGTCAGGCGGCTTGCAGAAGCCGGTGGAGGCTGGCTCGATTTGGATACTTATTGCTCATCGAAAAGTTATGAAGTCGCGCTGTTTGCAGTAGGCGGCGCCATCAGTGCAGTCGATGCCGTTATGGCAGATACGAGCAACGCGTTTGCGCTTGTTAGACCACCAGGCCATCACGCAGTCCGCAATGCCGCTATGGGTTTTTGCATTTTTAACAATGTTGCTTGCGCTGCAATATACGCCCTCTCTCGTTTTGACATTAACAGGGCATTGATAGTCGACTGGGACGTGCATCATGGCAATGGTACGCAAGCATCTTTTTATGATGATCGCCGCGTACTTTACGTTTCAACGCATCGACAGCCTTTTTATCCTGGAACCGGCGATTTTCACGAGGTTGGGTCAGGAGAAGGAAAGGGTTTCACCGTAAATTTGCCGCTGCCCCCGGGTGTCAACGATGATGGCTTTTTCTACGCGTATGATCAGCTTTTGGTTCCAATAATTAAACAATTCAAGCCTGAGCTTACGTTTATATCAGCCGGGCAGGACATACACTACAAGGATCCAATTGGGGGTATGCTTGTCACCTGTGACGGACTCATTGGATTGACCGAGCGGATAAAATCTGTGACTCCGCGAGGAAGGGTTATCGCCTGCTTAGAAGGTGGTTACGATCTTCAGGCACTTGCTGATTCTGTGCTCGCGATATCCGGTTCATTGTTTGATTTTTCCACAGGAATCGACGAAGACGAAATTGATGGGGGCATATCGGGGAACGTCATTGATCGAGTAGATACAGCGGCAAAAATTCAATCAAGCTTTTGGCAAATGTGATTTTAATCGCAGTTGTTTAGCATCTTATCAAAATAGCGCGCTAAAAAAAACCTCATTCCATCGCTTTCAAGGAGCTCTTCGTCTTTTAGTATCTGAAATCCCTTTTCCATAGCTTGCGCGATTGCTTTGCTCGTCCGGAAATTCCTAAACTCTTTAGTCAAGTATTCCGGGAAGGTGAGATACTTACGGGGAAGCTCAACAACGTAGCGTCCATCTTCGACGAATGGTCCTGCAAGCACCAACGCGTTATTGAAGTATTTCTTCTTGAACTTCATCGAGTGACGCTTTTTGTCTATTGGCGGGCCTAAGTGTTTCTCCACTGAGGGGAGTTGCCAGACGAGCATCTCAAAAAGCAAGAGAGCTTCTCCTTCACTGTAAAAGATGTCGCCTCGAAGTGAGGAAAAGCCTTGCTGCAGCAGAGCTATCGAAATGCCTTTAAATGCACGCTCAAGCTGCGGGTACGCGATGTCATCAACTAGGTTTGGTAAGGTGAATCTCACTCCAAAAAGCGTCGTCTTTCGTTTTGTCGTAATTGCACGGAAGGCACGAGCGTCTAAAGGGGCGATTTTGGGCGGGAAAAAGCACTTTATACAAGGGTGTTCGATAAAACTTCTTGCAGAATCAATAAATGTAGAGAAACTATCTAATGAGACAGCAGCAGCTACGTTTCGCCTTGCATCCACTGGATCGATGACCGCCAGCGGACTATCGAAAGAGCTGCTAGTGTTCTCGCCGGTCAAAGTTATGTAGGTTCCCACTTTCCAATTTTGGACGCTAAACAACGAATCTACAAAGGAGCCGTACTTCAAGATGAGCAGCTCGCAAAGGTATCCAGAGAATCCTTTAACGCGAAGTTCTGCGCCGTATATCCCCGCCCCTTTCAGAAATTGTTTCAGCAACCTGACATCATCTTGTCTTCCGCTTAGATGCTCGCTCACATATCGCTGATGAAACGGCGTTCTGTCGACTGCTGAAAGCAGCTGATTTGTATTCTCGATAATGTAATGAGGCACGACATCGATGGTGAAACCATCGTAACGAGCTTTAACGTAGGGGTGCTCAGCATAGCATATATCGTAGCCCTGAACTGCAATCTCTTTACCTATCTCTAAGCCATAGCGTTCAAGATCGTCGCGTGGAGTAGTAATGTCAAATCCAATGAATATATCGATGTCCCGATCGCCTTCGCAATCGCCTGAGATCCACGTATCACGCGCCGCAGAACCAATTACTTCTACAGTTGCTTTTAAGCTCCTGGCGTTAATAGCGCTTTGTATTGCTGAAATAACCTGTTGTGTGACTCTATGCAGACTGTCACGCTCATCGCGTGACGGTCTTATTCTTTTCATCACCTCCATTTGTACTCGGGTGAGCTCATTCTTCATAATCGGAATTCCTCGAGCGTTTCATATATGGGCCCCGTTGGAGTCAAGGTGCTTTTTTTAAGCTGAAAAGAGGATACATTGAGTTGGCCGACAAATGATGTCGAGAGAGGGGTTATGGCGGCAGCTAGTAGCGTTAACTCCTCAGGAATAATCCGCTTAACTCTACCTAACGTAATATGTGGATCGAATTTTTTCTTGTCCGGTTCATGTTTTCCTTTTAGCGCTTTAAGGATTAATTCGTGTAACGTTTTTGTATCCTTAGAGTCTCTCATTCCTACGTGGATAACTCTTATTCTTTTCATGTTAGGAAAGACACCAATACCGCAAAGTGTTAAGCAGAATGGATGAAACGAGATAGAGCGCAGCGCTTCAACAATGAGCGACAGCTCTGAAGATGTTTTGTGCCCGAGGAAGCTAAGGGTTATATGAGCTATCGTTGGATCAACAGTCTTGACTGATGAAAATTGGTCTAGTTTCAGTTTGTCACGTTGTATCGCAAGGAGTCTTTTTCGAGTTTCACTATCGAGGTCAATTCCAATGAAGGCTCGAATACTGTGCGAGGGCATCATAAACAATTTAATGCTTGACCCTTATAATGATTCACTTAAGAGAGAAAAATGAGCGAATCAGCTATTAAATCTTCGTCGACTTCTGCCAAATTCATCGTGTTAAAACCGGCGGGATATCCGATGAAGAGTGATTTCGAACACCCTGAGGTAAGCGAACCCAGAGTATTCGATTTTTACGCGAAAGAGCAATGGTTTGGCGCTTTTGTGCAGAAAGGGGACTACTTGTTCGATAGGAGGATGTATCCTGATTTTGCTTTTGAAATTATTAATGTTGAACCTAAACGTGCGACGATTGGTAAATCAACTGTAATCGTGGTGCAGGAGACTGAGAATAACATACCTCAAATTGCTGCTGAAGTAAGCCTTGAAGACATAGTCGGACAAAAAGATGCAAAGAAGAAATGTAGGCTTATCAAGCGATATTTGAAAAATCCCGAAAGCTTCGGGAGGTGGGCCCCGAAGAATATCCTGTTTTTTGGCCCGTCCGGAACTGGCAAAACAATGATGGCTAAGGCATTGTCGAGCATAACAGATGCTCCAATACTCACTGTCAAGTCGACCCAGTTAATTGGCGACCACGTTGGAGAGGGATCTGCTAGGATACATCTTCTCTATTCTCGGGCAAAAGATCTGGCTCCGTGTATCCTATTTTTTGACGAGCTTGATGCGATCGGACTAGACCGAAGTTACCAGGAACTTCGGGGAGACGTCCTTGAAATCGTAAATGCGCTCCTTACAGAGATGGACGGGATTGAGGATCGATCAGGCATCTGCACGATTGGGGCCACAAACCGGCATAGTGCGCTGGATCATTCGGTGAGAAGCAGATTTGAAGAGGAGATAGAATTCTCTCTTCCTAACCGAGAAGAGCGGCTCCAGATATTAATGAACTATTCGTCAACCTTCCCTCTAAAGCTGCATGAAACAGTAGATCTTGATAGAATAGCTGGTCGAACGCAGGGCTTTTCAGGCAGGGATCTTGTCGAAAAAGTGTTGAAGATCGCGCTGCATCAAGCTATTATTGATGAAACAGAGGTGAACATGGGCCATCTCCACTATGCTCTAAGCAAGATCAAAGTGGAGTCTCCCCCGAGTATACTATTTAACTGACAGGGGGTAATTAACGTAAGTGCGTCTCCTGTCTGAAGTTGGTGTTCCGTGCAACTTAATCTAGATAATTTCGATAAATCAATCGTAGTACCATTCTCGACTATTGACTGGCCTGGGAAAGCGTCAATGGTTGTGTTTTTACGTGGTTGTAACTTTAAGTGTACCTACTGTCAAAACTACAGAATTTGGGGCGCGTCCCAGCCAAACAATTCGAATGCGTTGCTACGCGAAATTAAACGCAATAAGGACTATATTAGCGCAATAGTTTTTTCGGGCGGCGAACCAACGCTGCATCTAAACTTACTGCAGGTTTTAGCTCAAACAGCGAAAAAAGAAGGGCTTCTCGTAGGAATAGAGACTAACGGATCTTTCCCCGAAGTGCTGACGACGTTGATCGCTGATCAGCTGCTTGACGGGCTTTTTGTCGATATTAAGGCGCCTCTTTCTAATCCGCAAAAATATGCGCAAATCGTCGGAGCCGGCAAAGCTAATACTTGTATCATTAAAATTAAACGAACCGTTGACATCGGCCGCGAAGCGTTAGCTGCACATAAACTCCAGGAGTTCGAGTTAAGAACGACTCTATTTAAAGGGTTGTTTAGCCCGAATGAGGTAATAGAGATGGTCAATACTTTCAAGACCATTCCTTATGCTCTGCAGCAAGGCAGAACCGAAATGTTTGCGCAAACAGATCTGACCATGTTAACACGTGACGAGATAGCTAAACTAGCAGTACAATGTCGCCGCCCACTAAGAATTCGAACACTTGAGAAAGGCGACGAAGGAATTGCTTAAGCGCTAATTCTCTCAAAGAGGAGAAGACTTGTTAGTCATTGGGTTTGTAGGATTCCCTGGATCGGGTAAATCTGAAGCAGCTGCTATTGCTCAAACTAAAGGATTTGTTTCAGTGCCTATGGGTGATGCAGTACGATCTCACATGCATAAGTCACGTGTTCAGCTGAGTGAAAAGAACGTCGGAACAATCGCCAATAAATTGCGCGCAGATCACGGTATGGATGTGATAGCTAAGATGTGCATTCCGGTGGTGCGCGGTCTCACAGTTCAAAAAGTCGTTATAGATGGTATTAGGGGAATAGCCGAGGTAAACGCTTTTAAAGAAGAGTTCAAGGGTGATTTCAAACTAATTTCTATAACCGCAGGCCCTATGGTTAGATTTGAAAGGGTTAAAGGCAGAAGTCGCCCTGACGATGCGCTAAATCTTGAACGTTTTAAAGAAAAAGATGAACGTGAGTTAGCTTGGGGTCTTGAAGAGGCGCTAGAAGCTGTAGAATATTCTATTCAAAACGAGGGGACTCTTGAAGAACTGAACTCTAACGTATCTCGTTTACTTGAACAACTCGTTCAAGAGCCATCGAAGAACATTATTACGATAAGCCTAAGGACGCCGATTTACGAAACAGAGAGTCAAGAAAAAGTTGAACACGCCATTCTAAACATATTTCCTGACGCCGTTTTGGAGCGCGTAGACGATTTCATAAAGGGAACGAGCAGTACCCTTGAAACATTTAGCATTCTTCTTCGTACGCAGCAAATTCGGGCGACTGCGAAAACTGAGCTTATGAAGGGCCTCGCGTTTGATTCTTTTGAATTCTATTTGAATAAACAAGTTGCAATGGTGGGGAAAGTGAACTTTTCGCAGGATCCGTTAGGGCCTATTTTGGTTCGTGTCACGACGCCTTTACCCGAAAAGCTGATTGACACGATTACAAACGAGAGCTTGAAATGAATGTATACTTTTCCTCCGCTTTAATCGACGTTACGCAGCTTGAGGAGCTTGCGAATGTTGGATTTCAGGGCTGGGAAGTAATAGCGGAAGGCCCTCAGAAATTGGATCAAGACTTAATATCATTAATTGAGTATGCAGAGTCCTCATTTGGCCTTGGGATTAGCGTTCACACGCCATTTTCCGATTTAAATATTGCCAGCCTCAACGCACCGATTTGGCAGGAAACCCTCCGGCAGATAGAGGCTGCTATAGAAGGGTTAGCTGATCACGCACGTATTTTCGTAATCCATCCTGGTTACGTCTCTCCATTAGCTGCGTTTTGCCCAGAGAAGGCGTTAGTTAAAAATAAGCAGGCACTAACGAGGTTGGTGCAGCGTGCAAAAGAGTATCAAGTAACAGTGACCGTTGAAAATATGGTCAACGTAGACTTTTTGCTAGGTCGTTTTCCTCATGAAATTGAAGTGATGTGTCCAGATGGTCTGGGGTTTACCTTTGATGTTGGCCACGCTAATACAACCAATGCAATAGACTCATTCTCGAAAATGAAAATTGACCACGTTCATCTCCATGACAACAATGGTCAAACAGATGAACATTTGCCGCTCGGTCTCGGGAACATTAATTGGGAACGCACTATGCAAGCCTTTCGGCACTATAAAGGCATTTTCGTTTTAGAATTAAAAACACTCGATGAAGGCCTCCAAAGCTTGTCTTACTTGACGCGCATCACGCGTTAGAAATTCGATCAGCACGTTCAGCCCTCGTTTATTCTATTCAGTCTTTGTAAAGAATCTCAAATTCAAGAAGATCTTCTGCTACAAATGTGTTGGGAAATATAATACGCGCCTCCTCCAACAACTGCGAAGTATTTGTGTACCGAGAACTTATGTGAGTTAGCACGAGACTAAGCACTTGAGCTTCTTGTGCTATTTGAGCCGCCTCTGATGCTGTCGAATGGCCGACAGTCTTCGCATATTCTTTAAGATCCGCCGCGAGCGTCGCTTCGTGAATTAGCAGGTCCGCGTTTTTAGCAGCTTGAATGACGCTATCTGATGGGCGTGTATCTCCCACATAAACGATTTTTCGACCAGGACGTTCTGGTCCAATTATTTGTTCTGGGGATATTACTCGACCACCCGCTGATACAGATTCGCCGTTTTGCAGGGTTTTATATAACGGTCCAGGTTTAAGTCCTAGTTGTTCGGCCCTTTCTCGGTTAAATTTACCGGGCCGTTCTCGTTCTTTAAAGATATAACCGAATGAGGTTGTTCCATGGTCAACAGCGAAGACTTCTACAAAAAAAGAGCCAAGATCTATCAAGTCACCGGGCGAGACTTCAATAAAATCGACTTCGAACTGCGGGTTGATTAAGGAAAATAAGTTGGGGATTCCAGCCCATCGAGGCCCATAAATGGCTAGTTGATTACCCCTATTCTGGAAAGACATCGTATGAATCAAACCAGGCAAACCAAGGAAATGGTCTGCGTGCCAGTGAGTGATAAAAACAGAAGATAAGTTAAACCCCGTCCGACACCGCATCATTTGGCGCTGGGTGCCTTCACCACAGTCGAAGAGGACACTTTCCCCGTCTCGCTTAATTAGGATAGCAGGAAGACTCCGAGCAACTGTTGGCATTGACCCGCTAGTTCCGAGAAAGAGGACCTTAAGCATAAATTACAGAACTACTTTTTTTATGAGGAACTTTTGTAATCGGAGATGTATGTTATTTGGAGGCTAAACTTTGTTAGCGTTTAAAGGGATTGGCTTATTTGCTATGAAATTGCCCTTCTCACGTATTTTCTGACTAAAGGTTCCGGCACAGTCACATCTCCTTGCATTCCGTTGATAGCGATCCACGTATTAATTGCCGTGCAGACCTGTAATGCTTGGTTATTGTTTTCGACATTGGCAATTATTATCTTGGCGATACCCGTTAGATTTTTGAGAGTAAGATCGTGCGATACTTCTATCATCCGCAACTCAGACAAGACTTGGTCCTCCAAATCATGCGCTGAATCTAGTTCTTTTGCATTTGTTGGCATTTTTCACCCGAGTTGACTATAAATTGTAGGCATTACTATAAGCTTTCCGACAGGGATTTCTTTTCGTTAAATAGCCATCTTAAAAGTGGCTAGGCTTTGGCTCACTTACCTATAAGTTGTAAGCTGCGTATAATGAAAATGGTTGTTCGGCTTGCATTCAAAAGAAAGTGAGGAATGGTTGACGCCTGAAGAATGGAAGAAGAAGATGGAGCGAAAAAGAAAAAAACAGAAAGAGATCCTTCCAAAAGAGTCAGATATTTACGAGATAAGTAGAAAATAGCAGTGGCATATTTTGTTGGCCTAACGAACGTTCTTCAAGCTATCTTTTGTTAGTTTTACGGCCCCCCTTAATTAGACGTGTCAACAAGAATGAAAATCATCTAAGTCGGCTATTACTCGTGTATCTGGTTAACTGTTTGGTTATTACAAGAGTAGAGCTAGTTATTTAAAATGATACATACTTTTGCACTTTAATACGAAGTGGGGTAAGTGAAGGAACTCGACTACGTGAAAGAAGTCAGCAAGAACCCCTTGTTGGCGTATACTTTGCTTCATACTATTGATAGGTTTCAGCATGAACCGTATATTGCGCCAGAAATACTAGCAAAGTTTGATAGTCCTAATTTCAAACGCGATGAGTCACGGTATGCGCTTACCCCATCTCGCTATTACAGGATCCTGTTCTTAATAAACAAAAGCTGTGAAAAAAAAGGTCTTGAGCTGCGGCTTCCTTACTACTGGTATAAATCCGGGCCGGTCGTCCACAGACGTGATGCTCCGCGCGTGTTTAGCGTGGTACGTATCGCAAAGACGCAGCAAGTTGTAGCTTCATATGATAAGTGGAAAGACACCGTACTGATATTCGATGGTTACGAATCCTCCTTCAGCGATTCCATTCTCCTGACATTAGAGGTCTGGAGGCTCGCACGATTCACAAGACTTGATGTTATATTTGAATATTCACCAAGCAAGCTGCATAGGGTGCTGGTGACAATGATAAGCCAAATTCAAAACCTTACAAAAAAAGAGTTTGTTGATGAGAAGGACGTTAACACTGTATCAATTTTGTTAGCCAACGTCGTCGATGAGTGTGCGAAAACGAGATATACCGAACTATGTTCTCCCTTTGAGCAGGCAGCGGAGAAGATTCAAACTCAGCTAGCTTTTCAGTCTAATATGCGCGACGTTTTGGGAGTCATTCAAGATATGTGGAATGTAATCTCACTGGGCTTAAGATCTAAAGAAAATGATAACATTAATAGGAAACAGGTGCAAGATTGGGAACAAAAGTATGCGCAAGCATTAACAGCATTTAAACAACGACTTTGAGCGTCTAATATCTATAAGACAGTGCACTTTTTGCGTTGAAAATTGGAGCTAGCCTAAACCATGCTCTTATCATCTTGACGGTTTATAATCTAAAGATTCTGGAGACTGGTTGCTTTACCTCTCTTCTCTCATCTTTTTGATTTGAAATCGTCGTGAAAGTTGACTTGAGATATATTAGAAGCGTGTCATAAGCGCCATCTTAGCCGATCATTTGGCTCAAAAGGTCAAAAAAGTGCTACATGATTGCCCATAGTTAAATTATGCCACTTTGTGTTTGCATCATCTAAAGAAGAAACTAAGAGTGGATTGGGTATCCATGGTGCAGAAAAAGCACCCGTTTCTATTGCAGTTTGAGGGGCCCCAGCTCTTTTAGCGATTTCATAACAATGTCTATTTGCAATATTTCGAGCGGGAGATCAGCTATTTGACCATTCATCACACTTCTGAGCTGAGAATAATCAAGAGCCGCTACGGAGAAACGTAAGTTATGGTCCCCACTAACGTGTTCAATTTGAAAAACATTTTCAAATTCCGCTAGTTTCTGTGATATGGAGTCGAGTTCTTCAATCGGAGCTTTAGCAAAGACACTGGCACAGCAGCGAAGTCCTACCTTTCCCCGGTCGACGATTGCGCAATATCCTTTTATAACCCCTTCGTCCTCCATTATTGATATCCTATCGCGAACTGTTGATTCTGATCTATTTATCGCTTGGGCAATGTCTTTGTATGTCATTCTGCCATCCTGTTGCAACAAGCATAATATCTTTTTATTCATTTCATCTATACGCATACGGACACCTCTTGGAGAACAAACACCTTTTTTGAAGATTTCGATAAAAAGCTATGTAGTGAAATTATTTTGTTACGCTTCTTGGACCATTGGACGGGACGACTGTGAACCAATGGCTCAGATGACTACGTTCCGTGCAAGTTACCTATAGAAGGGAAGCGCAAACAATGGTAGGATTAAGACCCTGAAATCTAATACGCCAAAAAATGTATGTAGTCACAATCTTTACATGATAATTATGTCCACTCCGAGCAGTTCGAAGGCAGAAACGCTACACGACGAAGTTGTTAGAAAGGCATCTGCGACTCTGTTTAAAAAATACAAAGTTGTTACGAATATTATGGGGAACAAAGTTGCTAGCATCGGCGAAGTTTACCCCGATCTGCTCGCTTATGATGTTTATAGCGTTAAGCCATTTATGGCAAGTGACATACCGACGATAATTGCGGAAGTTGCGGTTGAAGATGAGATAACAGATGAGCTAGTTGCGAAATGGCTTCCGCTCAAGAATCTTAACGTTGATCGAATTTTTTTAATTTTGCCTGAAAAAACGAGAAGTACAGCAAACGATACACTTAGGGAACTTGGTCCTAAATTCGAACTCCGATTTTTTGATGACGATTTACACTTCAGCTAGTTAGCTCATAAGCGTATTCTTCAATCCTAGTTGCGTTGACCGACGAATTTGAAGAATCGAAAAAATGGCTTGGTATTTCAATTTGAAACGGTGCAGTTTTGTTTGGACCCAACTCTCCTTGCGGACTCCCGACAAAAATGCCTAAAACGTACCCGTCATTTCTGTAAAATGCTACTGCTACGAGGGAGGAGGTGACGTTTTTAGTCCCTTCGTTATAGACTTCTCCGCTAACACTTATAGTCTGGTTAGAGAAACGGGTTTTGTTATTTGTGATAGTAAGCAGGGTTGGCTCTGTTTTTGAAAGCTTATATTCAGGTGCCATAATCTTGTACTGTAAATCGCATGTCTTCGTTACTAGTGTGTTTGCTTGAGTTATTGACTTGTTAGAAGAAATATTTCGTGTGGAGGTCGCTATTTTTGAGCTCGCTGACGCAACTTGTGTCTGACTGGCGGTGGTGTTTATGCCTGAAGTCGTTTGTGACATTTTTATCATGAAAGGAGTACTCTCCCCAGGGAGAAGTGTCGACTTAACTCCCGTTTGCGGACCTGCAGACCCCTGCTCCCGCGTCGTGTTATTTGCATATCCTTCAGCTTGAAGGCTTAGATCTACTAAGTTCCACGTGCCGACGTTCTTGATAACGCCTGTCAGAAACGAGGTGCCGTTGTAAGAAGAACAATTAGTGTATGTTATGTTTACTGGATAGGCACTACCAGACGTTTGATTATTTGGCTGTTCTGTTACGCAACCAGTTATGCTAGTAAAAAGCATTGCTGCAATGAGAATCAGGAGTGCGCACGCTTGTAACTGGATTGAGGGCAAGGAAGATCGTTTACGCATTTTATGTCAAGAAGCGGCTAGTCCACTATTTTGCTAATAGATAACTCCAAAATGTCTTCTGCTCCATGTTGCTTAAGCTTCGGAATTAACTCATTAATCTGTTCTTTTGCCACTACCGATTCGACAGCGTAGTAGTCTGTTTCAAATAATTTTGCAACGCTTGGGGCTTTCATTGTAGGCAATATTGCAATAATTTCTTTGAGCTTACGTTTCGGCACATTCATTTTTATCAACACTCTGTTTTGTGCATTTATGGCCCCTAATATGAGCGTCTTAATATCGTCTATTGAGCGACGCTTAGTGTGGTAGCTTTCTTCGTTAGCGATCAGTACGGTTGATGATTCAAGAATGACATCGATTACTTTGAGACCGCCTCTCCTCAGGGTTTCACCCGTTTCAGTTAGCTCAACAATGCCGTCCATAATGTCTGGAACTTTGGCCTCGGTGGCACCATAAGATAAGAATACATCAGCTGATACGCCCATCTGCGCGAAATATTGCTTTGCTAGATTTGGATATTCTGTTGATATTTTGCTGCCCTTTTTCAAATCAAGCGGTTTATTAGCCGTCGATTGTTCGTGGACTGCCAGCACGATTTTGACTTTTTCAGATGCCGTTTTGCTATATGGAAGCTCCGCGACGATTTGCACCTTACTTCCAGTCTCGCGCACCCAATCTAGGCCGGTTATGCCTAGATCGAAGTAGCCATCTGCAACATATTTAGGTATCTCTTGAGGTCTTAGCACCTTAACAGCACTTATTCTGAAGTCTTTGATTTTTGGGTTATAGTCCCTTGGACCCTTTCTGATGACCTCTAAGTCTGCTAGCTTTAAGAACTTTAATGTCTGTGCCTCCAAACTGCCCTTTGGAATTACAAACTTAATTTCATCGCTCATTTGAACTACCTATAAATCTCTGGTGTTTTAAATCCACCGGATATGTTATGTGCACTTTAAATAAGTCTATTTTCAGTTCATTCAAAAATTGAAACCGGTTCTTTAGAATTAAGAGACGCTTTAGTTTGAAAGGCGTCGAACGGGACAAGCATTTCTATGATATGGTTTGTTTCGTTTCGTTCTCGGACTGACCTATCTTTTCTGTTATTTCTACTAACCTTTATACGTTTAACAGAGAACTTAACGTAGTACAGATACTTTGCAGGCGTCAGCATGACGTTGTTCAGATCCAAGTCGGCAAAAGATCAGACAGTCGTTAAGTACCACATTTCAGATAACGACTATTACTGGCTAGCCTCGCGATTCTGTCAGAATATGATGGCATTTATTTTTGCATCAACGAGATTTGACGACGACAAAACTGCTTATTTTGAGTACTTCTTTATCGATTTTCTTGAAAGACGAGGCATCAGTTACTCGATTGTTGAAATTGATGAAGCAAATAAACAGCTTTGCATACTCAAGCCTTGGGAACAAGGCGCTCCAAAATAAGGCGCCGAGGAAGGGATTTGAACCCCTGCGAGGCGAAAGCCTCACCAGCTGTCATTGAACCCAAAGGAACGCTCAAGGCTGGCGCCGTAGTCCACTTGGCTACCTCGGCTGCAAATTCTATGCTAGAACTAGGTGATTGTCAGCTTAAACGGAATCACTCTGGATAAGGCGGAGTTTATCCTTTTAGCACAATTTCGATATTGATATCTTTTGGGACTTGTATCCTCATAAGCTGCCGAAGTGCGCGTTCGTCAGCATCAAGATCAATGAGTCGTTTGTGAACCCTCATTTCCCAATGCTCCCAAGTCGCCGTGCCCTCTCCGTCAGGACTTTTTCTTGTTGGCACTCGAAGCCTTTTAGTGGGGAGAGGCACCGGCCCGGAGAGGTTTACTCCTGTTTTGTCGGCTATGCTCTTTACTTGTTCACAAACGTAATCGAGCATTTCCGGGCTTGTTCCCGACAATCTTATTCTTGCTTTCTGCATTTAACCTTTCAACGCTAGCGGGCTATTATATCGATGCACATGCCTGCTGCGATAGTTTGTCCCATATCCCGAATTGCAAAGCGCCCTAATTGCGGGATTTCTTTGACCTTTTCAATCACTAAGGGTTTTGTAGGTCTTATTTGTACAATAGCTGCGTCGCCTGTTTTTATAAAGTCTGGGTTGGATTGTTTCACTTGTCCCGTTTTAGGATCGAGCGTTGCCTTTATCTCGGTGAACGTACACGCAACCTGTGCGGTGTGAGCGTGGAATACAGGCGTATAACCTGCAGTGATTGCACTAGGATGCTGCAAAACTACGATTTGGGCTGTAAACTCCTTCGCGACACTTGGTGGGGAATCTTGATGTCCAGCCACATCGCCTCGCTTGATATCCTTCTTGGCCACGCCTCGGACGTTAAAACCTACATTATCTCCCGGAACCGCTTCTGCGATCTCTTCGTGATGCATTTCTATAGATTTTATTTCTCCTCGAACATCTGCGGGCTCGAATATTACTTTGTCGCCTTTTTTCATTTTGCCCGTCTCGACTCTTCCTACAGGCACGGTGCCTATTCCTGAAATTGTATAGACGTCCTGTATAGGTAATCTCAGAGACAAATTAACAGGTTTTTCAGGGACTTTGAACTTGTTGATCTCCTGCAAGAGTGTCTCGCCTTTATACCACGACATGTTGTCACTAAGTTTTGTAACGTTATCGCCTTTAAAGGCCGAAACAGGGACATATTGAACGTCTCCCTCTCGATAACCAACTGTTTTTAGCAATTTGCTGACTTCGTCTTTTACCTCATTAAACCTTTTTTCAGTGTAATCTGAAGCATCCATTTTGTTGATTGCCACAATCAGTTGATTGATTCCAAGCGTTCGAGCAAGGAATACGTGTTCTTTCGTCTGAGCCATGACGCCATCGGGCGCTGCAACAACGAGGATTGCTGCATCAGCTTGCGATGCTCCCGTAATCATGTTCTTTACGAAGTCGCGGTGACCTGGACAATCAACGATTGTGAAATAGTAACTATCTGTATCGAATCTCTGATGCGCAATGTCAATTGTGACGCCTCTTTCTCGCTCTTCCTTTAGAGAGTCCATTACCCACGCAAACTCAAAGGACCCTTTGCCCTTTGCTTCTGCCTCTTTCTTGTATGACTCAATTATATGCGCACCTACGTTGCCCGTTTCAAACAACAGCCGTCCGACCAATGTGCTCTTGCCATGGTCAACGTGACCTATCATTGCTAAATTCAAGTGGGGCTTTTCAGCCATTTTTAATCTTCCTCCTTTCACCCTATGAAGTCGTGTGGTTTTGGCATCTCGGCCTTTAGACCCTTCCTCTGCCTTATTTGTTTTACTATCTCTGGTTGTAAGCTTTGCGTTAAAACCTCAAATCCAAGGAATTCCGTACTCCAAATAGCGCGCCCTTCTGTGGCTGATCGCAAATCTCCAGCAAAACCAAACATCTCAGCAACCGGTGTTTTACCGACAACGACTACTGTATCGCCTTCGGAATCGATATCGAGTATTTGGCCACGCCTTCCTTGTATTTGCTGTGTCGCGCTTCCCATTAAGTTTTGGGGCACGCTTATAAACACCTTTTGTATAGGTTCTAGCACCACGTCCTTAGCCATTAGAATGGCCGCAAATATCGCCGATCTAACTGCAGGGATGACTTGAGCGGGCCCTCTGTGCACAGCATCTTCATGCAGGGTGACATCTACCAGTCTGACTTTTATTCCCTCACAAGGCTCTCTTGTTAACGGTCCGGTTTTCATTGCTTCATGGAATCCCTCTATTATGAGTTCCATAGTTTCGCGCAGATATTGAATGCCTTTCGTCATATCGAAAAGCATATTTGATTCGAAGACATCGGCGACGTTTTTCGCTTCATCTTTTTCCAAGCCCGCTTCCATGAGCATAGTACGCCGCTCTATTTCTGGCGCATTCATGTTGAGGGAGCCTTCTTTAAGCAAAGTGACGACATCACTTGGCAAGGCCTCAATCTCGAAGTAAAAGCGGTTATGGCGGTTAGGAGATTTGCCTTCGACAGGGCCAGCGCGGTCTAAGACAGTCTCCCTATACACGACTATAGGTTCTGACGTGGTGATTTGAACGTTTTTATCTCTTTCGATTTTATGGGCAATTATCTCTAAATGTAATTCACCCATGCCGGAGATTAAGTGTTCTCCTGTCTCCTCGTTGATAGTCACGCGGAGCGTTGGATCCTCCTTTGAAACTTGTCGTAGCACTTCTACGAGCTTAGGCAGATCTTTCATACTCTTAGCTTCAACTGCTACAGTAACTACAGGCTCACTCGCGTGCTTGATGCTTTCAAAAGGAGCCGTTCCTTGTGCAGTAGAAACCGTCGAACCCACAATAGCGTCGCGTAGCCCAGTGACGGCTGCGATGTTGCCTGCTGGAATTCGTTCAACTTCGATCCGCTCTGCACCCATGAATACGCCTACTTGTTGAATCCGGTTCTTCTTTGGCATGCCAGAAATAAAGACTTCCTGTCCGCGCTCTAGCGCACCTGAAAAAAGTCGTCCGGTAGATACTTCACCTGCGTGAGGATCGATGGTTATATCAGTAATCATCATCCCTACTGGTCCTTTCTGGTCGCAGCCTAGCATCGCTTTGCCCTCCTCAGATTTTTGATCGCCGTGCCATATCACGGGAACGCGTTCTTTCTGCGCTTGCCGAGGATTCGGCAGGAGCGTGACAACCATATCAAGTACAATAGCGTGAAGTGGGCTGCGCTCGGCAAGTTCTTTTTGTTTGTTGTCAGCACAGTATTCGTACACATCTTTGAACGTAATTTTCGTTTTTTCCATCTGAGGTACACTCAAAGCCCAGTTATAGAGTGCAGATCCAAACGCGACAGAACCATCATCGACCTTGACCTTCCATCCTGTGTTATACTTCTCTTCATTCATGCCACGTATGAGCTTATTTACGTGATTGATAAGATTGACGAATTTGCCCATCATAGCTTGTGGATCGAGTTTAAGCTCGTTGACGAGCCTGTCGACTTTGTTTATGAAGAGGATTGGCTTGACGTTTTCTTTGAGTGCTTGCCGTAAGACAGTTTCCGTTTGAGGCATCGTCCCCTCAACGGCATCGACCACCACGACTGCACCGTCAACAGCTCGCATTGCACGTGTGACGTCCCCCCCAAAGTCGACGTGTCCTGGCGTATCAATGAGATTTATCAGATATTCCTTCCCGTGAAACTCGTGAACCATAGAAACGTTCGCTGCATTGATTGTGATTCCTCGTGCTTGCTCTTCTTCATCAAAGTCCATGAAGAGTTGTGTTCCGGCAAGCTCCTTTGAGATCATCCCTGCTCCTGCAAGTAGGTTGTCGGAAAGTGTAGTTTTTCCGTGATCTATATGTGCCACAATTCCGATGTTGCGAATATATTCAGGTCGATCCATGAGCGTTGTGACACGCTCAACCATCTGCTGCCTACTAACCATGCTTTGATTTCAAAAAACTGTCTTATCTAGCTGCCTTAGCCACTCGCTCTTTTTCTTCTTTTTTGCTGACCGAAAAGCTCCGCACGTCATTTTTTGCTGCGGCTATGATCTCGGATGCAAGACACTCATCGATTGTTCTCTTGCTTTTAAACGCAGCCTTTTGAGCACCTTGCGCAATGTACATTAAGGCTAAGTCGACTCGCCGCTGAGATGCGGTGTCTACAGCTTTCGGAACAGAAATGCCGCCGTATTTTAACCGCACAGTTTCTTCTCGAGGTCCGGCGTTTTCTATAGCTTGAATAAGCAACTTTACCGGATTTTCGCCTGTTCGTTTGTTTACGGCGTCGAACGACTTTCTTATAGTCTCGTAAGCCTTTATTTTTTTTCCGGTGTTGGCCTCTCCGCGCATCAATTTGTTTGTCAATCGCTCAACTATAGATAAATTTGATTTGTTGAACTGTTGATGAGCGTGTCTCCCGCTAGTATGGATTTCTGGTGATTCAAAATGCACGTAGCGCTTGATACCAGGATCTTCAACCTGAATATCAGTGGTTTCCCATTTGCCGAAGACCAGGTGATTTTGTTCCGTTTCCATGGTATTACCGTATAGGTTTTTCTTTTCTGCCGCGGACCATCTCTTCAAGAGACACATTATTCACTTTGATGACTTTAAATCGGACGCCCGGAATATCTCCCATTGAACCCCCCATACGCCCCCCAATCCCTTCCACGGTGACTTCGTCGTGTTCATCAATAAAATTTACCGCGGCAACTCCGGGGCAAAATGCTGTTACCTGGCGACCGTTCTTAATAAGTTGGATTCTTACACATTTCCGTATAGCCGAATTTGGCTGCTTTGCTTCAACTCCCACTTTTTCAAGAACTATCCCTCTTGCTTGTGGTGCACCTTCCAACGGATCCGCTTTTTCATCCAAATGAAGTTCTCGACGGCTAAACTTCCTGTCGCTCCATCGAAGCGCTTTGTGATCTTGTTTTAGTTTGCGTGCGGAATAGATTCCCCTTCCCATAACGACTCTCCGTTTGTGGCTTATTGAATTATAACATCTTCGAGCCCATAGTGCCTATGTGCAAGCACTTTGGCTTTGTTAATGTTTCTTCCGTTTTTTCCTATAGCGATGCCCCGATCTTTGGACGTTACTTCGACGAAGGCAAGCTTCTTACTCTCTTTTGTAACGACTTGAACCTTCTTTACAGAAACGGGTTGAAGCGCATTAGCAATGAACTCGTCAACGTCATCTGAGAACTCGACAATCTCTATATGTTTGCCGATTGATCTCTTTACTCTGTTTATGTTGTTGCCATTCTTGCCAATCGCAAGGCCCATATCCCCTTTTTTGACGACGAATATCACCCGATCATTTTCGTCGTCGATATAGCAATCACGGGCTACTGCTCGAGTTAAACTCTCAAACAAGGCTATATAGCGTATCCCTTCTGTAGTGAGCTTAACTTCCGTCATTACTTATCTCCTTTTCCCTTATCGACATAATATCTGAAGATCCTGCATCTATGATCGAAAGAGCAGAAATAATAAATGGTTTACCACACATTGACCCTAATTCGACGCTGCTTATATCGAGATTGACAGTCGGGACTTCTTCAGACGTAATTCTGTCAAGGAACCTCTGCGGACAATTGGAGGCTAGTATGACCAACTGATTGTCCCCTCTCTTAATCGATTTGAGTGTATTTTTCGCACCGATAGAGACCTTTCCATCTTTTATTGCCATTCTTAAAGATTTTGCAATGTCTAGTTCCATGTTTTCCTCAGAATCTACACTCTACCTTGTTTTGGCGATAAGTCGAACATCGCCAGTTCCGAGACGAATGGGTTGACCAACAATTACATTCTCAGTGACTCCAGCGAGTTCATCTATTTCGCCACGTATGGCGGCGTCGAGCAAGTGATTCACGGTGACTTCAAAAGCAGCTCTTGATAGTACGCTCGTCTTCTCCCCTGCTATACCGTGTCGCCCAATCTGCTTGACTTCGCCATCAACTGTCATCATATCTGCAACCAGCATAATATGCCTCACGTCAACAGTCAGTCCTTGTTCGCGTAATGTGCTCATTGCCTCCTCGATGATGGAGTTCCGTGCTGCTTCTACACCAAAAACCTCAGCCATCTCATTGATGTTGTTGGTCTTCGTCCGGGCAGAGTCAATATGTTCCAGGACGATCACTTTTTTTAAGGACGATCCTTCTGTATAGAGGACATATTCTTCGTGCTCTTTTCTCACGACAACCCGCTTTATATCTTCTACTCCTTTGATGACCATCGCTTTGACTTTTTCCACGATCTGAAGCAGCGCGCGGTAACGCTTGGCAGCCGGAATCAGCATGATGCTAGTCCCGTCAATCCGAACGTCAACGTCCTGAAGCATCTCAAGTTTGGACACAACAGCATCAAGATCAACGTTTCGTTGCTGCAACGCCCGGTTATCAAATTCCAAGTAGATCTGCATCTCGTCTGTGTCAGTGAGGACGTCTGCGATGTCGCTAACGTGCGTCGCTTCGATTTCCCAGCCAAGTTGTAAAGCTTTATCGCGATCAGTTGCGCTCTCCTCATCGAGGAATATTGTCATCATAGGTGTATCAGGTACTTTTCGGGCATCGACTATTTCTATGAGCCTTGGAAGGCCCAGCGTGACATTAATGTCGGCGACTCCTGCGTAGTGAAAAGTCCTCATTGTCATTTGTGTTCCAGGCTCTCCAATCGACTGGGCAGCTATGGTTCCAACAGCTTCGCACGGCGCTACTTTTGATCGCTTGTAGACATTTTTTGTTATGTCTAGGACCTCATTTATTTCATCGTCGGAAAGTTTTAAGCCCCCCAACTCTGCAAAAAGATCATTTTTCACATTTAAGGGCAATGTGAGTTTGTTTATAGCTTCTTGAAGATCCATTAAACTCACCTACTCTCGCGCTTTTCAATGACGTTTTGCACGATTTTATGGACGTTCACCGATTTGCCATAGTCACTTCTGGTCGGGTCAATTCCATCTTCACCGTATACGAACTGAACTAATTTTTCTCCAGCTCGCACAGTTCCGTCATATTCTACTTCTAAGTCCTGTAGCGCGTTTATCAGTCTTCTTTGCAGATATCCAGACGATGATGTTCTGACAGCGGTATCAACGAGTCCTTCCCTTCCTCCAATTGCGTGAAAGAAGAATTCTGTCGGCGTCAGGCCTTTCTTGTAGCTCGATCGCACGAAACCGCGCGCATCAGCTCCAAGATCACCTTTTCGAAAGTGAGGGAGCGTCCTATCGTAATATCCTCTTTTTATACGTTCACCTCTGACCGACTGTTGTCCAACGCTGCCTGCCATCTGCGTAAGGTTCAACATCGATCCTCGTGCGCCGGAAACAGCCATTACGACAGCGGAATTATCAAGCGCAAGCTCTCCAGCAAACCCGAGGTTCTTTCCTGCAATCTCACCTGCTTTATCTCTTGCTTTTCCTAGTTCTTGCATTATCTTCATTTCTAGGGTCTCGTTAAGGGTTCGACCAGGCATTGATTCAAGCTCACCGACTTCATACGCATTTATGAGGGCCCCGACGTGCCCTTCCGCTTTTTCTATGATCTCTTCTATTTCTAGCTGCGCCTGTGGCGAAACATCTTCGTCGTCAATTCCGAAGCTAAAGCCGAACTTCATGATGCTTCGTATCGCAAGCTTAGTTGCGTTATCTATAAACCGAGAAGCTTCTTGAAAGCCGGTATCAGCGTATTCGCGGATTATCCCGTCAAGTATTGCGCCGCTAAAGGCTCCAATAGACTTTTCGTCAATTATGCCACAAATCAAGTCACCTTTTTCAATCTTAACGTATGCGTCTATGTCACAATCGGACTTTAGACATTCTGCGTGCATAACGCACTTTTTAGCTTTTAGCGTCAGACTCAACTGCTCAGGGACTATTTGACTAAAAACCTGCTTGCCTGTATAGTAGCTTACCCCGTCTTCTTCAACTGCAGGACTGGGAAGCGGTTTTTCGACATCACACGTCCTTAGAAGTTCATAGAATTCGGTTTTCGTAAACTTCGTGCCTTTTTGAGTGAGAAGAAACAGTCCTGAAATATGGTCATGTATCCCACCTATAATTGGGCCGCCAAACCTCGGAGATAATATGTTTTCTTCTACTTGCATGAGGATTCGAGCCTCTGCGCGCGCTTCTTCTGTTTGAGGTACGTGCAGGTTCATCTCGTCACCGTCGAAATCGGCGTTATAAGGCGGGCAGACTGCAGGATTAAGTCGAAAAGTCTTAAAAGGCATTACTTTGACCCTATGAGCCATAATGCTCATTCGATGCAATGACGGCTGTCGGTTAAAGAGGACCAGGTCTCCGTCTTTTAGTTGTCTTTCCACGATCCACCCATTTTCCATAGTTTCAGCGAGCTCGTCCTTGCTCTTTTCAGTGATCTTTACACGTCTGCCGTCAAGTCGTTTGATATAATTTGCCCCTGGATGGTTTTCCGGGCCCCGCTTAACATATTCCTGCAATTCGACAGCATTCCTCGAAGTCACAATGATAGGTATTGTCATCTCGCTGGCTATAGTTTCAGGAACCCCAACTTCGTTTACGCTCAAGTTTGGATCAGGCGAAATCACGGTTCGTGCTGAGAAATTCACCCTTTTGCCGGAAAGGCTGCCCCTGAATCGTCCATCTTTGCCTTTAAGTCTTTGTGAGAGTGTTTTTAAAGGCCGTCCGCTGCGATGTCGCGCTGGTGGAACCCCAGATACTTCATTGTCGAGGAAAGTTGTGACATGGTACTGCAAGAGTTCCCACAAATCCTCTATAATGAGCTGCGGTGCTCCCGCCTCTCGATTCTCTTGAAATCTCTGATTTATTCTTATAATATCTACCAGTTTATGGGTTAGGTCATCTTCGGATCGCTGCCCATTCTCAAGCGTAATAGAAGGTCGTGTCGTTACAGGTGGTACTGGTAAGACAGTTAGTATCATCCATTCTGGACGGACATTTACCGCGTCGATGCCGAGCAGCTCAATATCTGCATCTGGAATCCGTTCGAATCTATCGCGGATATCCGCCGGCATTAACTTATGACTGTCTTCGACGTAACGGGTCGGCTTTTCGTACTTAATTTCCTTTTGTTGCTCAGTGCAGTACGGGCAGGTGGTTGATTTTCTTGCCTCTTTGATGACATTTTTCACGATCTCGTCAGTCGAGAAATTTTTGTCCTTGAGTTCGTGCATCTTACTTAGGAAATCATGCTTCTGAATCTCATCGAGCAAGAGGTGCCCACATCGTCGACATGTTGCCCTAAGAAGCTTCCTAATGAGCTTGGCAAATCCCACATGAATTACGGGAGCGGCTAGTTCGATATGGCCGAAGTGACCTGGGCACTCACCGGCACGCTGAGCGCACGTCTTGCAACGGAGACCTGGATCTATAACTCCGAGCCGTGGATCCATTAGACCCATTTCAATGGGGAATCCATCGTCGTCATACGTATCAGCGGTAATAACCTTGGTTACGCTCATCTTCCGATATTCTTTAGGTGAAAGTAACCCAAATTTGATTCTTCCTATTCTTTTCGGGCTGCTCATAGAGTCCTCCCAACTACACAGAGTCTTCAAGTTCTAAACGTGGAGCGATGCCAAGCGCTTTCATTTCATCCAGCAGTAATTTGAAGGCATAGCTCATTTCTACTTTATAGATGTCAGTGTCTGCCCCACAATTTGGACAATAGACCACATTACGACGTTTGTCAAATGTAGCGATCATTCCACACGCAGTACATACATACTCCTCAACTTTGTCTGATTCGTCGACAAGTCGCTCCTTTAGTGCTAGGGCCGCTCCGTGGCCGATCATGACATCACGTTCCATTTCGCCAAACCGCAATCCTCCTTCGCGTGCTCGGCCTTCTGTCGGCTGATGCGTTAGTACTTGCACAGGTCCGCGCGACCGCGCGTGTAGTTTCTCTGACACCATGTGGTGCAGCTTCTGATAAAGGATCACTCCAACGAACATATCAGCTGCCAATCTCTCCCCGGTGACCCCATCGTATAAGACTTCCTTTCCGGTGTGTGAGAAACCGTTTCGTTTTAAAGCTTCTCTAAGTGTTACTTCGGGTTCACCGGAAAACGCGGTTCCGTTGATGCGCCTCCCTTCGAGACTTCCGACTTTTCCACCTATCATTTCTAAGACATGGCCGACCGTCATTCTCGACGGGATCGCGTGAGGATTGATGATTAAGTCAGGCACTATACCCTCTTCTGAAAATGGCATATCTTCCTGAGGGACAATAAGCCCGATTACACCTTTTTGTCCGTGTCTCGAAGCAAACTTATCTCCTAATTCTGGTATACGTTGATCTCTGGTTCTGACTTTAACCAGTCTCGATCCGTTCTCGCCTTCGGTAATGATTACTGCGTCTACAACACCATTCTCGTTTGAACGCATCGTAACCGACGTTTCGCGCCTCTTTTGGGTGCTTATACCTCCAAGTTCGGTAGGCTCTTCAAGAAATCTGGGGGGGCTAGTCTTTCCTACTAGCACATCGTTGGGTTGAACTACGGCTTCTGGATTCACAAACCCATCTTCATCCAAGTTCGCGTAGACTTCGGGGCCGCGCGCCCCTCGAACTTCTGCATCGGGTATCTCGAATTTGTCTTCTTGTCCTCCGGGATATCGTCGTTCCTCTGCTTCGTAAGTGCGGAAAAAGTGGCTTCTGCCTAATCCGCGCTCGATTGAGCTCTTGTTGATGATGAGCGCATCTTCGATATTGTATCCTTCAAAGGATTGAACAGCTACTACAAAGTTCTGTCCGGAAAGCCTGTCGTCAAAGCCTACCGTCTCCATAGCGTTTGTTTTTACGAGGCCAAGTTGTGGATAATGTAAATAATGTGATCGAGTATCTGGTCTCAGCTTCCAGTTCGCGCACGAAGCGCCGAGCGACTGCTTAATCATGCCGGCACCCATAGTGTTGCGAGGCGATGCATTATGCTCGGGGTAGGGAACTAGTCCTGTGGCGATTCCTAAGATGAGTGATGGATCAATCTCGAGATGAGTGTGTTCAGCAGTAAGGTCCTCCGGATTTACGGCAACATATATATTCTCCTCCTCTTCCGCGTCGATATATTCAATCAAGCCGTTATCTATTAGATCGTCAAAAGAAAGCTCTCCGCGTTTAAGCTGGTCGATATAGTCTTCAGTAATTAGTGGCGCTCCCCCCTCAACGATTATGAGTGGTCTTCGCGCTCTTCCAGAATCAGTATTTATGTTAACCTCATTCGTATCTTCGTGAAACGCAATATTTATCAGATGTGGGAGCTCTCCACGTCGCCTTTTTGTTCGAAACTGGTTAACAAATAGTCTTGCATCGCTGTGCGTCCCCTTTAAGGCGCCATCTACGTAAATACGGGCTTCAGTCATTTATCTCTCCTCCGGCACGAGTTCACGTCCGATAGGCGTGTAGCCAAGTTCTTCTAGCGCTGACAGGACAGTAGTCTCGTCTTCCAAAGCTGTAGAAAGTTCCACCTGCTGGGCGAAGTTCTTAACGAGCCCACAGTTAGGTCCTTCAGGTGTTTCGCTTGGACAAATGCGGCCCCATTGCGTTGGATGCAGGTCACGGGCTTCGAAATGCGGTTGCGCGCGAGATAGCGGTGAAATGACTCTTCTTAAATGTGATAACATAGCCATATAGTCAGTGCGGTCTAACAGTTGCGATACGCCTGTTCGCCCTCCTACCCAATTTCCTGTTGCAAGAGGATGAGTGAGCCTCTCCGTTAGTACGTCGGCCCTTACTGCAGTCAATACATTGAGCTCGCGATTTCTCATGTCTGCACGCTCGAGTTGATACTTTATGTCTCTCGTTAGTCGACTAAATGACACACGAAATAGATCCTCCATAAGATCGCCAGCAAGTTTCAAGCGTTTGTTTGCGTAGTGGTCCTTATCGTCTTCTCCACGTTTGCGCAGAGCTAATTTGAAACAGGCTTCTGCCATTCTTCCAAGAAAGTGCGCTTTGACTAACCGTGTTTCGTCCTCGGATAAGAGGGGGTCGTTGAGATGTGGCAGGAGATAACGATCGACCACATAGTTAGACCTTTTTGCTTGATATTCAGTAGCTTGGCCGGCAGCGACCTTCTCGCCTAGCTTTTTCATTGCCGTTTCTTGAATCTTCTGGTACAGCTCATCAAGTGACTCTCCTTCGTCTTGGGTGAACTCCTGAGCTTCTTCAATGTTCTCCAGCATGAACTTGATAATTTCTGGATCATTAGACACGGATTGGACGATGTCTTGATCAGTCACTAGGCCGAGCGCCCTTACTAGCATGACGTAGTTAATCCTTCCAGAAACGGAAGGGAACGACACCTCTAAAATCGAATCACGACCTCTTTCCACCATTACGAGAGCTTTGTAGCCCCGTCGCTGCGAAAAAACCTTAGCAACCTCTATGCGGCCCCCATAGCGTTCATCATACTCTGCAAAGATTTTGTTCGGCGCGAGGTCTTCGAGGGTAATTATTACTCTCTCTGAGCCGCTCACAATAAAGTATCCCCCAGGATCTGCGGGGTCTTCTCCGAGTTTGACCATCTGATTCTCGGAGAGCTTTGAAAAGTTGCACGCCGTGGAGCCCACCATAATCGGCATTAATCCAACTTCGACCTCTTCTGGCTCTTTTTCTATTTCCCCTTGTATAAGCGTCATTTCTAGAAAAATTGGAGCCGCATATGTAATATTTCGAAGCCGTGCTTCAGTGGGGTAAAGCTCTTCGAGTGAACCGTCTGCTTCGCGAACTTTTGGGGTGTCGACTCGAATCCGCCCTAGCTTTACAATTAGGCCTGGAACGTCAGTTTCGATCACCGTCTGTTCATCAATAATCTTCTGCAGCCCCCGTTCGATGAAATCGTCAAAAGAATTGATATGATGTTGTGCGATTTTTTCTCGTGTAAAATAGCTTCTCGAAATTACCTGTCTATCTATCAAATTCTCACCCCATCTTCGTGTCGATCACAAGACGGCATGAAACGGCTTCTTCTGCCGTTAGACTGCGGCGTCTTATTTTTATTACGTTGTCTTTTCGCGCACCAATCTCTTTGCACGCAGGATCGGTTACCAATATTTTAGGTAGTTGCTTGAGCTCGATACCATATCGAGCCAGTAACTCGTTCACTTCTTCTTCTGACATGATTGTGTGTTCGGGCACCATCTCATGCTTTAGAACGTTTAGGTTTTTCATGCGCCCCCCAGACTGTCTCCCCAATAACCACTATGAATAATTTCAGAAATACATCACTAACTGAGCGATAATCTTCGTCTGTTGACATTTGGAGGTTTGCTGCGTCTTTAGATCGGCTGCTAGAGAAGACGGGCTCGAAGGGATTTGAACCCCTGACCGCCTGGTATCTCTCCTAAGATTTTGGTTAAAAGCCAGGTGCTCTGCCTAACTGAGCTACGAGCCCCTAAAAGTTCGATACAGTGTTCTAACTGATTAACAACTTTTTCATAATTAGCGATAGGCAAACCTCACTGTTTCTTATATAAGTTACCTTAATTTAAAACTTTCCTTGCCTGCACTAAGGAGCTTCAGAAATAGCAGACCACTTCTATTTTCGCGAATCTTAAATATGCCGACGAGTATTAATCATAGCTGAATAATTTAGCTCAGTGTCGGTGGTTAGGTATGACTAAGGTAACAATAAGTTTAATAAAAGCAGATGTTGGCGGGTTTCCAGGACACGCGACAGTTCACCCTCAGCTCTGCGAAAAAGCAGAGGAGTTTCTCCTCGAAGCGACACAGACCGGCTTGATTGCTGATTTTAGGGTCATGGCGTGTGGCGATGATCTTGAGCTTCTCATGGGGCATGCCAGAGGCGAAAATGATCCGGAAGTCCACGGACTCGCTTGGAAGATCTTTACTACGTGCACGGACGTTGCTAAGGTCTTAAAGCTATATGGCGCGGGCCAAGACATGTTGAAGGACTCGTTTTCGGGAAACATACGCGGAATGGGTCCAGGTGCCACGGAAATCGAGTTCACAGAACGAATAGGAGAGCCCCTTGTTGCATTCATGATGGACAAGACCGAACCTGGTGCTTTCAATCTTCCAGTTTATAAGATGTTTGCTGACCCGTTCAACACGGCCGGATTGGTGATCGATCCAAGCATGCACGGTGGTTTCAAGTTCGAGATATGGGACATTAGAGACCATATGCGCGTCTTTATGGATTGTCCCGCCGAGATGTATGACATGCTGGCCCTCATCGGCGCCAAAAGTAGATACGTCATAAAGCGGGTATTTCCAAAAGAGGGGGGCAAATTGCCGTCCGACGAGCCAGTCGCAGCTGTAAGTACCGAGAAGCTGTATGAAATCGCTGGCGAATACGTAGGTAAGGACGACCCAGTAGCGCTCGTGCGGTCTCAGTCTGGATTGCCAGCCCTCGGCGAGGTTATCGAACCATGGACGTTCCCTCACCTTGTTAGTGGATGGATGCGAGGTAGTCATAATGGCCCGGTCATGCCCGTCGCCTTTGAAAATGCTAAGTGTACTCGCTTTGACGGTCCTCCGCGTGTCATCGCGGCTGGATTTCAGATAGCTAACGGGAAGTTTGTTGGGCCTGTGGACCTCTTCAACGATCCTGCATATGATGCAGCTCGCGATGAGGCAAATGTCATTGCGAACTACATGAGGCGACACGGACCTTTTGAACCACATCGGCTCCCGCTTCAGGATATGGAGTATACGACGCTCCCTAAAGTGCTCAGGAGGCTTGAGGACAGGTTTGAACGCGTGGACTGACTTGCGAAAGAAAAATATCGAGGAAGTTCTATATAGCTGATTTTATGAGCCAGCAATCGCAGATTATGAGCCAAATGCGTTATTGCGCCGTGCCCTCTGAAAAGTCGTAGCGGAATAGAGGCGATTGATATAGAAGAGATATGGATTGAGAAATACCGTCCTCGTAAGCTAAAACAAGTTATTGGACAAGATCACGTCGTTAAGAGACTTGAATCCTATGTTAAACTAAAGAACATGCCGCATTTAATGTTTGCAGGGGCTGCGGGGACGGGAAAAACCAGCGCAGCAATCGCGTTGGCTCACGAACTTTACGAAGACGACTGGCAAAGCAATTTCACGGAACTAAATGCGTCTGATGAACGGGGTATCGAAGTTGTTCGCAACAAAATCAAAAATGTTGCTAGGACAGCTCCTGTGAGCGCACCTTTCAAAATTATTTTTCTGGACGAGGCTGATTCGCTCACGCCAGACGCTCAGTCGGCCTTGAGGCGAACAATGGAAAGTTATAGTAGGTCGTGTAGATTCATTTTGTCGTGCAACTATTCTAATAAAATTATTGAACCGATACAGTCGAGATGCGCCGTTTATAGATTTACACCTCTCGATCCGAATGATGTGCAAGCACAGCTACGAAATATATCTAGAGAAGAACACGTAGCTATAAGCGATGAAGCTTTAAAAGCCATTAGTGATGTAGCCGGCGGAGATCTACGTCGTGCGATTAATACTTTACAGTCTGCAGCTTCTATTGGAGAGGAGATCGATCGAGAAACGATCTATCAAATAACTGCAACCGCCAATCCACAAGCTATTGAAGACCTTCTATCCGCGTCTGTTGAGGGAAAGCTATCAAGCGCCCTATCTTCGTTGGACTTGCTTCTTTTAGAACAGGGACTTTCTGGGACGGAAGTAGTAACGCAAATCCACAAAGCACTCTTAGATCTTAATATCTCTGACCAGTTGAAAGCTCAGTTAATAAATAGTGTTGGAGAGACTGATTTCAGACTCAGTGAAGGCGCTAACGAGACGATACAACTAGAAGCCCTCATAGCAGAATTTGTGTTGTTAAGTCAAAGAAATCTGTCAGCGCCCACATAGAAAAGAACCTCTCTTAAGCGGCCTCAAAACCGCCGAATTCTTTTTTTTAAACTTGAGTTTGAGTTGGCGCCAGCATCACCCGCAAGTGATAGCAGGATGTGCACGTAAAAGGGGTTTATAAGTAGGGTTAACGAAAAACTTTCAAGAACTGTTACGTTTGGCGAAGCCTTTCACCTGTACATTTGTAGAAAATCAATCGTTCAAAGCCACAGAAACCTTGAAATAACAAATCTCTTATAGGAACCCTTATCAATAATTCAAGTTAGGTTGTTTACATATGAAGTGGCAAGGAAAGTCCGTGCGCCTCAGTACAGGGGGCAGAATTAAGCACTCTGCTGGTAAGAAAAAACACGAGATGGGTAGGGAGTCAACGCTTACTCAGCTTGGAGAAACGAGAAAGAAGCAAATCATCGGGTTCGGTAGTAACTCAAAGACACGGCTTTACAAAGGTTCTCATGCCAATGTGACCGACAGTTTGATGGGCAAAACCAGTATAGCAGATATCGAAACCGTCGAACTTAACGGTGCCAATAGAAACTACGTCAGACGAAACATTATAACAAAAGGTGCGATTATTCAAACAACATTAGGAAAGGCTAAGGTTACTAATCGGCCAGGTCAGGATGGATCAATTAACGCCGTTCTAGTAGCCGAATAACTGTGCCTGTGAGTTTTGTTAGATAGCTTGATATTTCTGCAGATTATCGACAAATTCTTTTATTCCCTGTCCAGTTCTTACGCTCATTTGAATCTGTTTTACTCGTGGGGCAATTCGCTTCATATCGCTGTGCATACGTTTCACACTTGCTCCAACTGCCTCAGCTAAGTCGATTTTGTTGATAATTCCAATATCGCTTACTCTAAAGATCATGGGGTGTTTGTTCACTACGTCATCTCCCTCGGTGACACTCACTACGACAATTCTTGCATCTGTGCCAAGTTCAAAATCTGTTGGACATACCATATTGCCAACGTTCTCGATGAAAAGCAGGTCCAACTCGTTGAGAGGTAACTTGGTTAAAGCGTGTCCTACGATGTGTGCATCGAGGTGACATTCTGTTCCGGTGTTTAGGTTTATAACCGGGATATGCAGCGCTTTCATTCGGAGAAAATCATCTTCACCAACGACATCACCTGCGATTGCACCGATTTTTAACCCCTTACGCTCCAGTATAGGCACGACCTTTTCTATAATAGAGGTCTTTCCTGAGCCGATAGATCCTAGGATGTCGAATGCTTTAATGTTGTTCTCTTTTAGCAACTTTAGGTTTTGAGTCGCTTCTTCTTTGTTACGTTTTAGAATATCGCGGCCTACCTCTATCTCAACCTTGTGCATAGGTTTTAATGGCTAGTTCGACAATATTAAAATGTCTACTGTTGACGGCTATTGCACAATGGCAAAGAACTCAAAAAGAATTATCTGGCCCATATACCTGGACGCGCATAAAACGCGCAAAGATGGTCGAGTCCTGGCAAAGAAAGACTCAATAGGAGCACCAGGCATAGATGAAATCATGCAAGCAGCAATGGAATTGGGACTAAATCCTTCTTGTGAAGATGAAAAAATGTACCCTAGGTTTTGGTGGGACTATAAAGGCCGAGTGCTCATAGCAATAGACAGCAATAAGCGAGACGCGATGTGTCAAATTGCACACAAAATAAAAGCAATGCGAGCCCAGCACGACAGTTGAGCGCATGACTAAACGAATAGAGTTTCATACGCACACCATTTTGAGCGATGGTGAGCTTCTTCCAAGTGAATTAATACGGCGGGCATACGTCGCTGATCACGAAGCGATAGCGATTACAGATCACGTTGACTTTTCTAACATAGATTCAGTAATACGCTCGACAAAACGTGCTGCTGAGGGTTCTAGCGGTATTGAAGTGATTGTTGGGGCGGAAATTACTCATGTCGTCCCTGAAAAAATTCCAAAGCTTGTTCAAAAGGCTAAGGCGTTAGGTGCGCAACTCATCATCGTCCATGGTGAGACATCCGTGGAGCCGGTAGCACCCGGAACAAACAAAGCAGCAGCCGCTCTTGCTGATGTTAATATTATTGCACATCCAGGTTTTATAAGTCTGGAAGATGCTGAACTTGCGCGTCAAAATGGCATTTATCTCGAGCTTACAGCACGATGTGGTCACAATGTTACTAACGGACACGTCGCTAGAATCGCCACGAAAATTTTAGTAAACACCGACTGTCACGGGACTGAGCTCATTGGGGCTGCCGATGCAATGAGAATTGCACAAGGTGCTGGTCTAAAAGAGGAAGAAGCGGAGAGAGCAATCAATCAAAATGCTAAATTGCTTCTTAATGAAATTTTATAAGTTTTTCCCCAAATATTTAAATACTTTCAAAAATTATATATATATACATAACGTTCGAGGTTAGGGTTGAGAAAGCTAGGCGTTATACTTCATATTTCAAGTCACGGCTACATTATTCTTAGAGCGGCTTTGTTTCCTAAGATAAACTCTTCGGTATTAACGAAGCGAATGAAAAAAATTGGCAAGGTGCATGATGTATTTGGCCCAGTGTTATCTCCGTATATATCAGTAAAGCCCTCTAAAAAAATGGCCCCTGCTGACCTGAAAAAACTGGTAGGTGAAACGGTCTATGTCTAAGCTCACGGTGAAAATATGGTTGAAGTAGAAAGGGAAAGAATTATAGAGCGCACAAAAGCGCGAGAAGTAGCAAAAGAACGCCAAAAAGAGCTTGGAGAATATGAGGAATCGAAAGCTGTTTGTCCTGAGTGCGGTTCAAGGCAGCTAGTACAAGACTACGAAAGGGCGGAACTTGTCTGTGACAAATGTGGCCTTGTTATTGATCAAGACTTTATGGACATGGGTCCAGAATGGAGGGCATTTGATCACGATCAACGAATGAAAAGGAGCCGCGTTGGCGCTCCTATGACTTACACTATTCACGACAAGGGATTATCAACAATGATAGATTGGCGAAATAGGGATTCATATGGGCGGTCTATTTCGTCTAAGAATAGAGCACAACTATATAGATTGCGCAAATGGCAACGGCGGATCCGTGTTTCAAACGCTACGGAACGAAATCTTGCATTTGCTTTATCTGAACTCGACCGAATGGCATCAGCGCTTGGATTATCAAGAAACGTACGAGAGACTGCTGCCGTTGTTTACCGCAAAGCGGTCGATAAAAATCTAATTAGGGGACGGAGTATTGAAGGTGTAGCAGCGGCCGCTTTATACGCTGCTTGTCGTCAATGTTCAGTTCCAAGAACTCTCGATGAAATTGCAGAGGTTTCGAGGGTAAGTCGAAAAGAGATAGGTAGGACTTATAGATTTATTTCACGTGAACTGGATCTAAAATTGACCCCAACGTCACCCATAGACTATGTGCCGAGGTTCTGTTCAGGTCTAAAACTCAAGGGTGAGGTTCAGTCCAAAGCTGTTGAAATATTGAGGCAAGCTACGGAAAAGGAGCTAACTAGCGGAAGAGGTCCGACGGGAGTCGCCGCAGCGGCTATCTATATAGCTTCGGTTATTTGTGGTGACCGTAGAACGCAAAGAGAGGTTGCTGACGTTGCTGGCGTAACTGAAGTGACAATAAGGAACCGTTATAAGGAACTAGCAGAAGAATTGGATATTGAAATTCTATTCTAATCCAGTCTAATCCAGTCTTTTTTGCTGGGTTGTTGGAGCAGAAGATTGACGGTTTCTCTCTCCTAAATGAAAGTCCTAAATTATATAAAGTCCCACATCAGTTGCAGACTAAGGGCTCGTAACTCAGGGGTAGAGTGCCACGTTCGCATCTCAGGAGAAACACGTGGATGCCACGGGTTCGATTCCCGTCGAGTCCATCAGTTTTTGTTTTTTCCTACTTGCGATTTTTAGTTAAACGCATGACGCAGGATTAAGTCATGTGTTTTTTGACTATTGCCTTAGCCCTAGTCTCGTTAACTCCGCAACAGATAAGGTACTTCTCGAACTTGTCATAAAGGGAAAGGTCTGAGTTATGGAAACGTGACCAATACTCTTCGTTATCCAAGAGCTTAGAGGCCAAAGGATCTTCATCCCCCCCACTAAACCTTAAACTCTCTAAGAAGTTGCTAACATATTTTTTTTCGAGAGCTTTAATGTGTTCAATTACAAAAATGACATCCTTCATTTCTTCTTTCAAACTTTCAATTTGAGCTTGAACGTTCTCTCGCATAATAATATAAGGGCTCATAGCTCTTAGGGAATCTAAGAGTAGCTCCTCTTCTTTGATATTTTCCTGAATGCTCTTGACAAGTTCAGTTATGCTTTTTTTGTATTTTTCTTTGTTATCAATTAGCTGCTTTGAAGCTAACTCGTTGTAAAGTTCAGCGTCTGTGCGATCGCGCGGTGCGCTCAGTTGGTGTTTTGCAGCAAGCTCTCTGACGCCGAAATAAAGGTACCGTGTCCCGTCCCTTCTCATTTTTAGAAGCTCGAATCTCTCTTTATTTAGTTTCTTTACGGAGCGATCAACTCGTTGAAAAAGATCTTCAAAATCGTTGAGTGCTGTTTGGGCATATTTGTCATCAATTAACTTCGAAAGAGCCTTTTGTTCGATGACGCCAAGTTTTTGCTCAAGATTAGTTAAAGAGGCATCTAACTCATCATATTTGTAGACGAGTCTTTCCATCTCACTTTTTGGAATCTGCTCAAAGAGTTCATAGTTGACTGCGTCAAGCAAAATTTCGCGGGCTCTTATGCTGCCGAGGTTTTTTAGTTTGGTATAATCCTCTTCTGAGACTCTAATGTTGAAAATCTTATCTTTGGCCATCTATTACGTAAAACGTAAAACATTTTTTAATTATATAATTGTCGCTTCGGCTTAAATGTTTAGTGGGCGCGAGCGTGTTTGTAAGACCCCTCATTGGGTCGAAACTGCGGCGTTGCATGCTATTTTTATATGGTAACGGGCGTTTGCTTATCATAGCAGATTATCAGTGCAAAAACGAGCTAGCTGTTATATGGTTGGGCCACGGACTATTTTATTTATTTCGAAACAAATTACTGAGCAGACAGTCTGTTACCATTTGAGACATCAAGAAGGAACCACTCAATGCTAACAATAGGGGTAATTGCCATTCAAGGAGCAGTTTCTGAACACATAACGGCTTTAGAAAAAGTCTCGAGCGGTTTGAACTGCAAAATAGTCCGGATAAAAAAGAAAGGAATCATCCGGAATTGTGACGGTTTAGTGATTCCAGGTGGCGAAAGTACAACAATTTCTAAGCTTTTGCGTTTTGAAAGACTTGATAAAGAGATCCTTAAGTATCAGCACATTCCAATGATGGGGACGTGCGCTGGATTAATCATCCTATCTGACTACCGAGATGAGGATGTGGAGGGGTTAGGGCTAATGGATATAAAAGTAGAAAGAAATGCATTTGGAAGGCAAGCTGAGTCTTTTGAGCTTCCTTTAGAAGTAAATGTGTTTGACTATCCGTTTAATGCGATATTTATTCGAGCTCCTGCAATTAAGCAAGTCGGAAGTGGAACAAATGTTTTAGCTCGCTTTAAGGGGTATATTGTTGCGGCGCAAAAAGGAAATAAAATAGCCCTATCATTCCATCCGGAATTGAGTGCTGACTTGAGATTCCACAAGTATTTTTTACAGCTTCTTGATTTTGGGAGTTGAGCTAAATACATATCTTTTACGATTCGGAAGTTTTTTTGCTATAAGTCCATACCGTGTCAAAGCTGCTTTTTTAGATGTCTCATTTAGGAGAAAATACTACTCTGTCTATTGCCTGAAGGCAAACCTCTTTTAACATTTCCTGTTTTTCACTTTTTCAAACGCTAACACCGCTCTTGCCCTCACGTACAGCTCTTCATCGTGAAAAGTTTCGAGCAAGGGTCTTTCGCTTTTTTCGTTACCTACCTCTCCTAAGACCCATGCAGCACGCTCACGAACGAGTCCATTTTGATCCTTCAGCGCGTCGATCAGCGGCTCAATCGCAGGCCCCCCAATTTTGCTCAACGCTTCCGCAGCACGCTCACGAACGAGTCCATTTTGATCCTTCAGCGCGTCGATCAGCGGCTCAATCGCAGGCCCCCCAATTTTGCTCAACGCTTCCGCAGCACGCTCACGAACAAACCAATTCCTGTCACCTAAAACGTTAATAAGATTTTTTACAACCCGAGGATCTTTGACTTTACCCAGCGATTTCGCTGCTGTCGCCCGTACGAACCAATCATCATCTTGTAAAGCAGCTTGGAACGCTTGCGTTGCGGGTTTTCCTACTTCTGCAAGCGCTAAAACGGCGCTGCTGCGAACTTCCCACCCTGCTTGGCTAAGCATTGAGATCAGGCGAGTAATCGCTATGCCTCCAATCTCGCAGAGTGCCTTTGCTGCAGCTATCCTTGATTTTTGGCTCTGAGCTTCCGACAAAGCAGCTATTAGTTTTTCGATCTCTTTCTCTTTTGATTGCTTTTCGGTGTCTTCACTCGCCATATCTTTAAGGTCAAAGTGAATTGACATTTTAAAAGAGTGTTTTCTCAGTGCAATGGAGGCAAAAGTATGTTGCCACTTTTTTCAGAGATTTTTAAAATCGAGCGCAAGGTAAGGTCAGCTCTTGCTCTGATGTTCGCCTTGTTCTTGTTCAATTTGGCGAATCTTGCCGTTTATCCAGCCTGAAACTTGATCCTCGTCTATTTGACTCGCCGCTTGCTGCTCTCTTATTTTTTCTCCGACAAGTTCAAGTAGCTCTTTAGAATTGACAGGCTTCGTGATGTATGCGTCAGCTCCGAGGTTGAGGGACTTTACTGCATTATCGAAGCTCGGAAATCCAGTAATGATTATTCTAATCATTTGTGGATTTTCTTTGTGTAGTTTTGTGATAAGCTCTGTGCCCTCCATGTCTGGAAGCTTTATGTCTAGCATTGATAAGTTAAAAAAGATATTTTCTGATTTTTCAATAGCTTCTTTGCCGGTTGCTGCAGTTTCAACAGAGTATCCGTCTAACTCTAAAATCTCTTTGAGGACTGCTAATATCGTCTCGTCGTCGTCAACGATTAATATGCTTTTATTACTGGCCATACTTCTTTTTCACTTTTAGCAATTAACTATTAGAAACGAAACGTACTTCGTTTAAGTTGTTGAGACAAAATCAGAAGTCATCGACTAGAAAGCTTCTTGGTTTGCTTAAGTAAATGTTTTGCCCTATATTTTCCATAATTAAAAAAAGTATGCGTAGCAGTAGCAATGCAATCATGTTTAAACTAAAACTTAATTTGATTTTGTAAATTTGTTGTTTTTCGATGAGGTATCAGCAAATCGCTTTATTGACGATTTGCAGCACTTGCGGATGAAGTCTAGGAGCATTACATGACTTTTAACACGGGAAAGTTTAAGGGCACTTGGGGATTGAGTCTCCCTCACATTACTTCAAAATAAGAAGGTGTTTTAGAAAGACTTATTTGCCGGCTTTAATTCGTCGTAATTACGGTTTCCATTTAGCGTTTGAAAGCGTTCATTCATTTGCAGGTAAAATCTTTGTCATTGGCAAACGATGGTGGCGAGATTTTCACAGCAAGTATGAGGCGTAGAATTAATTGAAGTTAAATCATGCGTCAATTTGTTATTATAGTTGATTTAGAGGCAGATAGCAAGCTTTAATCTTTAAATCGACAACATCTAGCCAGATCAACTTCTGAGCATCGAATCTTCGATTAAGAACAAGACTGAATAATCGGCTCTAGGTACTCTTTTCCGAGTTTCTGTCCCTCAATCGTCCGATGTTCGTCAATGAGGAGCCCGTTGTATCGTATCTCGTGAAGTGTCTCTAAAACCGATCGCCACGGCACCGAACCCTGCCCGACGATCGAATGAGACTCTCTATACCCATCATTATCGTGGATGTGCACGTGTTTGATCCGTGAGCCAAAATATCGGATCATCTGTGGTATAGGGATGTCTGTAGTATTACAGTGACCTACGTCCAGTGCTAATTGTAGGAAAACAGATCCAAACTCGTCGACAATCTGTACGAGGGCTTCCCCTGTCCATGTCTGTTTAAGTGCTTGTGGAAGCCGGGGCATGTTCTCTACACACACAAGCATTTTTTCGTCCTCTGCCTTTTCGCAAATCTGCACAAAAGAGTCGTACTGATTATCCTTTGAAATTTGTTCAAACTTTGGCAGGTTTCTTGGATAGCTCACAATGCCGGGGTGGACAACGACTAGCTCACATCCGAGTTCGTTGGCATAAGTGATCGAATGGACTATTTCGTTTACGGATGCTTCCTGTAGTTTTGGATTAATGCTAGCAAGATTTACACTACAAAAAGGTGCATGCATCGTGTAGGTAAGTTCGTAGCTCGATTTTAGTTCGGTAAGTACGCGGACGTTAGATATGCTGTAGTGTACGTGTGGATACTCGGAAACGAGTTCGATAGCATTAAAAGTCTGAGCGGCGCTAACGATAAACTCCTTAACGTCTTGTTCAATTCTTGATGAAACACCGTAAATCATTACCATATTACTACGGGATAATCCGTTGAAGCGAATAACTAACTATACCTAGCTCTCTTTTACTAGCGTCTTAACAGCTTCTATCACAACTGCTATGTATGGGCTTGTATCCGTGCCGTAGTAATCATGAACTTTTGATACATTTTCGCCGCCTTGCTTTAGAATTTCAATCCTTTCAAGAGTTTTTTCAGCGGTCTCTAAGACCCACCTATTTCTTGTTTCGGCGCCAACGACGTTTATGAACTCAGGACGAATGGACACTTTAACGGGGCCTTCGTCAGCATGAAAAACGTTTAATTTTCCTATGACGGCTACGAACGAAGGTACTTCTATCGAACTTAGTTGCGTGACTGCCTGTTGTTGATACTGGCCGGCGTATATTGGAAAAACGCCCGTTGGATCAGCTATTCGAGCACGCCAGTAGTCAGCGTCAACGCCGACGTTTTCTTTTTCTGTCAAAGTGCCTACAACAAATACGCGATTACATTTTGCACCAGTAGGGGTCAAAAGATACTGTGGTGCGTATGCATCATCGTGTTCTTTGTAGAAGAGCGTCGACCCTTGCAGCTCTTTTGCATATAGGCGACGCGCTACTTCCCGCTGTTTTAGCGCCATCAGAGGAGCTCCTGCGCTCGAGCGAGAACGGCGCTAATGTCTTCATCTTTAATTTGTGGAGCCTCAGTGAAATCTGTTACAAGTAGCCATCGGGGCGTTTTGTTGCCGCGCACTATGTAGTATCTTCCGATTGTTACAGCTTTCATAGCATCAGCGACAACGTTTTGGTCAAGAGCTTCCATAGCTCTTTCTTTGGCTTCTGCCAGCGTCATTCCTGTTAACCTTTCTGTTAGTTCGCGGTTAAACAATACGTCCGTCACAACCTCACCGTCGTCTAGCACCCCTTTAATGCGTAGATCGTAAAGGCCAGTTACCGTGCCATGCTCAGCACAGTGCCCTTTGACGACGACACGATTGCACTCTGGACATCGCTTTATAAGTCCAGAACCCGATTGGACATCGATAATGGTGCCGGAAATTTCTTCTTCTGCTCGACCGACTGCGACTTCTCCATCGAGCGGAGTAATTTCTGATGCTTTGTTCAAACTGATACTGAAACGTCCCTGCCAAGATTTCGTAACAACATTACGTATTGAATAGCTTTTTCCATCCTTAAGAATAGGCAACTTTGCGTTAGACCAGCTAGTGAATTTTATAGTTCCGGTCTCGTCGCCAAGCAAGCCGACTTGTGCGATGGATGGTGAATTAGGCTCCCAAAGCTGAACAACGCGGACGCGGACATTGATCCACTTGTCCTCTGTGTTTATGTCTTTGATCTTTGAGTAGATAACTTCAGTCGCTGAAGCCGATACTTGTTGTAGATTGAGTTTAGAATAATAAGCAACTACACTTCTGCTCGCTTCTTCTGTCGGTACTTTAAAATCATCGACGAGACTATGTAAGCGCTGTTCTATCTCGCTAGCTGAAATTTTAACTCCTTGATTAGAAAAACGATCTCTTATCTGCTCTGCTAGCTCTTTTAAATTCATTTTCTTCCTCAAGCCTTTAGTTTTTCATTTGAAAGGCAGCGATATTTTGGGGGAGGGTGATATAAAGCTTTCTCGCGTAGCGAAAAAGTGATTTGAAGCAAGGTTGGAGTGGGGGTTGTAAGCCTCCTTCTGTTTCAAGTGGCATTTATCTAAGCGCTTAACCTGGGTGTCATCTGGACTGTTCATTCACCCTTTTTAGCTTGCACCTGTGAGGATTCGCCGTTCCATCGTAACCCCTGCTCTCGTCGGTTCTTCACCTCATTCTCATATTTACAGGGACGTATCGTTTCTGTGCCAGAGCCATGACTCTCGCCATGCGAGTTTCCTCGCTCACACATCCAGAAGGTGGGAGGACTTTCCTCAGCGAGTTCCACCGGCAGCCACTCACCCCCTCTCCATGGCGTATCTTGAAGGCAAATGTAATATAAGTATTCACTAACATGCGAAGCATGCATCTGGACGAAGCGCGTATCGGCGTGCGTCTCGCACGCGAAGCAATAGAGATCGCGGTGAATTCCGGAGATCGCATAAAGGCACCCCAAGACCTCCCCGCTATTTTTGATGAACTTGGCGGCGTTTTTGTTACTTTGCATTCAGAAGCCTTACGGGGCTGTGTCGGGTATCCATACGCAAGCAAAACCATAAAAGACGCCCTGATCGACTCGGCAATCAGCGCTGCCTTGTATGACTATCGATTTCCTCCGGTCAGAGCAGAGGAGCTAACGCGTATTATGGTAGAGATCACGCTTCTTACTAAGCCCAAAAGAATTGACGGTCCTACTGATATTGTGGTCGGTAAGCACGGCATCATTGTAAAAAAAGGACAGCAACAAGGATTGCTTCTGCCGCAAGTTGCAACTGACTATAAATGGACGCAACAGGAGTTTTTGGACCAAACGTATATGAAGGCAGGTTTAAACCCGAGCGAACGCAACGCAGAAATATTTGTTTTTGAAGGTCAGGTGTTTTCGGAGCTTCGCCCTGGTGGCGAGGTAGTAGAGCGTTTTCTTGAGTGACCCACGTATGATTCAAACTGTCATTCGAAATGCAAGAGTCTTTTGCAGGAATCAAGTTGTTATCAGCGACGTCTTGATCGAAAGAGGCATAATTGCTAAGATTGGAAGCGTCCGTGCAGGAGGGCAAGAGATAGATGCACGCGGCCGATTGTTACTGCCTGGCGCAATTGACGCTCACGTTCATTTTCGTGATTTGGATGAAGCATATAAGGAGGATTGGTATTCTGGCTCGTGTGCAGCTGCTGCTGGGGGGGTGACTACTGTCATAGATCAACCGAACTCAAAGCCCCCGGTATGTGATGAGCGAGCCTATTTTCGTAAGCAGCGCGCGGCACGAAAATCTGTTGTGGATTATGGCATCAACGCTGGTATCGAAAAACTTGACCAGCTCGATGACTTGTGGCGACTCGGGGTTACGGCTTTTGGTGAGGTATTCGTTCAAGAAAAATCGCGCGAGGAATTGCATCATGCGCTTCAAACTATCAAGCGCCTCAATGCCGTGTTATGCGTTCACGCTGAAAGACGTGTCGGTGAAATCTCAAGCGAACTGGCCGGGATCAAGACAGTCTTAGCGTGTAACAAAGAAATCAGGGCCAAAGTACATGTAAGCCACCTAAGTGAAGCGTCTGGGCTTGACTTTGTGAGAGGTTCCGATCAGGATGTCAGCTGTGAGGTAACTCCGCATCACCTTTTCCTATCTAACCTCGACCAAGCAAGACTTGGTCCATTTGGCATAATGAATCCTCCACTTAGGAGCCGGCAAGACGTCAATACCCTCTGGTCAAGTCTCCGTTATATCGACATGATCGCTAGTGACCATGCGCCTCACTCTATTGCCGATAAGAACATTTCGTTCCCTCCTCCGGGGGTGCCGGGGGTTCAAACTTTGCTCCCCTTGCTATTGGCGAGGCTCGATCAGATAAGTCTTGAACGGCTCGTGAATCTGGTAAGCGCAACTCCCGCGGCTAGATTCAATTTAAAGAACAAAGGAGCGATACGTGAAGGATATGACGCAGATCTCATACTTGTTGATCCTAACGATAGGAAAATAATAACCCCGAATGTGCTGTATAGCAAGTGTGGGTGGACGCCTTTTGAAGGCTGCGTCGCTGTCTTTCCGTCATTTACTATGGTGCGTGGCGAAGTCGTATTCAGTGAGGGTTCTATCAAGGTAAAGAAAGGGTGGGGCAGTCAGGTATGTGGGGCTGGTTTGCATCAATTCAATAGCCCGCTACTATCATAAAAATGATCGTCCCAGCGCCCGCCAAAATTAGTTGTGTAAATCGTTGCTAGCGTATCAAACTACCCCGAGATCAGTGAGTCTTTCGGGAAGGTAAACGTCAGTTACGTAATCTAAGCCTCGACTCGCGAACGCCTGTTGTTCAGACTTTTTTTTCAATTCCAGTTGGAGATTGATCTCCTCTTTCCAGAAATCAGTTGCAAAACGTGGGTCGGTAAGTTCTGACTGTAGAGCCCGCACGTCCTGATCAGAGAGCTTATCGGTGGGCAGGTCGTAATTGACGATATCGCTCGGGCGCACGCCAATGAATTGAGCTGCCGGGGTTGCCATGTATTCTGACATATGTGCGCTCTTTATTGAGCCGTAAGCGACGGAGGCGAATATCCTGTAAGACCAGGGATCCCCATCCGTAAAAACGACGACGGGAAGCTTTAGCCGCTCGTTCATTCTTTTTAAAAGCCTCCGTGTGCTTCTTGCGGGCTGGCCTTTCAGGTGTACAATAATTGAGTCATAATCGGTATCGAAGCCATTTTCGATCAGCCGGTCCCGCATTCCACCGGTTTCGATGGCGATAATAAACTTAGCGTCGTGCTCGATAAAATCTAGATTATCGACGTTATATGGGATCTGGTAACCGCCTTCACCGACATCATCGACGCAGTGAATGACACGTTCGGACACTTGCCCACGTCTTTCAACGTTTTCTTTGATTCGAATCGGACCAAATATGGTAGCGCCGTTCTCTTCAGGACGCACATGAAAGTTTTCGCGCTGCAGTTCAGTTATGATCTCTAGATCTTCGATCATTCTGTCAGATTCAGGCTGCTCTCTAAACTTCGCAAGTTTCCAACCTTCTGAGATATAGTAGAGCTCTCTGAGCGTTGACGAGCGGCTCTCATCGAGCTGTTTTTTTAGGAATTCGATTGTGTAGCTCGACTTGAGGAGGCTGTAAGCTCCTCTTACTGTCTTGCAGCTTCTTGCACTTTCCCGGTCACCATAGACCCAGACCTCTGATTCTTCATTGAACTCAATATTCGATTTCGTTCTTGTAGGGATCAGCAGTTGAGGAATTTGTTCTCTCGTAAACTGATCGTACATGGTTTCGATGATTTTCAAAAGCCTTTGTTTGGTCAAGCTGTCTTTTTCTTTCTTTATTTTCAATAGGTCTTCTTTTGCGTTCATGCTTAACCTCACTCACTAGCTCGCTTCTTGGGCAGCGCATCTGCCCCTGTGACCATCTCCGCAAGTATCCCTTCAACCAAGGGATTAGAATTTGCAGATTCTTCTGAATTAACCGTGTATTTAACCTTCTTTTCTGAATTAGGCTTGATTGATACTTTCCACATGTAGTCGAATTGGCCGTTAAAACTCGACACTTTTGGCTTAGGAGTCGGGTCTTCTATCTCAACAGCGGAGACTTCGTGAAGTTTGAAATCTTTTAGACTCTCTGAAAAGTTACTAATGCGGATTGTCACTGTGCACGCAGAATCGTTTTGCTTTGTTGTCTTTTGAACGAGCACGTTCCCCATTATTTTAGCCACGATAGGTTGAATGTTAGGTTGTGGGGCTCCTTTTATTTCAGATACCTTCTCGGCAAGTTTAGGAAGAACTCGCTCTATTATTTCCTCTTTTTCTTTTCTCTTTGCAAGGAGCTTTTGTTTCGCTAAGTAGTTTTTGAGGCCACGCGCGACGTCTCGGACTGCAAGTTCTATCTCGTCTATTATCTCCGGTATATCTGCGATCGCTTCTTTCGACTCTGATGTGAAAGGAACATTGGTTGAAGCAACGTGTGTAAGCACAACGATTGGGCCTTGCGGGATACCGCTACCGCCCGGTTGTATAAGTTCATAGTTCCTCCAGTTAATCTTCTCTACAGCGTGAGTGCTGGCGCACCCCCCTTGTTGATATAACAAAGGAACTCTGTTTGCGTATCGCAGGATATCTACCCTCTCTTCCTTCGGCAAGCTGCCCCCGTAGGCAATGCCCGCTTCGACGATGAATGGGTTTCCTGTGTGCACCGAGGCGTCACGCGTGGTCGTCGCGATAAAGTCAACGTCGTATTCTTTTTCTAGCCCTTTTCTTATCAGCTCTTCCGTTATCGGGGAAAGGCATTCAGTTGAAGGTGCACTAATTTTAACGGTTTTGAATGCCTCAAGCAAGCGTTTTGCTTGATCGCGTGAAAGGTCACCGGGGTTTACGTCGGGGTCGATACCGGCTTTTGCGCAAATTTCTTTAGCGGTTTTGTGTCCAATCCGCGCGAATTCGTTAGTTAAAAATGATGTTACTCTTCTTCTGTCCGTATACCGCAACATCTTTATCAAAGTGCCTAGTTCAATGCCCTCAGGGTGCGGCAGAATCTCACATGGCTCGATTGGCAAGATCTCCGTGACACGCTCAAACACTTCTGTGTCTCCGTTTGGCTCAACCAACGTCAATCTCGCGTGCGGATTAACTATGGCAGTTGACTTCGTGTAACCGTAGATCGATTGCTTACGCGCGCGGACGTATGTGCCTTCCACCTCGACTTCAATTCTAGTCCCGTGAGGTCGATCCCACGGCACAATTTTCTCCATTAGTATTTCAGGTTCGTTGGTCTTCGTATTGATAACGAGCTCGTAATAGTGAGCGTCTTCATTCTTTCCTGTTTTTGAGTATACCGAGGTAGGGCGCCCTGATGTCAGTTGTGCATATAACACGACTGCGGAGATTCCTATGCCTTGCTGCCCCCTACTTTGTTTTAGGGCATGAAATCGAGAGCCGTACAGGAGCTTTCCGAAGACTCGCGGTATTTGCTCTTTTACGATGCCGGGGCCGTTATCTTCGATTATGACGCGATAGGTGTCTTTATCCACCTTTTTAATTTCAATAAGAATATCGGGCAGCACACCGCTCTCTTCGCAAGCATCTAGTGCGTTATCAACTCCTTCTTTTACACTCGTTATAAGGCTTCGAGTCGAAGAGTCGAAACCGAGGATGTGACGGTTTTTCTCAAAGAACTCGGCTATGCTAATCTCCCGCTGTTTCTGTGCAAGCTTCTCCGCGATGTTTTCAGCCATTTAGCGTTCTCCCGATCACAGTTCCGCGCCAACTATAGTGTGTGTCGTAGTCACTCCTTTGATATCTCGAATGTTATCAACTGAATTGTTCAAAGCAGCAAGCCCCTCGACTTCAATAATAACTACAAAGTCATACTCTCCAAATACGTGGTAAACTTCCCTAATACCGCTTAATTCCAATAGCGTTCTATAAACGTATCGTTCTTCACCAGGAACGACGTTGACCATCGTAACTCCGACTACCATAGTATCACCTTTTACCTAAACACAAGAAGCGTATTTAGAAATTGCGATAGTTGGTTACATTCTCGAAAAAGGTAGGTTGCTAGGCCAACTTAGTTACAGTTCGTTGAACGACGTATATAAACTTCATTCGTCTTGAGTTTTTTAAAGACAAGCTGTTATCGTTTGTGGTATTACGTACTAAGCTGACGTGTACGATCAATTCGGGGGAAAACACGCTTCTCGCTGCGCATTAGTTAACTAGAAATACGTGATTGCTGTACTAAATCAAACGAAAGCGGAGGTAGCCAAGTGGTCAACGGCGGTGGGCTCAAGATCCACTCTCACAGGAGTTCGCGGGTTCGAATCCCTCCCTCCGCATCATAACGTTTGTCGTAGTTCTTTTTTACGTGTGATCTAGGTTCTGGGTGCGTCCCGTACGATTATTTTTGCGAAGTATGAAGCTAATTGCTCACGGAGCTCCTTTTATGGGTATCGATGTCGCTGGGTCAACGAGGTATACCTATATTACTAAGAAGTTCAATTGCACTTGCGCCGATGATGTATTTTAAATCCTGAGCGCTAAAGACGCCATGACGATCCCTATGAGTTCTGAGGCACCGATGAGAAACAGTCGAACCGACGTAGCAACTTTTATCCTTCGTGTTTAAACAGAGTAAAAAGATGTGGCGAGAGAATACAACTAAGTGCACTTATGAAAAAAAAGATCAAAGGCATCGCTCGTGACGCATTGAAGTTTATACTTGAAGTGAGTGCCTCTTCACACCCTAAGGAATTTGCTGGGATGTTATATGAGACTGATCAGGTCATAACTGATGTGGATGTCCCTATCACTCAGTCGTCCAACGTAAGTGCGGTTATGGATCTATTCATGTTACCCGTCAACACACATATTGTAGGATCGGTGCATAGCCATCCGTCGGGAGCGCTCCAGCCGTCGGATGCAGATATTCGCATGTTTATGTCAACTGGTGATTATCATATCATTGTCGGCAATCCTTACGAAATCACGAGCTGGGCTTGTTACGATAGAGTCGGCAACATTAGAAAACTCGATGTGCTCGACGTTGAAATTGAAGAGAGCGCAGTATATAGAGATATAAAGGAAACATTCGGCGACGAAAATGATTAGAGTTCTCGCAACAGGCACGTTTGATATCTTGCATCCTGGTCACATCCTTTATTTAAAGAAAGCACGGGAGTTGGGCGACGAACTATTTGTTATTGTGTCACGCGATTCCATGATTAAGCACAAGTCAAAACCTATACTTCCAGAACAACAACGACTACAAGTAATCAAAGCCCTAAGGATGGTAGACTACGCTGAACTTGGGAGCGAGCGCGATATATTCGAGCCCCTAGCGCTAATAAAACCAGACATAGTAGCGCTTGGTTTCGATCAGTATTTTGACGAGAACAAACTTCAAGAGGACCTTGAAAAAAGGCACATACCTGCAAAAGTAGTAAGGCTGCCTTATCAGGATAGTGGCAATCTATCGGGTACTGAAAACATAATTAGAGAGATCATTAAGCGTCGGGTGAAGTGTTAAAATCTATTTGAGTGCTTCTTCGATCCTGTCGATTCCTTTAGCGATGTCTTCGCGACTCGTGGCGTACGACAGCCGCACATAGCCCTCACCGTTCGGGCCGAATGCTGATCCAGGCGTCACGGCGACTGAAGCGTCACTCAACAGTTTTTCAGTCACCTGTTCAGAAGTACCATATTGAGTGATCTTTGGAAATGCGTAGAACGCACCCTTTGGAAGCGCGCATTTTATTCCAATCCTAGCTAGACCGTTAATAATTAGGTCGCGCCGTATGTGGAATTCAGCCACCATAGCACGGAGGGTGCCTTGATCCCCGTTCAACGCCTCAATACCAGCTCGTTGGACGAAGGACGTTGCATTGCTTACTGTGTGTTGCTGGATTTTAAGCATGCCTTGAAGTATTGATCGAGGTGCAGTTGCATAGCCTAGCCTCCACCCCGTCATAGCGTATGCCTTCGAAAATCCATTTACAGTAATCGCTAAGTCAGGAATCAATGTACCTATGCTGTGATGCTTGGTGCCATACACGATCTTTTCGTAGACCTCGTCAGAAATCACAACAATGTTATGGTCTTCAGCCGTCTGAGCTACGCTTTTTATGACACTTTCGTCGTACATAGCTCCAGTCGGGTTGCATGGGCTATTTAAAATAATGAGCTTGGTATCATCAGTTATATAACGTTGGTACTCAACTGGCGCATAGTCATCCCGTTCGTAAACAGGAACCATGACGGGCTTTCCACCAGCGAACTTTACGATTGGTTCATATGAAACCCACGCTGGATCGAACAACAAGACCTCATCTCCTTCATCGATGAGCGTACATATCGCTTCAAATATCGCTTGTTTTGCGCCGGTTGTGACAAGCACGTCGCTTGAAGTGACATCGAGGCGGTTATCAGTTTTCAGCTTCTCTGCTATTGCTTCTCTCAGTTCCAGAATTCCACTACCTTGTGTGTAGTGTGTCTCGCCACGATCAAGGGCGTCTTTTGCGGCGTTTTTTATGTTCTCTGGTGTATCAAAGTCAGGTTCACCCTGACTGAAACTGATAATGTCTCGCCCTTCACGTCTAAGATTAGCCGCGATGTCCGCAATTTTCATCGTAGCGGATTGCGGTATACTTCTGACTCTTGCAGAAATGACTTGACTTTGTCTCATCAGAGTCTTTCATACAGTTTTACAGCTGCTTCAACTGCTCTTTTTGCATAATCGACGCGTTCGTGTGCTTCCAAACGAGACATACGTGGACCAGATATACCCAATGTGACCGGTTTGTTATACTCTAAAGCTAGATCCGCAATTTTACGAGTCGCGTGCTGCGCAACGATTTCGTCGTGTGTTGTTGCGCCTTCAATTACACAGCCGATGGTAACTACGGCGTCGACTTCATCATCTAAAGCCAAATTCTTGATTGCTAAGGGCATATCAAAAACCCCTGGAACATAAATTGTCTTGACAACGTCAGCGCCTAAAAATGCAGCATGCTCTTTTGCAAGAATCTCCATTTGATATGTAATGTCTCTATTAAATTCTGCTACGACAAACCCTAGTCGTATTTTTTCCCCATCTCTTTTATCCATGAACAACTCCTCTTGTTTATCTTAAAATTCAACTGGTTCTTCATCTGCAAAGCCCTCTCTCTTGCCTGTTCCGGCTTCTGGGGTCAGATGGTTAGTCAACAACTTGAATACATTCTGTGCATGTTCACGTGTTCTAGCATCGGCTAATCGAGCAAGCTCTTTTTCGCTTGAGGCTTCATCCTCGTAGACGAATACTTCAATAATATGCCTGTTAGTCATTAGTTGCGCTCTTATCAGTCCAGTCGATGCTTCGTGTGCACACTGTTTGTCGATTGGTTTCGATCCAGGCATGCCCAGCGCCATAACAATATCGCATTCTGATTCTTCTAAGAGCTTCTTCGATGCGACTGGCAGGTCTTTTATTCCAGGCACGGTGTACCTTTGAATTGATGCTGACATCCACCTCTGCAACTCGTCTATAGCCGCCTTAGCCATATCGTACCTCGCAAAAGTGGTGTCCGCTATTCCTATTTTCATTCAAAGATTCCCATCAATAAACGTAAAGCTCACACGTCACAATCCTTCAAGAACGCAATCCGCAGCGAGGGTTCCTTTCCCCATTTCACTAACTACACCTTTTTCAAGTAATACGAGTTCAAGCTTCTCAATAACCTGCAATATATCTCCTTCACTTATGCTACCCATATTGCTTATCCTAAAGATATGGCCTTTTAGTCGTTCTTGGCCACCTGCGATAATGATGCCACGCCGTCGCATCTCATTCTTTAGTGAAACAAAATCTATTCCAGACGGCATTTTTATTGCTGTTACCGTGTTTGAATACGTGCTAGAGGCGCTGGGTTGTGGAAATAGTTCCAAGCCCATCGCTTCAATTGCAGCGCGTATAGATGTCGCATAAGTGCGATACCTGTTAATACGTTCGCTAAGCCCTTCGGCCTCAAGCATTTTTAGAGCCTCCTCGAGCGCGAAGAACAACGGGATAGTAGGCGTATAAGGTGTTTGCCCCTTGTCGGCAGATTTCATATGAGCAATCAGATCTGCGTAGAACGGCCTTTTTTGGGCCGTTTTAATAATATCCCATGCCCGTTCGTTCACAGCAATCATTGAAAGACCGGGCGGAAGACCTAGACATTTTTGAGAGCCAGTGAATGCTATATCGACCCCCCATTTGTCTATAGGTGCTTCGATTCCACCAATAGAGGACACCCCATCCATGATGAGAAGTGCTTCATATTTTCGGCACAGCGCTCCTATCTGCTCAACATCGTTCGTCATACCGGTAGAGGTCTCATTATGGACGATTGTGACTGCATCTGCACCTTCTTGCAGCGCTTGTTTGACCTTGTCCGTGTTTATCGACGTGCCCCATTCGGCAATAACCGGGGCAGAGCTCCCATAAAGTGAGGTGAGTAATTTCAATCGTTCCCCGAACTTGCCGTTTTCAATCGCAACAAATTTTTTATGACCGCCGAGATTGCCGACTGCGGCTTCCATAGCACAAGTTCCTGACCCGCTCAGTATGAGTACATCGCTCTCTGTGTTGAAAAGGCTGCGAAGTTTTTCGCGACTTTCATCTAATATCTTTTTAAATTCAGGCCCACGATGGTTGATCATCGGTTTTGACAACGCTCGAAGTACTTGAGGGGCCACTTGGACCGGTCCAGGAATCATTATTAGCTCAGTTTCAGCTGTGTTGCCCATGGTAGCATCTCTTATGATTATTTTCGAACAAGCAGCTCTCTGCCTCCTTATTTAACCGTGACACCCTATTTAGAATTTTGTGCCACTAAACGTTGCTGAAAGGCAAATGCTGCCTCTTGCGCGAAAAACAGAAAGCTGTTTTTCACAATGAAATCACGCTAAACTAGGTCAAAAGCGAATTTTTGACGCGATTAGTACTTTATACTCACCGCCGAAGTACGGCACGTGTTCACGTCCTTCGAGTTTAGAAAGGGTTTTTACGGTGGCGAGATAATTACAACGCGATGAATCAACCCGACGTGGCTATATTAGTAGGCGCTACTTCTGACATGCACGTGGCAGAAAAAGCGATAGAGGTCATAAAAGATGCGGGTATAACGTATGAGGTAGAAGTAATATCAGCGCATCGAGATCCAATACGCCTTGATGAATATCTTCGAGAAGTTCGGGCTAAAGTTTATATTGCTATCGCAGGTCTTTCTGCAGCTCTTCCAGGTATCATTGCTTCAAAAACAAACGCTCCTGTCATAGGTGTTCCTGTTAGTAGTAAGCTCAGCGGTTTAGACGCGCTGCTTTCTATAGCGCAAATGCCTGCTGGGGTTCCGGTGGCGTCGGTTGGAATAGACAATGGGAAAAACGCTGCCTTACTAGCGTTGAGAATTCTGCAAGTTAACGTGGAGGTAAATAAGGTTTTAGACCTTTAATCAGCTTGGAATTATAACTTGGAGTTCTCCAAAGCTGCTTTTGCAATTTTTATCGCACATAGATCCCCGCACATGGAACACGCGTCAGTTGTTCGACTATGGCAGTTGAATTTCGCCCGAGCTAACTCTGGATCCACTGAAAGCTTGAATTGCTTCTCCCAGTCCAAGCTTGCTCGCGATTTTGCCATTTCTTTGTCGAGTTCGTGTGCATTCTGCATCCCTCTGGCTAGGTCAGCAACGTGAGCAGCGATCTTTGTCACGATTGCCCCTTGTTTTATATCTTCTTGAGACGGCAGCCCGAGATGTTCGGACGGCGTGGTCATACACAAGAAGTCAGCACCATACATTCCCGCCAGAGCCCCCCCAATTGCTCCTGTTATGTGATCGTAGCCGGGAGCAATGTCTGTGACGATAGGTCCAAGCAGGTAGAGTGGTGCGCCACCCGTTAACGATTTCATTGCCTTGACGTTGGTTTCTATCTCGTTAAGAGGGACGTGACCGGGCCCTTCTACGAGGGTCTGAACGCCGTTCTCATATGCTCGTTTCGTGAGCTCTCCGATTTGGATGTACTCCATAAACGTCGGACGATCGCTTGCATCGTGCAAGCATCCTGATCGCATGCCGTCACCCAGACTTATTACGAAATCGTATTCGCGTGCGAGCTCAAGGAGATAATCGTACTCTGCATAGAAGGGGTTATCTGCGTTGTTGTGTGTCATCCACGCTATCGTAAAAGCGCCCCCCCTACTCACGACTCCCATAAGTCTTTTATTCTTCTTCAACACTTCTAGAGATTTTAGATTGACTCCTGCGTGGATAGTCATGAAATCAACTCCGTCTCTCGCGTGCTTACGAACCGTATTGAACATGTCGTCTGTCGTCATTGAGACCACGGCGTCCCGTCGCATTGCGGCTTGGTATATCGGCACTGTGCCAATCGGGGACTTGATCTCGTGCAGAAACTCACTTCGTATGCGGTCCAAATCTCCGCCCGTGGAAAGATCCATGACAGTGTCTGCGCCGAATTTAAGGGCTGTTTTTGCCTTTGCAAGCTCTTCGGTAATCTCAACATAGTCTATGGAGGTTCCTATGTTAGCGTTGACTTTCGTACGGAGCGAGTCGCCTATGCCGATCGCTGCAATGTCGTGAGTCACATTTTTTGGTATCACGGTTCGGCCTTGAGCGATGTTACGCTTCAGTCTCTCGCTCGCTACGCCCTCTGATTTGGCAACGTTTATTATATCATCAGTTAATCCTTTCTGTGCTTCTTCTAGGAGTGTCATGCTGTTTTTTGGCTGTGCTTAGCTTATACCTCTACATAATGTTTATGCGCTTGTTGCTTAAAAATGTGAGCTGTTGAAAACTTTGTAGATCTGGTCAAATCTTTAATAGAGTGGGGGCGCTAAATTATATTGATGCGCACAGATACTTTTTCGAGCCCTGATATGGGCAACACTTACTGGTTAAATGCAAAGCAAAAAGCAATTATCGATCTAGGGTCTCATACAATTGCCAAACGACTTCCCTTAGACGAAGCTTGCTGCATCATTCTAACCCACTTACATTACGATCACACGGCAGCGTTAGATCAGCTTGTCTTTTCAAATGGTGCTAAAGTGATGATGCATGAGGCAGATGCTAAAAATATAGGCACAGCAGCGTCAGCAGCACACGCTTTTAGTGCTCGTGCGCCTAAGTTTCATGTCGATACTTTGCTGAAAGACGGAGATCAAATTGATCTCGGTGATTCCATCTTGCGCGTGATTCACACGCCGGGGCACACTCCTGGAAGTATATGTTTATACGACGCTCAGTCAAAGAGCCTTTTTTCTGGAGACACTGTCTTTCCTTTCGGGGGCATTGGCCGGACTGATCTGCTTGGCGGAAGCTCGCACGACTTGGTTCAATCAATTTCGCGATTAGCGAAGCTGGAAGTGAGCGTATTATATCCTGGCCATGGGGTAATCACTACAGATAGCGTCGATGAACAGATTAAACAGTCTCTTAAGTTCGCAAAAGCGAACGAAAGTCCAGAATGAAATGAAAGGCGCTTACGTGATAATTCTTTGGCTAGCGTCGGCCAAAGATGTGACGGTTGGAAAGCTCGGGACCATCGCATTTGCGCCAGGCTTTTATGCGTACGTAGGATCGGCGATGGGGGCTGCTGGCTTCAAACGAGTTGAGCGCCACTTGGATGTTTCTGCTGGTCGTCTCAAGACGCAAAAGTGGCACGTTGATTACCTCTTAGCCGTTTCTGAGGTATTCGAGACGATTGAAATCGCAACACAAGAGAGAATCGAATGTAGTATAGCTCGCAACTTGGGGGAGTCCTCTTCGCTTGCCTGCATTGGAGGTTTTGGCTCCTCAGACTGCAGGTGCTATTCACACCTCTTCTACTCCCACCGCTTTAATGACCTTGAAGACGCTGTAAACAGGCTTTTTTATAGTCCCTGTCCGGAGATACTTGGTGCATTGAGCAAAGAGGGCTGTGACGGGCGAGAGATAGTTCGTAAACGTTATTTTATAAACACTATGAACAGAGATTGCGTGCTAAATAGGAGTACATGAATGGGAATTCTTACAAACACGGTTGGGAGCTACCCGACGCACACCATAGGAGAAGACTGCAAAGCCAAAATGAGTGTTCAAGATCTTATGGCTGGAAAGGATCCTTTTGTCGCGTCTATAGAGGCAGCAGTCGTCGATCAAGTTCGAGCCGGTATTGAACTGGTCTCTGACGGCCAAGTGAGGGCTGATATGGTCAGCACGTTTGCAGCTGGAATCCCAGGAATGAAAAGCGAGAAGGGCCGATCGTACATAACTGGAAAAATCACGCGGCCTCCAAAGAGCATTACTGCAAAGGACCTCACTTTAGCGCGTCATTATGCGGGAGCCGGTGCTAAGATCAAAGGGATTATAACAGGACCCGTCACAATCGCCGCATCATCTTCTATAAGCCGCGGTGCGCCGTACAGGTCGAGTCTCGACCCACGTTTGCTTAGTGACCTTGCAAAAGCGCTCCGCTTTGAAGCTGACCAGCTTTGTCGTGCAGGGGCTGATGCTTTGCAGATCGATGAACCAGCTTTGTTTAACGTGGGCGTGGAGAACGTGCTCGGATATATCGACGCAGCGGTTGATGATATTGAGATTCCTGTGAAACTTCATCCTCATGTAGCGTCCTATAGGGAATATGACCAGCTCTTGAAGCTGAAAAACGTGGAATACATCGGCGTTGAAGCAGCTAAATATCCTGTTTTGTTGGATAAACTAACGCGAGCTGCATTTGAAGGCCACGAAAAAAGCGTCGCGCTCGGTGTGATAGATACTGACAGTCCAAAGGTAGAATCTGTAGAAACGGTTAAGAAGCGAATCGAGCGCGGGATAGAAGTTTTTGGTGACGATATGTGGGTCAATCCTGATTGCGGACTGCGCCTTCAAACGAGAGAGGTTGCGTTTCAAAAGCTTAAAGTGCTGGTTGACGCCGCTACCAGCGTGAAACTCGAGTTTAGCTAATTCTAGCATCGACCACGACATGTGCAACGCCCGGAGCGTAGTCTTTAACTTTGCGCGTGCTAAGCAGGTCGGCTGATTTCGCGAGTGCCTGCGCCGCTTGCTCGACTCGCGCATAGGGTCGTTTGTACATCAATTCTTCAGGTACGAGTTCGTGATAGTGTATGATCCCTTCGGGGGCTAAACAGCGCAGCGCTTTATGAAGATAGTCGCACGCGTCGAAATGCCCCATAATCACTCGGTCGAATTGAGCGCTTGGCGCAACGTTCGCGCAATTGCCTAATATGGGTCGGACGATACTATTTACGTTATTAAGCAGGATATTTTGCCGAAGGTAGCGATATGCAACTGAATTGAGCTCTATAGCGACAATCGACTGCGGACCGGCGTGTACAGCTATCGGAATGCTGAGTTGACCTATACCGCTAAACATATCAAGGACCCTCTCATTGCTGCCGACAGTACTCATTCGAACTCGTTCAGCAAAATTGCCTGCTGAGAACATAACGCGACTTGCGTCGAGGGCGAATTTGCAGTGATTTTCCTTATGGACAGTCCTCGTTCCTGAGCCTGCAATGACTTCGATCTCTGGCGTCCGAAGGGTGCCTCGTACTCCTTTGTCCCATAAAGCGCTCTTGCAGCGTGGATAAAGATCCAGCAGCGCGTCACCTATCTCGTGTTTTAGATGCACGATCTTGGTTGGGATGTTGACGAGAACCAAATCGCCAAGGATCTGCCATCCCCGTGGCAACAGTATCTTTTCGTGTTCAGCGAGCGGCGCCTTTAATCGTTGCTTGAGCAACTGATGCCCTTTCATGGAAGGATAAATACCCTTTCTTGCGTCTTAACGACCTTTATCTCTTTACCTTCGTCTTCCTTACTGATGTACGGGGGCTTCTTGATTGTAAGAGTAACGTACGTTTCAGGGTCGAGCAGGTGGACCTCATCAGCATCGATCGCAACTAACAGAGTCCTTTTCGCATCACTTCGAGTTCCAACGAGCTCTGCAGTGCGTAAAGCCTCAGGATTCAGAGCAGTTCTATTGCCGGTCTCTAGGTCGACAGCGTTTGTTGCGCTAATTGTCGAGCAGATCTCATAAATATGCTGCCGACACAGAATAATTGTTCCAGTCGGAAATTCGGGCAGTCTCACGAGGTAAGTCACGCGGTAAACATCCTTTCCGTCGCGTCGTCCTGTCAGCTTAGCCGAATCGCTGATAGTCCCCCCCATCTCCCTTAATAAGGCCCGTGCAATCCGTTTAGCGGCTTTGACCGAGCCGATATAAAGGTCGAGGCCTTCTCTTAGCCAGATTGTTTTTGCGATAAATGCTAGTCTATCCGTCTTTTGCACAAGGTCAATATTTATTCCAGCAATTTCAAGCGCGCGATCGAGCTCGGTTCGCTCAGGTCTCCTATGGTTGGCGCGTATTTGCACTTTGCTTTCGTAATAACCTCCCGAGATTCTAGAACATCTGTCGCACGTCGCTCGGTTCACACGAACCTCTACGTCAAAACTTTTGTAGGGTTCTCCTGCTCCAGAGACGTTGATTTCGAAATGTGCGTGTACGATCGTCGGGGAAACCTGATTTGACACAAGTGTCAAAGCTGCTTCGTTTGGATCAATATTTAGAGCCTCTCCAATTGCCTTTGCGACTGCGCTGTTGGTATCTTCGTTAATCCATCTGCCATTGAAGAAGTGATCGGAACACGTCGGACACACTTTTATTGAGATGAAGCTTGGAATTGCCGATATAGTATGGCTTTTAGCAAGGCAGCGTTCGCACACGCCATACGAACTCTCGCCACAGCTGGGACAAACGCTTTCGAGAGTCACATTGCCTCCAATGATCTAGAAAAGAACCATTTGCGCATGCGGGATGCCGTCAATTATAATGACGCAGTTCTTATCAACAACGCCACTGTCGATGCCGCAAGAAACAGATCGTTCGCCGATTAGATTTGCTATTGTAGCTTCTTTTAGTGCCTTTTTCACTTCGTGTTCATCTGCCGGCTGACCTTTGAAGAAGTCTTCATTGACATGCAAGTGAAGTTCTCCTTCGCAAAAGGTCCGCCCGATAAGTTCTGAATCGCACGCAGCTACTAGAATCTCCTTGTTCACATTGTACGACTTTAAAAATATGCTCGAAAGGGCGGTTATTTTTTCCGGCATTTTATTGTTGTGTCAGCCTATAGTTGCCGCTGTATCTGACGGGCTCAAATATTGCTGCTTCTTGCACTAATTTTGTAATCTCTGCCTCAACTTTATCCTTGTCGAAGCCCAATTTTGAAGCTCTCTCCACGATTTTTTCAAGAGGCGCGGATCCCGCTTCTCGCTCGAGCTCTCTGATTATATCCCTTATGCTTTTGATTCGTTCTTGTTGGCTTTTGCTTTTTCCGACTGCTATTACGTCGAAATCTCTTTTCCCTGTTTCAGGGTCAACTCCTACCTCTTTGAGACAAGATTCGACGATTTGAATGACGCGTTTCGCGTCATCGAGCGTCACCCATTTGCTTAATCGCGTGCGTGCGCTCGCTTCAGCTAGCCGCACGAGCGCTTCTAGTTGGCGGGCAGTGATGGGGATAGGTGACCCCTCACCACCTTGTTTCCTCAAACCTACATAGTAGTCGATGAATTGCTGTTTGGCCTCGTCAGTGAGGATCGGGTTGATCCTTTTTGCGTAACCAATAAACTTTCTTAGCAGGTCAGATTCAATTACAGGGCGTATGACGCTCATCGCGGCTTCTATCTCCTCGTTTGGGAAGCCAGAAGAGGCGAGTTCTCCAGCGAAATGCGACTGGAGTATATGCTTCGCTATACCCGTGTCGCGGTCCTCATTCGGCACGTCCGTGAGAACGAAAATCAGGTCAAAGCGAGAAAGCAGTGTGGGCAGCATGTTGATCTGCTCAGCTATTGACTCATAAGGGTCGAACCTTCCATATCGAGGATTCGCAGCCCCTAACAAGGCGCAACGACTCTTTAAGTTTGCCATAATTCCCGCTTTCGCCACGCTGACGGTTTGCTGCTCCATGGCTTCGTGCAGAGACGATCTATCCTCAGCTCGCATCTTGTCCATCTCGTCAACGGCCGCTATCCCTTGATCCGCAAGCACAAGTGCGCCGGCCTCTAAAGTCCACCTTCCGTCGCCAAATTCATCCTTAATCGCGGTCGCGGTTAACCCTGCGGAAGTTGAACTTTTGCCACTCGTGTATATACCTCTCGGCGCTAACTGGACGACGTATCGTAACAGTTGCGATTTTGCTATGCCAGGATCGCCAACTAGTAAAATGTGAATGTCTCCTCGTAAGTGTGAGCCATCAGGAAGTGTTTTCGGCACGCCTGAAAAAAGTTGGAGCGCTATTGCCTCTTTGACGATTTCATAACCATAAATTGACGGGGCTATCGAAGAAATGATAGCTTGGTCAATTCCTGCCCTCCCAGCAAGTTCGATGATTTTTGCTTCATCTTCCTGTAATATCTCAATGTCCTGAAACTCTTTATCTTGTATTTCGATTGAGTTTGCGTCTAGAAATAGATCAAACGTCGTGCTTTTTACGTTTTGATACTGCCGCTGTGCAACTCGTAACAAGCCAGTCATAGCAACTCTGTCGCCAGGAAAGACTTTTCCAGCAAGAGTGGCCTCAACATTTGCATCGAGCATCTGTGGCTGTTCCCCGCCTTTTAGGCCTTCTGGGGCCTCTTGCAGCCGAATTTTTTGCGCATCAACGAATTTGGAATGATTGAAATTTAACTTGAATGGTCCTTTCTTCCGACAGACGCGGTGTGAACATTCGGCTGGCTCTTTAAGTTTGGCTTCGTCTTGTTCGACGGTTGTGATATTCCCGCAGCTCAGACATTCGAAGCCTGCTTCAGCAAGTTTAGGACGTACTTCAGTGGCTTTCCGGATGAGTCCTTCGATCGATATGAGCTTTCCCACATGGTTGCTTCTTAGGTCCCTAATTTTTATTTTATCAGGGACATTGATGATTCGAACTTCTGCGTCAAGCTTGCATTCGATTGGCAAGTCATATTCAAGGAGCGCGTCATGTGCTGCTTGTAAGATCGGTAACGGGGCATCAAGGAGCGCATCTGCTAAAGCGATGTCAAAGTTTTGAAGGGCAGCATAGTCTACATCAATGCTGCTTATCTCCGGGTAGTCGCTCGCAAGATTCAGTATCTGCTTTTCATAGTATCGAGTAAAAAAGGTAGCCCACCGCTCCTTGGAATCACTGCTCATATGAATTGAACTATACAGATCATCGTTCTTAAAACTAAGCAAAGCGCTTGCAGACTAATCAAGGCGCAAAATGGAGCCTCTTAATGATTGACGAAAATCGCGCTATTTGAAGTTTGAGAGTCGGATTGTCCGTGTTTTTATCTCTCGATAAACATCAGAGGATAGTCTGCATCCTCGTCGTATTGCATCTTTACGAGCACTTTTGCAGATCCATAATTCACAACAAGTTCGACGTCGAGCATTTTGCCTTCAAGCTCTGCATAGCCAAATTTGTTTAGCTTAGAAGAAACCCTTTCTTTGTCGATGCTAACTATAATATTTTCGACGTAAGGTTGCACGCGTATGCTTTCTTGGATTGCTTTTTCTAGAGAGGGAATTGTGTTTAAATCGAGTGGCGCGCCAACATATTGGTGATACAAAGCTCCTAGTTTTATTCCTGCTTCGAAAAGCGCTTGTTCTCTATCGTTCATCTTAGATACCCCCGATATAGTGGATTTAGAATATAAGCAATCGAAAGCAGCAGGAGCAGGAGAGCAGCGATCGAATAGCTTGTTCCAATCGCGTAAAGGACGAGAACGACTATAATTAAAACGCCTACGACGCCTTGAGTAAGCGTATTTCTAATTTTGGGATACTTGATTTCGCTTGTCATCAGCACTGCTAGGATAAGCGTCACGATCAGCAAACCTGTAGGGGGCAGTCCTGCGAGAACATAGAGCGCGATTATGAGCCCTCCTGCAGTTATCGGTAGCCCATAAAAGATCGACTCTTGTGGGGTCAGGTTATATCTTGCAAGTCGTAGCATCCCACATACAATATAAATGAATGAGATAATGAAAATCAGGAAGAAGATGTTACGATTTCCTGTTGCGTCTCTTACCACGTAATACATAAGAATTGAGGGTAATAATCCAAAAGAAATAAAATCTGCAAGTGAATCAAGCTGGAACCCTAAGCTTCCTTGACCTCTATTTCGAGCTAAAATTCCATCGGCCCCATCTGCCAGCACGCAAATAAGGACAAAAGCTGCAGCAATAAGTGTATTCTGGCTATAAGCTTCGACGAGAAAAAGTATGGCTAGGGTGCCAAATAGAAGGTTGATTATAGTTGCGACATCTTGACCTCTAATTTCAATGTTGAATGGCAATCTCATATAAGCACCACTTTCTCATTTGAGCAATTTAGCTATCGTCGTCTTTCCTGCTTTTACCTTTTGCCCGGGTGAAACGACAAACGAATAATTACAAGGTAGTAAAACGTCGACCCGCGAGCCAAATCGGATCATGCCTATCCTCTGACCTCGTGTAATTTCATCCTTTTGTTTAACGTAGCATACAATTCTACGGATAACTGCGCCAGAGACTTGCGTAACGATTACATTTCCGATTCGTGTGCGAATAGTAACAATGTTTCGTTCGTTTCTATCTGAATCTTTGGAAAAGGCTGGAAATTTCCCTCCTTTGTGATATTGAATGTCTACAATTTCACCATCGATTGGGGATCTATTGACGTGCACATTATGAAGGTTCATAAAAATGCTTAGCTGGTTATCTTGTATCTTTAATATCCGTCCATCTGCAGGGCTCACGACATCAGTTAAGTTATTACTCGCAGGAAACCGTTCAGGATCTCTGAAAAATATGAGAAGGCTGATGGTAATCAAAATACCGACGTACAGATATGGCGTAAAAAAAGCTATAAATGCTGTCAGTGCGAAAGAGCCTAGTATCCAATACTCAGACCCCTTAGCTAGCACGTACAATACCTCCTTTTAGTAAATCGTAGACCCCAACTACCATATCGAGGAGTTCTGGGAGCAGCTTAAACACCAGGTACGAGATTACTATCAGGGCACCAATCGACCCAAATTTTGCAATAACGTTATGTGAGATATAAAAGCTATTTTCAGGCAAGCCAAACCATTGGTTGCCAGTTGCTGTTAGCACGAATGCATTGCGCAGTATATTTAGAACGTAAATCGTCGGAACAGAGACCATGAATGCCGCTAATTTTCTGCGAGGTGGGGCAGATACGCACGCTATGACCCCGATGAACAGAGCTATACTTTCGATCCCAGTACAACCTAGTATAATTTGTACTGGGTAATCATTTAGCGTTAGAACGTTCCAATCAGCTTGGATTGCCCCCACCCCGAAGAAATTTAACGTCATAGCAGTCTGTGATGCGACAGTTTCGATCAAAAAGTGATTGAAGGTAGCCAACTCTGCAAAGGAGAAGTAAAATATTCCGCCTAAGGCTGCGGCTTTTGTTACAAGAAGAGTTAGATCGTCAGCTTTTTTCCACATGATAAAGGCGATATAGGCGCAAAAAACCGCAACCAAAATAGTCGCTATAACGTTGAAATAGTCGTCGACTGCGAGATAATGTAGAGGTTGATAAGCCCAATGCAAGGCGAAAAAAATCCAACCGACGGCTCCAATCGGATATGCGACCCTACGTGGAGCAACTATTGCAATAAAAAAAAGACCTAGTGCAATCCATAATAAAATCTGCATTCATTTACCAATGGGTTGGAAGCCGCTTAACAAAATCAGAAAGCCTTATAACGAAACTGGCATATAATCATTTTGACTTTCGTTGCGGCTTCTTAGTAGTTAGCACGGTAAGTTTAGTTTAGCTAGTTTATATTGGCTCCCTACGTATTTAAGGTACGAAAACAAAGTCCCCTTTGAAAAGTACCTAATGCGTAACCAAGAACTGTGAGAAAGAATGGAATTCTGTCCAAAATGTAAGAGTATAATGGTTCCCAAAGAGGGTTTACTAGCGTGTCGATCGTGTGGTTTTGAAAAAGAGAGAGGTCAGTTGGCAAGGAAAAAGCGCGTCCATGAACCCTCTCTGAACGCACGAACGATGTTAGTAATAGAGAGTGAGTTGGACGAGGGAAAACCTACTATCAAAGCACATTGCGCAGAATGCGGCCATGATAAAGCTTATTGGTGGCTTAGGCAACTACGTTCTGCTGACGAGAGCGAAGTGCGCTTCTTTCGATGCGTCAAGTGTGGTTATACATGGCGAGAATATGACTAGCAGCTTGAATAATCGCTACCTATGAACCTGCAGGGATCACTTTTGCTGATTGTTTCTCTCTACAGTAAGTACGTTCTTTGATTGGTATAGTCGCTTATCCGAGCCAGAATGGATGTTGAAGTTGTTCTAGTAAATCCCATTTATGAGGGCAACGTGGGCGCGGTAGCTCGCGTGATGAAGAATTTTGGTTACTCAAAATTAGCTCTGATAGACCCGTGCGTGTTTGGGTCGTTCGCAAGAGCGATGGCCTCTCACGCTCAAGATGTGCTCGATTCTGCGCGGCTAACGACACTTGAAGGTGTTTTACGTGCATCAAACCTGGTTATAGGGACTACAGGAATTGTCGGTTCTAAAGCGAACCTAAGGACGCCATACCCGCTTGCTAGACTTGGAGGCAAACTCTCGGGAATGCACGGAACGGCTTCGATACTATTTGGCGCTGAAGATCAAGGACTTCCGAACGCAGTATTACAGGAATGTGATATGATCGTTAATATTCAAACGAGCCCCGAATATCCTGTTATGAATATTTCGCATGCAGCCGCTATTGTACTGTATAATATCGCCAAAACGGTAAATGCCACTCCAAAACGAAAGGTTGCATTGCATTCTGACCTCGATCGATTGCTGCAGCATGCAAACGACGTGCTCGAATTGATAGACTTTCCGACACACAAGCGTCAGCGCGTAAGTAATACCATGAAACGCATCTTTAGTAGATCAGAACTGAGTGCGGCAGAAGTCAGGACGCTAAGAGGCATTTTGAGCAGGATAGAACACCGACTCAGACGGTAAGATCACTTAAGGTACTTGCCCACAAGCGGACGTAGCTTTACAAGCGTTTCCTCTGAAACAATCTCTAGCTTAGTTACAAAGGAATCTTTAAGCGCATATCTGCAAGCGCATTCGTCGTCTTTTGTGGGGAGGTGGGCTACTACTTCTTGGATTATCTTCTGTGTGCTTGCTGCGTTTTTTTCTACGTTGCTTATCACAGTTTCAATAGTGACCTCTTCTTCACGCCAAACGTCGTAATCTGTTACTGCGCCTAACATGCTAAAGCACATTTCGGCCTCCCTTGCGAGTTTAGCCTCCGGGATTGCGGTCATCCCTATAATATCGAAGCCCATATGCCGGTAGGCGTTTGATTCTGCCCGTGTTGAAAACTGAGGGCCTTCTATGCAAACGTACGTTCCACCTTTTTTGATGGAACACCCACTCCGTTGCGCTGACTGCCACAACACTTGTGATAGGCTCTCACAAAAGGGGTCAGCCATGCCTATATGAACGCAAATATCGTCAAAAAAGGTATTCGAACGAAGTTTAGTTCTGTCAAAGATTTGATCGGGAATAACGATTGAGAGGGGCTTGATATCTTCTTTAAGGCTGCCAACTGCTGAAATTGCGACGACATTTACGGCACCCAGAGTTTTTAGCGCGTAGATATTTGCACGATAATTTACGCGGCTTGGCGAAAAACGGTGCCCGGCTCCATGTCTTGCCAGAAAAGCACAAGCTTTTCCGCTGATCTGACCGAGGACTACATCGCTTGAGGGGGGGCCAAATGGTGTTTTAACTACAACCGTTGTTGGGTCATCAAGGAGCGCGGGGTTGTAAAACCCAGAGCCACCGATGAATGCTATTTCTGCGTTCATTTCAACGTCCAACCGCCCTCTTTCTGTTCTAGAAGCTTTCGTCTTTGCATCTCATTCAAGATCTCCGGAAGGCGTCCGGGCTGAGCGATGTCTAATTGAATTGGATCGATCGAGAACAAATGGTTCAGTCCAGCTTTAATTGACTTTTTGTTCCACACGTCTCTTTTTTCATTAGCCATCAGTTTCAATATTAAGTCGATCATATCTTCGACAAAATTCCACGGATACACGACCCACATCCAATCGTCGAGAAACTCCGCGTAATAGTTGGGAGTAATCTTGGAAGTGAAGAGCAGTTGTAAAACGCCTGTTTTGCAGTCAGTCGGTTTTAGTTCTCTGACGTAATCTAAAGAGTGCTGAAGACTTTTTCCTGTGTCCGCGATGTCATCTACGATAAGCACCTGCTTACCGCTGATCATTTCTTCTGCGAGGGGGTATCGTACTTGACACTCATCGGCCAGGCGGGCAGTTCCCACATAATGCTCGACCTTGAGGCTGATCAGGTCGGAAATACCGAGAAAGTCGCACAACATACGGCCAGCAAACCAGCCCCCGCGCGCTAATGCCACGATGACGTCTGGCTCATATCCGGACTCGACTACATTTGCTGACAGATCGCGGCACAGGTCGTAGATATAGTTCCAATTTGTCACTGTACATTTGATCTTTTCAGGCCCAGTCATCGATCATCCGTCGAGAAATGATAATATTTATTTCTACCTATTCTATATTCTAATGGAGTTGAAAAGGAATATCATACAGAAAACGCTATTATGTAGGGTTGATTAAAGGAGTTTTCCTATGCGACTTGAACAAGAAGACCTCAAAGCGATAGGTGAAATTGTAGTTAGTCGCTATTTCAAGAAGAGCGGCTTTAATTATATCACAATAAGTGATCCGAGGAGGATATTCAAAGCGTATCACGACGTCGACGAACAGTACAAAGCGTATCCTCACATGAGTCGCGACTGGTACGTCTCTAACTCGGTTGATAAAGATGCATACATCGCGCGAACGTGGAAGGAACTGAAGAAACTCGTAGATTTTTTGAACGGGTTGAGTGACAAGAAGCTCTACAACTTTGTAGTCCAAGCAAACAACGAGCTCGTTTTAGCCAAAGTGGAAACTGAACGGTCAGAAGCCTCGAAAGAGGCTATCGCGATTGCGAGGAACAACGGTTATAAGCTCTACCTGTTCAAGGTGAAAGTCCCTAGCAACCTCGAATACGACGTAGACTTACTAAACGGCAACTGATCGTCTGATCACGGCGCAAGAGACTGAAGCCGCTTCTGCATGACAACGTATGACGCCTTCAAGTTCTGAAAGTTGTCAAAACTTGCTTTGAGCGTATCTAGTCTCTCTTTATCACGTTCGCCGTCAAAGTGCTTCGCAAAACTAATCATATTTTTCATCGCGCGCGTGACTTCGTCGACAATTGTGATAGTACTCGTTACTGCTGTCCGAGAAAGCGGGTTTAGGTCGACCGTTAGAACGACTTTCCCGAGCTTAGTTAACGCTTGAGCTCGATCGCCGTCTTCTAAGGGGGCGAACACCACGTCTGCTTTGAATATGCCTTGCGTATCAACTTTTGCCCTGTTGCTGGCTATGTGGTCGAGCGTGATGATTTCAAAGCCGCTTAGAACATTAGCGACGCCATAAGCGTGCAAGTAATCTGTGATTCTTTTTATGCGCTCTTCAGATCGATGAAACAGATTAACCTCGACAGGAATGCCAGTTAACGCGCAAAACTCAGCTATCTCTTCTGGAACAAGTGCTGCCGTGTTCCCATTTACCGACAGAATCGGGTAGCGTGCAGTGAGCAAATAGGCGCATGCAACATTAGTGGCCTTAAGCGCATTCTCGCTCGTTTGTTCCCCTAATATGTAATCGAATGCCTCGCCTCTTCCATGTGCAATAAGGCCGTGAGCACTCGTTATACCTTTTTCATAGCCATCCACCAGCTTGTTGCGCAGCGCAAGTGACTCATACCGAGGATGCTCTTTCGAAACCAATATGCTTCACCAAGGGTCGTTTGTTAGGCATAGCGCGCTTCGCAACCCGTTGTATATAAATCTTCAGTGACAAACATATCTTTCGTGAGGGTTGTATCAGGAGATCTAAGTCGGAAGGAGCTCCTTTTAAACTCCTTTAAGCTCGGCTCAATAGACAAGGATCTGTTTGGTCCTACGCCACCTTCGGCGTTTGTTGGAAGATTCGGTTACCCCCAGGTTCTTGCGGGACCGTTGGTCTCACCAGCGCGTGAGGGGGTAGCCCTTAGTGATACGCCAGAAAAATGGCTTCATTTGAGCAGGGAAGAGATAATAGGGTTTAGATCTAATCTCGTTCGGTCTAATTTTAAGTTGAATGTTAAAGACGCGCGCGATCCGGGCCGCTTACTGAAGGAGACGCAGGAGCTTGCTATGGCCGCCCTTCCTGTCGACGTTGAGGTGAAGTTTTTAAAACCACCACGGCGGAGTCTTCAGTTTGATGGCATCCTTACGCCTATGGGCCCGTCCGGAACCGTTACTGATATAGAAATAGTTGAGAATCCACAAGTCCCCAAGAAAGTAGATGCGCTTGCCGATGATCGCGACATCAAAGCAACAGAGGCAGCAGTCCTTTTGTACGAAGCTTCGGTATCGCCGTATCAGATCAGTCGACTTCTATCGGTTGGGATCTTAGGTAAGAAACGTTTGATTGTTCCGACGCGTTGGTCGATCACAGCAACTGACTCGATGTTAGGCGAGAATTTGCTTAAGCGGGTGCGGAACTACCCAGAGAACGCAGATGTTCAGCTTTTTGTTTCGGAAGCGTTTGGAAATCACTTTGAGATACTACTCATCCCCCGAGCCTATGCTTTTGGTTGGACGGAAATGTGGGTATCGCAGGGGGGTAAGCTCGAGATAGGTGATTTGTACGAAGATGCAATGGATAAGCCAGCCTATATGGACGGAGGGTACTATGCTGCGAGATTTTCAGCGCTTGAGTTTCTGGAACGCGTCAGAAGGCAGGCGGCTATTTACGTTGTGCGTGAAGTAAAACCAACGTACGACATACCTCTTGGGAGCTGGGTCATTCGAGAGCTCGTGAGGGATGCGTTCTCTCGGCAACCACTGATATTTGAGAACGTTACTGATGCCCTTAGTAATATACGAACGCGTATCAAAGTTCCAGCAAACACCCTTTTTTTGAAAAAGCATCTTTTGCAGACAAGGCTATTGCAATTTGAGTGAACGCCAGAGTATAACAATTGAAGTTACTCACGCAAAGTAAAGACGACTGCAAGGGGAAACCCAAAACTTTTTACTTGTGGGGTGGATGTCATGTTTTAGATCGGCACTAAACCGGTCTCGGCGAATCAAACTTTAATGAGGGGTGTAAATGGCCATAAAAGTAGCAATTAATGGTTATGGAAACATTGGTAAACGGGTTGCGGATGCGGTAGCTAAGCAGGACGATATGGAATTAGTAGGGGTGGCAAAGACGCGGCCAAATTTTGAAGCCTTTGTCGCTAATAAGAAGGGCTACCCCATTTATGCATCTGGAGAGGACAAGATAGCAGCTTTTGATGCTGCAGGCTTAGAAGTCGCCGGTACGACAATGGATATGTTGGGTGAAGCCGACGTTGTGGTTGATGCCACGCCGGAAGGGATGGGTGCGAAAAATCTGGAAGGAATATACAAGAAGCTTGGAATTAAGGCCATATTTGAGGGTGGGGAGAAACACGATGCCATAGGGGCCTCATTCAACGCATATTGTAACTACCAAGACACCATAGGCAAGGATTACGTTCGGGTAGTATCCTGCAACACCACCGGACTATGTCGCTCACTATCCGCTGTTGATAGCGTAGCTGGCATTAAAAAAGCTCGAGTGGTGCTAGTACGAAGGGGTGGAGACCCGGTTCAAATCAAGAAAGGGCCGATTAACGCTATTATCCCAAACCCGCCGACCGTTCCCTCACATCACGGTCCAGACATCAATACCGTGATGCCAAAGTGGAACGTGGCGACGATCGCCGTGCTTGTCCCGACGACACTTATGCATCAACATAATATCATGATCGAAGTCGAAAACGATGTCTCTCGTGAGGACGTGCTCAAGGAATTTTACAGCCGCATGCGGTTAATGCTGGTGCGGGCTGGAGACGGTCTAGGTTCTACTGCGGAGATTATTGAGTTAAGCAGAGATCTGGGGCGGCCACGTTATGACCTCTGGGAGATTGCGATCTGGGAAGAAAGCGTCAACGTCGTAGACAACGAAGTGTTCTATATGCAGGGTGTGCATCAAGAGGCCGACATAATCTTAGACAATATTGATTGCATTAGGGCGATCACTGGCGTTGAAAAAGACGCAAAAGCATCTATTCGGAAGACTGATAAAGCAATGGGAGTGATGGGTTCGTTCAGGCCGCCACAATGCCTTGAGGACAAACCCGAGGAGCTTCGAGAAATTCACAGCAAGGCGTGGGGGATCGAGTAACTACCCCCCACCATTCAACCGTGTAAAATCTAATCTGTGAAAAAAGACACTCAATTGTGACCGATCATACGCGGTAGACGCTTATATTATGTTAGATTTTCTAACTATTGACGAGGTGGAACTTAAAGGCAAAACCGTACTTCTTCGCGTAGACATCAATGTGCCCGTCGATCATGTGAGTCTGCGAATCGCAGAATCAAAGCGCATTGAGGCGATACGGAGCACGGTCGAGGAGCTCGTTGATCGGGAAGCAAAAGTGGTTTTGATTGCGCATCAAGGCCGGGCTGGCGATTATGACTTTCTCCCGCTAGACCAACATGCAGACGTGCTGAGTCGAACTTTTGGCGAGGCGTTCGACTACGTTGATGATACTATTGGCGTCGCAGCGCGTGAGCGTGTTAAGGAAATGAAACCTCGAGATGTGCTTTTATTGCAAAACGTTAGATTCTTGGCCGAAGAAACGCTTGATCGGACTCCTGAAGAGCACGCGACAACGATTCTAGTGCAAAGGTTGGGCTCGCTAGCTGACGTGTTCGTTAATGACGCATTTTCAGCCGCTCATCGATCGCATGCGTCGCTCGTGGGCTTCACGTGCACGTTACCATCTGTCGCGGGTAGAAACATGGAAAGAGAACTTCGTTTCGATCGGCAAGTGTTTGTAAACCCGGAACGTCCGCTCGTTTATTGTCTAGGTGGTAGCAAGCCTGATGACATCCTTGAGGTAATGAAGTATGTTTTGGAAAAGGGCGTCGTTGACGACGTGCTTACCTGTGGGGTGCTCGGTCAGTTGCTTCTGCTGGCTAGGGGAGTACAGCTTGGTGAAAAGACCGTCAATATGCTAAAAGAAAGGCACTATCTTGATTACGTTGATGACGTCAAGGATCTGTTCAGCCGGTTTGGCGCTTGGATACGCGTCCCAGTAGACCTTGCCTATAACGACAAAGGAAAGCGGACTGAGGTTAGGGTGGAGAACCTGCCCGGACCTGGAATCGTTGCTGATATAGGCACAAACACGATAACTGCTTATAAGTCCATCATAATGAAATCAAAGACCGTGGTAACGAAGGGCCCTGCAGGTGTCTATGAGGTTCCTGAGTTCGCGACCGGAACTAAGGCACTTCTGGAAGCAATCGGCTCTTCTAAGGCATTCTCACTTGTTGGAGGGGGTCACATGCTCTCGGCTATACGTGAGCTTGGAATCGACGAGACCGGTTTTTCTTATGTGAGTTTAGGGGGCGGTGCACTAATTAGTTATCTCTCTGGCAAAGGGCTTCCCGCGTATGATGCGTTGAAACAAGCTGCTGTTCGCGCTAAAGAAATTGAAGTCGGGCGTGTTTGAGATTTCGTGTCTGTCACGTCCTTTAAAATCATTTCATGCTATAGTGTGGTGAGTGAAAAAATGAAACACACCCAGTTGGATATCGCACCGACCATCAGCGCGTTGTTAGGGTTTGAGATACCCGAAAAAGATGGAAACGAGATAAGTGAGATTGTTGAATTCTGCGCGAAAAAGAGCTATGATCAAATATTGCTGATTATTGTAGACGGTTTAGGGGCGGAACTGTACCGGAAATTAAACGGTGCTTTAGCGCACATTCAAGCCCTAGCTAAAGATGGCTTATTTTTTGAGATCCATTCGTTACCGCCTAGGATTACCACGCCAAATATCGGCACTATCTTGACTGGATACGCGCCAGAACACCACCTTCTCTATGAGACAGCTGACACTTATTACACTCCGATAAAGTCGATTCTTGAGCTTGCGAGCGAGAGGGGGACCAAATCTGGAATAGTAATAGAACAAGCCGGTGCTAAAGCGATGTTAAATCGAGTGGATCTAGCCATCGGCGTCGAGAATCTACACGGGATTATTGATTATGATAGACGGATCGCCGATTTAGCGTTGAAGGCGTTCAGTTTAGAAGGGATAAAACTTCTTATGATACATTTACGGGCAATTGACAATTGTTCGCACCATTACGCGAAGGCGTGGGATGACATTGCCTTCTCAGCAAGGACCATCGATAAGAACTGCGAACGGCTTTGTTACGGGCTGCAAAAGCCTACATTGGTTCTAGTGACCTCTGACCACCCGATACACGTCGAAAAATGGGCCCACCTTGAGGGCAATGACCAAGATGTCCCGTTAGTGGTCGGTTGCGTGAGCGGAACAATTACAAGCAAGGAGCAATAAACAAAGGGTATACAATTGCCCTACGCGTAGTGGTTTAAGTTGTATTTTCTGATCAACAAGAGGGGAACAATGAAGGATAGACATGTCTTGGAAGCGTTAGGAAAGGCTTACGTCGTGGTCGAAGACGGGCACGTAGTAGAGGTGGGGGAACCTCTAATCGAACGTTGTCCTATTTTCGCAAAAGCGCGTGGCATTCAAGAGTTCAATAAAGAGATCGTTAAAGAGAACATTGAGTTCCGAATTCGTGATTTTGGAATGTGCACCGGTGACCGGGCTATAGATATGGAAGTCTTCCTTGGGTTTGGCGCATCTGAAGTAATGATGACTGGACTCCGGCGAGGCCTCATTGATGCCGCCGTCATAGTTTGTGAAGGTGTTGGAACTATCATTACTTCCAATCCGACCCTTACTCAAGGAATAGGTGCTCGGATTTCGGGCATCATAGAAACAACACTCATTCCGAAGCTGAAGAATCGGGTGGAGGAAAAAGGCGGGACTTTACTTGATGGTAGCAAAGCAATTATTAACCAGCCTTTGGGTGTCGCTCGCGCTATAGAGATGGGGTATAAACGCGTAGCTGTAACAGTCGCGACGTTAGAGGATAGTCGACAATGTCGTGAAATCGAGCGAGAGACAGGCGCCGACGTCATTGTCATTGGAGTTCACGTCACCGGCATGACTGAGGAGGTTGCGCGCGATTTCATTGATACAGTGGATATAACTACAGCGTGCGCCTCTCGCTTCATCAGAGAAGCCATCAGCGGTAAAGCGCTCGCCCAAGTTGGCACTGGCGTGCCACTTTTCGCCTTGTCGCAAAAAGGAAAAGAGTTGTTGCTCGAAAGAGCGAAGGAAGTAACGACACCGATTCTCGTTAATACGATGAAATTGCCGGTGCTACCAGAAGAAAAACAGCCAAAGCCGTTGAGGTGAGGGCGAGTGTGAACTTTGAGTATGGGATTAATACGAAGTTAGTGCACGCAGGCGAACATGCATCTCCTAACGTAACTGCACTTACTTCGCCCATTTATCAAACGTCTAGCTTTGTTATCGACGAGCTACTCCCATCAGGAATTAAACACGGAAAGTATGTCTATTCTCGGGTTTCAAATCCAACTCTAACAGCATTGGAACTAAAAATGGCAGCCCTTGAAGGGGGCGACGCTGCTGTTAGTTTCGCGTCAGGAATGGCGGCGATTTCAGCAACCCTGCTTACTCTCCTCAAATGTGGCGATCATCTAATTGCTGATAGGGTGCTTTACGGCAGCACGTATGAGCTCCTAACCAAAGGAGCGCCACGTCTGGGATTTGAAGTGAGTTTTGTTGACACATCTGATCCCGAGTGCGTAGCTGAAGCTGTAAGAGACAACACAAAGGTTGTTTTTTTTGAAACCCCAGCAAATCCAACACTTAAGCTTGTGGATATACGAAAGGTCTCCGAAGTCGCATCGGAAAACGGCGCAAAAACGATTGTTGACAATACGTTCTTAACCCCTTACTATCAAAACCCTCTCGAACTTGGGGCTGATGTCGTAGTACACAGTGCGACGAAATACCTGAACGGGCACGGCGACGCACTTGGGGGGATAGTTGTCTCATCTTCTGAGGATGCAACTAATATCAGAAAAGGGGTTTTGCGGGATCTTGGAGCAGCGCTCAGCCCTTTCAACGCTTTTCTTATTTTGCGTGGGCTTCGCACTCTTGCCTTGAGGATGGAACGACATACCCAAAACGCAACTCAACTTGCTAGTTTCCTAAAAGCGCAGAAGCTCGTTAAGCGGATTTTATATCCGAAATTTGACAGAAATCTGGAACTAAATCCTAACCTCCGCACACAAATGTCCGGTTACGGAGGGATGCTAGCGTTCGAGATTCGCGGAGGTGCTGACGAAGCGGTCAAGTTCTTGAACAACCTCACGCTTTGCAAAGTTGCTGTGAGTCTTGGCGATCCAGCGACTTTGATTGAGCATCCGGGATTAATGACACACGCTGTCGTTCCTAAGAATGAAAGAGAAAAGCTAGGTATAACGGAAAACCTCATCAGGGTCTCAGTAGGGCTTGAAGACATCAAGGATATTGAGGCAGACATTGAACAGGCACTCGACGCTGCTTAGTCGCCTTGGTTATTGCTTTTAAAGCCCATCCATAGCAGCTTCTTTGAACCGAGCGATTACGAATTCGGGATTTAGTGAGGTTAAAAACCAGCCCGCCCTGGGTCCTGATGTTTTTGCCAGGAGTGAGATATATATTGCTTTGAAGGTGTCTTTCGAGTCGATTCCCTCTTCTTCGCTGATTGTGTAGGCTTCGTTGTGTAACCACTCGGGATCGTTGCTATCAGTTTCAACTGCGATCGCAAGCTTTGCTAATGCTTTTCTTTGTCCGTTGTTGAGCGTTTTGACTTGAACGGGAAGTGAGGGCTGGACTTTAAACTTTACGAATTCGGGTGCAAAACGGTCTAGCCAGTTTCTGACGTTGTACGCCCTTTTTTTAAGCGCTCTGACGTCTGTTGTTTCATAACCGCTTCGTTTAAGAACTTGAATAAGCTCATCGCAATTACTTGCGATTTGAATTGCAGTAACCATGTGCTTAAATGGAACATCGCATCTTTGTTCGGAAATCCGTGAGAGTTCAAAAGCGCGACCTGAGCCGTGGTCAAATTCATCAACAAGCGTGAGGAGCCCTAAGCCGGGATCGAAATCGATAAGCTTTTCAGGCTTCGTTTTAATTATCATGTAGCGTAAGACATCGGCAGGCGCGCTCTCCAGCATTTCGCTGATGGTGATTGTTACGCCTTTAGAGCTTGACATCTTACCGCGTCCCTTGAGGTGTATATGGCCGTATGGGACTGGTGTCGGAGGGGCGTATCCATATACTTCCCTTGAGATGCGTTGACCTGTATCATAGGATCCCCCAGAAACTGCGTGATCTTTGCCAAACGGTTCAATGGTGACGCCTAAAATCTTCCATCGTGCCGGCCAGTCGATCCGCCACGCGAGTTTGCCCTGCCCTATAGAATAATCTGCCACGCCTTCGGCGCCACACTGGCATATGTACTTGACGGAGTTCCGCGCGGCCATATGCTCGACAATGTGTGCGGCACTGATTCTTTTGCATTGCTCACAAAGTGGGTTGAAGGGGCTCCACCAAGAAGGTAGCTTTCTTTTTGAAACAGTCTCAATTATCTCAGCAATCGCGTCGCGTTGTTCGAGGGCGACTTTAATTGCGCCTGTATACTGACCACTTTTGTACATCTGGTCTGCGTGGTACACTTCAAGATGAATGTCGAGTTGGCTCAGCGATTCGGAGAAGGGCTTAAGATAATGCTCTGCGTAGCTTGAACAACAGCCAAAAGGATCAGGTATCTCAGATAACGGCATGCCCACGTATTCTTTATATGAGGTGGGCAAGAACGGGTAAACCGTACGTAGCGGGTCGTAAGAATCAGCCACATATATAAGGCGCGCAGCTTTGCCGACATCCTTGATTGCCCGGAATATTGCGTCAGCGGTGACTACTTCCCGCATGTTGCCGACGTGAATGTTGCCGGAGGGGGTGATTCCTGTGGCTATTACTTGCAGTCCTTCCGTGGCACGCGCTATGACGTCTGCCCAGTGAATACGTGTTTCTTCCATCCTAAAATCCCATTTCGTCGTCAGTTTTGCAATTTAAGCTTGTGAAACTCGCTCCTTGCTGCAACGGGTCTTCCAATCTTTAGATCTTTTTAACTGCGGGAGAATGGCGCATATTTAAGCTGGCGACACGTCGGAACAGCATTCCCGCACTTCGCCGTCATTGCGTCTCTTCGCGAATCCAATCAAGATACGGTGGCCATCCGGACGTTATTATGTGGGAGATTATGCACGGGGTTTCGTAGCTATGGAGCTCCTTTACTCTTGCAGTTACCTTGTCAACTAACTCAGTTTTAGTTTTTATTGACAATGCATATTCCTCGTCCTCTTCGATGGTTCCTTGCCAGCTATACATAGACTTGATCGGGTGGATGTTCGCGCAAGCCCCTAACTTTTCTTCAATTATTGCGCGAGCAATACGAGTTGCCTCCTCTAGATTTGATGCAGTTACGTATATGTCAGAGAACATCATGATACCATTTGCGGTGAAAGCCATTTGGATTATTTAACTCTTGCATTAGTTATCTTCGCTGTTTATTGGCTTTTTGTTATTTTTTTGAACAGTCGAGGCATTCTCGAACGATATGGCATAAGCGCTTTCGGCCCTCTTCTAATGGTAAGAACGACACGAGGGTTGCTTCTGTTAGATAAGCTCGCAAAACCAAAGAAGTTCTGGCGGGTCTTCGCGAATATTGGAATCCCCCTGACCGTTTTAGGGATGTTCTTTATGCTTGCGATATTGTTGATAGGCGACATCAATTTACTAGTGACGCGGCCCGCGCCCACTGCTGCGAACGCGCCGCAAAACTTGCTATTAATACCGGGGATAAACCAGTTCATTCCTTTGACGTGGGGACTTATTGGCTTAATAGTCACGCTGGTGGTTCACGAACTTTCGCACGGGATCTTAAGCAGAGTTGCAGACATAAAAGTTAAATCATTAGGTCTTTTAGTCGCGCTCATACCCTTGGGTGCGTTCGCAGAACCGGATGAAGCGCAGTTGCTAGGAATAGACGCCGCACCGGGCGAAAAAATTGCGACACGACCAGAACGGCTGCGAGTATTCAGTGCAGGTATTACGGCTAACTTCGCGGTTGCATTAATAGCGTTTTTGTTATTCTTTGGGCCTGTTCTATCCTCTATCACGTCAGTCGAAGGATTAGGCATTGTAGGCGTCGTGTCGGGGTCTCCTGCGGAAAAAGCAGGTTTGCAGCCAGGAATGGTAGTTAATCAAATCGATAGCGTCAAGATCTCTAATACGGACGAATTTCAAACGTTTATGAATACGACTTATCAAGGACAGACAATTCACATAATGGCAACAGATCAAGGGGTTTCGAGAACTTTTGTCGTTGTTCTAGACAAAAACCCGAACTATGACAAAGGTTTCCTTGGCATTCAAGGTGGGTCCGCGTCGGAAGTTCTAAGTTTCTTGAAGTCAGTCCCATCTAACCTTAACAACTTCCGAGGATGGGCCGCTCTTGCCGCCCTGCCTTTTATTTTCGGTGGTTTCACCGGAGATATCGCTCACCTTTATCAGCCAGCAGGGTGGGGGGCCTCACTTGGGCCCGCCTTTTTTTGGATAGCTAATACCCTTCTCTGGGTCGGCTGGATCAACTTCTGGGTGGGGCTCTTTAACTGCCTTCCTGCAGTTCCTTTGGATGGTGGACATATCTTCAGGGAGCTCTTCAAGTCGCTAGCTGAAAAATTCCTTCGAAACACAAAAGATCAAGAACGTGTTACGAACGTCTTGGTGACAACGTTAGGAGTGGTTATACTCGCCTCCTTTTTGATTTTAATCGTCGGTCCCTATATTTTCGGAGCGTTGTAAGATCGTTTAGGAACGCTCAAGTCTTGCAGAGCAACACTGTGATTTTGTGTCGTTACCCCTCAAAAAATAAACAGCATTTCTACTATAATAGTATCTGGATCTATGTAGCGATTCTTAAATCCCAGCTAATAAAGTGTGAAGGCACCAGACGTACGGGCAAGATTTTGTTTACTTAAAACGCTCGTAAGCGTCGGCTATTTCCTGTCCCGTTACGAACGCTAGTCCATTTCTATTTCCAAAGTTTATCGAATCTTGCTTAGTTAGGGCTTTGCCGCTTTCTGCGTCAAGCATCTCGCACATGGCCATAGCAGGTGTAATTCCCGCCATCTCAGCTAAGGCTATAGACAGCTCTGTTTGTCCTTTACGTTCTGAAATTAGTCCTTGAGCTGCGCGAAGCAACGGAACGTGACCTGGGGAGCGAAAAGCTTCACTGAAGTTAAGTGCTTGGTTGAGTGCTGTTTTTTCGACAGTCTTGCCAAGCTGGGTAATGGTTAATGCGCGATCAATGTCAGATATTCCGGTCCCAACGCTTCTGTGATTCACGGCGATCGAAAAGGAGGAGCGCGTGTCATACGTAAGATCTCCTGGCTTCTCGCAGACTGAATTGAGTTTCAAACCACATCCATTAGAACTTACGAATTTTAAAATATCTGCCATAAATGGTAGACATAGTATTTCAGCAGCTTCAGGAGAAATGGCGACGCAGATGAGCCCTCCAGCTTCGATTCGCATTCTAGCCACTTGTTTGGGCGTTGTAGAAATGGCCGGAATCACCATATCGGTCTCGCCTTCTCTGTCTTCTGAGTCGTAAAGAAGTATCATCTCTCCCTTCTTTATGGCCCTAATAGCTTCTGTTGCGGTCATATCACCACTATCTTAATCAAATCTCCATTGTCAGTTTTAAGGGTTTTTTTAATCGAAACTGGAGCAATAGTTTCAATAATATCGTTATGATAGTGTGAGCGGTCAGGAACGATTATCGCGCCATCGATCCCTCCAATTGAAGCCACATAGCTTTTGATTCCACCGTAAGTTCGGTTGCTGGTCTTGAAGCTTGAGATATAGACTGGTGGTAAGTTACCTAGCCTCACTCGAGCGGCGGCGCTTTCGTCAGCTAATTTAATGTTTAATGTGCCGGGATACGGGGTAAAGCCAAGCAGCTCTTCAAATTGGTTTGTGTAGCCGCGAATCGACATGTAGTACTTGCCCTCTCCTAAACCTGATACGATCGTCCCTTCCAATTCAATAGATGGTTTTGCTTCAAAAATTGATTTATACGCTAAATATTGCTCCTTTAGTTCGTTGGATCCCTTCTTTGTAATGATAATGGCTTGAGACCTTCCTGAGGGCGTTCGAGCAATTAACCCTCTCTCCTCAAGTTCTTTGAGTCGTCGCGAAGCGGTCATAGGACTCGTTTGGAGCCTTTTAGCAAATTCGATTGCCGAAAGTTGAATTGGCTGCTGTACTGCGTTTATAAGTGCTAGCTCAAGAAGTGGATCTTTCATAGAACCTAAAACATCAGTATTGATATAATGATCAATATTGATTTGCTATTATAAGAAGATATTTACGCAGCCGTTTTTGAAGTGAAAATAAACTTATTAATCGACAGTGGGTCGCCTTCCATATGTTCCAACTTTTGAAAAATCTACGGCGTGTATACATCGAGAAGAGCAGATAAGCAAACAAAGTCGAGCTGTAGAAGAGCTGAGAATGCCTAGTCTCTTTTAGCTCTATCTGTCTTTATGTGAGTTAGTGCGAAGCGAGTTTATAGACTAAGCCTGGTCAACTTAAGAAGTTTGCATACGGATCGTTGTAAAAACTGGGCCACGTAAGTCAATTCGTTTGTTTCGGCTTGTTATATATCTCGTCGCGATGGGGTCTATGGTTAGATTGATGTCATTGGGTGATCTAACTATTTTCACTCGTACATCGAACTCAGTTTTGCCCATCTTTAAGGCTTGCTCTACTGCATGTGCAGCTTCAGCTGCGAAAGCTTCAATATAAGTAATCCCTGTCGAAACTCCTTTGGGTTTTATGGCCCCTATAATACTTCCGTCCTTGACGAAAACCTCGTTAAGAAAAGCTGGTCCGCAAAGCTTCGTATTTTCTTCGGGTTCTATCACACTGACGCGTACAGGCTTGTCAAGCAATTCTCCTTCCCAAGCTAGAACTTCAACAGGACTCTCGTCAGCACCGTGGGTTTTACATGTATTGATAATTGCACGTTGGATCTCTTGTCCTTGCGCGGTTGTTGGGGTTTTTTTCAGCGTGATAAAGTTGACGAGCTGATCGTCGGTCAAAACGAATTCTTCATAAAACTGGGGATAAACAAGGGTTCTGATATCTTTATATCCGTGCATTAGCATGGCGATCCTTTCAACGCCAATGCCGCAGTTGACTACGGGAAATTCGATACCATAGTTGGCGAGTGTGAGCGGGCTGTATAGGCCGAAATCGGCTACTTCGAGCCATCCAGCGTCTTCGCTTCCGTCCTCTTGAAAACCAGGGTGAAATGCGAAAGCTTCAAAGTGCTTGCCAGGGGCATAATAAGTATCCGTGCCTGTTGCAACTTGTCTGAATTGAAAATCTTCAAATCCGAAAGGAAGCAAGAACTCCTTCACTATCCATTTACCAAGGTCAATAGTTACATCCTCATCCATCACGACGCATGAAGCGGAATCGTGCACGCGAAGGTGCGTTGCATCCTCGCGTTGTTCTCTTCTGTAGCGAGGGCCAATCGAAAACAACTTTACTGGAACTCGCGTGTTTTTTTGGATAGAAGCTAGAGTTTCGAACCAAGCAGCAGTCATATGCGATCGAAGCGTAAGATTAGAAGGGATTGGCTTTAAGTCTTTAAACTCTTCAAACACCTTTTCGAAGACCTCTACCGCACAGTCATCGGCAATAGCTAACTCTTCTCCAATCTCTCTGATTAACTCATCGCCTTCGAGTTCACCTGTTTTGAGTTTATGAAGTGTGAGCTGAAGCGCAGCCACTTTTTCTGGAGGCAGGTCGATATTAAAGCTTCTTATCGCTGCTTGTTTCTGCGAACTCAAACCGACGTCAGGCCGCGGTAAAGCCGCTAGATAGTAGCAGCGGTCGAGTATGGCATACGCGGTCGGCCCCCACTGTTTTAGTACGTCCTCTTGTGGAAAAATGGTTTCGTTAATTACCTCATCGAAGCCCAGCTGCAACAGGCGTTGACGCATCATTTCAATGAGATCGTTGAGCTGATGCGGCTTTCCTGGCGAGGCTGCTTCGGCAACTTGTGGTAGATCGTAGGTACTTCTATCATTGAGCAATTCGCCTCCATATTTCCATGCAGCTTCGAAGCTCTTTTGTTTGAGACGGAGGATTTCGTCTATTGGAATCTTTTTCAAGTTGCAGTCCCCAACCACATTCAAGCTGCTTTATTTTGGTTTAGCCTGTATATAGGAGTTATAAACCCCTTAACACGATCCTACTTAAGTTTTTACGTAATGAGAAAACACGTATTGTATCAAGAGGGTTATATTAGGATTTCATTCAAATTATTAACGACCAAATCAGATGAGTTCAAATGCTGAAGTGAAATTGAGTGTTATGGGAACCGGACATAGCAAGGGATGCGAGTTATGTCAACTCGGCGCTAAGATGGTGCTTTTTGTTACCGGTTTATGCTACAGGGGCTGCTACTATTGCCCTTTGTCCGACCATAGGAAGGGAACAGACGCCGTATATGCTAATGAGCGGCTTGTAAGAAACGATGCTGACGTTTTAGAAGAAGCCCGGTCCATGGACGCTCTTGGTACGGGTATCACGGGCGGGGAACCTTTGTTAAAACTCAATCGGGTTCTAGACTACATCAGGCTTTTAAAAAGTGAGTTTGGGTCGGAGCATCACATACATCTTTACAGTGCACTTGCCCCCCCTGACTGCACTCTCGACGTGCTCGCTTGCGCTGGGTTGGATGAAATACGATTTCACCCCCCGCTAGAAGAGTGGGATACCTTTTCATCCTCACGCTATTGCGAAGCGCTCGAATATGCTAAGAAACTCGGTCTGCATGCTGGAGTAGAGATTCCAGCGATTAAGCCGGTTCCTGTGATTGTCGAAGCTCTCAAGAATCTCGGAGGTTTCCTCAATCTAAACGAACTTGAATTTTCAGAGACAAACTACGACGCTATGACCTCTAAAGGGTTTATTCCGCTCAAAACTGGTTATGCAGCTTTCGGCAGCCGAGAGATCGCTTTAGAGATTGTTAGTGATGAACTGCCGATATATTTCTGTTCTTCATCGTCAAAAGACAGAGTTCAGCTCAGAGAGCGACTAAAGCGCAAAGCGCGACGTATAGCTCGCCCATTCGATGAAGTTACCGACGACGGAACCCTCGTTTTTGGCGTTTTGCAGTCTATGCCGAGTATAGAGCATCTTAGAGGCGTTTCGAGCAAGGAATATATGGTTATAAACGGCGAGTTCTTCACTTCATGGCAATTAGCTTTGAAGCTAGCAACAAATCATCCACAGCTAGCAGAGCACGCATGCGTCGTTGAGACTTATCCAGACGGTATGACGGTGGAAACTACACCATTACGCGATTGTTTCAAACCGAAAATGTAAATATCTCGTTGGTGATTTATAATTGCCCCGGATGTGATGGAGCTGAACGACAGGAATGTTGAGGCCCGTTTGAAAAATTATCTTGAAAGAGATGGGTTAGGAGTACGAAGGGCTGTCCTCGGGCTATTCCTAGAAAAGCATATCTTTACTACTGAAGAAGTCTACCAACATTTGAAGGATAACGGATATGAAGTGAGTTATCGCGGAGTTTCCGCAATGGTAGGGCTTATGAATACTAGGTTGGGGATATTTAGGATAGACGTCACCAAGAATCACAACGTCTATACATTGAAGGACACATATGAAGACGTCGTCCGGTCGCTTCTAAGCGAAGAACACGGGCTTATTTCCTTAACTAAGGACATTGTGTTTTAGGGGCATTATGTCGTGGATCAGACAAAACGCTCATAATTCGTTATATAAAGCTTACGAACGGCTGTTGGTCCGAGAAGTCAAGGTGGCCCCCATTCCGCAACATGTCGCCATCATACAGGATGGTAATCGTCGATATGCTGACAAGATTGGCGAACCCCATACAAATGGCCACGTTTACGGCGCTTTGACGACGGAGCGGGTTTTATGGTGGTGTCTTGATCTTGGAATTAAAGAACTTACGCTCTATTCATTTTCAACTGAAAACTGCGGGAGACCCGAGCAAGAGCTCGAGTCCTTATTCTCACTGATCGAACAAAGATTTGAGGATTTGTTTAACGAAGACCAAATCTACAAAAAGGAAGTTCGAGTTCGAATGATCGGGGAACGTGATTTGTTGCCAGACGGGGTTATTCGGTCAGTTGAGCGTGTCGAAGAAGCCACCCGCAATTTTGAGAGGCATTCCTTAAACTTCGCTTTGGCCTACGGGGGAAGAAAGGAGATCGTGGACGTTGTGCGATCTATCGCAACGTTAGTTGAAGACAACGTAATAAATGTTGATGAAATCGATGAAAACGTCCTTGCACATCTTTTTTACAACAACAATGCTCTCGCTGACGTTGACCTTATCATCAGGTCAGGTGGTGAAGAACGAACATCCAATTTCCTGCCTTGGCAGGCGAACGGTAACGAGTGCTGTTCGTATTTCTGTGCTCCTTATTGGCCAGAGTTTCGAAGAATTGATCTTCTAAGAGCTATACGTACTTATCAAAAGCGAGAGCAGGAACGTAGGGTCAATATTGTTCAGCGTGCTTTTCTATTTCTCAACGAAATAGGGAAAGTCGAAGTTGAAGAGGTCTTCAACCTATCAAGAAGAGCCTGCGTTATAACCCACGAAGAGGTTAAAGAGATTCTCCGAGATTTTGTCCCTGGAATTACGGCCCTAAACGATTGATGAGAACTGCGGTAGTCTTGGCGGGAGGCAAAGGTTCCAGATTGAATTATGTTGAGAAAGCGCTGCTTAAACTTCGTGGGAAGCCCATACTGAACCATATTGTCGAAACACTGTCTGAATGCGTTGATGAGATAATTGTTGTCGCTCGAGACGAAGAACAGCAAATGAAGTTGCACCTTGCCGGAGTCAAGGTTGTTCGAGACGAGGTTCAGGGCTTTGGTCCTGTGGCAGGCATCTGCAGTGGACTAGAAGCGTCTAGTTTTGAATATTCGTTCGTTGCTGCATGTGATATGCCTTTCATAAAAGCAGATGTTGTAGACCTGCTTTTTCGTAAGGCGGTGGGATACGATGTAGCCATCCCGTATCCGCTGGAACCGTTGCATGCGGTATATCGGCGCGAGACGACTATTCGAGCTGCGAAAGCGGCCATTCGGAGGCGTAAAGGTGCGATTATGTATGTCGTTGATCAGTTGCAGGCTAACTACGTGCCAAAAGAAGAGATTCGTGCCATCGACCCAGAATTGTGCACTTTTATTAACATCAATGACTTTGAAGACGTCGAGTTATTGAATAAAAGGACGATCTGCGACTAATCAACTCGAGTAACTTCAGGTGTAGCTTCTGCTAATGGCGTATCGCTCGCGTGTGGTGGCTTTTTACGCGTCATGAAGAGCAACAAGAATACAAAACCCACGATTCCACAGAAAAACACCGTGCCCGCGACGTCGCCGCCTCCGGCGTAACTGTGCAACCCCGTGCTTACGCTAATATAAGTCTCGAGAAATGGAAGGACATATGCCACACCCAAAAACGTGCAAATCACGGAAATAAATCCAAACGCAGCGATGTAAGCGGCTAGCGATGAACTCCAATTCTGTGTTTTTGCATGTAAGTATATCAAAAAGACAAACCAGGTGATAAGCGACCACGTCTCTTTTGGATCCCAACTCCAGTAGCTCCCCCAGGCGGCTTCGGCCCATATCGCACCGGTTATAATTCCAATAGTGAGAAGGGGAAATCCTACTGCGACGCTTCTATATGCTAGGTCGTCCAACTGGGTCAAACTTAACTTGTCAAGGATGTTTGTATGTTCCTGCGAAAGTGCACGCATTGCTTCCGTGGATCTATTTTTTAGCAGGCGTTTATCCTTCAAAGTACGCTGCTCGCTCAGCTGTTTATCTTTAAATAAAAAGAGAATGCTTGCCACGAACGCGATAAAAAGAGCACAGTAAGACACTACAACGATGGGAACGTGTATAAGAAGCCAGACGCTCTGCAGCGCAGGGATAAGTGGCGTTGGGTTTGAAGGCTGTAATGAAGCGAAACCAAGCGTGGCAAACGAAAGCGGCGCAACGAGCGTTCCGACACTCTTATAGTCAGTTCTAATGTTAAGTACGAGATATGCGCCTACGATGGTCCATGCAAAAAACGACATCACTTCGTAGGTGTTCACCCACGGTGGGTGGCCCGCATAAAACCATCTTGTTATGAGTGCTAAGGTTTGAAACGCGAATCCAAAGGCTGTGAGGGTAAACCCCATATCTGCAAGGCGTCGTTTTTTTGATGACAAATAGAGGATAAAAAGAATCGACGATATGAGGTAAGCTCCAAGTGCAATCTCAAATCCCAAACGCTCAATGGCTGCGATGTCCATAATCATGTTTTGTCAGTTCAATAAAAACATCATTACTTATACTAATCGGATCACGTGCTGGGGTTCTTAAGAATGATCTTCGAGCTTTGCACACAAATTATCAATATTTTTTAAGAACCGTACGACGTTTTTGTTGCTTATCGCTCCAAGTGTAATCTGCTCTTTATACAACTTTATCCAAACCCTCTTATGCGATATATAGAGCGACAACATTATTCCAAGAAGCGTGACTGCGGCTCCTGTCCAAACTAGGGTAATTCCAGTATCGTTTTTTATTTGAAATGCGACCCAGCTTGCTTTTCCGGATTCTATCACTCCTTGAGAATCATAACCATATAACAAGAAAGTCAGCCCTTTATAATTAGTTGGCCCATTTATCGTTATGTCGCGAGTTTGCACTTGATTGCCGTCTATTATCGTAACAATCGCTCTGTATTCCCGCACAGCACCGTTATCATAATAGCTCACATTGAAACTATCGAGTCGTAGAACAAAGCTATCAACTTGCTGCGACCCACCAACTGGGATCACTGTAATCGTGTCGTTGTAGGGATTTGTTTGACCAAAAGCCGCTCCGATAACAACCCCCAATAAGAGAATTAACACGCCAAAGTGTGCGATATAGGGTCCGAATCTGCCGATTCTTCCTTTTTGAGCAAATACAAAAGTGGTTTCTGAACTAGTTGACTCATACCATTTGAATCCTTTTAAATGGGCTTTGAATTGTGAAATCGCGACTCCTGTAAGCTTTGTGTGGTATGGGAGCTGTTGTAAAAATTGATCGTCGACTTCTAGTTTGGGATGCATAACAGCGCGCAATAAAGGACGGATTCTCGTTAAGCTACAAGTTACGGTAGACAATGCAAGCAGCCCGATGAAGGGAAGGAAAAGCCATGATCCAAAAATAGCGTCACCACCGGGATAAACAGTCCCAAACGCTGCTAGGGCAATTATTACGGCGATTATAACGATAGCGAATTTTGTTGAAGTAAGCAGTTTAATAGCTATATTCATGTTTAGCTTTGAACTTGATGTTTGTGAAGTGCGCTTGGCATTCAAACCATATGCCGGTCAAAGTTGTTTTCGATCAGCGTAGCGCACAATTCGCTTGTTGTGATCAGTGGTGAGGTGATCAGAGCCCGTGCCGCTGTTGTCTTTTTTGATAATCTCGAATAGCCCTAAACAAATCCATTCTCCTGAAATTTGCCCAGTTCACTTCAGTGAAGTATAGTTCTGAATAAACAGCCTGCCATATCAAAAAATCAGTCAGCCGATTTTCACCCGTTCGTATCACCAGTTCAGGCTCCTCTTTGAAGACCAGATTTGAACTTACGGTTTCTTCAGAAATATCTTCAGCTCGCAGCTCTTTATCCTTGACTTTCTGTGCTATTGATCTAATGGCATCGACGAGCTCTTTCTTACCGCCATATCCAATAGAGATACTCACTGCGGGTGCTTGGTCGCTGCTTACAAGGGTTTGCCCGTCTGGTGAGTAAATGGTGGCAGCGACTGCAGTAGATTGAAGGCAGTCCGATATTCTCTGGACTACTTGAGATCGCAACTTTTGGTTAACCTCTTCCCCCAGATGCAGCATGTTTATGTAGACCGTGACGCGACTTATCCCAATATCGAGGCACCATGAGATGAAGGCTCCTAGCTTTTTATACGCTTCAACAGTATTGAGGTCTTTTTCAGCGACGACAAGCACAACGTGTTGCGGCACTTCTTGAATCTGATCGAGCAGCCTTCGTTCGTAAACGTTAGAAATCATGTGTCATTTGGCCTAGCGTTAACCACTCTAGAGACCGCAGCCTTCACAAACGTAAAGTACTTCGAGCTTGAACTAGAATGTGATTAGCGTGAATGTTGTTACAGCTCGTAGGCTGATAATTCGCGCGAGTTTTGGTTTGGTCGCATTCGTCCTTCCTTTTTTAGGAAGTACGGGCTCACTTTTTTTCTTTTTATTTTTGTCTTTATTGATTGCGCTTGTAAACCCTAAGATGAACATTTTCATGCTAGTGGCGACTGTTGCGGACCGAAAATCCGAAGTGCTCGTAAAACCGCTGGCTCTAACGTTTTCTTTAACTGCGCTTTGCATCTTTAGCGTGGTCTCTGGTTTACCGTTGTATATAGTCAGTGTCGCGCTTATAATTGTAACGTTGGCAGAGGTTCTCGCCGTTTTGTTTGAGTCATATGGTAGCTTCACCAGCAGCTTGATTTTCGTGTTGTCTGGAGGTTTCTTCGGATTTCTGGTCGGAGGAGCAGCTGCAACTTTTACTAACGTGAGCACTTCAGCCGACTTTCTGCTTTTTGTTGCTATGATTGGCGCGCTTGTGGGTGCGTTGTTGAGGAATATCTTGCGTGAAGTAGAGGAGAATGTCGTCGTGCCGCTCGGTATTGGCTTAGCTATGTGGTTATTCGACGGCTTGTCTTACTCAGTGCCAGTGGTCCGACTTCTTTTAACGCTCCTCTTCATGATCTTTTTAGGGTATACCCTTGGGAGGGCCAAACTAGCAGACATTTCAGGCGTTATTAGCGGCATCTTAATGGGCCTCTTGATCGTTTCGTTCACAGACTTTCGTTGGTTCGTCCTCATCCTCTCATTTTTCGTCATTGGGGGCATTTTTACGAAATATAAGTACGACTACAAACGAGCGATTGGTATTGCAGAAGGAGCGGGTGGTGCGAGGGGTTATAGGAATGTCTTCGGAAATGGACTTGTTGCTCTAGTTTGTGCCATCGCTTTCGGTATTACAGGCAACGTTTTGCTAATTACAGCTTATGTCGGTGCGATAGCAACGGCCACTGGCGATACCTTAGCGAGTGAAATTGGACAGACTTACAGAAAGCTTCCACGATTGATTACTGACCTAAAGGTCGTCCCAACCGGTGCAGATGGGGGGATAACCACGCTTGGTGAGGTCTCTGCGCTAGCAGGCGCTGGAGCTATAGCAATCATAGCGGCCTTATTGGGACTAGGAGCGCTCAGTATGATTGTTCCAGTCGTTCTAGGCGGTTTGTTCGGGGTTAATATTGACAGCGTTCTGGGGGCGGTGTTAGAGCGAAGGCATTACTTAACAAACAGCACAGTAAATCTACTCGCAACTGCTTTTGGTGCATTAGCGGCGGTCGTCATATTTTTGCTGCTCCAGTGAGATCAGAGTTTTACGTTTTGACTAGCAATACTATTCCTCTTACGTCAGACTTGGTAACTATGCCTTCGTAATTACCGTAGAGTCACGTTTTCGCTCAAAAGTCGAAGAACGATTGCTTCTCTTAGATTGTTTACGGAGTCAAATGGTGAGCCTTCTGATCTAAAGATAAGTGAAAACGTAACCCCCTGTTCATCAGTTTTTGATACGACAACGTTAATCGTGCCTTGTTCGACCTCAGCGGCTTTCTGTGCTTCTTGTTGGATAATTTGTTTTGTCAAGCCCAAATCTGAATCATAAGAGACGCGAATATCTAAGCGGGCTTCTATGTTATGATCTGAGTGGTTAAACACCACCTCGTTTGTAATCGCTGAATTCGGTACGATCATGTGAGCATCGAGTATACGAATGACCGTATGTCTAAAAGTGATATCCTCGACAAAACCCGATTCGCCGCGTACGGTTACAAAATCACCAACGCCAAAGGGTTTGAATACGACAATTGCTATACCTGCGATGACATTTGAAATGGTGCTTTGAGCAGCAATACCGACGATGATGCCGATAATGCTGACACTTGTAAAAATGGCGATAGAGAGCGATTGCAACTGTGGCGTTGAATAGATAAGTATGATGACGCCCGTTACATAGACGCCAGCAACAACAAGCCGCCGAAGCACGAGATATTTTGTGGGGTTTACTTTTAACCGTATCGACGCTTGTCGCAAGTATCGTTCGAGTAATCTCTCTATCACCTGTGCTATGATGATGGTGACAACTGCAAAGAGTAAAACTCGCAATAAGAGACCCGCAGTCGAGTTCAAATCGTACAGGTCATTTGGAAATGTCATACACTTGTGCAACCTCTAGAGCTCTAAAGGCTTGGACTACTGCTCTGGGTAGTAGTACTCTCCTTCGTCGCGTTGCTTCCGGTCCAACTTGGAACCTGTTTTATTAACTCGTGGACGGTGGCTGTCTTCATCCCGCCTGAAAGTTATTCCAATGTGTTTCAAAAAGCGATTCATTCCGGTGTGCATATCAAAGGGACCTTCAGCTTTTCCGTTTTCGCCGGGTTTCCCTGTAAAAACCATTAATCGCTCACTTGCGAGATCGATCATATAGATATCATGGTCGACGAGGAGTGTACCTACCTTTTTATTTTCGGTGAAGCGTCTGATAAGGCTTGTAGCCAAAGCCCTTTGTTCTACATCAAGGTGTGCGCTTGGTTCATCAAGCATAAAAAGGTCTGCATTGCGGCTCAGGCAAGCAGCAATGGCTACACGCTGGAGCTCGCCCCCACTTAGCGTCTCAAGTGGCCGGTCTAGCATACGTTCAAGCTGCAATGGTCTTAGGATTTCTGTTCGGTAGTAGCTTGAATCATAAAAGTCTGTAACTGATTTTAGGAACGAGCCGACGCTTTCATCTGTATTCTCGTTTCGTGTCAAGTACTGCGGCTTATAAGAAGTTTTTACCTCAACGTCGACACTACCTTCGTCAGGTTTGATAACGCCTGCGAGTAATTTGACAAACGTTGTTTTCCCAGTACCGTTTGCGCCCATAACGCCGATCACACCTTTGGTAAGGTCACCACCCGCTGCTTCGAATTTGAACGAATTGTAACTCTTCTTTAGGTGTTCTACGTGTGCCAAGGTACGCGTATCTATATCAAAGCGCGGGGCATGGAGTTCAAATTTAATAGAATCTCCTCTAATTCGAACATTCTCTTCTTTTAGATACCCTGTGAGATACTCATTTATCCCCGCTCTAACCGCTTTTGGATTGGTTATAACGCCGTAAGTCCCCGGCTCACCGTAAGCAATATGCACAACATCTGCGAGCAAATCAAGTATGGCGAGATCGTGCTCGACGACGAGGACAGTCTTTCGCTTTGCGAGTTCTCTAATTAAGTGGGCAACGTTAACACGTTGATATATGTCGAGGTAGGGAGTAAGTTCGTCGAAAAAGTAGAAATCTACGTCACGAGCGATGGTAGCTGCAATCGCTAGGCGCTGTAATTCTCCTCCGCTTAAGTGTCTTACCTCCCGCTCTTCGACGTTATCCAGCTCAAGTCGATCGAACAGCGTATTTCGTATTCCACGTTCGTCGGCCTTTTCTATAAGATCGATTACCTTGCCGGTGTACGCGCGAGGGATGAGGTCGACGTATTGTGGCTTGCTCGCAGTTCTGAGTTTGCCGTCATAAACATTTTTCAAATAATCATGGACGTCTGTACCTGAGTAGTATTCAAGAACATCTTCTTCGCTAACGTTTTCTCGACCAAAGTTAGGTTTAGTCTCCCCTGTTAAGATGTTGATTAAAGTGGTTTTGCCTATGCCGTTCGGGCCTAAAATACCTGTAACGCGGCCACTGCGCGGAATCGGCAATCCATACAGGGCATAACTGTTAACGCCATAGCGGTGGGTGGGTTGCTCAAGTTCTTCAGGTAAACTGACTATCGTTATTGCACCGAATGGACATTTCTTTATACAGATCCCACACCCGACGCAAAGCTCTTCTGAAATGACTGGTTTACCGTTTTCTCCGATAACGATCGTTTCGTCGCCTGTTCTGACCGGGGGACAAAAACGCAGACACTCTGTGCCGCATTTCTTGCTGCGACAATTGTCTTTTTTTAGTACTGCAATTCTCATCGGAATGTGCCCGTTTTAGCTTGGTCACGCTGGATTAAGCAATATCGTCCAAGTGACAAACCAGAACGCGACGGTCATGAACACAAGGAAAAACCAGTCCGTAGCGCGAAATTCTTTCGCATCAACACCGATACGAGGTAGGATGACCCTTTGGCTGTATACGATTACAATAAGGATGAAAAGGCTGTAAGCTGACAGGTAAAACGAAGCCACCCCTCCGATAATACCCAACAGCGATGAAAGTATTGTCTTTTTGATGCCTTCAACATGTTTGACTTGTCTATCTGGCTCTTGCTTTTCATCTGCTTTTACCAAACCCTTTTGTTCAGCCTTTCGCGAGGCACCTTTTTTTTCAGTTTTAGGGGCGGGTTTACCTTTGGTTTTTGCCATGCTTTGACATCAACTAACAAGCAACTGTGCTTATATGTTTTGCGGCTTCACAACGGTAAAACTAGACTCGTTAAAGTCAAACGTAAACCAGCGTCTTAATTAATATTGTAAAAAGGCCGTAGATACGTTAGGCAGAGACTTTCTGTAAAAAGGGAGGTTTAATATCAAAGTCAAACGACGCGTGATAGGATTCGGTCTGATTAGCACACGAGCAGCGAAGCGAGGGGTGATCGCTTGAAGACGGTAATGACGAGCGTTGACGTTGCAGCGCTATTGCCAGAACTTGACAGCCTGATCGGAGCAAAACTGGAAAAGGCATACCAACTTACACCCGTCGAACTTCGCTTAAAGCTTGTGACGAATACAGGGAAACGAGATCTTATAATTGAGGCCGGAAAGCGGTTACACCTCACCAATGCTCCCACTGCAGCACCCGCTCTGCCGCCAAGCTTTCCGATGCTGCTTAGAAAAGAACTCAAAGGTGGACGGATCAGCACAATCGAGCAGCATGATTTTGATCGGGTTGTCGAAATACGTTTTGTTCGTAGCGACGATGAACGTTACTTGATATGTGAGTTCTTTTCAAAAGGGAACGTCATCCTTACTGACGAATCTAAGCGTATCATATTGCCCTTGCGAGGCGTGAGGTCAGCTTCGCGACAGGTCATAAGGGGGCAACAGTACGAGTACCCCTCGGCGCAACTCAGCCCCGTTGAGCTATCCTACAATGAGTTTGAAGCGGTCATAACTTCCATCACTCGTGATGTCGTTAGAACGCTCGCGACGCGTTTCAACATGGGTGGTTTATACGCAGAAGAAGTTTGTTTGAGAGCCGAAGTCGAAAAAAAAAGCGAGAGCCTTACCCCAGAAGAGGTTCAACGGCTCTACGCAGCGTTGAGAGAAGTTTTTGAACCGTTGCGATCGAATACGTTAAGACCTCATATTGTATATGAAAGTGAATCAGTGCCAATCGGCGTCCTCCCATTTGAGTTGGTACAGTTCGACAAATGTAAAAAACGCTTTTTTTCAAGTTTTAACGAAGCGCTCGACGAATATTACGGGCTAAAAATTGATGAATCACGCCCCACTCCGGTAACTAAAACGCGACTCCAGAAGATTATTGATAGGCAAACGGTGGCAATTCAACAGTTCAAGACACAAGAACGTGAGTATCAGTCGAAAGGGGATTTGCTGTTTGAAAAGTATCATGAGATCGATCGTGTAATTAAATCAGTAAGAGAGGCGCGGAGGTTAAAAACTTGGGCTGAGGTTAACCATGAGTTAAGCTCTTTCTCGTTTTTCAAGGAGATCGATCCAAGCACAGGAACGATTACTTTAGAAGTTAGCGGTGTTTTGATCGATATCGTTGTGGATGAAGATGTCCCCCAAAACGCTCAGAAGTACTATCATAAGGCGAAAGTGATGAAAGCCAAGGCCGAGGGTGCGGAACGTGCGTTGGCGCTCTCATTGAAAAAACTAAAAGAAGAACAAGGAAATGAATTAAAACAGGCGGGTCCTGAAAAACGTCGTGCCAAGAAAAAGCGACCTCGCTGGTACGAGCGATATCGTTGGTTTTTTTCTTCAGAGGGTATTTTGGTAATCGGGGGCAGAGATGCAGATACAAATGAGGAATTGGTGAAGAAGTATTTAGAACCTCGAGACCTATTCCTTCACGCTGACGTTCACGGAGCGCCGGCCGTGATTGTGAAATCGCAAGGCAAGGAAGTATCAGAGGTAACCGTAAACGAGGCCGCGCAATTCGCTGTTTCTTATTCTTCGATTTGGAAACAGGGTCTTAGTTCCGGTCGTTGCTACTGGGTGTATCCCAACCAAGTGTCGAAAACCCCTGAATCTGGAGAATATTTGCCCAAAGGAGCTTTTATTATCAGGGGTGAGCGGCATTATCTCGAATCAGCGGCCCTACTCGCCATCGGCGTCCACGACGAAAAAATCGTGGGTGGACCTGCATCAGTTATAACAAAGATTGCTCATCCCTTTGTTGTGATTGAGCCTGGAAAGTATAACTCAAGTGATTTAGCAAAGATGATCTCACGGGAACTTCTCGGCACGGTTAGAGATGACCAGAAGAAGGGCTTAAGAAAGATCATTGCTGTTGATGAGGTTGCTAAGTTCCTGCCGTCTGGATATTCTGAAATAAGCAGGGTTGAATCCCGATGAGACAGCCTTAACGAAGCCAATTAGTTCTTCGGTCTCGCGCCATCGAAAAAGCATTTATACCTAACCATATAAAATGAGGACACCAACAGGATATCGCAAGCGGCTATTGATGAGAATACGCTTGGTCGATACAGCTTTTTGGGTTCCTATTAGAGCACCTATATCGATGAATGATGACAGGATTCGCTATTGCGTTCGGATCCTGAAAGAGGTATGTGAGTATGGCAAAACCAATGTTTGTGAAATTTGATACTCCAGACGAGATCGAAAACAAGTCGTTAGAAGCCTTAGAGAGCGCCCGTGATACAGGGAAAATAAAGAAGGGTACGAACGAAGTCACGAAAGCGATAGAACGCGGAATCGTTCAACTCGTATTAATTAGTATAGATGTCCAACCTGAAGAAATCCTCGCACACATTCCCCCCCTTTGCGACGAGAAGGGGATATCGTACGTATATGTAAAACGACAGAGCGATCTCGGAGCTGCGGCAGGACTTGACGTTGGCTCAGCAGCAGCTGCAATCATCGATGCTGGGAAGAGTAAAGCCCTCGTCGACGAAGTCGTCGAGCAAATCAAAACGATTCGCTCAGGCTAGTCTCGTAGGACAAATCACGGAGGGTATACGGTGGCAGAATATAACGACGCAACGCCTGCAGAGATAATCGAAATAGTGGGGAACACCGGAATGCACGGAGAGGCGAAACAGGTAAAGTGCCGCGTCCTCGAAGGCCAAAACAAGGGAAGAATAATCACGCGAAATTGTGTCGGCCCCGTTCAAATCGGAGACATACTTATGCTTCGCGAAACGTCACACGAAGCCAAGAAACTGATGACACGGTGAGATGATGGAAAAGCGAACGTGCGTCTTTTGCGGAAGCGCTATCGAACTTGGCACCGGCAAGATGTTCGTGAAGCGAGATGGGACGGTACATAATTTTTGCTCGTCTAAATGTGAGAAGAACTTCAAGCTTGGCCGTCTTGCGCGACGAGTTGCGTGGACGGAAGCCGGTCGATCAGCGCGCAAGAAAGCGTGAGGGGGCCTAAATGGAGTCTGAAGATCACATTGAATCTACTTTCGTTATGATTAAGCCAGACGGGGTAAAAAGGGGACTTGTTGGCGAGATCATTTCACGGCTTGAGGAGAAAGGACTGGAACTTCGAGCCATGAAATTTAAGAATTTAGACATTGAGACGGCCAAAAAACACTATGCAGAACACGTTGACAAGCCATTTTACGAACATCTAGTCTACTACGTCACCTCTGGACCAATCATTATAATGGCGGTAGAGGGATTCAACGCAGTACGAGCGGTTCGTCAACTTGTTGGATCCACAAACCCTATTGAAGCGATGCCCGGGAGTCTGCGCGGAGACTTTTGTCTCGAGCAAGTGAGAAACTTGGTACACGCTGCCGATTCGTTAGAGGCTGCTTCGCGCGAGTTGGCACTCCATTTTAATAAGGATGATTTTGTCAGTGAGCTGCCGGTAGACGAGAAAATCGAGTAATTCTTCGGAAACACTGGCTAAATGCCTCAAATCTTTATCGATCAGGAAAAGTGCACTGGCACAGGAAAATGTGTGAGGATTTGTCCAAAGGGGCAGCGAGTTTACGGCGTTAAAGTCATTGACGGCAAGAGAAAATGCTTCGTTAAGGATGCCAATTATTGTCTTGGCTGCACGACGTGCATAGGAAGCTGTCCAACGGGTGCCATTCGGATCGACTTTTCCGTGCCAAAAAAGAAGCGTTAACGTTCTTCGCAGATTTTAACAAAGTTCAGCAGTAGCGTGTTTCCCGATTCTGTTTGTGCCACTTCAGGATGCCACTGAACGCCATAAATAGGCTTGTTGAGGTGTTTCATTGCTTCCACTTCACAAATCTCAGAACGCGCAAGCAGCGCAAAATCCTTCGGCAGTCGATTTACTTCGTCTGCATGTGATGCCCACGTGTTAATTATCGGCCCTATATCAACGAGAATATCATCTGGTTCGATGATTTCAACAACAATATGCGCGTATCCACCCGAGGCGCCTTTACTGACGGTGCCACCAAAAGTCTCGGCTATAAGCTGATGGCCTAAGCAAATCCCTAGGATAGGCAAGTCAATCTCTTTAACGTAAAGCTTGCAGTTTCCGATGCGATCCATGGTAGGACCACCACTTAAAATCAAACCGTCTGGATCTCGTCGGAGTAATTCGTCTACGCCGAGCGTATTTTTCACGAGTTCGCTGTCAACGTTGAGATCACGAACCGCACGATGAATAAGGTGGGCAAATTGGCCGTAGTTATTGATGACTAAGATCGAAGTCAATGCCTCTCCAAAGCGTTCTAAAAAAAGTCGTTCTTAAGCTTCTTTTGCGGAATACACCCGCCAAGTCGTCCCGTGAGAATAGCTCCATTTCTCAATAACGATATTTTCGGAGTTGTCGATTAACATGCTTATATTTGTGCCGACTTCGTTAGTGCTCAAACCTAGCTCACGTGCGATTGATTTACTTTTAAAGAACTGTTTACCTAGAGTAACCCCTTTTTTCAGATAATCTAATATCTTAGTTTGGTTTACGTTGGTATTCGACATCTCTACTCTCCATATGTAAATTGACGTCTTTGTTATATATATTCGTTAGATATGCTTTTTAGTATCCATTTCCTGGCCGCGGTTTTGTTTTCTGAGGTCTTTAAGCGTAGTTAGATAAAAAGTGTTGTCCCTTTTCGAGCGGAATTGCTTCAATACCGAGGCGATCGCGAACAAGACCTGCAAATCTCTTTGCATTTCCATGACACGTATAGACCAGCTCTGGGTTGCAACGGTCAATAAAGGTCATAAGGTCTTGATAATCAGCATGGTCTGACAATGCAAATGCATAGTCTACACCTCGGTAATATTTGAAACCTCGATTAATCGCCCACCCCGAAACTGCAAGTGTTCTCTTTATTCCACGTGGCAGTTCGCTTATGCCACCGATCTGCTTTGCGTTCCCGCTCGAGATGAACACGAACGGCTCTCGTGATTCTTTGACGGATTCTTCGTTTAATAGCTGGTGGTGAAACGTATAGCCAAAATTCTTCAGTTCTTCATTAATCTTGAAAATACTGCTATCAACAAATGGAGTAAAATCTTGAAGAAGCTGTGTTAGCTCTTGGGCTTTTCCAAAAGGGTAGGCAAGAACGATCACCGATTCATCGTGCTCTAAACAGGAAGTGACGCATTCTTGAATTTGCGCGCCTATTTTTTTTGTCTCTGGAAAAACATACTGCTCGCTTCCGAATGTGGACTCGACAACTAAAACATCGACATTGACAGGCTGTGCGCCATTTGAAAAGAACTTTTCTTTGGTGCAAAAGTCGCCTGTGTAAAGCATAGTGGCATTGCCTTCTAACAAAAACATGTGCGATCCAATAACGTGCCCTGCATCGAGTGCGGTTACGGAACTGTGACTTAGGATGTCGGCAGTGGCGCTTTTTCTGATTTTTAGCAGCGCCTGTGTGACTTCTGACATCACGATGCTTTTGCCGTTGCAGCGCGTCGGCAAGTGATCGGAGTGTCCGTGTGAGACCAGATTAATTTCGTTTGGCGAGTACGTCCGTGGATCAAGTCTAAACTTTGTCCCGTCGTCAAAGCTCACAGATATACCGTTATTCTGATAAATCATATTGGCGGGAGCTATCTTCTCTTCAGACAGACCGTTGAGCTACGGCAGATTACCTTCCCCACTCAGGCCATGCTGCATTTCCAAATTCATCGCAATCAGGATCTCAAAAATAGCTTTCACCGAGCCCGCGTCTATATTTCGTTCAGTTGCTAGGTCAATCGCCCTGCTGAGCACTCGCTCGTTTTGCTTTTCGTCGTTGATTTGTTTGAAACCGTCCGCTCTTTTTGCAATCAAAACTTGCGAAGCTAAGTCTGTTCTTTGTGCTATTAAAGCGATGATGTCCGCATCGATCGCTTCTATTTGACTTCGCACCTCTTCTATCATCTAGCTTGAATATATCTCTCGCATTAGAAGAATGTTGGCCTGCACGTAAGCGAATCTTTAAAAAGCTTTTATCGTTGCCCCCTTGTTAGACGTTTTCGTCTCAATGATGAGCCCCTCAAACTGCGTCCACTCTCTTTTTACGGGTTGTGCCGACGCACGGTCAACGAGCGCTATATATGACGGTCCCGTTCCTGATAGTGTAGCAGCTTTTGCTCCGGCAGCCAAAGCGGATATCATAGGTTCCGTGCTAAAACCAAACGCATTGCAGTAGAGCAGGCCGTTTAAAACCATTGCTTTTTCATACGCTCCGTTGCATGCTAGATCAAACGCTATGTCGACCCACGGAGCGAGAAGTTTTGCTCGTGCTACGTCGGCTTTCGCAGAGTAAGCCTTTTCGCGCGGTAAAAATATCAGTGCGTCGGCATTCCATTCAACACGCTTCAACAGTAGGTCGTGCTCATTGTCGGTAATTACAAGCCCTCCGAAAAACGATGCACAGGCATCATCGAAGGCACCGGTAATTGTCACCCCCGTTCTTCTCGCAGCAAGGACGCCTAGCTTAACGATCTCGATAGGCTCGATTTCAACTTCGAGCGCTTCAGTGAGTCCAAGCACCGTCGCATTGGCCGCTGCACTACTGCTTTTTAGTCCGCTTGCGATTGGTATCTCGCTTCTCGTAGTAATATGAACACCAACATTTGGGGCAAATCGTTCCAGCATTAAGCGCGCACATTCAGCTATAAGCGAGGTATCTGCTGTGGGGTTGTCAGCAATTTCGCATTTTATACCTTTGTCGACGATCTCAACCTCTGAATAAGTCTTTAGGTTTATACCAAATGCAGAGCCTTTGAGCGTTGCGATAGCATTTATGACGGTGCCTGCTCCTTGCGCTGATGCGGTTATCATAGCACGTTCACCATTTCGCGCAAGCTACCCAGATTGGCGACATTTTTCAACAACGCAAATGTCCAATTGAGTGTCACTAACTTCTTCGATATGATTCTCACACGAGACAAGAAGACCCCCCTCAATTCAGCTCACTTCACGATTTTAGTCTTTTCTAAAACGCGAATATTTTGAATCTTTGTCACCGGGTAGTTACCGGTTGCGTCTTTTTCAACGCTTTTAACCATATCCCATATCGTTAACAGGGCTACGCTTACGCCAGTGATCGCTTCCATTTCAACTCCTGTCTGCCCTTCGGACTTAACTTCGACTATTGCTTTAATAGCTGAATCTTCTAGAGAATAATTCACCTGAATGCTCGTCAAAAGGATCGGATGACAAAACGGAATAATTTGCGAGGTCTGCTTGGTTGCAAGCACAGCTGCAACTGTCGCGGTGTTTATCACGTTTCCTTTTTCGATCGAACCTTGCATAATCGCTCTAATCGTTTCTGGTTTGAGCTCTATAGTACCTTCCGCCAGAGCGCGCCTCGAAGCTACCGGTTTATCGGAGATATCCACTTGCTGTGCTTTCCCGTTCTTAATATGTGTGAACTCCATGACTCACCTACCATCACGAAATAAATCTAACGAAGGTTACAACGTCGTTATAAAAAAGGGTGATGTCTACTTTCCACTGATGTCGGTTGACAGCTACTTGAGCGATAGTATACTAACAACGGTAATTTAAATTAGCCATCAATTAGGCCCTTCAAATCAAAGTGTCTTGTATTCTACAAAATGGGAGTTGAATAACTATAAGATTAATCGATTCAAATATCGGCCATCAATCAGTCAGACATCTATCAAAGCCTTTGTTAGGGCTAAATCGCGAATTTAATGAAAGAAGGTGCTCAAAGCGTGGACAAGTTTTTTTGGTAAGCTGTTAGTAACAGGTTTCTATGGCAATTATCAAGAGATTAGAAGGCAAACGTGTTCTCATATTGTTGGCGTCAGAATTTGATGACTCTGAGTTTCGAGATGTCGCAGGCGCGCTGTTGCTTGAAGGCGCTGAAATAATCGTTGCGAGCATAGTGAAAGATGTGCTCAAAGGGCTGCACGGCGACGAGGCGGTAATTCCCGATGAGCTTGTGCGCGACGTTAACGCTCAAAGTTTTACCGGACTCTATATACCAGGCGGAAAAGCACCGTCAAAAATTAGGGACGATCCGGACGTTAAAAAAGTTGTTAACGAAGCCTACAAGCGAGGATTACAGATAGGCGCGGTTTGTCACGGCCCACAGGTGTTGATATCCGCTGGAATCGTCAAGAATAAGACGATGACGTCGCACCCCAGCGTTGGACGAGAATTGCTAGAGGCGGGCGCTAACTATTCAGGGGGATCCGTGGAGAGAGATGGGAATATAACCACTGCTACCGATCCTCATACTTTAGCAGAGTTTAACACGGTATTTATTAGGGAGCTCGCTTGCTGTGAGCTATTCGGTCCATAACTTTGCACATAGCATGGACGAATTGTTCTTTTTAAATTTAACGGTACAGTTCATCTCCCTTCGCGCGATTGAGCTCGAATACGCTGGTTAGGCAAGTTTTTGGATAGCATCAGCTAATTTTGGGAGCATCTTCATAGGGATGCCAACTATAAGTTCATCTTCGCTCACCTTTGCGTATTTGCGAGAACCCGAGCAGCCGAGCGTGAAGTTTACGGTATCCCTCATAAGGGGCGCAGCGACGGCATCTCCACATATCGATTGAATTCCTGAGAAATCAGCAATATTCCTCGAATGTAGTTCGTAAACGTTAGCTTGCGCGATCATCATCGCTTGATGGGGACTAACAACAAGTACGACCACGTCTGGGTCAAAAGGGGTCTCGGCAAGTGGCGAGTAAGCGGTCGCATAGGTCTTGAAATCGACGTGGGGAATACCTTGCATGGTCTCTGCCGCGTGTTCAACTGAAGAGAATCTTCCTAGTTTGTAGTAAAATTCGCCGGATTTGATGTTCTCTGGTATATCGATTACTCCGAGCATTCCAGCGCCGCCCTTACACGCGTGCTGCTCGACTGTTGCGTAGAATTTAGAACCGCGTCGCGCCTTCTGAACCATTTCGCAATGGCGCAGAACCTCGTTTGTATGGACAAGCCCTTTTGGAAGGCTTGATTCCGTTCGAATAAGTTTGACTGCCACGGGTGAGCCTTTTAGACCTAAAACACTCGTGAGCTTGTCTGACAGAGCTGCGTAGTTTACACTCATATTATAAACATGGCAGCGTGAAAAGTAATAGTTTGCTAAGCGACATCAGGTGGCAGTTAGGTTTGTCCGAAGACACTCATGATTGTTTTGCGAGGTCCATTAGCGCCCTGACGTTTTCGGCCTGTATCGCTCCAGCTAAACGGTCGCCGTGTGAACAAGCTGCGCCTCTAATTCCAATGATGTCAGCACCTGTGCGTTTTAATATGGGGATATCTTGCAGTTTGATGGATCCTGCAAGGGCAACTTCCAAGTCTTTTTCGTGCCCTTTATCGATAAAACGCTTACAGCAAGCTTCGTCCATGAAATCAAACAGCCTTTTTCCGTCCTTAATGAACGTATCGACCATCACGACGTCACAGCCAGCACTACCGGCAACTTCAGGCAGCAGAAAGGGATCGAGAGTCTTTGCTCTGTGATAGTCTGCGTACCCTGCGAGAACGACTTTGGCTTTAATGTTGTATTCCTTCACCGCTCTCGTTACATGCTGCATTAAAAAAATCGCCTCGTCTCGCGTTTTTGACCCTTTGAGTCCTACTTTGACGTAATTAGCCCCAGACACAGCTGCGCCTAGTGCAGCTAATGAGGCGGAGCCAGGGAGATGCGGAAAATCACCGATCGTCGCGCTCACCTCTATGGAGTAAGGTACAAGGTTCCGAACCTGTCGTATTACCCACGGAAAGTTAGCCCCGAGTGATCCTTCATCGGGGTTTTTAACGTCTATAATATCTGCGCCCCCATTAACTGCTGCTTTTGCCTCAAATTCGTCTTTGGGACTTATTAATACCTTCATATGCAAAGGCGAGATAAGATTGGAAACATATAAAACTTTTGAGTGATTGGCGGCCGTTGCGTATCTATAACTCTATAGAACTGTTTATATATAAAAAATTAAATAAAAATTTAGAAGGGTTTTTTTACAAAAATATCCACGGAAAATATTTCTTTACCGCTCCGCTGTTTTCCAGCACAAGCTTAATAAACTATTAAAAGGATTCGAAGGTAAACCCAGGGTACGCTCCATGCAAGGTAAAACATACAACTTTTTATCGTTTTACGGTCGAGTTGTATTCAGCTATTTTTCAGTCATGGTTTACAGCATACAGAGTTGATCGTGTGGCAGTTGACCCTGTGGAGGGATAGAATGCCAAAATTTGAAGACAAAGTCGATTTACATAACGACAAAGGTCAAAAAGTTGGTTCCAACATACCACTCGAGGCGCTCAGCCCGATGGTGAACCCCGCTATCAAGAAGATTATCAACACCACCTTAAGAACGGTGGCCGTTAATCTTGGTGGTATCCAAAACGCTTTGATGACCGGTAAAATGGGCGGCAAGGGTAGACAGATACTCGGTCGCGAGTTGAACCTGGACATATTGGGCAACGTCGACGCTCTTGCGAAGGAGGTCAAGGACCTCATAATGGTAAGTGAAGGCGACGACACGGTCGTCAAGCCCCTTGGCGACGGAAAGCAGCTTATGGTCCAAATACCGACAGCACGTCTCGAGGCTGGAGCTACCTATGTCTCAGGAATCACTGCAACAAGCAGCGCACTAACTCAGGCGATTATCGACATGTTCAAGGTGGACATGTTCCAAGCGCCGATGGTTAAGGCGGCCATTTGGGGAGAGTACCCACAGACTCTCGACGCCGTGGGCGGTATGGTGAAATCCATGCTTGAAACCCCACAGAAAGATGAAGGGTACGGTTACTCACTGCGAAATGTAGCGGTTAACCACGTTGCAGCTGCCACTGGCAAGCGGACGATGAACGCGGCCGCGCTGTCATCGATATTCGAACAGGCGGGTGTCTGGGAGATGGGTGACGCTATTGGCTGGAACGAGCGTTTACAACTCTGCGGACTTGCGATGCAGGGGTTAAACGCGAACAACGTGACCTACTCGCTCGTTAAAGAGAACGGACAAGACGGCACTATCGGTTCTGTAGTTGCGTCGACCGTTGAAAAGGCAAAAGCAGCCGGTGTCATCAAAGAAGATGTAACCTGGCCTTCTGGCTTTAAGGCGATGAAGACTGGCGACGTCGCAGCCTGGAACGCCTATTGCGCTGCTTGCACACTCGCCGCGACCATTGTAAACTGTGGTGCGTCTCGAGGCGCGCAAGCGGTTTCGTCAACGCTGCTGTACGCAAACGACCTGCTCGAGCACGAGACGGGACTCCCCGGCTGTGACTTCGGTAAGGTTATGGGTACAGCGGTCGGGTTCTCGTTCTTCAGCCACTCGATCTACGGCGGCGGCGGACCTGGTGTGTTCAATGGGAACCACATCGTGACGAGACACTCCAAGGGCTTTGCGATTCCATGCGTTGCAGCAGCCGTGTCAATTGACGCGGGGACACAGATGTTCTCTGTCGAGTCAACGTCAAAGCTCATCGGCATAGTGTACGGCGAGATACCAGAATTCAAAGACCCAATCACTGCTGTTGCCAAAGCAGCGGAGGGAATGTAATTACGTAAATTGCGCGGAGGTTTACGATACATAATGGATACGAATGTCCCCGATACGAACATCCCTGTTCAAATAGAGCTTTTCACTGAACGATTTCTTAGCCCAGACATGGTTGAGAAGTTGCTTACAGAATTAGCCAAGATCAACGGTATAACGCGCTTGATATTGCACGGACCTCGGATCGCTTCCACTGTGCCGACAGGGCCAGCTAAGGGAACGCCGAACGCGCACGCAGGGCGCAAACACATTCAAGTGGGGCAACAGGATGTGGAGCTTGGGGTACAGGTTGGTAGGATTTGGCTTGAACTTGAGGATGAGGACGTAATCGAACAGGTCGAAGAGGCGTGTAGACGCACCCTTCCGTGCGGCTTCCAAATTAACCGTGGCTTGTTTATGAGAACGCGTCCGACACAGACCGATTACGCTAAATGGGGCGTAATCAGGGACACAAAAGCGCTTGGCATGACAGATCCGAAGTCAAAATCTCAGATCTGTTCGATCTATCCCCGTGAGAGGTGACGCTTATAATTAGCCGCGCCACACACATTGTTGATTGCCGCGAATCTATGGGCCTGGGCAAAGGCGGAGGCCTTGCCCAAAGAGGCACCATTTCCGAGACAGGAATACCAGATATCGTGGCGATCGGAATGTCCCCCGGCAGAAGGCACATAACGAAGCCCATCTGCGAGATCACGCACGGCCTTCGAAACGAAGGGTTTCAGGTCGGCGTTCTTGTTTTGAACGCCGGAAGCGGCGTCCCAGCAGACGCCCCTGAAAGTGCACGTGGTCTCGGGCCGAAGTTTGGCCTTGCTGCAAAGGAGGTGCAACAAATTGCTCGCCACAAGCTAGCAATTATCCACCTTGGGGGTGTGAAGACTCACATCATTTACAAAGCGCGGAATATCCTGCGCTTTGTCGCCATTCCGGCGATTACGGTGAGTCAAACGCAGGTTGACTATGAAGATTTTGCCCGGATCGGGGTAAAGACGCGAATCGTTATGCCGAAGCCCGAAAACGTTCAAACCGACGGTACTATCGTAGGAATCGTAACCAACGTGACTCGTGGTGAGACTATCACGCGTGATAAGCTCAACGAGGTCATTAAATGTATCAATCACTATAAACGCGCAGAACGAAGGAGTTGAAAAAAAGATGCCACAATTTGTTCCCGGTACTTCAAAGGTAGCGGCAAACAGAAGGAGACAGCTGGACCCAACGAAGACACTGGACAAAGTCCGTGACTTATCAGATGATGACGTCGTGGCAATTCTAGGTCACCGCACGCCCGGGGCAGCTTATCCATCGACTCACCCACCACTAGCAGAGATGGGAGAGCCCGAAGACCCAATGAGAGAGCTTGTGAAGCCTACCGACGGAGCGGCCGCCGGGGATCGTATTAGGTACATTCAGTTTACTGACTCGATGTACTTCGCCCCTGCCGTACCGTACGTAAGATCTTGGATGGCAGCAACCCGATTTAGGGGAGTTGACCCAGGTACGCTATCAGGCCGTCAGATTATCGAAGCTCGTGAGCGAGACCTTGACAAGATCAGCAAGACGCTCCTCGAGAGTGAGATGTTTGATACGGCGCGATCAGGTGTTAGAGGTTGTACTGTGCACGGTCACTCATTGAGACTTGACACGAACGGTATGATGTTCGACATGCTTCAAAGATCAGTCATGAACCCAGACGGTTCAGTCAGCATTGTAAAAGACCAGGTAGGCAGGCCTCTGGACAAGGCAGTCAACGTCGGTAAACCAATGTCAGATGAGGAGCTGAAGAGCAGAACGACAATCCATCGAGTCGACGGCGACGCAGCACGCGCTGACCAAGAGATGGTCAAGTATATCCAGCGGATTCACACACTAAGATCAATGTGGGGATTCAAGCCAATAGCGTAAGAGAGGTGTAACAAATGGCTACTGAAAAAACACAAAAAATGTTCCTCGACGCGATGAAGAAGAAGTTCGCAGAGGATCCTACTTCAAATACAACGACGTATAAGCGCGAGGGCTATACCCAGTCCAAGGACAAGCGCGAGTTCCAGGAATGGGGCGCAAAGATCGCCAAGGACCGAGGAATTCCCGCATACAACGTCAACGTGCACCTCGGCGGTATGACGCTTGGTCAGCGGCAACTTATGCCGTACAACGTCTCCGGGACTGACGTCATGTGTGAAGGCGATGACCTCCACTACGTCAACAACCCCGCAATGCAACAGATGTGGGATGAGATCAGACGTACAGTTATCGTCGGTCTCGACCAGGCCCACGAGACGCTGACCAGAAGACTCGGTAAGGAAGTTACCCCTGAGACCATCAACGGCTATCTTGAGGCGCTGAACCACACCATGCCTGGTGCGGCCATTGTCCAAGAACACATGGTGGAGACTCACCCGGCGCTTGTAGAGGACTGTTTTGTAAAGGTCTTCACCGGCGACGATGACCTCGCTGCCGAAATAGACAAGGCGTTCCTTGTCGACATCAACAAGTTGTTCCCTGCAAAGCAGGCTGAGCAACTTAAGAAGGCAATCGGCAAGACGCTCTGGCAGGGTGTGCACATCCCGACGATCGTTTCGCGCACGTGCGACGGCGGTAACACGAGCAGATGGTCTGCTATGCAGATCGGTATGTCGTTCATCGCTGCATACAACATGTGTGCCGGTGAGGCAGCCGTGGCAGACCTCGCGTTTGCGGCCAAGCACGCAAGCCTCATTGAGATGGCGAACATGCTTCCAGCACGCCGTGCCCGTGGTCCTAACGAACCCGGCGGTCTCTCGTTCGGTTTCCTAGCAGACATGGTGCAGACAGACAGAGTCTTCCCCGAAGACCCAGTTAAGGCATCGCTAGAGGTTGTCGCTGCTGGCTGTATGCTCTATGACCAGATATGGCTTGGATCGTACATGTCAGGCGGTGTCGGTTTCACGCAGTACGCAACTGCAGCATACACCGATAACATCCTCGACGACTACTGCTACTACGGCAACGACTACGCCAAGAAGTACGGAGCAGACGGCGCGGCGCCAGCGACGATGGACGTCGTTAACGACCTCGGTACCGAGGTAACGCTTTACGGTATCGAGCAATACGAGAAGTACCCGACCACCCTTGAGGACCACTTCGGCGGTTCACAGAGGGCAACGGTGCTCGCAGCTGCTTCTGGTGTAACAGCCGGTATCGCAACAGGCAACTCGAATGCAGGACTAAGCGCTTGGTATCTCTCTATGCTCTTGCACAAGGACGCATGGGGCAGACTCGGCTTCTACGGCTACGACCTGCAAGACCAGTGCGGATCAACGAACACTTTCTCTGTTAGATCAGATGAGGGTGCACCAGACGAGTTGCGTGGTGCGAACTATCCGAACTACGCCATGAACGTTGGTCACCAGGGCGGTTACGCTGGTATAGCCAAGGCAGCTCACGTCGGTCGCCGCGACGCTTTTGCGGTGAGCCCACTTGTTAAAGTGTGCTTTGCTGACCCCAACCTGTGGTTCGACTTTTCAAAACCACGGGCAGAGTTCGCACGCGGTGCTCTTAGAGAGTTCCAACCTGCTGGTGAGAGAGGAATCGTCTCACCTGGGCGAAAGTTCTAAAATACGAAGGAGTGACGCTCGTCACTCCACCTTTCTTTTTTTTAAAAGTACTTTGCAGGTGCAGCTAACGGCTTTGTTAGCTTTCTTTTCTTCAAGACGTTGTTTTGATAGTCAAGTATTCCAAGCTGTTTTGTGAACTCTGGCAAACAGACGATCTGATTGTTAGAATATGGGAATAAGTGAATTTTAAAAGAAAGCACCGCGCTAGAGCCAAATAATAATGCCTGTAACTGCGGTGACGAGCAAGGGAAAAAATGCAATCGTATCGACAATCGCATTCAATGTCGTCTTTCGCAGAATGCGCCGCACGCTGTAAATTCACAGCTTTTATTGTTTCGTTATAACTACAATTCGTCCAGGGACCTGACGGGTGGGGAAAAAAAGGTTTTGCGCTTAAGTATCAAAAACGCCTTTGAAGAGGTTAAGCCGGGGCCTTCGCACGATTTTTCGTTTATAATGCCCGTTTATGTTCTTAGAGAAGTATTTAAGGTCTGTTTTTTCAAGGTTTAAGCCCAAAGAATCCATCAAGCCCTTGTAGACCCCCTCAGGCACTTCTGAATATTGAAAGATACTCGAATCACAAAACTCGATTTCCAGCGTTGATGTTTCCTTGTCGTACCCGACCGCTCTAACGCTCACGGAGACGACGATTTCACGATTCACGATCTTACTCTGATTATAAACTATTAAACTCTTTGCAATGTAAGAACATCAGTAAAAATGCAGCAACGGATTAAAGGCTTTTTAGGACTGCTTGAGTTTTATTGCCGTGGTTTATTACTCAGCCGCTGGGATGAGCTCTACCACTTCACTTCTTATCTCGTTTAGCCGCGCCGAGACCTCTTTTATCTCTGTATCAATTTTTTGCTGTTTTTTCCAGTCTGCAACGCCTTGTTCAACATTTTTTAGATCCTCTACCGATATATATTGCCATTTTCCTCGGCATTTTGACGGCGCAAAATAACAGTACGGGCCGTGCAGTCGTCCTTTCCTGCACTTGCAGTTCTTTTTGCCACACTTGATCATTCGCCGGCGAAGTGAGCCAGGGAGAGGCTGTAGCTGCGCTCTTTCGGCTTTAAGAGCCTTGATTCGGTCAACGATCTCGTTGCTTTCGTCCAGCAGCTTCTTTACCGTGTATAATTTGTCGTCGGCGTCTTCAAGCACATCTTCCATTTTTGTTTCACCGATCTTTGTCCCTTACTGTAAGCACTCTGGCTACGCTTCTTCTCGCCTTTTAATTATTCTACATTATTATGTTTCTTTCGTGGACATATCGCTTCTTAACCTGCTAATTGCATTAAGATACCTGATCGGGGTAAGACTTATAAGTCCGAGCGACAGTCAGTTGCGTAACAGTTTGCTCGTAATGAGGTCTTCCCTGTCAGGCAAGCTAGGAATCTAACGTGTAATAATTTCAAGTACTTCGAAAAACAGTATTCTCCTGAGATGATTCCCTGTGCATACGATTACAGCCTTCCTGTTAAGCATTTTAGCAACATGTTTGCTCCTAAGCACACTCGTCATTTCAGTTAACGGCGCCGCGCTAAATGTTGGCTCAGGAGGTCAATACACATCAATTACTGCAGCTGTCAATGCTGCCCAACCCGGCGATACGATCATCGTTGGTGCCGGCACCTACTCTGAGAATGTAGTCGTGACGAAGTCAGTCACCATTACGGCCGATAGTCCTGGATCTACTGTTGTCACCGCTGCAGATCCGAGTAAAGATGTTTTTCTCGTGCAAGCGAAGAACGTTCGCGTAGAAGGATTGACATTCACGGGAGCGACGGGCGCCTCGGGTGTTCACGTCGATCACAGTTCAGCATGCGTTGTAACTGGCATCAACGCTCACGGAAACGATCGCGCCATCTATCTTGATGGAGCTACGAATTGCGAAGTGAGCTCAAGTAACCTTGCCGATAACGGATATGGCGTTTACTGTGATAACGCTTCAAACAACACTATATCGAGTATCGTTGCAACGGGCGAGCAAGGAAATGGAAAGGCGCTCGGTGATGGCATCTATATGTACTATTCCGATGCCAACACGATCAACCACTCCAACCTCAGTGCCAACCACGTCTATGGCATCTCACTCTATCACTCGTCCGGCAATACGATAACCAACAACTCAATACTCAACAACCAGGACATCGGCGTCCGGCTACGCGAGTCAAACAATAATACGCTCACCTTTAACACCATCAGCGGGAATGTTAACCTTGGGGTTCTCTCTATTACGGAGACCGGGGACAAGATCTACCTTAATAACTTCATTAGCCAGCCAAACACCGTAAGTGAAGCGGTAGAGAATAGCTTGAGCTCGCCACAGCAGCTTTTTTACACCTTCGGCGGTGCGATACATCACGGATACATGGGCAACTACTACTCAGATTACAAGGGTAGTGACGTTAACGGGACGGGGGTTGGGGGCCCCGCTTCCGCGAATGGCGATAAGAACCCGTTAGTTCAGCAATTTGAGAATTATACGAACATAAGCGTAACCAATACAGCTTTATCATCTACTACTACAACTTCTACGGCATCCACACAGACAACTAACGTTACGAATGCAGCCGCACAAACGTCAACGCCTGGATTTGGTGTAGAAGGTGCATTTCTTGCGATCGTGTTACTAACCTCTATCTTGGCGTACTCGCGGATAAGACGTCGCTAGAACAGATATTGTGCATATCGCAAAGCGAGAAAAATCCGTCATTCTGGGATGATGGAGACGAGAAATTGTTTTTTTCCTTTTACGTGGATGATGCAAGGATCTTTGGGCACGCTTGCGACCTTATTTTCATATAGCATTAAGTAAAATAAAGCTTATGCGTAAGTGTCCTCCAGCGAAGGAATTGGACCGAAAGCGACGGCGATGGACGCTGGAGAGATTCTGGGCAGGTTAAGCGCATTCTCAGTGAGAGAACGAAAGCATTGTTAAGATTAACATACTAAGGGGTTAACGCATAGATGGACGTCGAAATCACACTGCTTTCAGATAACGCCGTCAATAAAAAGGGATTGCTTGCTGAACACGGACTGTCCATTCTGCTTGAGCGGGATGAGCAACAACTTCTCTTTGACGTTGGTCAAGGCATATCTGCTGTTCACAATGCACACGTTCTTGGCATCACGTTAAATTCTCCCCCCATCGTCTTAAGCCACGGTCATTACGACCATACCGGCGGCCTTATGCCGTTTGTACGCATTTTCCCAAGCACGGCTATTTTCGCGCACAGCGATGTTTTTACGCAGCGCTTCTCGGTAACGGGAACAAATAATGTCCGTAATGTCCGCGCGCCCTTTACCAAAGAGGAATTGGAGCGCGAAGGTGTCGAGGTTCACTTCGATAATGATCCACATGAGGTATTAGAAGGGATATGGACAACTGGGCAGATCGCTCGACCTTTCGTTGCTGATCAACGTGTAACAGGGCTATCGCTCGACGTTGCCGGGAGAGTGATCGACAACGTTCTCGATGAGATTGCAATAGTCGTTGAAGGACCTAAGAAAGCATTGTTACTGCTTGGTTGTGCACACGCCGGCGTGCGAAACACAATTCAGCAGGTCGAAGCAATGACTGAGAAACCGCTTTATGGTATAGTCGGTGGCATGCATCTCTTAGATGTATCTTCACGTAATGTACGGGCACTTGCATTATTTCTGCGCGAACGAGGTGTGGAGTTCGTCGCAGCATCACACTGTACAGGATGCAAAGCTGCCGAAGTGATAAGCAAGTACGTAGAATGCACACTGACTGCTGTGGGAACCCATCTGAGTTTTCAGCTTTGACTGCCGATCTAGGCAGGGGCCGGCTTGATCACAGGCCTTTCATCAGATTGCGCCGGAGAAATGTTCGAGCTAACAGCACAAAGACAACGCTAAAGCCGATAAGAACGACCTCATCGTAAAGTGTCCGGCTTTTTCCGGGATGCTAGAACTGGTTGAAACGCTGATTTAAATGACTAATCAACAAAGGCATCTTCGACAATGAGTTTTACGTCGCTGATAAATTCAATTGCTTCTTCTTCAGAAGCTACCCCATGCACATCGACACGTCCATTTCTATAGATAGTGATGTCACACCCCACGTGGGAAAACCGTGCGACCCCTAATTTTTCCGAGCACTTCGCGACACCCTGCAACATAGCACATAACTCGTGCATGGAAAGTGCCGTGCCGAAATGCCCCTCAACGATTATCCCTCCGGTTAGGCACGGTCGCAACGTCTTCACGTTGTACGCTTTCATAGCACTAGTCCGTCTTTGGGCACCGAGTCGTCATTCTTTTATAGAGGACTTTGCCCTCCGATGTCAACTCGAGGTCGTTGTCGTACTGAATGGCAAACCCCCCTTCAACGAGGCGAGTTATCTCCTCCGCTACTATCTTGTCCTTGAGAGCGCCCCAGCTCTTGACGTATTCCTGTTTCCTCGCTATGTCCATACGCCGCCACAGGAGGTCGTGCGCTTCGATGTTGACGTCTATTTCCATGGACACTCTTTACTAAAGGGAAAGCGTGTATGCGTTATGGTTAATTTAAGCGTTAATGAACAAAGATGTAGGTCATGACAGATTATAACATCCTCGTCTTTGAGGAGCACACTCGTGAATATGATCGATGGTTTGAAACTCACTCCTATGCCTACGAGTCAGAAGTATTAGCAGTGCGAAGCCTTCTCCCGCGGAGTGGTAAAGGGTTGGAGGTAGGCGTCGGCACAGGGCGCTTTGCTCCTCGAGTTGGCATCAAAATCGGGGTGGAACCCGCGCAAGTGATGGCATCGATAGCTCGGCAACGAGGCGTGCAGGTCTACGAGGCGAGAGCAGAAGCGCTCCCGTTTGCCGATGAGTCGTTCGACTCCGTGTTGATGGTAACAACGATATGTTTTTTCAATGATCCGTTGCGAGCATTACGGGAAACGTGGAGGGTTCTAAAACCACTGGGGCACATAGCAATCGGTATGATCGACAAGGACAACTCTCTCGGGAAGTCCTATGAGGCGAAAAAGAGGGGGAGCACGTTTTATCGATACGCCCACTTTTACTGCGTGGCACAGGTGATAGGCTGGCTAAAGCAACTGGGATTTGGCGCAATTAAAACGTGTCAGACCATTTTTAAACTCCCAAAAGAGATGACTGCCGTTGAGCCGGTAAAAGATGGCTACGGAGAGGGTGGATTTGTTGTTATTTCAGCACAAAAGGAGATGAAAACGTGAAGATTGGGATTATTATCTATTCAAACGATCCGGAAACTGTGTGGAACGCATTCAGGTTGGGAAATTACGCCATTAAGGAGGGCGATGAAGTAAAAGCCTTCCTCAGCGGAAAGGGTGTAGAGAGCGAGTCAATTGACATGAAGCTTTTAATGTCACAGAGCAGATGCGCGCATTCGTTGAGGGCGGTGGCGCCATATTTGCCTGTGGCACCTGTCTAAAAATTCGCCATTCCGCGGGTTCGGAAACGTGTCCAATGTCAACGCTTGCAGATTTGTATGAAATAGTAAAGGAATGCGATAGGATCATTACTTTCTAAGCGCGGCTAGAACGTGAAAAAAAACTTACCCCGCCGGGCTATTCGTAAATATTTGATGAAAGCAAGCGATTTTTTGTCTCCCGATGAGCTCTTTTGTTGTGTGATTCACGAGCTTCAGCAATACCACTACAAGCCGTAAGATGACTTGCTAGGACATTGCATCACCAGTTTGACTGAAATAGCGAGTAGAAAACCACAGAGCCACGTTCACCAAGCTTATGAGAACCGGGACTTCAATCAGCGGTCCGATGACCGCATATGTTAGAGACTCAGGTATCGTGAGAAAATGTGGCCTCGATCCACTCTCCGATCTGATCGCGCACGTATCTGAAATGCGCACAGTGTAAGGGGCCTGATTCTGCAACTGCGGCCGGATCGTTGAAGGGATGGTGAAGGTAAGTCACTCCACTAGGGAAAATAGGACAGCTTACTGCGGCGTCAGCACACATAGTAACGACGTAGTCAAAGGATGAGTCATCAAACTCGCTCAATGATTTCGCACGCTGTCTAGAAATGTCGATGCCAAGCTCGGCCATCACTTTGATGGCGCACGGGTGAACCTCAGTTGGTTCATTCCCCGCACTGTGCGCTTCATATCGATCGCCGAACCGTGCATTGATAAACGCTTCTGCGATCTGCGATCGTGCGGCGTTGTGCGTGCACAAGAACAGGATTGTTCGCTTATTCATTTTTTAATACAATACAGCCCCGAAACGGAATCGACAGCCGTCGTGATACCCTCAGCCTGTTTATGAGTATCTCGTCGTATGTGCGTCCACCCCTGCATTTTTAGAACGCCTGATGATATCCGATCAAATAGTCCTGAATCATTTTGATTTCACTGGAATAGCGGTCCCTCCCGCTTTTTTCACCGCTGTTTCAATGTCTGGGATAGAAACAATCGAGGGATCGTAGGTGACCTTCATCTGATTGGTTATCGCGTTCAGGCTGAAGGCTGCAATCCCGCGAAGGGACTTCACCCGCTTCTCAACGATCTGCCCCTCGCAGCAACAGAGCCCTTCGATCTGGAACGTCCCTATCTCCACTCCCTTCGGTACATTCGCCCCGGAGACCTCGGGGACCTGTGCTTGTGCTTCTATCGGTTGTGTCTCACAGGAACAGCAACTGGAACCCTCTGTCGCATCGATGACGGAAGTCGGAGCCGATGCTCGCCGTCTCGCAGGGGCGCATAATCCTCCTTTCGACTCCATTTGGCAAGCGTGGTTTCTTCTTTAAAGAGTGGACTGCATCGACTTCGTGGAAAAAGATACAGATAACAGCGGACTAATGCCCGCGAATCTCTCAGGACTTCTTAGACGAGGAGCGCGCAGCGCTGGGTGATTGGTGGTTTCAGCAAGAATACTTCGGTGTTTTCGGTGACAATTTGACCAGCGTCTTCCGCTGGGAAGATATACAAAGAGCGTTTGCTGAGGACGTCGAGACGTGGGATTTAGATAGTTCGGCTTTTTGTAACGCTGAGTCTTCACCTTCTAAAACTTCTACAACTTCCAAAGAGGACGTCGAGCAATGGATCCTTTAAGAGAAGCCGCACTAAGGCAGGGTATTGTTTGTGGTATTGACTTAGGCAGCAAGCACGATTATACGGCGATCATAGTACTCGAAGTAGAGAAGCGCATCAAGGAGGGCAAGGCAGAAAGACTGGGTTTTACAGACTTACCGCTAGAGGCACGCGAGCAAATCCTTCGTAACGGTGAATACTTAGGTCACAAGGTCAGAATAGAGAACCACTTCGCCGCTCGTTACGTGAAAAGGCTCCCACTGGGAATCAGTTACCCCGAAGTCGTGAGGAAGCTCAAGAAAATCGACAGAGAACTGGCTGAGCTTACCGGAGGAGAAGATGTCTTTTATGTCGTAGATGCGACGGGCTTGCGCCAACCGGTCGTCGATTACTTAACCTTAGAGCTTGGACGCGGTCACGTGAAGTCAGTTTATATAACAGGGGGGCAGGAGACGCACTTCGATAAGCACGAGCTACACGTGCCGAAGACGCAGCTTGTCAGTATGCTCTTGATGATGATGATGATGCAAACGGGTAGAATACACTTGCCAAAACAGGAGGCGGCAGCGTTGGAAGATGAGCTCCAAAATTTCACCCTCAAGGTGCGCAACACCGGCACACTCGAGATGGGAGCGCTTCGGACCGGAACGCGTGACGACGTCGTGAATGCACTCGGACTCGGCGTCTTTTACTGGCAGTTTCGCCCGATTAGCCGCGTGAGATTCATCTCTCTCTAGCCCCCCTCGAAAGACCGAAGACGAAGAAAGTGAGTATGAAGCGCAGCAATTTTACCAGGGTAAACCGGAATAGGCCGGATTCAGGAATATAAGCACACCTGAGGCCGGTACTGAAGCTCAACTTAAGATGCCTGACCTGTACTCACGGTTAGCTGAGCATTTCAAGTTGCTCGGACCGCGTCAGCCAGTGGCGATACGCTCTGAGCCCGTACTGTTGTTTCTAGTTATCTAAAATGCTCTTAAAAAGATTTAATCGTGGCCTGCGCACCGTCTTCTGCTTGTACTGCCCTTTTATGTGTTTTGAAAAGTACTTCAAGTCAGTCTTTTCTAGATTCAAGCCCATGGATGCCAAAAACCCAGCGTAAACCTCTTCAGGAACTTCAAAAAACTGATATATGCTTGAATCGCAGAACTCAATTTCCAGCGTACACATCTCTTTATCGTATCCGATGGCTCTAACGCTTACCGAGATAACGATTTCGCGATCCACACTCTTACTCCGATATGAACTTATTTAACTTTAATCGCGGTAATTACGCAATCGCGCTACAAATTCTCCCGAGCAGCGTTTAAGGGAGAAAAGATATAGAACAAGTTGCATATAGCCTTTGATCTCAAAACTGAAGGAGTGTGACTGCGTGCCAAAAGTCCTTTTAAACGTTTTTGTGGATTATGAAACCCTTGGAAGGACGGTAAATATCCTTACCGAACAGAGCGTAACGGGGTTTTACTGTATTGAGTACTGGGGCGTCTCCCCTCAGAACTGGGCTGGCTTTGTTATCAAAGAGGAAGCTGAAATGGCCATCGAGGCGATACGAGACCATACGGAGAGGGCTGTACAGGTTAATATGGTTGTAAAAGAGGCGCAGGCAGAGAGTGTTACGCAAGCACTTGCTACTGGGCTTGCAGGCAAGCGCTATACAATTTTCAAACTTCCAGTGAACTCAATACACGTAGTGTCGCCGTAAAAATATCGAATCTTTAGACGAAACAGTGCTGAAAAACGGTACTGGTGCAAAATCCGGCTGAATGACTTTATTTTTTAATTTAGTTTAGAAAAACAGTTATTAGTCCCCTCTTTAAAGTGGAAGACCGACGTAATACCTTATCTTTATTAATGCACGTTTTAAACCTCAACTTATTGCGTGAGCAGGTGGAAATATGGAGAGAACGATTATTGATACGTCCAAAGGTGTCTCAGGAATTTCGCGACTCTTTAAGGGCATAATCGAACAAATTGGCTTACAGGACGAAGACAACATTATCTACGTCGGTTTGCCTGGAGTTTGCACGCCTTTTATAGAATTACTTGCATATGCTATAAGGAAACTGGAAATAAACCAGGTATTTGTGCCTAATCTTGATTTAAGCTTAGCTAAGACTGTCGTGCCTGTCGAAAACATTGGCATACAGTTCGGCGATCCTGTAAAGATTGAAAAAGCAAAAGTCGTCGTCGTCTTAGGAGGATTAGCGATGCCTATTTCACCTGTAGGCCGCGAGGAGGTCTCTTCATTCCTTCAAAGCGTATTGCTACCAGAAGGAACCGTGATTGGTGTCTCTTTTATGAATATGTTTGAACAGGTTGGGTGGACTTCCCAGTTACCATTTGACTTTTGGATTGATGCGACCATTGACCCAGTCAAGGTGGAACGCTTCTTAAGGTAACAGGTTCTTAAAGCGAGTAATTTCTTAGCAAAATAGAAATAGTAATCTTAATGGACTAAACACAATGGCAATCGCAATATCTGACATTTTGAAGCAAGCTCAAAGCGGTAATCGAATCGATGAAAATGATGCCCTTAATTTGTTAAATGTGCGTGGGGCAGAACTCCATTCGGTATTCGCTGCTGCAGATGCCGTCAGGCAGACACGCGTCGGCGACAGTGTCAGTTATGTGATCAATCGAAACATCAATTTCACTAACATCTGCATTGGATCGTGCGGTTTTTGCGCCTTTCATGCGAGAAAAGACGACCCTGACGCCTACTTTTTGCCGGTCGATGAGATCGTAAAACGAGCAGTTGAAGCGCGGCAAACGGGTGCCACAGAAGTTGGAATTTTCAGCGGGCTTCACCCTGAGGTTGACGGCAATACCTACGTCGAAATCTTAGAAGCAGTCAAAAACGCTGTTCCCGACATTCACATCCACGCATACTCTCCAGCAGAAGTCGCTTATGGAGCAGAAAAACTGGGCATTTCGTATGTCGACATGTTAAAAATGCTTAAAAAGGCCGGTCTTGATTCGATGCCAGGCACTGCAGCCGAGATTCTTGTGGATGAAGTCCGCAAGCAGTTATGTCCACAAAAGATTGATACTAAAACGTGGACGGAAATTATCGTTAATGCACACCGCGTGGGGATCCCTACAACATGTACTATAATGTATGGTCATATAGAGTCGTATGAGGATGTCGTAAATCACCTACGGCTCTTGAGAACCATTCAAGACGAAACTGGCGGCTTTACAGAGTTTGTGCCGCTGAGCTTCATTCATTATAATACTCCGATTTATCGAGCAGGTATCGCGCGGCCTGGGGCTACTGGTAGGGAGGACCTTCTCATTTATGCAGTTGGACGGCTTTACCTTGATAACATCCCTAATATACAGGTGTCGTGGGTTAAGCTAGGAACGAAGTTTGCGCAGATAGCGCTCATCTGCGGTGCAAATGACCTGGGTGGCACGCTGATTGATGAGAACATAACGAGAACTGCAGGGGGGACATTCGGTCAAAGTCTTGCGCCAAACGACTTTGTTAGAATGATAACTGATTTAGGACGTACCCCTCGAGTGAGAGACACGCTTTACCGGACACAATCATACTAATTATTTGAGCTTTTTGTCTCTCACAGCAACGATGGGTCGCTATTTGCGAGTCATCACAACCACATCTTTCTGTGTCGTTGAGAGACTTTATTTCACCTGTTTAAACCTTACCAATAAGCATCAAAAAGCTCTAAATTTGAGTTTTTTTCAGGATCTTTTTCGAGCTAATTTTGTGTTTTAAAAGAGCATTAAACTTTATTTTAATTTTATTTAGGCTAAGCTATATTAGTCGCCAAAATATCAATAAAGTTAAATAGTTAGACCTATCAATTACCCGTGATCTAGCGAACCAAATAAAGCCAATAATTCATTTTAAGCAATTTTAATGCCGCAGAATACACTGTTTTCGCGGTTCGCTGGATTAGTGAATCAGAAATCTGGGCTAGAAAGCCAAATACCATACAAGGGAGGAGTTAAATGGATCCGCAAATGATGGTAGAATTAGGCGCTCTGACGATCGTTGGTGGCGCAGCCCTGATTGCTGGTATAGCGGAGGATCTTGAATCCGACGTTGGTTCACAGAGTAACCCGAATTCGCAAGTACAGTTAGCCCCCCAGATGGGTTATCTGCACAGGCTTTATAACAAAGCGATTTCCGGTGAGCCAGCTTCTTATCCGTTCTACGCAGCGATCGGAGCGGCTACTACGTTATCGGTCTTATCTGTCACTGGAAGAGGCAGTCTGATCGGCGTCTTCTTCGCTCTTGTAGCCGGTGCTTTCATTACTGCATTGATACACGGCGTTTATGCCACGACGTCCTATGTGGGCAGACTGGCGAGTCAATCGCGATTTGGGCAACCAATCTACTTGGATGTCCTGCGAACGCACACGCCTGTGATAATGGCACACGGCTTCATAGCGAATTTTTGCGTCCTATTGTTAACGTGGATATTGATTTCAGAAAACTTGAGTCCGTTCCCCTTTGTCGTGCTTGCATTTATTTGGGGAATTGCTCTTGGAGGCGTAGGTTCCGCAGTGGGCGACGTCCACCTTGGAACTGATAGGTACTATCAAGACAGGCCTTATGGCTCTGGCGTCAACGCAGCTCATTCGGGTAGCGTGGTGCGCAAAGCCGAATCAGGCCTAAGGAATTCGATAGATTGCGCGTGGTTCTGCTCCAAATTTGGAGGACCACTCACAGGGCTGGGCTTCGGCCTCGTCGTTTACCTTCACTTCTGGAAGGAAGTCGTGGTAAGGGATTGGTGGTCGGCAGTCGCTGGAGTAATAATCGTCGTGATCTTCATCATCATGAACACGTACCTCGAACGCTACTCTAGACAGCGATACGGCACTTACAAAGAAGAAATAGAGGCGGAGTGATGCACGATGTTTGATCTTTTACTCTGGGTATGGATTATACTCGGCGGGATTCTGATCGGTGCAGGCGTCCACTTTATACCGGTCGGCGGCGCTCCTGCGGCTATGTCGCAGGCAACGGGTGTCGGAACCGGTACGACGATGCTAGCTGCTGCGTCAGGTCTCACAGGACTCATCGGGGCAGGCTCAGCCTACTACTTGCACCCCGGAGATTTTGCTTACACCATAGTCATGGGGGGTGTGAGTGCAGCGTTGATGCTCGCGATTTTAGCGTTTATCGCTAACGTTATGTACGTTTTTGGGGCAGGTGTACCGCTCGCATCAGCTAAAGTGAAATACGACCCCATTACGAAATGGCGTCAGGACCTGTACGTATCACGTGGGACGGAAGGCCACGGATCTCCGATGGTCAGTTTCATCAGTGGTATCATAGGGGCGTTCTTAGCCGGCGTCGGCGGCGCGCTTGTGTACTTTGCGCTGGCTGAAACGTACAAAGCGATTCCAGGGTTTTCTGCGACATTTGGCAGCTATTCAGCTCCCTACTACGTGTCGCTCGCAGCAGCCTTCGCTATTGGGATATTCTTCCTCAACTGCGTGATGGCGTCGTACAACATCGGCGGCACGATAGAGGGCTTCCACGATCCTAAGTTTAAGCGCTTACCAAAGTCAGTCGTCGCAAGTCTTGTTGTATCAGCAGTCGGCGGTCTTTTTGCGCTGCTTATAACTGTCATGTTGCCAGGAGGGATCTGACATGGCTGAAGGTGAAAAATCGCCGCGTCAGCTGATGGCCATCGGCGTTTTAGGTGGTCTGATCTGCATTTACATCGCTCATTATCTCAACAGCGGGACGAACTCCGCTTGGTTTTCGTTCATCGCTGCACTTGGCGCTATACTTGCAGTGTACTATGGAGCAGACGCAGTGAGGCGAGTAGCGAGCTATGGGCTCGGTACCGGCGTACCGTCGATAGCCATGCTGTCTTTCGGAGCTGGTCAAATAGCAGTGCTGCTCGGTCTCGCAGTCGCATTGAATTACAACATAGTAGTAGCGGGACCTATAATCGCACTCATTTTGGCGGCGATTATAGGCCTTGTTAACGGAGTGATGGCGAGGCGCGTTATCAAAATGAACATCGCCATAATGGAAATGTCGATGATGGAAATCGCAATGGCAGCGTCCCTGGTTATTCTCGGTTTGAGTACAGCGATCGCTGGTAGCTTCACGTTCAACGCGATCATGAGCTACGTAGTTGCATCAGGATTCATCATTGCAGTATTCATCGTCGGCGCGATGGCAATGTTCCATCCGTTTAACGCATGCCTAGGTCCCGACGAGAGACAACTGCGAACGCTCAATCTTGCACTGTCGACAGGGTTCATCGCCATGCTCGTCGCAGGAATCGCATCAGGTGTCATAAATGGCGTTCAAGCAGCGGTGCCTATGCTGATAGTCGCGATCGTCGGTTGGCTTATATACTACATGCGGTTCTGGGCAGATACGAAAGTAGATGCAGCGGCTGTGCTATCAACTGGTCTAATACCGACGGAGGAGGAAGTCGCATGAAATTCGTAGACATGTCGTCTGACGTCGGCCTATGGATGGATGTCGAAGAGTTCGTCATAGCAAAGGAGCGGGACGACCTTGTTTTCTACTCCTTGGAGCCCGTTGCGGCTCAAATTGAGGAGTATGACGCTATAGCGGACGGTGTGGTAAACTCGCTTTCAGCGGACAAGCCGCTCATCGACGCGTATCCGGGCAGAGAAAAGGCCCATTACTGGGCGGGAATGTGGACCAACGCGTTCTACGGGTTCACCGTCGCGATGATCTTCATCGCTCTCGTGACCATAATCCTTCGCGTTAGAGGGGGGATGTGACCGTGGCAGAAAAAGTTGCACCAGCGCCTAACTGGCCGATCGTCAAAGGGGATTTCTTCTTTGGAGATCCGGAGAGTTCCGTCGCTGTGGTGACCTTAGGGTCTCACTTCGGCAAGCTCTTCACTGACCAAGGAGCAGCGATTGAGGGCACCGCGAAGACCGAGAACATCGGCCTCGAGAAGGTCATGGTAAACATCATCTCGAATCCGAACATACGGTTTCTGATCCTCTGCGGCTCAGAAATCATGGGTCACGTGACCGGGCAATCTCTTGAGGCACTATACAAAAACGGCGTTAAGGAAGGACGAATAATCGATGCTTCGGGAGCTATACCGTTCATCGAAAACTTAAACGAAGAGCAAATTGAAAGGTTCCAAAAGCAGGTCGAATTCATCAGCATGATTAACAACGAGGATGTCAGCGCAATATCCGCGAAGGTTAAGGAGCTGATTGGACGAGATCCCGGAGCTTACCCGGAACCTCCAGTAGTCGTTGAGATTAAAGAAAAAGAAACCGAGGAGGCCCTTGTAGAGGCCCCTATGGCAGCAGAATTGGCAGCGATACAATCCCGCGTACAGAATCTGCAGTTCCACATGAAGACCATCGGCAACTTGAACAAGTACGCCGCCGGCGTTTATGCTGGAAAGGTTGAGGGTATTGTGATCGGGTTGCTGATTTCAATGGGAATCTTGGGGTTACTAGCCCTAGCTTGAGGTGAAAAATGGCAGCAGAACGTTTTGGTGGAGGCGGCGAGGGGCCGGCAGCAGCCGGCGAAGAGGTCGCACCCACATCAGTCATTGAGTTCGACCAGGGCATAGCTAAACCCATGGCACCGAGCATGGCATTGTTAGATGATCTCAAGAATGACATAAGGTATCGTGCGCTAATTACAACGCGAACGCTCAAACTTGACTCCGCGTACGGGGGAAACTCCATAACCGGGTTTGCCTTGGGCTTTGCAGCAGCGTGCCTTATTGCAGGATTGCCATTGCTCTACTACTTCTTGAAGTGAGGTGTGAATATGCCAAAGCAATTCCCCCAAGTAATAGTTGACCAAACAGACTACCGAGAGCTCCAGAAGAAACTCGATTCTGTCGAAGAGCGATTGGAGTTTGCAATGGCCGAAGTTGCGCAGCGTTACGGACAGCGCGTTGGTAGGGACATAGGCATCGCCTATGGCCTCATTGGAGGCATCATCCTATTCATCGTGCTCAACAATCTGACGCAGCTGTCGGTCTTGTTAAAGCTATTCGGATGAATGACGACGTAAGGAGGTTCATTTAGCATGTTTAGATACGATAAAAAGCAAACCGTTTTTGAAATTGGCGGTTTTCATGTTGGCGGTCAGCCCGGCGAATATCCGACCGTGCTTGCCAGCTCTATGTTCTACGACAAACACAAGGCGGTTATAGACGCCCAGAAAGGTGAGATTGACAAGGAGCTCGCCGAAAAGCAATGGAACACACAGGTCGAGCTGTCGGACCAGACAGGGCTCGGCTACTGGAATCAGCTTATCGCTGAGACCGAAGTGGCGATGAAAAAGTACATCGACTGGCACCTGGAAATCGCCCCTGGGATCGCCTTCCTGGTCGATTCGAGTGTGCCGGCGGTGCGCATGTTCGCGGCAAAATACGCGGATGAAATCGGCGCGGGAAAACTCGCCGTTTATAACTCTGTCAACGCAAGTGCGCTGCCAGAAGAGTGGGAGGCGATAAAACAAACAGATGTCGACTCAGCCATCGTTTTGGCGTTCAATCCGACGGACGTGAGCCCGAGAGGCCGACTCGACATACTTACTGTTGGCGGCACAGGACAGGAACAGGGACTCCTAAAGTCTAGCGAAGAATCCGGCATTACGCGGCCGCTGCTCGATGTCGCTTCGCTCTCACTCGGCGCAGGCGCAGGACAGTCAATCCGATCGATGGTCGCATTCAAGGGAACGCTTGGGTTTCCGACCGGAGGCGGGCCGCATAACATCCCCGATGCGTGGACGTGGTTGCGCAGATACAGGAAGGCCGGCCACCCAGAAGTGTGGGAACCGTGCAGTATCGGCGCAAACATGATCTGTGGTATTATCGGAGCCGACTATCTCTTGTATGGTCCGGTCGAGTTGTCAACGATCATTTTCCCCGCTATGGCGATGATCGACATCATGAATGAGGAGAGCACCAAAGAGCTAGGAGTCGAACCGCAGACGGAAAACACACCGCTGATGAGGCTGGTTTAAAACCAGCCACCGTTTTCTTTTTTAGATTTTTTTAAGAGTCTCGTTGTTGCACACTTATTCTTTCACAAATAGCTTGGTGCATCTAATGTCAGTCTTTGATCCTGCCTTTTTGAGCAGTAAAAGAATAGTGGATCTGTCTCAGCCCATAACGGCTGATATGCCAACCTATCCTGGGGATCCAAGTCCGAGAATCGAGGTGCTTAGCACTATCGACAAGGGCGGGTCAAACACAACACGCATCGTGTTGAGTGCCCACGCTGGTACGCACGTCGATGTGCCCTACCATCTCCTCGAAAGTGGAAAAGCTGTTGACGAGCTGTCTCTTAAAGCGTTCTGTGGCAGCGCGGTGACGTACAATCTAACGCACAAAGCTAAAGGATCACGCATTTGCCCTGACGATTTGGAGCCGAGTCTTCTCTTGTCAGATGGTGAAATAGCTTTATTCTATACGGGGTCCAACGATTCTGCGATGAACGGGTCGGCAAGGCGCAGTTGTACGCACCTCGATACAGCGATGGCGGATTTGCTGATAGAAAAGCGAGTAAAAGCAGTGGGAATCGACAGCATGTCAGTAGATTCGCTTGACTCATCCGAAAGTGAGGTACATAAGAAGCTCCTCCAAAATGATATTGTCATTTTTGAAAATCTGTCGAACAATCTCCGGCTGTTGGTGGGTAAGCACGCGTTATTCTTCGGGATGCCGCTGAAGTTAGTACGTGCTGACGCTTCTCCTGTACGCGCTTTTGCTTTGTGTGAGAGTGATAATAAGAGCTACTAGACAAAACGTGGGATCATTATTTTTAGGTGCAATAAGCATTAAGAACTTACGAACGCATACTTGCTAGGGAATCTGAAATGAGTGATGAAGCTGCTCTCGACATGAAAAATCGCGAGATTACCGTAGGGGCTCATGTCAAGTATAGCGGCACGCACACGCGCGGAAAGGTGCTGGAGCTGCGAGCCTTTGATAAAAAGACGTGGGTACTCATTGATTCTTCCAATTTGTATTACGATCCAAATCACCTCGAGATAGTCAGCAAGGAAACGATGACAACAGATCGAGAGGTTCAGTCACTTGAAGAGTTTCGTAAACGTTTAGATGAGAAAAGAGAGATGCTTCACGTATCAATGGACGGATTTGATGAGCCTGGTGGATAACCCGCCCGCACGCAACTTGCGATTCTACTTAGTTTTGCGTTCCTTGGTTAATTTCAGTCGTCAATAAAACTTTCTAGTCTCTTCAATAACGAATCCTCGTATCTTTTCTATCGTCTCTTTATCTGCCCTGAAGGCGAGCAAATCTCGTGAAGTCACGTCAGCTAGACCAGTTTCAACGTCTGCATAAGCAGCAACGACGTCAGTGTTGAATTTTTCGCACGCTGCTATTATAACCTTACTTGGAATACCGGGGGGCAATACGAGCTCGTAAACGTCTTCGTTTTGACCTTTGGTGTCTTTTTCTGCTTCTTGAGCCATTAGCCGTACTTCTACCTTCTCGTACTTCTAGATATCGACAATCGATCGATCATCGAAAAACCAAGGCAATGGCCAGAAGTAATTAATTTTTAAAGCAACACGAAACGTGAATTCATGTGTAGTTATTACTTTAGCTTCGAAACATTTTTTAAAGACAAAGCTCAAGGCATATCAAATATTCTAGATGATTTGTCTTTATATCAGGAGCAACGCGTGGATACGATACCGAGTCCTAAAGCAGAACTAAGCTTTACAATTGAAGGCTTTAGCAACGTTTGGCGACTTTTAGGAATTCATCCGCGATTTGGCCCTAGCTGGGCTCTTGTGACACAAGATAACAGAGAGGTGACGCACGAAATTAAGGGATCTGTAGGTGACATTTTTAAAATCGAATGTTCCGATTTTGACTATACGTTTGTAACTATCGCAGAGGGGGCGATTCTTAAGGAGATAAATTACATTGTGTTTGAAGATTTCGCGTATTCTATCTCTCGTCGTTGGTATAATATTCTAAAAAATACTGGAAAATTTAGGTAACCTTGATTAAGGTGACTGAGGACGTTTGTGTGGAATTTTTCCAATTAACGCTTATTTAAATTTAGAGCGACGTACGAAAAGATTCCTCACGTTGCTTTTGTTTGTGTCGCTTGAGACCCTACATCGATTCGTTTATTAAGCGACACAAGCATGTTACGCACTGAAAGTGCTTGAGGCTTCAGAGCACAGCTTAATTATTTTGCCCGCTCTTGCGTGAGGCGTGATGACAAGTAAGATTGAATTGCACAAAGCACCTAAGACATATTGCATTGACACTCACAGGGTGATGCCGCCCGCAGAGACATTAAAACGCGTTCAAGCGGCCGTACCAGAGGTTGGGATAACACGAATAGCAGATATTTCAGGGCTAGATCGTATAGGTTTGCCCGTATTTTCAGCGATAAGACCGTCAGCTGCAGACGGGGCCATCTCTGTGTATGCAGGCAAAGGTACGACTGAAACGGAAGCCCGTGTTTCGGTGATAATGGAAGCCGTCGAACGGTTTTCTGCTGAAGTCACTAATTTTAAGGGGCAATTGCTGTTTGACTCGTATGAACACCTAAGTGTAGATAATTTCGCCGTTAATCCCTCTGATCTTATATTGCCAGGCTACCTCACTAAAGATACAAAAATTGAGTGGCACCCGGGGTGGGACATTCTTAACGATGAAGAAGTCATTGTTCCGGCAAATGCCGTTTTTCACCCTTATTCGCCTGTGCAAGGTCATTGGCAGCTCTTTAGGAGTAATACAAATGGTCTTGCATCAGGCAACGTAATGGAAGAGGCGATCTTTCATGGTCTGATGGAAGTAATTGAGAGAGACGCAGTAAGCATTGCAGAGATAAACCGAAACCCCGGTTTAGGTCTCAACGTAGGTGCAGGCCGAGTTCGCGAAATAATCGATAAGTTCGAGCTGCAAGGCGTTGTCGTTCGCCTGTGGTCGCTCCCTACTGACACTGGCGTTCCAACTGTTGTTGCAGCCTCAGATGACGAAAAAATGCGTGATGCTTCTTTGTTGGTTATGGGTGCTGGGAGTCACACCGATCCCGAAATTGCAGCACTTAGGGCACTTACTGAAGTGGCGCAGTCGCGAGCAACGCAGATTCACGGCGCCCGTGAAGACACCAATCGGGAATCTGTAGCTCGGATGATTGGGTATGAAAGGATGAAAAGACTCAATAAGCACTGGTTAGAAGAACCGCGCGAGATGATAGAGCTTGACAAACTTGAAACGATGGCTACTACATCTATCGACGGCGACATTAGAATCGTCCTTGATCGCCTGCAAAATGTGGTAAACAGCGTTATTATCTCTGATATAACAGTAAAAGCCATTGGCGTCCCCGCAGTTCGAGTTACTATACCAGGCTTTGAGGTTTATTTCTTGGATCGGGAACGAAAAGGAACGCGCTTTAAAGAATGGCGAAATGTGACTGCGTGATATTTACAGGCCCGAGTTTGCCTTGGTCCGAAGTGGCTTCTGTTGATCAAAGGATAAGATGCTGCCCCCCAGCGGTACGAGGGGATATCTCGAAAGCGTCTAAAACGGGCGTAACGATTATCGGATTGATTGACGGCGTTTTTTTTAATCGTGCAGCGGTTTCACATAGAGAAATAATAGAGGCAATAAAGTTGGGTGTGACCGTTGTAGGTGGATCAAGCATGGGGGCGTTGCGCGCCTCTGAACTCGACAGTTTCGGCATGATTGGAGTCGGCAAGATCTATAAGTGTTTTAAAGAGGGAGTTATTGAAGCAGATGATGAAGTTGCCGTGGGGTATAATCCAGTCACTTACGAGCCTTTATCGGACCCACTCGTCAATATGCGTGATGCCTTACACGCACTCTTAGACGCTTCAATTGTGAACAGGCATATAAGCAATGCTTTGTTCAAGATTGCTAAGAGCCTCTTTTACTTGGAACGAAGCTTTCCATTTGTGTTAAAGACCGCTGAATTGAGGGGACAGATAGATAGCAGCGATCGTATTAAGATCGAAACGTTTCTTACTAGCTATGACTATGACCTTAAGAAACGAGACGCGAAGCTCGTGGTCGAAGAAGTCGTGCGGTTTTGCGATCGATAACATCAGGTGCGCCCAATGATGGACGAATTCGAATTAAACGTTAATCGCCTCTTTGCGGGATATGCCTGCTCAAAAATAGCTATTTTGGGAATTGGAAATGAACTAAGACGTGACGATGCTGTAGGACTTGCTGTTGTAGATAGGTTAAGTTCGTCTATCGATGATCCTTCGGTCATTGTGCTTAACTGTCAAAACGCTCCTGAAAACTTTACCGGGAACGTCAAACGAATTAAACCAACTTGTATTGTGCTCATAGATGCTGCAGATTTCGGGGCTTTGCCTGGCGATGCGCGCATCTTTCAGCTCCACGACCTTGAAGAATCCTCAGTCATAACCCACAAGGCTTCGCTTGTAACGCTTGGCGAATACCTCCAATCGGAAATAAACTGTAATATTTTTGTTATCGGCATTCAACCAGCAGATTGTGATTTTGGGAGCGGTTTGAGCCCGGTGGCGCGAAGAGCGAGTATCGTGGTTGCGGACTCAGTTAGTACAGCTATAAATCGTATCCGCGCAAAGAAGGGTTGAGGTTACGACTGATGGACATTTCTGAGTTCAGAGATCTACCCTGGATTGTGCCTTACAAAGACATCATTGCTATCGCAGGAACGGGGTGTATTGAGCTTATAGAAACAACGAACTGCTATGGCGGTGCTGCGTGGGCCCGGTATCATTACGCTCAAGCGAGTCCATTGATCGTCAAAAGTCGTGTTTTGGGAAATACGACTCGCTATCTCATCAAAGAGGGGACGTCTCATCTTAAACTCAGAGCGTCTGTATCTGCTGGCGGCATAGAGTCTGTAAAACTGTTGAAAGACACTATTAAGGTGACGTACGCTGGCTTAGGAGGTGGCGGCGTGGGCGCCACAATGTGCAGAGCGCTTGCTCAAGACGTCATCGATTACGATCTCACGCCAGCAGGGGGTAGCAAGTTAAGTCGCGGGACGCTCACATTGCCAAGAAGGTCTCGCATCATCATGGGGGTCGATGACACTGACACCAAAGAAGAAGGTGCAACGTGGTCACTAGTTAACAACATAGCCACAATGGTAGACAGCGAATCTCTTCGCTACGTCTCTCATGCTATTGTGCAGCTTTACCCTGTCAAGGCAAAGACGAAAAACTGCGTAGCAACTGTCGTCGAGTTTGCAGGTTTAGATGACGAAAAACCCATTAAAAAATTTAAAAAACTCTTGGAAGAGCTTTCGCTATCAGATAAGACGGGGATGGCTGTCTTGAAATCATTTAGTGCAGAACGCCTTTTAGATTTCGGTAACGCGACCCGCTCAGGTGAGGTTTCTATCTCTGCGGCTACTGAGGCAGCCAACGCTGCTGGGGTTGAAGTTTGCCTAGGGGGACGTGGCATTATTGGTGCGGTCGCTGCTTTACCTTTTTTCTCGCAATCTGATGAATCAGTAAAGTTAGACAAGATACTGCACGAAGAGAGCTAAGATGCAGTATGAAACAGATATCCTTAATTAGCCGCCGGAAACGACTTTTATAACACGAACAATCCCTGGTTGGACGGGAGCGTCGAAGGGAACTGCAGCATTATCTACAAAAACCAGAACCTCTTCAGGATTCAATTTAAGTTCGTTTAGCAATCGCTCGTAGTCGGAGCCCAAAGGCAAATTCACTTCTCTTTTCTGTTCTTTTAGCTCTACGGTGACACAGAGGTGTTCTTTTGGCATCAAATAATCTTTATAGGAGTTTTGCTATAAGAAGCACGCACGTTAATGTGCATGCCGGGGTGGCAGAGCGGACTAATCGGTAACGAGTCCCAACGCGGCAGGCTCGAGACCTGTTGATGCCTTGCATAGAAAAGCCTGCGGGGCTTTTATAAAGGACGCATCGCTTGGGTTCAAATCCCAACCCCGGCGTAAATCCAAAAGAACCAGTCGTTTTAGACAGCAATCAGCCAAATTCAAGCAAATTTTGAAGATAGGCCATAAGCTGCGAGTTTTTGAGGTATACCTCAACTAGAAGTTCTTTGACGTGTACTACATCGGTTGTATCGTTGCCAGTGTATACGTACGTCGGCATCTCAGTCAGCAATTCCTCTACGTCGTCATCTGGCTGCAGCAAAAACAAGTCATTGCGAAAATGATTGTACTTTTTGATGAACTGATTTGCGTCGATATAGGGTTCGGTCAGAGATCTGTCTAATGTACTTTCTAGCAAAGCACATAGCTCAGTGACTGCGCTCAGCGTCTTTTGAAGCTCTACTTTTTTCTTTGGATCTGTTAGCGTCAAGTCTCTGTAAGTCTCTCAAAAAGCAAAAAGATCGAATGTGTAAAGGAAGCTGTTTTGCTTAGTAGTTATGTTCGACGGGACTTTTTCCTTGTACCTTACCCAAGATTTCGAAGGCGGTATCCTTCACTTTGTCGAGAGATTCGTCTGTGCTTCGCACGCTTATTATTGCCGTTCCTATACTCATTGAAACCTCGTTTATTTTCTTAAACTGCAAGGGTTTCTCTGCTGCTAAATCGATTTCGTCCATAGTATCAAGCAACACACTATAACTCTTTAAATTTCTAATTTTCGTTTGAACAGAATTTAATGCAGATTGTTGTTAGACTTTTAACTCCAGCGTTATTATTATAGCCGATTAAATCGTGCATAACGTCGATGATAAAGGTAGGGATCGCAGGGGTTCCTCTGGCACTAAAGGGAAAGAGCACGGGAGAAGGCATTAAATACTTATCTGACATTGGCCTCGACGCGCTCGAAGTACAGTTTGTTAGGCGCGTCTCAATGAAGGAAGAGACTGCGCTAGCAGTAGGCGAAATTGCTCGCAAGTCTAAGATCGATTTGTCAGTTCATGCGCCATATATGATTAACCTCGCTTCAGAAGATCCGACGATCATCTCAGACAGCATTAATCGAATAAAGCTCTCGGTCGATAGGGCGAATGCGCTCGGAGCTCAGATCGTCGTGTTCCATTCGGCCTATTATACGAAGAAATACACCAAAGGTGAGACGTTCGAGCTAGTGAAAGACGCCTGTGTAGGCTTGTTGGAGTACATGAACGATGCTCACATTACGCAAACACATCTAGGTGTTGAATTGCTGGGTCGTCAAAGTCAGTTTGGGACCGTCGAAGAATTACAGAAGCTACAACAAGAACTGCCACGCGTTCGGCCTGTCATTGATTTTTCGCATTTACACGCGCGGTGTAATGGATGCTTAAATACCGTTGAAGACTTTGCGCGGGTACTCAGGGCGCTCAGCAACAGAAACCATATACACATCCATTTTTCTGGAATTGAATTCTCAAAAGGTAACGAGCGCAGACATTTGCCTGTCGATCTTAACCAGTTTAAGCTGCTCGCAGATGCTCTCAAGCAAAACGGTTGTGATGCGACGATTATTTGTGAGTCGCCACTCCTTGAACAAGACGCGGCTAAGATGAAGACATTTTTCAAATAATGCCCTAAATGGACTTTGTTTTGTTTTACAGAGCCAAATTTAGTTAGAAAGTTTTATCTATCATAACGCGTTTGTCTCTCTTAGATCCTCAAGGGGGGCGCAGTATGACAGACGACAACATAATCTACGTAGGCAACAAACCTGTGATGAATTACGTGCTAGCCGTGGTAACTCAGTTTAACAACGGAGCCGACGAGGTCTTAATTAAAGCTCGAGGGAGAGCCATTTCGCGGGCAGTTGATGTAGCAGAGATTTCACGAAATCGGTTCCTCACAGAAGTAAATGTGAGAGACATAGCGATCTCCACTGAGAGTCTGAGCACCGAGACTGGTGAAACGAACGTCTCGGCGATCGAAATTACGGTTGGAAAGTAGCTAGCCTTCAACAGCTTTCTTTCTTTTCAGCGCAAAGACACAGGCGCTAGTCGCCTGTTGATCATTATTTAAGCGCCAATCCAGCGTAAGCCATATCACTACTATGTACTAATCCTGACTTGCGCGATACGTGATATTGAGTCGTTAAAGTCCTTTGAGATCTTTTTGAAGCCCTTTCCTGCTTCCAAGCTCAGCTATTGATTTAGAAGCCATGAAGTTTCCGTAAAGACCTGACTCTTGAAGATCTTTGCCAGTCAACTGTCCGTATAAGAAACCCGCAGCAAATGCATCGCCTGCCCCTACAGTGTCATTTATTTTCGAATTGTATGGGGGCAAATACAGACTTTTGTTGTGCGTTACAACGTAAGATCCGCGATCTCCAAGTGTGACAGCTACAATCTTAGTACCCAAGTCAAGGAAAGAAGCTACATCTTCAATTTCAGACGTTCCGGTTAAGGCGTTGGCTTCTTCTTTGTTCAGAAATAGTACGAAAGATCGCTCAATTAGCGGTTTAAGCTCGTTTAGTCCAAGCTTTACATAGATGTTACCTGGACTAAATGAAATTTTCGTTTGTTTACCGCGAAGTTGTGTAACATATGAGATTTGCATTCTGAGTTGATTAATTCCCATAAAAGAGCTAAGGTGCAGTATCTTGGCTTTCTTCGTGTAATCGTGGTTAGTTGTAATGAACGTGTCGTTGACGCTTGGAAGGATATAAATCGCCCTCTCCCCACAAGACTCTATAAATATTAACGCTGTACCTGTGGCTCCATCTGCTTTTATGATACCCTGCAGGTCGACACCTTCTCGCTTTAAGTCATCTAACAGTAGTGAGCCTTCTCTGTCATTCCCTACGGTACCCACGAACCCTGTTTTGATCCCCAAACGAGTCAAGCCTACTATAGTATTCGCCGCAGAGCCTCCTGGCTGCCTTGTGGCGGAAATGATCCCAGTCTCTCTTCCGGGACTCGCTAAGTCGTCTACCTGGAAAATCTTGTCGCAATTCAGTGCTCCGAATCCTATTACCTCTGAGTTATGTTCCATTGATCTCGTTCTCGGTATGATCGATTACCCTTTAGAGATTTAACTTTGTTGCTGACCGCTATTTAGCCTTTTAGAGGTGATTAGGCGAGTCTTAAGGGCTTAGTTTGACCTTATTTCTTTAGCCATTGCTCGGTTGAGTAAACCCCCCCTTTTCGCTGCAACTTTTAACTAGCCATGAGTACTTAAAGTCAAAGTTATTCGCAAAAAATTCAAGGACCTCAGCTTAGCAAATGTATTGGAGAAGAGAAACTTAAAATATGGGTTGCGTCCTTTTTAGGGACGATGTACGTCAGAAATGTCGAAATTACTGGCATTAAATCTGAATCTAGGGACATAAAGACCTTCTTTTTCAATTACTCCTTTCAATTTGCACCAGGCCAATATGTCATGGTCTGGATTCGAGGTGTAGACGAGATACCGATGAGTCTGTCGTACGCGAACGGGATCACTGTTAGAAAAGTAGGCGATGCTACTGATGCACTGTTTAGGATGAATGTTGGTGACTCTCTTGGGATGAGAGGTCCATTTGGCAATGGATTCGCTATTACAAAACTGCCTGCGCTGATCGTTGCAGGAGGCGTCGGAGCCGCTCCATTAGCGCCTTTAGCAGAAATGCTAAAAGGTCGGGTATCAACAATTCTGGGTGCTAAGATAGAGGACGAGTTGTTGTTCCGCGAACGTTTTGAGAGCTCAGGGCCTCTTTTGATAGCAACTGAAGACGGCTCGGCGGGATTTAGAGGCTTGACTATTGATTTGCTTAACCGTGCTGACGGCTATCAAGAAATAGTATCTTGTGGCCCCGAACAGATGATGCGCAAAGTGCTAGATCACGCAGTTGAGGTGCGAGTACAGAGTCAGTTTAGCTTGCAGCGTTACATAAAGTGTGGCGTCGGCTTATGTGGTTCATGTTGCATCGACCCATCAGGTTTGCGCGTGTGTGTTGATGGTCCCGTTTTTACGGGAAAACAGCTGAATGATGGTGAATTTGGGAGATACATGCGTGACGCGACGGGTAGAAAGGTGAAGTTTTGATCGGCCGTTTTAAGGCGCAACAAGAGGTCTTTTTCGGGACTTTTGACGGTAAATACGTGCATCGAAATGAAATTACGTACGAATTTGAGGATGTCACAGTGCTTGCACCGACCTGTCCAAGCAAGATTGTTTGTGTGGGCTTGAATTACATCGATCACGCACTGGAACTGAAAGAACTAGTCCCAGCGAAGCCTGTGCTATTCCTCAAACCTTCGACTAGTGTGATTGGTCCCGGCGAAAATATTGTTTATCCAATTTCGAGTGAGCGCGTAGATTATGAAGGTGAACTTGGGGTGGTTATTGGTCAGCGATGTAAAAACGTAGTAAATCCTGAGCAAGTTATTCTTGGATATACATGTTTTAATGATGTAACAGCACGGGACCTACAAAAGGAGGATGGCCAATGGACTCGTGCAAAGAGCTTTGACTCTTTCGCACCAGTCGGTCCGTTTGTTTCGACTAATCTAGATCCTAGAAACGTAGCGATTAAGACTCGGGTTAACGGTCGATTGAAGCAGAGTTCAAATACTAGAGATCTTATCTTTGACGTTGATTATTTGATAAAGTTTATTTCACGGATCATGACGCTTGAAGCGGGAGATATAATCGCAACCGGCACCCCGCGAGGTGTGGGGCAACTCAGGGCGGGGGATGTAGTCGAGGTTGAGATCCCCGGTGTTGGAACGCTTTCTAATGAGGTTATCAGTGAGGCCGCAGTGGCGTTTTGATGACGAATCGGCATAAACGATGCTTATGAGGGAGTATGACTGTACCAAAGAACTTTGATCATCAATACATCGAGTCAAAATGGCTTATCGCTTGGGACTCGGATATGTATCGTTATCGCGGCGGGGAAACCAAAGAGCGCTTCATAATCGATACGCCGCCACCATATCCAACTGGTAATTTTCACCTTGGAAACTCCCTTAATTGGTGCTATATTGATTTCATCGCACGCTATAAGCGTATGAAGGGCTATGATGTAAAATTCCCACAAGGATGGGACTGTCACGGTCTTCCAACTGAAGTAAAGGTCGAGACAACCCAGAATATAACTAAAAACCAGATATCTCGTGCTAAATTCAGAGCATTGTGCGAAAGCTTGACTCGAGAGAACATCGGTTTGATGAAGGGAACGATGCAGCGCCTTGCGTTTTCAATAGATTGGTCGCAAGAGTTTGTGACTATGGAAAAAGCATACTACGCCAAGACGCAGAAATCGTTTGTGCAAATGTACCAAAAGGGCCTTATCTACAGAGATGAGCACCCTGTAAACTGGTGTCCGCGCTGTGAGACTGCTATCGCCTTTGCTGAAGTGGACTATAACTCACGATCCACCATCCTTTATCATCTTTTTTTTGAAGGCAGCGATTCGGGATCAGTCGAAATAGCTACAACGCGTCCTGAGCTTTTAGGTGCTTGCGTTGCTGTTGCAGTTAATCCGAGTGATGAACGCTATGTCAGCTTAATTGGCGGGACCGTACGAACACCTCTTTATGATGAAGAGGTCGCCATTATAGGAGACGAAGCTGTCGATCCCACCTTTGGCACTGGTGCAGTGATGATCTGCACATTTGGCGACAAGCAAGACGTGCGATGGTGGAAAAAGCACAATCTGCCACTTAAAAAAGTGATTGGAAAAGATGGCCGCATGGCGGATAAACGATACAACGGATTAACCATTGGAGGGGCAAAGGAATGCATTATTGCAGATCTTTTTGACAATAAGCTCCTGCAAAAACAGGATCGCGTTGAGCAGAACGTAGGATTCCACGATCGATGTAAAACACCGATTGAAATCCTTTCTGAGAGCCAGTGGTTTATTAAGATTGATAAGGATGCAATACTCGCTCGAGCAGCAGAGATTGAGTGGATCCCATCGTACATGTTTCATCGCTTGAAGAATTGGACTGAAAGTGTTGAATGGGATTGGTGCATCTCTCGCCAACGCATTTTCGCTACACCTATTCCAGTTTGGTACTGCGATGAATGTGGCAAGGTCATGGTTGCTGAAGAACAGTGGTTACCTTTGGATCCCACTCAAGAGGCTCCCAGATGTGTTTGTGAATGCAGCTCATCGAGTTTTACACCTGAGTATGACGTTTTAGACACATGGATGGACTCATCGCTCTCCGCTCTGAACGCTGCAGGTTGGCCTGAAGCTCAGTATCAGACGCAGTTTCCTACTCAATTGCGGCCACAAGGTCACGATATCATCAGGACATGGGCGTTTTATACAATACTACGGTCAGACGCCCTTGTAGGAAGAAAGCCCTGGGAAAGCGTCTTAGTCAATGGGATGGTGCTCGGCAAAGACAACCAGAAGATGAGCAAGTCGCTGGGTAATATAATCGCTCCAGAAACCGTTATTGAGCAATATGGCACAGATGCGCTTCGACAATGGGCAGCAATCGGGGGCTCTGTTGGATCTGATGTTCCATATAGCACAAATGATTTGAAAGCCTCTTCAAGATTTTTAACCAAGCTTTGGAACATCTTTAGATTTTCTATGTTACATTTCTCTCAAGGAGTCCAGCCGGTCATTTATGGATCTCAAAATCCAAGTGAGATATGGTTAATTTGTAATCTTATTGATTTGGTTGACTCGGTCACCTCCAGTATGGATCGGTTTGCCTTTGACGAAGCTCTTAAGGAAATTCGCTCTTTTGTTTGGAACACCTTAGCCGATCATTATATCGAAGCGGTCAAAGGAAGGCTTTATGAACGGGACGCGTACTGCATTGCTGCTTTGCACCTTGCACTTAATACGATAGTTAAGCTGCTAGCACCATTCTGTCCATTCTTTTCGGAGGAGTTGTTTTCACACATAAACCCCGGAAGTGATAGTGTTCATCTACACTCGTGGCCTGTGCTTTTCTTAAAGCCGCTAGGAGCGATTTCATCCGAATCGACACCTACCCAGGGAGACGTACAGCAGATAGCGATTACAGCGTCTCAAAAAGAAGTCCAGGAAGCACGGCGCACAGGAGAACTCGTCAAAGAAATTATTGCCAGTGTTAGGCGATACAAATCAGAGCAACGTATCGCGCTGAACGCTCGAATTGAAGGAATTTATGTGTATTTGGATCGTGATATGTCTTACGGAGCGCCGGATATTAGTAATGCGCTAAATGCTGATATTGAATATAGGACAGGCGAACCAGATATTAGCGAGTATGTCACTGAAATTGGTCCAAATCTTGGTTCGTTAGGTCCACGTTTTAAGTCTGAAGTAAAGCGTGTGGTAGAGTTAATAAAAAGCACTCCTGCTAAGGAAATCGCTGATCAAATAGCTACGGGTTCCATAATGATCGACGGCCGTGAGTTTTTACCGACGGATTTCATTGTTAAAAAAGAGTGGTCTGTGGAGGGAATGATAGTCGACGTTATTAAGCTAAGCGAAGGGACGATCCTTATTAAACGAATGTAGCGTCAGTCACCACCCTTCGACGACAAGTTCGTACTTTTTCATGCAATTGAGTACTTCTTCATCAGTTAGATCGGAGAACCGTCCATAGAAGCTTGCAACCGCAAACCAGGGACGATTGCTTGTTAGTGGACAAATGTATTCATCTACTTGAGATTTAACGAGCATTTCAGCGTCTTTAGAAGCGACTGGGACCGCCATAATCACTTTTTTAGGCTGGCGCTTTCTAACATAATCGATCGCAGCTAGGGCGGTGTACCCCGTTGCCAGGCCGTCATCGACTATTATAGCTATGCGGGCTGTCAAATCGGGGAAGGGCTTGTTTCCTCTATACCTTTTTTCACGTCGTTTTACTTCTTCAAGCACGCCTTCTGCAATTTTATCGATTTCAACGTTCGTTAGTCCGATATAGCTGATTAGATCATCGTTTAGGACTTTAGATCCGTCTGCTGTAATTGCCCCAAAGCCCGTTTCACTGTTCGACGGAATTGGCAACTTTCGTGGTATAACTAAATCGAGTGGCGCGCGCAGACGCGTCGCTATAGGAAATGCGACTTCAACGCCTCCTCGTGGAATTGCTAAAACCACGGCGTTTTGACCTTCGTACCGCGCTAACAAGTCAGCTAGTGCATGTCCAGCTTGGATACGATCCTTATACATACACGTCACTGCGTTTTGCAGGTTTTTATAGTTATATACTTAAATAAACAGAAACCGAGTTATTCGGTGTAAGACAGTTTTAGTTTGCGTAAACCGTCGATAATTATATAAGACATAGATGTACACTAAGGTATATATATTTACTATGTAGTTAAAATAAAGACAGTGTGGTAAGCATGAAAGACGTAAAGATCTTATTAGATGAAGATGAGATGCCCAGAAGCTGGTACAACATTCAGGCGGATCTACCGGTTAAACTGCCGCCCCCACTAAACCCGCACACTCAAGAACCTGCGACATTAGACGAACTACTTGCACTCTTTTCTAGTTCGCTGGTTAAGCAAGAAGTGGCAACAAGTCGCTACATCGATATACCAGACGAGATTTTGGAGGCATATTTAAGGGTCGGACGGCCGACCCCGCTGTACCGGGCTAAAAGGCTTGAGAACTATTTGAAGACGCCAGCCCGTATCTACTATAAACGGGAGGATGTATCGTTTACAGGATCGCACAAGCCAAATTCAGCTATTGCCCAGGCGTATTATAACAAAATAGACGGCACCGAAAGTCTTGTAACGGAGACCGGGGCCGGTCAGTGGGGCACCGCGCTAGCGCTTGGGTGTTCCATGTTTGACCTTGCGTGCAAGGTTTTTATGGTTAGGGTTAGCTACGATCAAAAGCCTGGACGAAAAACGCTTATGCAGCTCTACGGGGCTGATGTCATAGCGTCGCCCTCAACTTTAACGCAAAGCGGACGGAAAGTGCTTGCGGAATCTCCAAATCACCCGGGTTCTCTAGGGATCGCTATAAGTGAGGCAGCAGAAACGAGTCTGGAATCTGCAAACGCTAAATATGCGTTAGGTTCCGTCCTAGAACACGTCCTGCTTCATCAGACAATCATAGGGGAAGAGACTGTTGCGCAGCTCAAGAAAGCAGACGAAAATCCTGACATTATGATCGGGTGCGTGGGCGGAGGATCGAATTTCTCTGGGTTTGCTTATCCTCTTCTTGGGGATCATATCAGAAACGGTAATGGAACGCAATTTATAGGAGTGGAACCGACAGGTTGCCCGTCACTTACAAAGGGTGAATACAGGTACGACCTCGGCGACGTGGCGGGTTTTGCGCCACTGGTTAAAATGTATACATTGGGACACGATTTTGTCCCCTCGCCGATACACGCAGGTGGGCTTCGTTATCACGGGGCTGCACAAAGCTTGAGTCTCCTAAAGAATCTTGGATATATAGACGCCGTATCCTTTGAGCAGGTTCAGACTTTTAAGGCAGGTGCTCTCTTCACCCGGACTGAAGGCATCTGTCCAGCTCCAGAATCGAGTCACGCGATTCAAGCAGCAATAGACGAAGCAATCAAATGCAAGAAGACCGGTGAGGCTAAGGTAATTGTGTTTAACCTTAGTGGCCACGGGCTTTTAGACCTTGCCGGTTACGAAAAATTCCTCAACAATGAGTTAAATGGAAACGGCAATAGTTCTTGATCATCGAACTTCGATTTAGTTGGAACGTCAGACCCACAGTCACTAAATTGGCCCTTAATATGACAGAAATGTGATCTGATGGATTTTAGGGTGGAAAAGACTCGGCTTTAGTCCTCTTTCCACTGCTCTTCTATTTCGGGGTTGTTTGGGTGATCTTTTGTCTTTCTCTTGAAGACCTTATCACGCCCTTCCATATAAAAAGCCTCTTCAGCAGTTATTTCATCTTCTTCGACAAGCTCCTCTCGACCTTCAGGTGTGTAGACGCCTTCACCAGCGGCGGTCTCCTTGTCCACGACCTCTTTGTCGTATTGATATCCATAGTCAGGTTCTTTTCCCCATGGCTCGTGATCGATCTCTTCAACAACTTCGCCATTTTGTTTTTCGCCGACTTCGTCTATCTTAAGTTCAAGAGAGCCGTCATAGATTTCCGTATCTTCTTTTTCATCGTCCGCTTCAACAACTCTTTGAGCTTTTGACTTAACGAGTTTGTCGTTATTTTCTTCTTCTTCCAAAAAATCTGATCGCTGATCGTCCTGATCCATAAGTTTATCTTCGCTATCTTCGCGAGGCATAATAATCTATAGAAAGATTTAGCACTATATAGTTAAAGGGGTTCAGTTCGCGACGATTTGCTAGTGTCTAAGCATCCACCGCTGTTTGCCGCTTGGCGGGTAGCATAATATGCTCTAGCGGCCCATCAAAAAAAGTTACATTTTTTCAATCCATTCGTTGAATAAATCATATTGTGAGAACAGATCAAAAACGGGGACGTCAAGAGGGTCTTTGAAATAAACTGCGAGCTCATCTACCAGCCCACCTATTCCTTTTTGCTTTGCTAGTTCCATAAAGCGGATAAGATCAATAACCAGGGGTGCAGCTAATATACTATCACACCCTTGCCAAGTGAATTGCATGTTCATGCGATGGTCCAAAAAGCCATTGAACGATATAAAGTCCCAAGCAACTTTGTGATCGGATAGAGGCGGAAAATAATCGATTCGGCTACCCAAATGCGGTTCATATCCTAACATCTTCGGCACAACGCGCGTCTTTGTGATGAGCTTAGATTGTTTATTTTCAGGATGCTGCAATATGCGCCCGTCTAAATTTCCAAGGATGTTGCTACCATACCACCCATCGATTCTTAGATGACGTAACTTGAACATGGGTACGAGTGCTGTTTTGACCAAGGTCTCGCCAGTTTTCCCGTCTTTTCCACAGTGCGGTACGCCCTGCTTTTTTGCCAGTTCCTTTATTGCCGAGATATCGTTCCCCATAGATGGAGTGAAATTAATGTAAGGCATGCCATTCTTGATGGCGCAGTAAGCGTAGATTGCGCTTGCTGGAATCTGGTTTGAGTTCGATTCTATAGCTGTTTCAAAACTTTCGAGCGTGGCATGCTCAGCTTGAGGCGCGAAGTAAGGCTCGGTTGAGGCTAAATTTATAACGACACAATCTTCATTTCCGGCATAGTTTTGAAGATCATTAGATACCTGCTTTGTTGCTTCGCTCAGCGTTTGCTCACCGCAGTCACCAAGAGCCGTTATAGCATTTCCACAGTTACTGACGATGCCACATCTAACTGGTATTGCATCTATCTCCTCTTTCATTTTCCCCAGTTGCGTTGTGTCAAAGGTATTGTTCTCGCTTACGTTTTGGCACATTGCTTCATACAACGAGACGTTTCTGATGTCGTGACCGCCAAACTCTATGTCTTCAAGTCGCGCAAGATTGAGTCGGGAGAACTTTTCGTCCTCAGACGGTATACCACTCGCTGAGCTTAAACCTCGTTTAATCGCTAGAATGCCCACAAGTGTTGTAGTAGCAACGGCGCCTTTGATACCGACGAACCATACCTTCATCGTTGTCGAATCTACCCTCAATCTATAAAAAATCTTTTAAAAAAAGGAGTGGCTCAATACGAAATTTCGCGTCTTTTGCGTCTTATCGCAGTCGTTTAATGGCGCACGGGTAAAAAATAAGAGGATTTATTACGGCTAAATGGAAAGCCACAAACCGTACATCTTAACTACTCTTTCTTCTTTTTATCTTCAGAAATAAAAATGTGTTCGGGCTTCTTCTCTTCGGGCTCGCAAATGCCTTCAGTATCAGGGCCGAGGTCGCACACTTCAAGCTTTTTAATATTTTCCATATCTTGTTCGTGTGCATAGTTTGCGTTGTAAGAATCGGTGTCAGGGGCATTTAGCGTTCCTGTCTTGATGTCTTTCTTAAACGTGTACTCTTCTTTTTTCTCTTCGGCCATCAGCTATCACATCATTAACATTAGTGAGGCTTCTATTAATTAGTATCGGTTCAGATAAAGCCTATGAAAAAGACTTGATTGGTTCGATGTATAGCGTAAGTGGTTTGAGTGACGTCTTTCCGAATTGTTCAGCTTATTTACCAACAACCGTGTATTTCGCAAATAATCACTGAATGACTCGCACTTTAATTCAGCTAGACATAAATGTGTGCAAGTGATTTTTAAAAGTGCATATTGGAGATGATTTAATATTAAGTTTCAGACCTTTGAGTTTGAACTTCGTAAGTTCGTTTCCTCCTCGGGAATGCGGGATAGCTACTTTTACAAGCGATCTTGCCGCAACCATATCTAACGTGGCAGATAGTACTACGTGGAGCGTCACCGTTGTTAAAGAGTGCAAGAATCTTTTTTTAAGTAACGCTTCTCTGCGACAACAGGCAGCGCAACTTAGCAAAAAAGAATTTGTTTGTAGCAAGCGCTTCATCTCAAGAACGTTTAATGTTATCGAAGACTGCGACGTTAATAGTTTCGTGACTGCTGCCAACAAGATAAACAGCTCGAAAATTGATGTAGTGAATATTCAGCACGAGTTTGGACTTTACAGCGGTGACTTTGGCAGCTACATTTTGGAATTCATGCGCCGAGTAAGAAAACCAGTAGTCACTACAATGCACACAATCTTGCCAAACCCCCCATCTGGAATGAGGGATGTAGTTAGAGACATTTACGCGTTGTCGGATAGAGTCATCACATCAGCAAATGCTGGAATAGAACTGCTAAATAACACTTATGGGCTAAATAAGAAAAAGCTTACACTCATCCCGCATGGGGTGCCTGCGGTGCCTTTGGTAGATACAGCGTTGCCAAAACGACGTTTAGGCTTGTCAGGAAAGTTTGTTATCGCAAGCTATGGTTTAATGAATCCAGACAAAGGGATTGAGAGCTTGATAGAAGCCCTACCTTCTGTTATTGATGCTAACCCAAACAAAGAAATAGTATACATGGTCGTTGGAGAGCCGCATCCTGCTCTCGACGAAAAAGTGCGACAGCGTTATAAGGGCAAGCTTGACGACCTCATAAAGAAGCTTGGTCTTGCAAAAAATGTTGTCTTTGTTCAGCGCTATCTATCAAATAAAGAGATGATCGCTTACTTTTTGGCAACTGACCTATGCGCTGTGACAAATACAAATCTCAATCAAATATCCAGCGGTGTACTCTCTCAAGCAATTGGCTGTGGCAAGAGCATTATAGCTACGGAGTTCACTCACGCAACAGAAGTCTTGTCACACGGGAGGGGCATGTTAGTGAAGTTTGGCTGTCCCGAAGATTTAACTGAAAAAATAAATCTATTAATAAGTGATAACGAGCTTCGAAAAGCGATGAGTCGCCAAGTGTATGAATACGCTCAGTCCATTACTTGGGACAGAATCGCCCGCTTGTACTTAGCGGTCTTCAAGCAAACAAGAGCCCCCATCAAACCAACAGCTTCCACGCCCGTTTCAACCTTGCGCAGTCGCGTTGGTCATGAGGATTGAGTAGACGGTGTATTCAGTAAAACTTGACTTTTGGATCTGTCTGCCCAAAAAGCCAGCTGTTCGTTTCAGCAGCAACCAAATTAATTAGTTGTGTAATTTCACATTAACTCAAGTTTAGCCAATGCTTCAGATGACTCCGCGCATACTGTGGTAACGTCACTAAGCGCTTCGCCGAAACATGCTCTTGCCTCGTCATATTCCTTGAGTGAAATCCTTCCTATAGCTTCTGTTAGTTTACGTGCGGTTTGTGCAAAAATAGCATTAGAATGTAGCACTTTTTGTGCAAGTTTTATTTCCATTAAAAGTGAATTTAAATAGGTCTCTAAAATTCTAAGGCCACCAATGAATTGATCATCCTGCAGGCCAATAAGTTGTTCTAGCAGTTGGTTTGCTATTGATACTTCGGATTTTAATTGCTCTCCGTATTCAAATTTTCGTATCAAGTTTTTAGGATCAGCCATGTGTTGCACCATATCAAATTAGGTGGTTCGCGTACATATATTTGATTAAAAATTTGTTAGACGGACTAGAGTGCTTAACGAAATAAGGGCATATCTTGTGAATAACCTTTCTTAGCTATACTCAAAGTAATACAAGGTCATTTAATCTCATTTTACAGCTTTGAGTGCCTCGTTTATTAAAAAAATAGGCAACATTTACGCTATCATTCAGCGTATTTGTTGAATTTAGTGTTGTGCTCGAACTGCCATGCTATATTGAACAACCGTGCTTCATCAAGTTGATCGCCTATGATTTGCAAACCAATTGGCAACTTCCCCTTCTTCCCACATGGAATGGAAAGTGCGGGAATGTTCGCAAGATTAACGGGGACAGTGTTTATATCCTCCTTATATAATGACAAAGGATCTTCTATTTTCTCTCCAATTTTAAATGCAACGTGGGGCATCGTTGGTGCTATAAGCGCATCATGTTTTTGAAAGGCTCTCTTAAAGTCTGCCCTAATCAGCGTACGTGCTTTGAGTGCTTTCAGGTAATATTTGTCGTAGTATCCCGCTGATAGTGCGTAAGTTCCGAGAAGCACGCGCCTTTTAACCTCTTTGCCAAATCCAGATGCCCTATTCTTTGAGAATGTTTGATGCCAATCTTGATCTTTTTTGACTCGGTGCCCATAGATTATCCCACAGTACCGTGCTAGGTTAGACGAGGCTTCTGACATAGCTTGGATATAATAGGCTGGAAGTGCATATCTCAAGCTGGGCATTGATATCTCAACTGCTTCAGCGCCTAAATCCACTAGTATATCTATTGCTTTCCGCGTCGCGTTCTCCACGGCTGCATCGACCCCTTCGCCAAAAAAATCGAGAGGCACTCCAATCTTTAAACCCGTTATATCGTCTGATATCGACTGTTCACAGCTAGTTACCGGCAGATTGAGCGAAGTGCTATCTGCGGGATCGTGGCCGGCAATAACCTCAAACAACGTAGCGCATTCTTTGACTGTCCGTGCAATTGGGCCGATCTGTTCTAATGAGTTGCCATATGAGATGAGTCCACTTCTTGAAACCCTACCGTATGTTGGTTTCAACCCAACCACTCCGCAGAACGATGCTGGACACCTTATGGACCCCCCTGTATCAGAACCCAATGCGAGATCTGCTTCATATGCCGCTACAGAAGCTGCACTGCCACCCGATGAGCCACCTGGTACACGGTTGATATCCCAAGGATTCTTGCAAGGCCCGAAGAAGCTTGTCTCTGTCGATGCGCCCATAGAAAATTCGTCCATATTAGTCTTGCCAATCAAGATAGCACCTTCTGCACGCAGTCTCTGAATAACAAATGCGTCGTAGGGCGGAACGTAATGTTCAAGCATCTTCGAAGCGCACGTTGTTCGCAGGCCCTTGGTTGATATGGCATCTTTGATCGCGATGGGTACACCTGCTAATCGTCCATCCAGTTTGCCTGCGTCAGCTTCTACAGCTTGCCGTCGAGCGCCTTCATAATCAACCGTAATGAATGCGTTAAGGTCGCTGCGTTCGATTGTTTTAAGCGCCTTCTCGATATGTTCTCGCTGGCTCATATTATTCGGGGGCCTCTAAAATAACCGCCGTCGACTCGTGGGGCATTAGATAGGGCTTCTTGCTGTGACAGGCTTGGTGTGATTTCATCGGTGCGAAGCACATTGTCCTCCTCTTGTTGTAGTAGCTTCGCTTCGACATCTTCTAGTTCTTCGAAATATTCCAATATGGTATTTAATTGAATAGTAAACTCTTGGAGGTCCTCATCATCAAGCTCAATGCAAGCAAGGCGCGCTATATGTTCAACATCGGTTCTTATTATCATGCTGCCACCAATATGCCTTGTTTTTCCGCAATTGATCGCAAATAAAGACTTAATATACCTCTGCTATTTGATTGATGCATTTTTATACGCGCTAATCTCTGCAACATTGAAGTCACCCCTGTGCCGTACTGTATCGCTTTTTTCTTTCTATAAGCTAGCTCCCATGGCATTACTTGTTCAGCTACCCTTCTTAACACGTATTTGTTAGTCCCGTCATGTAGTTTCCAAGTAGAATCAAGCGCCAATCCGAAAATAACCACTCTTGGATCTAGATATGGCAGCACGATGTCTAACGAATGAGGTGCTACAGCTAAGTTGTCTCGTTCAAGGTTGTCTCTTGCGATGTTAAGTACGTCCCTTTCGAGTGCGTTGTTCAGCATGTCGTTCGGTGCAGAGTGCAAACTTGCATATTTAGAATAACCTGCGAATAGTTCATCAGCCCCTTGTCCAGTTAAAATGGACGAAAATCCAGCGGCTTTTGCTTGCTTAGCTAGGACATAAAAAGGGAGAGCAATAGCGATATCGAGGGGGTTGCAGCTCTCGATAGCTTCAATTACAATAGGCAAAAATATTTCGAGATCATGCGCGTTTAGCTCAATGGTTTGAAGATCTACATTCAGTAAACGTGCTGCGTGCTGTGCACTTTTTAAATCGTGCGATCCTGGTAATCCCACGGTGTAATTTAAGTGACTCGCGCAATCGGGCATCAATTTGCATAGCAAAGTGCTATCGACTCCCCCCGAGAACGCAATGCCCATTTGTTCTTGAGCTACGTCATCTAAAACACATTCGAGCACATTGCGCAAACCACTCACAGGTTCTGATGCGTTTTCGGCCTTGTTCAACAACGTAGAGGAGCTTTTGCGACTCACAGCGATATCCCGCAATCCGGAAATAGTCACTACTGTACTTGGATCAACTCGTTTAGTTTTCTTAATTCCAATTGACCAGAGTGCCTTGCGTTCAGAGGCGAATGCGCAAAGCGTACTCGTATCGTTTATGCCGTAAAACAAAGGACGTAACCCTATAACATCTCTGTCCAATTTTAAAGCAATAGAGTTTGTGATGCATGCTCGAGCGTAGCTTGCGTAATTGCTATCAGAAGCTAAGACTGCAAAACCATGCTGGTTCGATTCTTCTGAAAGTGTCGCGAGACCAAGAGCACTTACAGCAAATTCCATTCCATCAGCTAGCTCTCCACGTAAAGATCGATGTACACTTCCCCTGTATGCGAGCGTCTTGCACATTTTCGGCAAAGCTTCGTGGGCGCATTCTCCAATAGCTCCGACTATTCCAGACACTCGTTCTGCCTCAGTAGCGCCACAACTCGCTCAACTTGCTCAACAGCCGTTCCTATGTAATTCTCAGGGCTAATCATGAACTCAATTTGGTCTTTTGAAAAATGTTCCGCGATGAGAGGTTCTTTAAGTAACGTATCTGAGAAAGAGTCTCCGCAAGCGTAAGCATCCATTGCAGCCGTACGTATAATTTCGTGAGCGCGTTGGCGCCCGATTTTCTTAGTCAGCTGTATCATTACTGCTTCGCTCATGTTCAATCCTCGCATCAGACTGAGGTTCTGTTTGATACGTTCTTCATTGAATTCTAAGTTAGTTAGCACGTCAATGGAGAGCGTAATTATGTGATCTGATAAAATTGTTGTTTCAGGAAAGGTAATCCGCTCACTGGAGGAATTTGTTAAGTCTCGTTCGTCCCACAACGTGTTGTTTTCTAATGCGGGAAGAACAAACGATCGTATGATTCGTGCGAGGCCGCAGATTTGTTCCGATTTAATGGGATTTCGCTTATGTGGCATCGTTGATGATCCAACCTGTTTTTTTCCAAAGCCTTCAGAAATTTCAGCTATCTCACTTCTTTGGAGTGTTCTAATTTCAGTAAATATTTTTTCAAGTGAAGTTGCGATGTTAGCCAGCAGCATTATGTATTCTGCGTGGCGGTCACGTTGGATGATTTGCGTTGCTACTTTTACTGATGCTAGCCCGAGCAACTCGAGCGTTCGTGCTTGTATCTCCCTTCCTTGTTTTCCAAAAGCTGCTTGTGTCCCTACGGCCCCTGTCATTTGGCCTACTTCTATCCGCTTTCGGGATTCGTAAAGCCGGTGCAAATGTCGATCTATTTCCATCGCCCAAACGGCGAATCTCATGCCATAGGTTGTAGGCACAGCAATTTGACCATGAGTTCTTGCTGCACAAACTCGAGCTTTGTTTTCACTAGCAAGGTCAACCAAAACGTTTCTAAGTCGCTTAAGTTTTAACGCGAGAATGCTAAACGACTCTCGGAACTGGAGCGCAAGCGCAGTGTCGATAATATCGTTAGAAGTCGCACCATAGTGTACATAGTCATTTTCAGTTCCGATCTGTTCTGAAATCGCTTTAACGACAGCCATAATGTCGTGGTGGATTTCGGCTTCAATTTCTGCGACGCGCTCACTAGTAACCTTGCTTACTGCCATTTCAATTTCATCTGCCGCTTTTCTAGGGATGTACCCGCAATCAGCTTCGGCCTTAGCAAGAGCTACTTCTACCTCGAGCAAGTAACGGAGTTTTCCGTCCTCGCTCCAAATTTGTTTCATCTCGCTGGAGCCGTATCGGAATTCTATTGGATGAACTGACATCTTTTGCCCTCAGTTTATTGAGTTGCGTAGCATGCGCTATTGCGTCAAACTTTTTTTGTTGAAGAATCGTCGTGACATATTTTAGGTGTACTTACCTTAGAGTGCTCGTACCTAATTTTACAGCGTTGCTGGGGCTACCTGTTAGGAAGTTTATGCGCCAAACTTAACCCCTTTGCCCAGCAGATCAGTCAGTACGGGCATTATATCACGACCATAAATTCGATCCATTCCTCCTGTAGCCGCTATGTACTCGTTGAATACGCTAGTTTGATCAGCGCGAACTCCTTTTCCTCGTATGAGAAATGGAACGGGATCGCCCGAGTGTTCTTTAAGGCTTATTGGAGTAGTGTGATCTGCTGTTATAACGACAAGTGTCTCGTCATCAATTTCCAAATTTGATAATGCCCTATCAACTCGCTCCAGAAAGTGCGTTTTAGCGTTGAAATCACCGTCGTGACCTGCTTCATCTGCGCCTTTTATGTTGAGGAGCACAAAAGTGTGTCGTTTTAGCGCTTCATTTACATTCTTCACTTTCTCATCGATATTTGAATCAATGTGTCCTGTAGCACCTTTAGTGGGTACATATGTCATCCCGGTCAATTTACCAATCCCGATTACTAGTGCGGTCGCTGCAATTACTGCAGCTTTCAAGCCTGTACGTTTTTCAAATGGGACAAGATGCGGAACCGAGCCCACTCCACGAAGCAACACTGCGTTTGCTGGAAGTAGATTTGATCGCGATCGCTCCACATTAACCGGATGATTGCCAAGTATTAAAGAAACCTGCCGCGTAAAATCATTGACAATTTTTGCGGTTCTGCGTGCTGAGGCGTCTTTGGCAATTGGCTTTGAATATAAAAACGGCCCTACATGTTTGGGGTCGGTTTGAGTGATTTTTGGACTAAGCCCCTCCCCTCTAAGTACAAGAACTGCTCTATGCCCTGCAGACTCTTTAAACAAGAACTCACAATCTAGATCAAGTTGCTCTCTAATTGCGTCGGACAGCGACTTAGTATCGTCAATACGACCTGCACGTCGGTCGACAACTATGCCATCCTTGACTGTAGCAAAGTTGCCGCGAAACGCGATGTCGCCTGGCCGAACCTTAATACCGACGCCGGCTGCTTCGAAAGGTCCACGTCCTGTGTACACCTTATTTACTGGATAACCTAATAGCGATAGATGGGCTGTGTCAGAACCAGGAGGCGTCCCTGGTGCTATGACGTCCATAATCCCTAAAATCCCGTCTTGCGCTAGTCTGTCAAAAAAAGGAGTGGTAGCTGCCTTCAACGGTGTCGTTGCTGCAACCGTTGGACGGTCGGCTGCCCCATCGAGCACAACAAACAAGATCTTCTTGGCTACGCACATGTCGGAGCTAGCTGCCAAGTATTGAAATAACGATTAACAATTTTCTATGGTTCGGCCAATATTTTTGTCTTGCTGATTTCAACACGTCGTAATGGGTAAATGATCTTTGATTTTTTGTAGATATCACTTGCAAGTTTTCCGAGCACTACTTCGTGGATAAATTGCTCATAATCGAGATCTTTTGCACGTTCACGTAAGGTACCGTTCATTATATCTCGAATCGCTTTGATTTGAGAAGATCCAGCGCGTTTGATAGTCAGAGACATTGGTTTGAGGTGAACTTTGAACCCGTCTTTTGTAGTAACGATAATGTTTGATTCTACGAGACTTGTTCGCCTTTTTACCAAACTTCTTAAGTAATCTCGCGTAAGCTCGTGTCCAGTGAACCTTGTGTGTGCGGATTCACCACTGACCTCGTTCACTTTAAAATGCATTTTCACGTTCTGCTTACCGAGGTCATTTGTCAGCTCACCGAGGGTGGTGTCCATAATCCTACCAACTAATTTGGCAGGATCATCAGCGGGAGTTGATCCTATGCTCATTTTTCCGAAGATTTCGGGGGTAACTACGTCGTACCATTTCTTTGCTTTCCAGCCTTCAGCTTTTTTCCTAGTCTGTCTTCTCGCCATCCAAATACTCCTTTTATAAGCTTAACGACACTGAATATTTATGACTGCGCTTTGATTAAGGCTCATTCCGATTGTTTCTTAAAGCTCAACCATATATTAAAAATCATACCATATAACATTTTTTCAAAGGAATTGTATCCCCTCTGGCAGCTCTCCAATAAGCTTAGCAAATTTCGGCGGCCAAAATTCAATATCTAAGCCTTTCTGCGCAAAAAAGGCGGCAGCCCATCGTTCCAAGCCGATACCTGAACACCCTGACCACAACTCTCCTTTTTGGGTTTTTACGTTAAAACCGCGAGGATATTTGTCTCCGTTGACGCTTACGTTTTGAAATTCAAGCCACTCGCTAGAAGCGCGCTCACCCCGATACGGCAGATAGGCCTCATAATCTACGGTGCCAACTGAAAGATCAGATGAAGTATCCAATAATCCCTCTTGGGCCATAAACCATGGCGTTACGCGTGCCTTCCTCCATTCGAGGTCTAAGATGTCATTAAAAATGCGTGTATAACGTCTTTCAAGTTTCTGAGCTTCGTTACTTACTTGGTTTTGGTCACCGACCCAGACAATTTCAATCCTGTGAAACTCGTCAACACGTTCTATACCGTGTATACCGCCACTTTCATAGCGATGTGACGTGCCCGACCGATCGAATACCTTAACAGGAAGTGATTGAGAAGAAATTGTTTCACCTTGCAAAAAAGGCCAAAAAGATGGGCATTGCGCGTAACACATGCCGCCAATAGGGTCATCGATTTTCTCTCTGATCAACGTTAAGGGTATCTCATTAGTGACTTTATAATAGTCGGTTACCTCCTCCCAATAATCAGGATCACGCGTTTTAGGACTTGAAATATAATAAATTTCTGGATAGATGCCGCGTGCGTGCCCAGATCGTTTCCAGACTTCCCACGGAACCATCTTAGGAAAAATCATCTCTGAATAGCCAAGTTGTTTAATAATCTCCTTTTCGATAACTCGTTGAAAAGTGCTGAAAACTTTCGTTATTTGAGGGCCGAAAATCCATTGCCCTCGACTCATTCCGTGCTTAATCCATTGGCGCTTTTGTAGTACCTCAGTAGGATCGAGTTGAAAGAAGACCGTTTTTTCCGGGCTTTTCCAGATCAACTCCCAATTTTCAAGCTTTGTTCCGTGCTGTTCTTGTTTAATCTTCTCTTCAACAAGACTCACTATTCGGTCTGGTATCTTGTTCTCTACGTCTTGTTCGCTAACCAAAAGTTTTAACTTTAACACTTTGTTTTCAAATGATACCTCTTGCACAAATGGGAGTTTGAGATGCACCGGAGTTTCGGCCTCAATTAGGATTGTAAACTCTTCAATTTCATAGCCTCTGATGCCAATCCGATATTTAGGCCCGATAATCGTCCCTAGGGCTTTACGAAAGCGTAAAAGTGCTTCGTGCGACCGAGTGTATCTGCCGCTGACGATTCTGATATAAAGCTCATTAGCGTTTGTATGCCACTCAATTATTCTTCCTGCTTCATTGACAGAGTTGCTTGGCACACCTTTGATGAAAAGTACGTTGTTCGCAGCTTCTATTGCTTTTTGCAGTTCGAAATCTGCTTCTTGTGGGAGATTGTCGCTGAACTTCAGACGAGCTTTTAAATCAAACTCCATGTTGTACACCTTGTATGTCGTCTCCAAAAGGAGTCGGGCTAAGCTTTAAGGCCTCGGTTACGTTACGCTAGCGCTCTAGGAATAGTAGCATTTAATATCTATATACCGGTCTCGGCTACGCTAGCCTGCTCTGCAGTCCGAATATGAATATCAAGTTCTTAACTCTAGTGCTTTGCAGTGAAAAGTTCCAAATTAACACGCGCGTGTTTTGCGTTTTTACAGAGGATTTTTACGATGCGATTTAGATCACCTGGTGCAAAAAAAACATTTGTCAGTTAATGGCGGGGTTGTAGGTGTCGACCTAACCGGTTTGGCTAACTACCTAAATTTGCTTTAAAACGCGTTGCGAGTGATAATTCCTTAAAAAAGTTTATATTGTTGTCAAGCTTACAAACGTTAACTGTTTATGGGACAATATCCGATTATCAATCGCTGGAGGTCATAATTCTGCGAAATACTTTCTCTAAGATGTTAATCGAGTCTGAGCTGCGCAATCCGACGTGTGACTTTCTTTTAGAGAGGCAAAAAATTGAGTACCGAAAAGAGCTCCTTACCAGCCGAGCGTGCCGAATCAACGTCAAACGATCGGAAAGGAAGAAACAGGCACAAACTGGGATGGGGTACTCGGAGTTAATTGAGCTATCTGCAAAGAATTGCTACTTTTGTCCGACGAACATAAAGACAGCAACGCCAATGTTCCCTTCGAGTCTAGTGTCTGAGGGCAGGATCAAGGTAGGCGAAACGACGGTCTTTCCAAATTTGTTTCCTTTTGCAAAATATCATGCTGTAGCAACGGTATCGAAAGAGCATTTTTTAGGGATTGACGAGTTTACGTTGAAGCAGATTCAAGATACTATTAAAGCAAGTATCGAGTACTTCCGTGCAGTTGCGTTAAGCGACAAGAAAGCCGTATTTCCAATCTTCAGTTGGAATTTCTTAGCGCCAGCGGGTGCGAGCGTCGTCCATCCGCACGTTCAACTTACTGTCGATGAGCAACCGACGAACCTCGCTTGGCTATATTTGTCAGCATGCAAAAAATACTTCAAGCAATACAAGGAAAATTATTGGCATCGCTTGCTCGAAATCGAAGAAAAAGAAGGTGCTAGGTTTCTGGGGAAGATCGGTAGCATCTCTTGGATCACAAGTTACGTACCCCTTGGCAATGACGAAATCTGCGGGGTGTTTCACGATGCCTCATCGCTGTATGAGCTAGATGAAACTGCCATTTCTGACTTAAGCAAGGGACTAAAGAGAGTTTTTACAGCATATTCTATATACGGGGTACATAGTTTTAATCTAAGCACGTTATCAGCTTCAGGTGAAGATGAGAGCTTCAGACTCGTCGTGCGGATCATCGCTCGGCCGTACCCGCAGAGCTATTACAATAACGATTCGGGTTTCATGGAAAGACTTCATGAAGAGGTTATTATCGAGTCTATGCCCGAAAAAGTTGCGTCCGACTTTAAGGAGTACTTCGGGTAGCTTTGGCTTCAGACACTAGAACCATATCTTTCAAGGATTTTAAGCCGAGCTTGTCAGATGATTTAACGATGCCGAGATCGCCCTCTATAAAAAAGGCTGGAATCTCAACTATCCCTTTTTTATAAGCTATATAAGCTCGGTGATGCCCGTCAATGATATGATAGAGGAGGCCCCTCTTAGCTACTACAATGGGGTAAATTACCCCTTGCTTAAACTGCTGTTTGCGAAGTGTGAGTTCTGTTGGATCTAAGAGCTTTTGAGTAGGGATTAGAGATGCGACTTCAACGCGGATGTGTCTTAGAGTAACGTTCGGGTGAAGCGTTTGAAAAAACGTGAAAATACGCTCAACGTTCTCAGAGATAATGTTCTCAATGCTCGCACGAAGCATATCAGTTGCAGTCACGATGCCTACAACCTGCTCACCGTCAACGATAGGAACGTGACGGATATGGTTGTAAGCCATTACGCCTGCGACGCTAACGATGTCATCATCAAGTTTTGCGGTCACTGGGTTGGCCGTCATGAGTTCTGCGATTTTTTCGTGCGGTTTAGCAAGAATAAGATCGGCACTAGTAACAACCCCGACTAGTCTACCATCGGCGACGACGGGAAATCCTTGGTGACCGGTTTTTGCTATAAGAGCTAAAGTGTCTGCTACGGTTGCTTCTGGCTCTAAATCAATGACGGGGGCAGATATATACTCGCTTATGCTTACCATATCTCTCGTGCTTCTTGTGAATAATATCAGGCAGCACTTATCCAACGCAACCAGAAGAGCCGTTCAAATAGTCTGGTTTACGCGCATCTTTGTACCATACGTCACACGATCGATGGCATTCTCGTAAACGAGGGTGTGCTTCCGAGCTATATTTGCCCAAATTATGTGGTTTGCCACGTAGTCTCGCGCGTGCTCGCTGTAGGTGTCGAGCATTAGATCACTAGTAAGCATTATTGTAATGGCTTTTCTTAACTCTTCAAGATCGTCGACAGGGACTGCTATTCCAGCGCCGCTTGCTTCAATTTCTGCCTTTAAACCTTCAAGTGACGAAACAATGGCCGGCTTGTTAAGAGCAAAAGAGTGCGCGAGGTTCCCACTTTGGGACGCATGCTTGTATGGAAGCACGACGAAGTCTGACGCTGAGATTATACTATCATACGTATCAGGATCAAACGCTCCGATTATCTTTTTTATATGTTCTTTCGCTGAGGACGCTTCAATAGCGCGTAACAGCTGCTCTTTGTACTTAATTCCGGTTTCTGAACCCGGTCGTGCGTCACCGGCAATCACGAGTACTGCCTGCTCGCCCGCTTCTTGCATGATTTCAGGCCAAATCTCAATCACATCCTCGAAGCGTTTGTTCGGCTCAAACCAGCCTATACAAAGTGCGACCTTCTTACCAACCAGCCCGAAACGTTCTTTTGCTACTGGATCCGGTACGACTTCTTTCGCTCCATGTGATATGACGTGCACGTTGTGGGGGATCCAGTCGAGGTTATACGGAAGAAAAAGCTTCTGCACTTCAGCGTGAACGATAGCAGAGTCGAGCAAGCGCAAACTAACATCGGTAAAAATGGTCTCAGGGCGATCCAACGATGTATATATCGAATGATAAGTCATAACGGAAGGGATCTTTTCTAGCTTAAGTCGGAAAAGCAATAGAAGGATACGGCTTCCATAGTCTCCATGTGTTAAATAGAGGCCATATTCATGCTGGATATGGACAACATCGGGCTTTATCTGCTTTATTGTGCGATAGATGCTTTCGTCCCAACCAGGATCGTTGGTATCAATAACTGGATAAACCCCTTCTTCCTGGTGCCCTCCACATTCCTCGTCTGTATGACAAATAATTTTCACACTGTGTCCGCTCTTCCGTAGTGCACCCACGAGTTCTGAGCTGTAAGTGGCGATGCCGCAATGACGTGGTGACCAACTTGTAACCATGACGATGTTCATCTTACTCTGCTCCTTAGCAAACAGCTTTGCAATGACCCTTTTTATAACTGTTCACACTCGTATTTTAGCAGTCCTTAATAAGATTTCGGTAAGCTCGCGATGAGAGTTGCGAACCACAATTAAAAACTAATAAAAGCCTTATACATCATAGTCCAACAATTCTTTGGAGTTATAAATGAAAGCACTAATCTTATGTGATGGCTATGGAAAAAAGCAGAGCATCAACGACGGTTCCTCAAATGCGCTTACAGTTTTGACAAAGGGGCTTACGGTCGTAGACAAGCTATTGCTCGACCTCGCTACGGTTGGACTACGCGAGGCAGTGCTTTTGACCACTGTCTCTTCTCGACAGCTGCAGGAGACATTGGGAAATGAGTGCAAGGGCATAAAACTCAGCTTTGAGCACGCCCCTCGGACGTTCCGCGATATAACGTCGTTACTGGCTAAGATCGATGATGATGTCATCGTTTTAGACTCTGGCGTCATCACGGATATTAACTTAAAGAAACTGATAATAAAATTCACCCAATCAGCAGCACCAGTTATGATCTACGCGGCTCTCCGAACCGAGTTGAGCAGTTCTTTCGAACGAGTGTCTCGAGCTTTATTCGATGAACAGCCCCTAACAGTCTACGGAGGAATTTTCTGTGTACGAAAAGGGTTTGTTTTTGGGCAATTCGTACTTGGAGACGAATTCGAAGACGCTTTCCCTCTGCTTGCAGATCTTGGAGAGCTTGATATATATGAAGAGTTTAATTTTTGGGGTACTCTTTATACAGAAGATGGTAAACAAAGGGTAAGAAAAGAGTTTAAAAACAAAACTGTAAAACCTTGGGGATATGAGAAGGTACAGATAATTACTGAGCTTTATTTGCTAAAAGAGCTGTATATTCGTGAAGGATACCAATCGTCTTATCACTTTCACGAGAACAAAGACGAAACCATGCTCATTATGCGAGGGACTGGTTATATTGAATTTGACGATCGAAAAGAGTATTTCGAGACCGGAGACACGATCCATATAAAACCTTACGAAAGACATACGATTGTCGCAAGTACTGATACCATCCTATATGAAGCCTCAACGCCATTTTTAGACGATACCACACGCGTCAAGGACTTCTATCCAATCAGGTAGCTGCAGGTTGTAACGCCTGTCTTGTAGCTATCTCTTTTTTTAATTTGTCTATCGTCTTTGTTAGCGCATCGACTTTTGAGCGGAGCGGGCTGGTAGGCCGAGCTTCTAAAAGAAGATGGATCGCGTTGAGTTCGCGATAATAAGGTCCAAGCCGTCGGTTAAAGCGTATGCTTTCTTCGCGGCTAACGTAATTTTTGGCCTCGAGCTCTTTTTGAATCGTTTCAACTTTGCGAATAACGTTATTTATTTTTTGATTGATGTATGCTACGTCATCTCTCCGCGGTGCATCATTAACGTCCAAGCTGTGCACAAGGGCATTAAGTGAGTCGGCAACAGTCTTGCCGTGGTCTGTCAGCCGAACGTATTTTACCCTGCCGACCTTTTCCGATTGGACTAAGCCGAGCTTTTCCATGTTACAAAGAGTTTTCACCGCATGAGGGTACGTACAGTCACATTCCTTAGCTAACACTGAAATATAAGTTCGATCGTACGTTCGAATAGTAAGCATCAGTGACGTTGGCATTTTGTGCAGGAAAACATCTGCGAGCACACTTCCAACCATTGTTTTTTTTTAGGGGCTAATGCTATATATACGGGTATCAGGATGGAAAATCTGTCAGCAATTGACTTAAATTGTGCCCCTCTTTAATTCCTCGCTCTATAAAGCGTTCCTTACCTAATATCTCTCTAACACTTTTTGCGACTGACGCTACTTGGTTCGACGGAATTATAACAACTCCGTGAACGTCAGCTTTTGTTAGATCACCCGGTTTGACCACTAGTCCGCCGACGTTTATCGGCACGTTAACCGTCCCCCTATTTAACGGTCTTCCAGCTCGTGCAGTAATCCCTTTTACCCACACCGGATACTGAAGGGTTTCTATAGTTGGAATATCACGACAGCTTCCATAAACTATTGTTCCGGCGATCCCACGCTGTTGCGCTGCGCGCGATGTGAGTCCCCCCCAAACAGCTACGTTTGACCCAGAACTGTCAATAAAAAGCACGTCACGCTGCGAAGCAGCTTCTATTGCACTTACTACAGTTCCCCAGTCCGTCGGGTCGGTTTTGACAGTTACCACAGGGCCTACAATTGCCATACCTGGTAAAACAGGTCGTAGACAACTCAACGTATTACGGCCGTCCATGGCATCAGCGATTACGGGTGTAGGCGTCTTTAGTAACAGGCGAATTAGGTTCGCTTTTTCCCGCGCTAGAGAGTTGCGACTTTCACTTGATAGTCTCATTAGGTCTTTCTATCGTTCACTTGCTTTTTTGCCTTCTTGTCAGATAAACTCAACTAAGCCTCGCAAGGCCGCCTCAGGATTATCTGCCTTAGTAACGCCTGAAGCAAGAAGCACGCCATCGGTTCCAAGCTCGATCGCAGCCTTCACATCTTCCCCTTTTGAGATGCCTGCGCCACAGAGGACTTTTACGCCAGATGCGGCCTCCACGGCCCCCGTAACTATTTCTGGATTTGCTTTTGATACTGGTACCCCCGAGCCAATTAGCTCAGGAGGCTCAATAGCCACGAAATCTGGGCATAGCGAAGCGGCTGCCTTGGTCGTTGTTATGTTGTTAGTGCAAATTATAGTAGTTAAGTGAGCTCGCTTCGCGGCTTGATTTGCTGCATCTATCTCTGCTAAGTTAAGGCGCCTCTCAGAGTGGTTAATCAACGTCCCCTGTGCTCCAGCCTCTGCAAGTGCTTGAGCTAGTATATGCCCTGTATTGCCCCCAAATTGTATCCCATCGACGTGTTGCGCGTACACTGGAATGCTTACTTGATGCGCTATTTGAAATACATCAACCACTTGCGGGACAACAATCATTTCTACGCCTGATTCCGCTGAGACTTTTTCTGCGATCGTTGCTAGTTGCACGGCGTTGGCCCCCGTGCTTTCTGCATACGTCTTAAAATTTACTACAATAAGTGTTTTCACGCTTAAACCTCTATATTGGGCTTAGCAGCCGTTTTAGCGTTGTTCGTTAGTTAGCTACTACAAAATGTTGTCCGTTCCTAAAAATTATCAAGACTACATAATTTGACACTTGTTTTCCGTATGTGCCAGCTAAAAAAAATAAATGTTGATATAGGGCGAAACCGACGTGACGGAACTCGCACTTTTGACCTAAAAGTCAGTTTTAACCCTATATTGATCGATATCGCTCTGCTTTAATCCTTGTAGAAATACGCGTGCAGCACCTTCCACGTCTCGTGCTGCTGTAATGGCACGTCCGACTACCAGGATGTCCGCTCCTGACTTCAGAGCATCTTCTACGTTGTCTTGTCGTATCCCTCCTGCTACGGCGACTAATTTTGCGTATTTCTTTACGTTAGCGATGTTACCCCAAGCGTGTGCCGTATCCTCAGCGTCTATTGCTCGGTGAAGTTCTACGATATCGGGTTTAGTCTTCAGCGCTTTGAGTACGTTTTCTGGCTTATCGACATTTAACATATCTATAATAACGTAGATGCCGGTCTTGTTTGCCTCTTCTATAGCCTTATCAATTGTTGATGTAGGCGCAAGTCCAGAAACCACAACTGCATCTGCAGCCTCATCCGCAGCCAATCGCGCTTCTAGGTTCCCGGTATCAAGCGTTTTTAGGTCAGCTACGATAAAGGCACTCGATCGAGCTTTTCGCATTTCTCTGATAATCCCTAGCCCATAACGTTTGATGAGGGGCGTTCCTGCTTCAAGGATTATATGATCGCTTATAGGCAGTTGATCTATAACGTTTAATACTGAGCTTAACTCAGTCAAATCTAAAGCTACTTGCAGGTACGGGGGATCCCATAGACGCGTGACTTTGAATCCCATCACCGGATGGAGCGACCGGTCTTTTTCGTACAGAAGCTTTTCCACCGAAGGAAAGTCGCTTAATGCTCGTTTTATTGCCAACTTTGTAGCACCGTAGTTATAACGATAAATTTTTTCATAGTCCTGTGCATCGGGATGCACATAAACTGATACAATAAGTACGTATTGCTCGCACAGTTCCTTTGCGATAACTCCGTCTTCGACAGCGTCTGCGACTGCTTTTGCAACAGCAGCTTGAGCGGGGCCGAATATCTTTTTTATCTGTTCTGAGTCTTGTAGCGTAACCTTAGGCACAATGAGGGTCGCAGGCTTTGTCAACAAATTTGGTTTAATTACAGCAAGAAGCGGGGTGTGCCCCTTAGAAAGGTGCGATAATCCGCTAGCAAACGCTTGCCCGACTGGGCCTTCCTTCTTTCCTATAAGGAGATCAACGTGGGCCATTTCAGGATCGTTGCCAATTAAAGCTTCACCTATGTGCAATTTGAATTCCTCAGCATTTTTGAACAGAGGTAGTAGAGGACATTTGGCCTATAAAGCTTTCCTTTTTAGCTACTTCGCTTACTATGCAGCACTAAGTCTTTTTCCCGTTTGATAGACCTGAAGCAGCCTTTTGCTCAGTACATGGACATCGTGAATTTGTGCAGTCTCTCGTGCCTTTTCGCCGAGCGCTTGTGCAACTGACTCGTGTTTTATAAGTTCCGTGATTGCAGTTTCAAATCCATCAACTGTCGTGAATTTGATACAATTTTGCCTATCAACGAAGTCGCTATAAACTGGTAAATCGCGTAAGATTAGGGGTAAGCCACATGCAGCTGCTTCAAGAACAGCAATCCCTTGATTCTCCTCGTAGCTGGGAAAAACGAAGACTTTAGCCGCACTTAGAGCTTTGCAAATATTGCTTACTCTGCCGGTAAACAGTACATTTTTCGGAGCAGTTGCGATCACTTTTCTAGCAGCGCGGGGGAAAAACGGCCATGTAACGATTCTTCCAACCCAAACAAACTGAAAATGCGGGAGCCGCTTAGCGACGGTGACGAAGTCAACTATGCCTTTTCGCAAAAAAACTAATCCTAGTGAGAGCACCACCGGTCGGACATCCAAAGCGTATTGCGTTTTAAATTCAGAAGCGCGTCTCTCATTGCACACATAAAGGCTCAAATCAATGCCGTTACTTATTACTTCAATTCTACGCTTAATTTTCAGCGTTTTTATTAGGACGTCTTTAGTGTGTTTGGAAGGAACGATACAGACGTCTGCTAGATTATAGTAAAGGTGTAGATACCCTTTTAAGCAGACGCTGATCAAGTTTGACGCAAAATAGCTGTTCGCAACATCTTGTGGCGTCGTATGTGCATGCAGTATAACTGTTTTGTGTAAAGCTTTGTGAAAAAGCACTAACAAAAGTGCTATCGGTCCGAACGTGTGTGCGTGCAATACATCGCAAATTTTAAAAGCGTTTTTGTAAAAGCGCACTCCGTCTGGCTCCAGCAGTCTCAACATCCGCTTGGTATTTTCAATGCTGGTTCGGATCCCGCTCTCACCGTACGTTCCATAAATCAGGTTCACGCTTAACATAGTGGATGTGGGAGCGACACGGGTGCAAGCTCTATTTAGCCCCTCATACGGTCACTCAAGGTATTGAGACTCTGCTTGACAAGTTCTAACGGGAATGTTAGCTTGTTATCGCCAATTGTTATAGAGAGGCGCCCCTTCACGACAGTTCCAATTGAAGCGAATGTGACGCCTCGCGCCTCAAGTAAAGTTAGGATGGAAACGAGATCTTTGTTTCTAACGGTCAAAATCGCCCTTCCACACGTCTCTGAAAACAGCTCGTTCTCTTCCCCCAAGATATGAGTTAAGTCAATGTTCGCGCCAAAACCTGCACACATGTGTGCAAGCGCAATCAGAATACCCCCGCGTCCAATATCGTTAGCAGAAGAGATTTTTCCGGTTTCTATAGCCTCCACAAGCGCTTTAATATTTTTCTTGGTATCTATACGTGGCTTAGGAGCGACGCCCTCTATCCCAAAAAGTTCAGCGAACTCTGATCCTCCATATTCTGGATATGTGTCGCCGACTATTATTATGGCGTCTCCTTCTTTGTTGAAAAAAGCTGAGGGGACCTTAGATATGTCGTTAAGAATTCCTACCATTCCGATTGAAGGTGTTGGGATTATGGCGGTGTGGAACTCTTCGCTTTCATTATATAGCGAAACATTTCCACCAACAATTGGCGTTTCGATGATGCGTGCAGCGTAAGAAAGTCCGTTTACAGCTTGTTCAAGCTGGTAAAAGATCGCTTCCTTTTCTGGATTACCGAAGTTGAGACAGTTGACAAAAGCGATTGGTGTTGCTCCCTTTACCGCTAAATTCATTGCATTCTCTAAAACAGTGACAGCCGCTCCGTTAAATGGATTTACCGCCACTTGCGTAGGATTACAACCAGAAGATAGCGCGATACCTAGAGAAGAGTTTATCGAGATAACTGCAGCCCCTTCGCCTGGCTTGACAATGGTCCGCGTTTGGACCTCATGATCATACTGGCTATAAACCCACTCTTTTGAAGCGATGTTTAACGAGTTAAACACTTCCAATGCCTTTTCTTGAAGCGTCACTCCACGGACTGCCGGCTTTTTGCTTCGTTGTTCCACTTTTGGGAACTCTGGTATACAAAGCGGCGCCCCTTCAGTTAGTAGTTTTATCGGGATATTTGCAACAACATCGCCACGAAACTCAACGATATAATATGGTTCTTCGATCACTTCGCCAATGACGGCACCATTTAAATCATATTTATGGGCGATGGCAAGCACATTGTTAACGTGCTCCGGCGAAACCTCTAAAACCATGCGTTCTTGTGACTCTGACACTAATATCTCTCGAGGCGTCATTCCGGTCTCTCTCAAAGGAATGGCGTCTAGCGTAATACGTCCGCCAAGCGTTGAACACATCTCGGAAGATGCACCCGACAAACCAGCAGCCCCGAGATCACGACATGCCAGAACGTAACCTTGGTTGATCGCTTCTAGCGTTGCATCGATGAGCAGTTTTTCGGTATAAGGATCGCCTATTTGGACCGAAGGACGATCAGATGCTTCTGATTCTTTACTGAGATCACGAGAAGCAAACGATGCACCACCAAGGCCATCGCGGCCAGTAGATGACCCGATAAGGATAATTTTACTGCCAACCTTTTTTACGCGGCCGGTAACATGTTTTTCAACTTGGCAAAGGCCGACGCAAACTACGTTAACAAGCGGATTTCCATCATAACTCGGATGAAAGAAAACTTCTCCGTTAACCACAGGGACGCCTATGCAGTTACCATAGTCGCTGATACCTTGAACGACGTGCTCAAATAGGTACCGATTCTTCTCTTTTTCCACATTTCCAAAATAAAGGCAGTCCATGAGGGCTATTGGTTGAGCTCCCATTGAAATTACATCACGAACGATCCCGCCCACTCCGGTAGCAGCTCCATCGTACGGATCGACGTATGAAGGATGATTATGACTCTCCATAGCTATGGCGAGTGCGAGTCCGTCGTTTACCTTGATGATGGCTGCATCATCACCAGGGCCTACAACGACCATTTCTCCGCCGGACGGCATTTTCTGCAAGAGTGGTTTGCTTGTTCGATAAGCGCAATGCTCCGACCAGAGATTCTCGAATATCGCTGCTTCGACTTCATTCGGCGGGTGACCAAGTGCTTCTGTGATTATTCGAGCGTCCGACTCTTTTAGTACCATCTCTGGTCTCCTATAGCCTCTTCATTAGTTAAATCTTAGCAAAGCTTTGCATCATTTAATTAAATTTTGTTTTAGCTGCGACTCGATCGGGTAGGGTGAGAACCATAATTTATGTAGCTTGCGCTGAAAACATTAGTGGCTAGGGCTTCGATGAGCAGTATTAGCGCTGTTTAGAGCAATATATCTCATTTATTCGCGTGCTGAATAAACTAATTTTAAGGTAGCCAAGTCAAAATACACATAACGCATACACGCGTCTGTATTACGCACGTCGCGCCTCACGTAATGCTTAGAGGTCTTTGCTTTATTCTAAAATCTGTCAGCGTTTTGCTTAAGTCTGACTATAAATTTAGAGGGCAGAATAATCTGACTTTAGCGGTACTCAGAGCGCAATTCGACGGTAAAAACGAATGCTTAAGGTGTTTAATATAAGTTAGCACACCCCTAGCGGAGATCTCGACAAGTATCACTCAAAAAACTACTAAGCGCTCTAAATAAGTGAGGTTACTCAGGGAGCGGACATATGTGGAGATGAAACAGTGATGCAAGCGGCTATGTAGTCATTAACTGTTCGATTTATCTCGCAAGCTAAAGCGACAAACGATCTCGTAAAAAGTTGTGGTGCCGAACTCTATTGCTGGGGTGCCAGCACAGAGCTCAGCCAGAATAAGCCCTTCACCGCATTGCTTTTTTGGGCCACGCAACGACAAGTCTCGTGTCGAATCTTTGGATACAAAAGGGAGAGATAGACGTAGAAACGTCCTCGGAAGCGTAAAAGGCGACTAAGGTTTACCCAAATAGGGCGCCTAATCCTTCCATTCCCGTTTCTTCTTCTTCTTCCTTCTCCTTTTCCTTATCTTCTTCTTCGACTTTCGCTTCTGTAGTCTCTTCTTTTTGTGCAGAAGCAGCCGGTGCAGCTACTGCGGGCGCTCCGGTAAATGCCGCTTTAGATATGGCTTCGTCAATATTTATGCCTTCGAGTGCTGCTATAAGTGCCTTGGCTCTCGCTTCATTCACTGTTGCGCCTGCTGCGTTGAGAACGTTCGTAACGCTCTCTTCCGTTACCTCTTTGCCTGTTGCGTGCAAAACTAGTGCTGAATATACGTATTCCATTTTGCTTTCACCTTTGCTATATTGTGATCTACAAATTATTCAAATAACGCTCCTAAACCGGCCATTCCCGATTCTGCGTCCTTTGCTTCGCTTGTTTCTTCTTCTTCTCCTTCTGTTTGTTTTTCTTCCTCGGTGCGTTCAACTTCATCCGACTGAGGCACAGTTGTAGCTGTACCTTTTAAGGCGATGAGATCATCATCTAATGCGTCGTTTGGAAGTTTATTCACCAGCCACATTGCTGCATTTTTTGCTCGCAAGAGTAGGATTTCCAACACTTCAGGCTCAAAGATCTCAGCTTCCAAAGCGAGAGTTATTCCCTCAATCGAGCCTTTCTGAAGCAATGTTGTAATGGTCTGTGTCGTTGGATATTCTGCATTAATGGATAGATTAAGCGCGTTTGAGACGGCCGACACAAACTGGTCAAAGTAGGTTGCTTCGTCAATTTTTAGATCTTTGGAAGTGTAGATAATATTACCGTCGTATGCTGCTCGAAGGTAAAGACCAACTTCCATAGGATAGATCTCAAGGCGCTGAAGAACGTCAGCGAGCCGTGCACTAATTGGTTCACCAGTTTTTACGACCGTTTTTGTCTCACGTATTACGATCTTGCCTTTTTCGATGGCGGCGGGTATTCCAGCATTCTGAAGATCGCCAACTATCGGTCCAGGTCTGAAAGACGTAGGTCCTTTTTCGACGATTATATCTCGGGGCGCATTTTCGCCCGCTTTAGCTGGCGCAGGAGTTTTGCTGTTTTCAAGCAGCTTAAAAAGTTTGAAAGGATTGAGATTAGTGAAAATAAGGGCAGTTTGTCCTTCTACCTTTTCGAACAACTTAAGCGTTGACTCTCCAGATTGCTCTAATGCGCGGTAAATGAGAGTATTGCGGACCACCTTAATGTTAGCGACGTCCTTGAGTTCTGACCGCATATCCTGAAATTGGCGTGCTGGAATACCTTGGATACTGACCACTGCGACGACATCGTGCGTTTTGATGTCTTGTTTAATACGACTGATCTGTTCGTCTTTCCAAGCTGGACGATGCACATTTTCAGTTGCTGTCATTTACATCAGCCTCACTGCAGGTCCCATAGTCGTCTTTACGTAAACGGAGGCTATATTCTGCGTCCCATTCTGAAGCTTGGACTCAACAGTGCTGAGAAGTGCTTCAATATTGGCTGCAATGTCTTCGACGCTCATGCTCATATTTCCGACTAAAGAGTGAAATGTTGTTTTGTCTTTCGTGCGAACCTTCACTGTTCGCTTAAGTCTGTTAATAATAGGCGTCGGATCGGCACTAGACGGTATGGGATCTGGCATTTTGCCTTTAGGACCGAGAATCGGCCCGAAGCTTTTGCCTATTGAGGGCATCAGAGGGGCTTCTGCTATAAAAAAATCAATATCTCTCGTTGTTGATCTGATGAGCTTCCTGTCACCACTCATCTTATCAATGTCTTCAGGAGAAATTACTAGATCTGCTCCACCACTTTGTGATTTGATGGCGAGGTCACCCTTAGCAAAAACACCTATTTTAGTCGCTTTGCCCCTTCCTTTCGGAAGCACTATCGATTCTGTAATCCTGTTCTTCGGCTGGCTTAAGTCGATATTTTTTAGATTAATAACAAGATCAACGCTTTCAGTGAACTTACGCTTGGGCGCTGATTCAATAGCTTCATTGACTGCTTTTATAGTATTTTCGTGGACCATAATTCCTCCGTAGTCTCGTCGACCGGGTTCGTGATCTCCTACGGTACTATCTCAAAATGGAGTAACTTTACTTCAATCTTTCGTCGTCTGTGAACCCTCAGTAAACAGATCTGAGTATTCCCCGGCGTCTATAGCATGTTGAACGTCTTTTGCAGGCTTTTCGTCAATAGTCACGCCCACTGACACACAAGTGCCAAGGATCTCTTTAACTGTGTTTTTAAGCTCGTATGAAAGTGAACTCGACTGTTTCATCCTTGCGATCTTAATTGCTTGGGCGATGCTAATGTTGCCCGCTGTTTCTTCGCCAGATGACCCTTTTTCTATGCCTGCTTCGATCAGAATAAGAGCTGATGCTGGAGGTACACCTATTTCGAGCGTCACATTTTTTTTGTCGTCGACAGTGACCTTAACAGGCACTTGCATGCCGTTATATGACGCAGTTTTTTCGTTTATATCGTCAACAACTGACTTGATGTTAATTCCAAGTGGGCCTAAAGCAGGTCCAATGGGCGGGCCGGGGCTTGCTTTGCCTCCCGGGACTAATATCTCGATTACGTCGACCATGTTATTCACGCTCCTCTTTGCTTAACACTCGCACGTTATCGCCGCGCACTGTAATAGGTATCGGCACCATGGCTTCGAAAAGCTCAACCGTAATCTCTTCACGGCGTTCGTCAATTCGCTTTACGCGGGCTCTTTCTCCTTTGAATGGTCCTGCAATCAGCTCAATGATATCCCCATTTTCTATGCCTGCTACCGCCGGCTTTGGAGTTAAGAAATGTTCAATTTCTGCAAATTTGGTACTCCCTTTTACCACGCCACGTGCGTGCGGAATGCCTTGAATTGCCTGCTCGACCGTTTCAAAAGCGTTTGTCTCGATTAGTACGTATCCTTTTAGCTCTTTTGGGACAAGTATCGCCCGAATATCATAATTCTCCTTCTTAGCAGTGAGTGCAAGCAGGTTAGCTACTGCACGTTCTTGATTTGCTGTGGTTTTAATGGCATATATTGAAGATTCGAGCTCATCGTGCTCCTGATTGGACATCTTCCCCCCCATTAGACATTATCCTAACTAGTTAATGACTGCGTCGTCACGGTCCCCGTATTATTCGCTCCTGGGGTACTGGTACTTTCAGTCGTTGCGTTGGTTATTTGCTGAATGACATTGCCTTCGCTGCTTGTTGAAGAGCTTGTCTCGTTTTGCGTCGTGTTGTTTGCACTTAAACTTGCAGGTACTTGTACCATGGCTAAGTATATCAGAAAACCAACCACCCCGATTATAATAATCCCTAATGCAGCAACTTTTGCTATCGTAGAAAATTCCTCGCGCGTTGGCCTTCTAGTTAACGTTAAGATCCTTCGATATTCACTTAATTTACGCTCGATCGCTTTTCTAGAGAAACGACTTTCTTTTAGAGCTTCTTGTGGCTTAGAAAGCTTAGACGTAACGCCCTCTCTTTTTTTTCCTTCGTTAGAGGGTTCTCGCGGTTTTTTAGGTTTGGACGAAGTCGTCCCCTTTTTTTTAGCCATCGTACATTCACCAAACTAGTGCAGCAAAAATGTGCAAAGTGAATATAAGCGTCCGAGGCGACGCTTGATATCACTTTGCGTCTCGATAGTATAAATTTTTTTGTGGAGGAATTACTATCGAGATCTTTATTTGACGAAATCTATCCCGTACTTCTGGGCGCCGGTTTTTACTTTGAGCGCTTCGCTTTTACCATAGATTTGAGGTGATTTTACGCCTGTAACGATGAGCAACGTTCGCACCATGTGGTCGAGCTCGGGGTCGATCTGCGCACCCCAAATAATGCGCGCATCGGGATCTATACGCTCATAAACTTCCTGTACGACTCCTTCTGCTTCAGTCACAGTCATATCTGTGCCTCCAATGACGTTGACTATTGCAGAGGTAGCACCTGAGATATCGACGTCCAAGAGTGGACTTCTTAGGGCTTTCTTCACAGAGTCTACGGCTTTATCTTCGGCGTCCGACTCACCAAGCCCTATCATAGCAACGCCACCTCTTTGCATAACTGTTCTGACGTCAGCAAAATCAAGGTTAATGAGCCCAGGTTTAGTAATAAGCTCGGTTATACCTTTGACGGCTCGCATTAGTACTTCGTCCGACACCTTGAACGCAGCTTGAAGTGGCAATCGAGGAACTACTTCTAAAAGTCGGTCGTTTGGCACGACGATAACCGTGTCTGCCATATCACGAAGTCGTTCAAGCCCAGCTTCTGCGTTTGCTCTTCGCACCATGCCCTCTACGCCAAACGGGAGAGTAACTATAGCGATTGTGAGTGCCCCTGCGTCCCGTGCTGCTTCTGCGACGACAGGCGCAGCACCAGTACCTGTTCCCCCGCCTAACCCTGCGGTAATAAACACCATGTCAGCCCCGGCAACACTTGCACGCAGTTCTTCCTGACTTTCAAGAGCGGCTTCCTCACCTATTTGAGGCAGTGAACCTGCCCCAAGACCCCTTGTCCGCTCTTTTCCTATCAGGATCTTTCGATCGGCTATTGTGCCCCTTAAGTGCTGAGCGTCCGTATTGATCGCAATTAGTTCGGCCCCTTCTATCCCCTCTTCCATCATCCGCGTTACAGTGTTAGATCCAGCGCCGCCACACCCAACAACGATAATGTTTGTTTGTAGCGTTTTGAGCACTTCCTCGAGCTCTGTGTCAATGCTGTATGACTGTTGCGGTGATTCGCTTTTTTCGTCGCTTGCGCTGCGAGCAAGCGCGTCTTCAATTATGGACTTCATGTCGTATCCTCCACATATAGTTTTAAAAACGTGTTAATGTTGACCAAATTTGTCAGTACTAGCGACATCAAATGCCTTTTTAACCTTCGTAAATACATCCTCGGGTTTAATTACCTTGCTATTTATTCTGATCGGCTCTCCATGCGCTAGTTTCGCAAATAGTGGTCCTTCAGCCACGCCAAGCGATCGTGCTAATCGTGCGTTAAATTTGCGTGCGGATATATATAGTTTTGATTTTTGCTCAGAATATTCAACCTCGTACCGCTTTTTCAGTATTTCAGTACATCCAATTAGAAGTGCATTTGTGACATTTATCGAGCTTGATTCAGCAGGAACGAACATAGAGACAATCCTACCGTCTTTACGTTCAAGGTATACTATCTTTTCGATTTCAATAAGGTGTTTGAATGATTCTATATCGACAGCGCAAGCCAATTTGATGATTGCTGGGTTTAACTCCAGATGTTTAAACTCAAAATAGTCTAATGACATAGCGTGAGCGGCGAGAGAGTCTCGCAAAGACGCACTTACTTGTATACTTACCCCATCAAAAGTGACACCGTATCTCCTTAATACACGCCTGATTCGAAGGTATTGTTCCCAAGAAACGTCTCCATGGTTCTCAATGTCGCTCTTTCTTAAGACTTCATATCCTAAGTTAAGCACTAATAACCTCAAACTGTCCCCTTCTGCACCCATCTTTTTTCGGTCAAAGTATGCGAATTTTGCTTGTGATTTCTCAAAAGCCTCTTGGACGATTGCTGGGGATAACCGTTCCAATTGATATGTCGCAAACATATGTCCATAACAAATTTCGCTACTGAAGAGGATGTCAGTGTGGCGCTGAGCGTAGTGTGGTCCCCCAAACCCAACAGCTGTCACGCATTTGAGTTTACGTGGTAGTGAGTCTAACGAGAGAATAGCCTGTGCCATGATATCTCCAAGTGCGTCATTTGTCCAGTCAAATTTTGAACTGCCGATCTCTACGAAAAGCGACGGTATATTAACAGTACAAGGACAGTGATGGGTAACCTCGACGAGCACTTTGATGTCAGACAATTGTTGCAGTCTTTTTACAACAAGTTTTAATGCACGGGGAGCCGCTCGCGCTAATGTAGGGCTCATATGTTGAGAGCCGTTGATGTCACCAGTAAAGTGTGCTGTGAATACTGGTCCTTTCTGTTTCTCGCTTTCGTGCCTAGATGAAAATATGATTACGTCTGCGTTAAGCTCTCGGATCAGCGCTTCTTGCTTGATAAATCGATCTTTAATCACAAGTAACTGAAGATTACCATAAGTCCATTGAGCAGGTCCGTCTGAACACTGCGTCCAAGGTGCACGTTTAAGAAGATGACGCGCTACGTTCTGCGAGGCGTCGTCCGTTTCTGAGCATATAATCACAGAATGCATATGCCGCCATGATCGTGGCCTCACTCGATAAAGCTTTGGACATTGTTTACTTTACCGGTGTAATAAATTTTTAATCACCCTGTTTAGGTGAAAAACATAAATTGATATCTAATCAAGCGTGCTGACTGTTAAATAACAAAATATGTAAAAACTTTTTTGATATGGTATAAAATTTCATTTAGAATCTAACACCGCATCCCGTCTTCTGTGACAATTCTTCGTTACGCAAGTCAAATTCTATAGTAACTGTCTTTAATCTTTGAGCAAACGATCAAGCCCGCGTGTTATACCTTTTGCGCCTAATAACGTCGTTTTACAGCAGTTAATGGCGAAATGCAAGCGAATGCATCAATAACAGCTGGTCAAAGATACGTTACGTCCGAGACCGTCTTTCTATCCTTCTGTTGACGAATCCGTTCGCGCACAAGCATTCAAACATCACATATTTAAAGGAAAAGCACTTACCAGAATCCACAGCGGGGTGGGGTAGTCAGGAGATCCCGACGGGCTCATAACCCGTAGACCAGTGGTTCAAATCCACTCCCCGCTATTGATCTCGAAATTTGACTCTTCACTCTTTTTTGGAATATGTTCCAGCAGGTGCAAAGTTTGTTAATAACGTCTTGCTCTCAAAAAAACTGAATATTAACAAGCTGTTTTAGGTAAACGATAAAGAGCGTAAGCCTAATCTATTTATTCAGAACACGACTCAGCCGCTTTATTCAAGTCCGCTTCAAGGATTTCAGGTCGCGTTACACCGATATAATGCTCTATAATCTTTCCGTTACATTCCAATATTAGCGTCGGAACAACTCGGATCCCATACTTGTTTGCAAGCTGCAGATTGTCGTCTACATTGATCTTCTTAAATTCTATTTTATCTCCGAACTTATTCTCGAGCTTTTCTAATATAGGATCCTGTATCTTACATGGTCCGCACCAATCAGCATAAAAATCCATGAGTATAGGTTTTACCATAACGATTCCTCTTATTCCTCTTGTAAAAAGTCTATATATATGGTTTTTGTCTAACTAAACGCATATATCATTTTCAATTCTTAAATCGTTGAATTTCTTCAAAGACGAGCTGTATCACAGCATCAACAGCAGCTTCAACTCGAGGCGAGAGGTCTGTGCAAATCCCTTCGACTCGTTCAACTTCAATTCCGATGATCGTGATGTTTTCCGGCATTAGCTCTGGTTGGATCTGTTGGCCTAAGCGTAGCGTATCGACCAGGCTCAGATCATGTAACGACATCATAAAGAGGTTTGCAGGGGGTAACTCTTTGTCCGTGAACTTGTAGATCGACCCGGGTTCTCCCCCTCCCCCCCGAACAGCATCGATTATTATTACAATGTCAGCGTCTTCCATGTAATCGAGTATTGCAAGGCCACCGACTCCGACATTTACGAGTTCAACGTCGCTCTTATTCATCTGCTCTAGCTTTTCGAGAATATGGACACCTACACCATCGTCAGCCATTAAATAATTACCTGCACCGAGTATTTTTATCACTTGATGTCCGACTTTAACCATGTTAAAATAGCACCAGTTTCATTCGTATAGCAGCCTTCATAAACTTTTCTTGAGGCTTAAGTATTTTCTCCCAAGTATTAAAATAGGCTAAACGATATACAATCAGCGCACTGCACAAGCAGAACTTGCAAGAAGCGACCAAGGGCGGTAATGCCGTGGAAATACCCTTAAATTCATCAGAAGAGCATAAACAACGAATCTCCAAGGATGAGTATTATATGGCGCTCGCGCAGACAGTGTCATTACGTTCCACGTGTACGAGACGTCAGTATGGTGCGATTATCGTTTCGACCGGTGACCACATATTATCGACAGGCTATAATGGAGCAGCTCGCAATGAACCACATTGTCTGAACATCGGTTGTGAACGAGAACGTTTAAAGATCCCGAAGGGTGAAAGATACGAACTCTGTGTCAGCGTCCATGCCGAAGCAAATGCGATAATACAGGCCGCTCGAGGGGGGGTTTCTATAGATGGGGCAACGCTCTACGTTAACGGAACCCCTTGCAAGATGTGCTCGAGGCTCATTAAGAACGCGGGAATTGCTGAGGTTGTGTTTGTCGAAGATAATCCAGACTCGCACGATTTTGGTAATGTGATGCGGATGCGAGCACAAGATACCACACTCGCAGACATGCACGCTGCAAAACGGGAGGAGTGCTAGCTTTCGTTATTTTTCTAATTATATTCAAGGCAATTCGCTGAGTCAGCAAACTAGATTTAACAGGGCATTAAACGTAGGTAAAATTGATCTGATCGATAAATAATCATGAAGCTTAGCAGCCGTAAGTATCTCTTAGGAAACGAAGCAATCGCGCACGGCTTATTAGAAGCTGGGGTTTCAGTCGTATCTGGGTATCCGGGAACGCCTTCATCTGAGATCATTCCTTTTATAGCTCGAAATATAGAACACTATGACAAGCCACCACACGTCGAGTGGTCGGTAAACGAGAAGGTGGCTCTCGAAGTTGCCGCCGGCGCGTCGTACTGTAACGTACGGGCGGCCGTTACAATGAAACACGTCGGCCTCAACGTTGCAGCCGACCCGCTTATGACGCTTGCTTACACCGGCGTCAAAGGTGGACTTGTGCTTGTTGTAGCGGATGATCCGGGCTGTTACTCCTCTCAAAATGAGCAAGACTCGCGCAGATATGCTTATTTTGCAAAAATTCCATGCCTTGACCCATCAACGCCGCAAGAAGCTTATAACTTAACAAAATACGCATTCGAGCTATCTGAAAAATTTGAAATCCCAGTCATACTACGTCCGACAACCCGTGTTTCGCATGCACGAGCTTCTGTCATATTAAGTGGCCAATATAGCGACCACCGGCCGGCATTCTTCGAAAAAAATCCCGAAAGATGGGTCATGGTGCCAGCTCATGCGCGCCTACGACATAAAGAGCTAAACAAACTCCAACCGCTTCTCCGTTCTGAACTTGCTTCTTTAAATAGGCTAAAGCTTAAAAAGTCTGAGCTTGGCGTCATAACCTCAGGCGTAGCTGCAAAATACGTTCAGGAGGCAGTAACAAAATTAAAACTCGAGCCCTCAATTTTGCGAATCGCAGCCCATCCTATGAATGACGATGCCATTGTGGAACTAATCAATAACTCACGTAAAATTTTGGTCGTCGAAGAACTCGAACCTGTCATTGAAGAGAAAGTCAACGAACTTTCCGGCATGGCAGAAGTGTTTGGTAAGCTCACTGGACACGTGCCTCGCGAGGGTGAACTCACGGTGGACGCGGTGCTAAAAGCCTTTGGTCAGGTGACCGGCCGATTCGTTACAACAAACGTTCCAGCTGAATTGATCGCTGCTGAGCGTACGCTGCCCCCGCGGCCGCCTGTGCTCTGTGCGGGATGTCCTCATCGGGCGACTTTTTTCGCTTTGAAGAAAGTTTTCAAGAAGTCTGCTATCTACGTTGGGGATATCGGATGTTATACCCTAGGCGTGACGCAGGGGACGATCGATACCACGCTTTGCATGGGCGCAAGCGTCAGTATGGGTAGCGGATTCGCTGCTGCTTGCGGCGGGGATCGGGAAATAGTAAGCGTTATCGGCGATTCTACGTTTATACATACCGGTGTTCCCGGTTTGATTAACGCCGTTTACAATGGAGCAAAAATGACTTTGGTCATTTTAGATAACAATACTACTGCGATGACAGGGCATCAGCCTCACCCGTGCACTGGTGAGACCGCAACGGGATCATGCAACTTCCAGACGCCTATGGAAGACGTCATAAGGGCCGTTGGCGTTCAAGGGCTCTATGTTGTCGATCCTTACAACTTGTCCGAAACTGAAGAAGCATTTGTTAAAGCTAAGAACGGTGACGGAGTCCAAGTTATCATTGCACGGCGCCCGTGCGTTATCAGTGCCAAAAAAGCAGGAGCACTAGCAAAGACAAAAAAACAGGTTTCTTCGACATGTAAAAACTATTTTGCGAGTTGTAAGCTTTGTGGAACGCTCTTTTGCCCATCGATTAGCTTTAGGGATTCGTGCGCCCACATTTCGGAAGACTGTATTGGTTGCGGTGTATGTGAGCAGATCTGCGAATTTGACGCTATCAAGACGGCTTAAGGAATGACTATGGCAGGAGATAAAAAGTTTGACTGTATTATCGTAGGTCTCGGCGGCCAAGGTTCCATTTTCGCTTCAGGGGTGCTAGGCGAAACAGCTTTGCGCGAGGGTTTTGAGGTGATCTCTGCAGAAACGCATGGAATGGCACAACGTGGGGGGACTGTTGAGGTTCACGTCCGTATTGGTTCATCGTTCGGACCGCTGATTCCACTACGTAGTGCAGATGCTATAGTCGGAATGGAGCCCGCTGAGTGCTTGCGATTCGCACGCTACCTCTCACCTGAAGGAACTGCTATCCTTAATACGCACGTCGTGCCTGCCGCCGGAAGTAATTACCCGCCTGTAGCAAATTTAATAAAAGCGCTTTCAGCTTCTTGTGGACGCGTTATTGCTTATGATGCAACGCGTCTTGCGCTCGAGGCAGGCCACCCACAAACGCTCAACGTCGCTTTGCTGGGGACGCTTTCACATTTGCTGCCTTTTTCTACGTTAGAAGACGTCCTTATTGAATACGTTCCTAAAAAGGCATTGGAAGCTAACGTTAGAGCATTCAAACTTGGGCAAAAGTATTCAAAGCGAAATCTGTCGTCCTCGCATTTGTAAGAAAACAACAGGACATGCAGATTAGAGGGTTATTTAGCTTTATTAAGTCGTTTTATATTTAGATAGCCTGTCAACCTCGGTCATGAAAATGAGTAAAGCATATCAGCCAGAAAACCGCATTAAAAAAAGATGACAACGTTATGTCCAGGATGTGGAGCTATCAATCCAAAAGCGGCTGAAGCGTGTTGCGAATGTGGAACTCAACTAGTTAAAACAGGTTCAGACGTTTTGGAAGAGGCACTTTTACTTCGTCAGCAAGGAGACCCTACGGAAGCATTAGATCGACTCAAAATAGCGCTCGAAATGGAACCTAACAACGCGGACGCCCTTTTTATGTTTGGCTCCTTAACAGAGGATATGGGCGACTATGATACGGCGCTCAGTTATTATAATAGGGCCTTAGAAGTAAACGAAAATCACGCAGCTGCGTTGGTCGCAAAAGGAAGCATTCTCCGTGATTTGGGAGACGTGGACGCCGCTTCCAGCTTGTTTGACGCGGCAATTGCTAGTGATAACAATTTTGCTGTAGCCTATAACGCTAAGGGTTATTTGTTCCAAAAACAGGGTTCGTACGAACAAGCGCTCAAATACTATAACAAGGCCCAACAGATCGACCCTGAGTTTGATTTACCGTGGTTTAACATGGGCGTGTGCTACGCGCTTATGAACGACAACGAAAAAGCTGAAGGGATGTTCGAAAGGGCGCTCTTGATTCAACCCAACAATGCGGACGCTTGGTTCTACCGAGCAAATGCTCTTGCTAATTTGGAACGTTACGACGACGCGGTTATCAATTACGATAAAGGCCTTACAATTGATGATACCCGCGCCCCAGCGTGGGACGGTCGTGGACTCGCCCTTGCGAGCTTATACAAGTGGACGGAAGCTTTAGAGAGCTTCGAAAAGGCATTAAGCCTCAATCCAGACTATTTTATCTCATGCAATAATAAGGGCTATGTCTATTATAACCTGCAAAAGTTTGACGATGCACTGGAAAATTTCAACAAAGCTCTAAAAATTAGTCCAGATTACGTCTTCGCGTGGATCAACAAAGGTTTAGCGCTCGATAGCCTCAGCCGCTTCGAAGAGGCCATCGAGTGCTTGGATAAAGCGCTTGAACTAGATCCAGAGAACTTCTGGGTGCTCAATAGAAAAGGCTTCATTCTTTTTAGTGCCGAACGATATGAAGAAGCGATAGCTGTTTTTGATAAAGTGCTCGACGTAAATCCTGATGATACGTACGCACTTTCATTCAAGGGCAGTTCGTATGATGGCTTAGGGAATTTTGAAGAGGCGATAGTGTCCCTCGACCGCGTGTTGGAAGTCGATGAGAACGATGAGTTTGCGTGGACCTCAAAAGGAAGCGCCCTTTTTAGCCTTAACCGCTATGATGAAGCTCTAACCTGTTTTGACCATGCGCTAGAGATAGACCCACAGAGTCTGGAAGCAGTGCAGTTTAAGGAATTAATTGCGCAAAAGCGGATAGGCTCCAAATAAGAAGGCGTAATACAATATTTGCCACTCTATAAGGGAGTTCTATGAACACAAAAGGCGAAATTCGCGAATATTGGCAACAAACAGAGGAGACCTTACCTATCGAAAAGCTTGAGGAACTTCAAGGTATTCGACTAAGAAATATCGTCGAGAGGGTCTAAGAGAACGTCCCGTTCTACCACAAAAAACTTAACGAACTCGGCATCAAGCCGTCAGATATCACTAAGAGTGAAGACGTGCAAAAGTTACCCTTCACAAGAAAAACCGACTTACGTAATCACTTTCCTTTTGGCCTCTTTACGGTACCGCACGAGCAAATAATTAGAGTTCACGCGTCAAGCGGAACGAGCGGCCCTCCGACCGTTGTTGGTTATACAGCGCGAGATATTGTTAACTGGGCGAATTTGATGGCTAAGTGCCTTACTATGGTGGGCATCAATTATAAAGACGTTTTTCAAAACGCGGTCAGCTACGGCCTATTTACAGGCGGCCTAGGCATGCATTACGGCGCAGAGCTTGTCGGAGCAATGGTAATTCCTAGCGCTACTGAAGGTACCATAAAACAGATCGAAATGATGAGGAACTACGGTGTTACAGCAGTGCACGCGACACCCTCGTATGCCCTTTATCTAGCTGAGACTGCCAAAGAGCTGGGCCTTGATCCGACGCGAGACTTGCCACTTAAGACTGGTTGCTTTGGAGCTGAACCTTGGTCATATAACATGCGCCCAATTCTCGAACGTGAGCTTGGGGTAAAGGCGTACGATTCATATGGGCTCTCGGAATTGAATGGGCCCGGCGTTGGTTTTGAATGTAAGGAGCAGGACGGGCTTCATTTTTGGAGTGATCATTTCATCGTCGAGGTTGTAAAACCAGATGGGACGCCCTGCAAGGATGGCGAACGAGGTGAGTTGCTCCTCACTTCGCTCACTAAAGAAGCGCTTCCACTCTTACGGTGCCGTACCGGGGATATAACATACATGAAAGGGTCAGACTGTTCATGCGGGAGAACGGGCGTCCGTACTGCAAAAATACTCGGCAGAGTTGACGATATGCTCGTTATACGAGGAATAAACGTGTTTTCAAGCCAAATAGAACACGTCCTTATGTCCAATCCCGAAGTAGGTCCTCATTTTCAAATAGTTGTTCAGCGGGTCAAACACCTTGACGAACTGACGGTGCGTTGTGAACTCGAACAAGAGTACTTCACAGATGACGTCGACGACTTACAGCGCGTTATACAAAAGGTGGAAAGAGCGTTGAGGGACACACTCAATGTTAGAACAAAAGTCGAGCTTGTAGAACGAGGGACAATAGAGAGGACAGAAGGCAAATCAAAAAAGATTTTGGATTTGCGAGGTGCGTTATAGCTAACAGGCGTAAGTTATCGCATTAATAATTGTTCCTTAATGATTTGAAACGCGCGGTCTATGGACTGTTGATTCGCTGCATATGAGATCCGCACGTGTCCTTGTCCAAAGTGCCCGAACGCTGACCCAGCTACAACGATTACACCTGCTTTTGCTAGCTTTTTCGTGAGGTCGAGACTCGTTTCAGACGTGAAAAACCGTGGAAAAACGTAAAAAGCCCCCTTGGGTGTCACGCATTCTGCTAGTCCTTTAAGGTGTTGCATCACAGCGTCGCGTCGTATCCTAAATTCTTTAACCATGGAACTAACGGTTTCCTGAGGGCCGTTTAAAGCTGCATAAGCTGCTTTTTGTGAAATAGAAGGCGCACATGCTTGAATGTACTGATGTACCTTCAACATCTCTTCGACAATCGCGTTAGGTGCGATTGCATATCCAACTCTCCACCCTGTCATTGCATAGGTCTTTGAGACTGAATTGACGACGATGACACGGTCAGAGTCTATACTTCCTATACTTACGTGTTCTCCATCGTAGATTATCTTGTCATATACTTCATCGGAGATTATGTAAAAATCGTAGTCGTTGGCTAGTTCAACAAATCCCCTGAGCTCATCATATCGCTGTACCGCACCAGTGGGGTTAGCAGGTGAATTTATGACGAGCACTTTCGTTTTATCCGTGATACACTCTGCAACTGTGCTCGGTTGCATTCTGAATCCATCATCAGCCTCGATCCGTGCACTGACTGGGATGCCTCCCGCAACGCGCGTGAGCGGCGAATACGCAACAAATCCCGGATCCGGTATAATTACTTCATCGCCTGAATTGACTAAAGCTTCAAACGCGAGATGCAGGGCTTCGCTACCACCTGACGTGCATATAATCTGTTCTTGTTTAGCATAAATTCCATACTGTTCATAATAATGTGCGATAGCGTCGATTAGTTCAGGATAACCTTTGTTTGGGGTGTAGCCAGTAAAGCCCGCGTCAATCGCTTCTTTTGCCGCTTCTTTAATGTGTACTGGGGTGTCGAAATCTGGCTGTCCGAGACCTAGATTTATTGCGTTTTGCGTGGTTAGTGCAAACATCTCTCTAATGCCTGACAAAGAAATATGTGAAGTGCGTTCTGCCCACATAAATTGCTCCAAAATCTCTAATGAATTTATTGTTTTCTAAATGACAAGTCTGCGTGTTGCATCGCAATAAAACTGTTTATGAATGGTTTTGAGGTTTAGAACTAATTAGATCCAAGAAGAAGTTAACTGAATAAGCCTAAAATTGTTTAGTCTTTAATCGGCATCTAAAATCATTTAAATGACTCGTTTGTTATCCGCTGGTCAATTCACGAGCGCAGTTCAATAGGTTTAAGTGAGTCGGATTCAAATATACTGCGTGATGCTGCGCAACCGGTTGGGCCTTACATTCGTTAGTACGTTTCCACCTCGAGAATGTGGCATAGCTACTTTTACGCAAGATCTGCTTTTTAATCTCATCAACGAGAACCCGGAAATCAAGGCAAATGTTTGCGCTATCGATGGAAATAAGGACTCTAGTGCTTATGGATGTCTGAGTCCACTCATTTATCCGAAATCGAGGGTTGCTTACATCATTAAAGACACTGATCAAATCAGCTTTGTCGAAGCAGCACAGAAGATAAACGCATCGCGAACTGATGTGGTAAATATACAACACGAATATGGTCTGTACGGTGGCTCATGGGGCCGATACATCCTTGATTTTATGGACGTCCTCGAAAAACCGATCGTGACTACACTGCACACGGTTATGCCTAAGCCGCCGGAAGAGGCCAAAGCGGTGATGCGCGAGATTTATCGTCTGTCGGCAGAAGTCGTTGTGCCCGGACATGTTGGTGTTGACATCTTGAATAAAGCATATGACCTAAGGCCTGAAAAAGTGAGGGTCATCCCTCACGGTGTTCCAGATGTTCCATTCATCAGTTCGGAGCGGCCTAAGAAGAAGCTCGGTTTTTCTCGTAGGTTTGTGTTAGGATCATTTGGGTTACTTCACCCCGCAAAGGGAATCGAGTTTGTCCTTGAAGCACTGCCAAAGGTGATTGCCGACAATCCTGCAATAAACGTCCTCTATTTAATCGTTGGAGAGACTCATCCGAACGTTGTGAAAAACGAAGGAGAAAGCTATCGCGCACGTTTAAAGGAGCTCATTGCTAATCTGGATTTGGAGCAAAACGTAAAATTTGTCGATAAATATCTCACGAACCGGAATCTGATTTTACACTTTCTTGCGACGGATATCTGTGTGATGCCCTATCTATCCAGGGATCAAATCGTAAGTGGCGTCCTCTCTCAGGCGGTCGGTTGTGGAAAAGCCATTATAGCAACACCTTACCTCCATGCATTAGATGCGTTGGCGGACGAACGTGGCGTGATTCTCGAATCAGGCTCCTCAGACGAGATAGCAGAAGCAATTACTATGTTGATGCGTAACGATCATCTGAGAAGGGAGATCGAGATTAGAACGTATATGTACGGACGCTCAATCACATGGAAGGAGGTAGCAAGAAAATATAAAGAACTCTTTTCGACGCATGTTGTCAAACGGGGGTACAGCAAGACTGACTTCCCAACGTCCAAGCGCGATACTGGTGTTTTATAAATGTGAGGTTATTTTGGCTCAATAGGACTGATTCACAACGATGACCGTCAGAATAAACTTATTTTAGTTCATGAGCAAAACTTGAGCTGACTCGTCAGTGATGGTTGAACAAGACCCGACTAAGTTTGCAGATTTGCTTAGGATTCAAACAGCTATCGCTACTCTGGTAGTTCTGGATGATCCCCCTGGAGATTATGCGTTGATCGGGGCAGTTGCACAATCTTGTTCGAAAGAGGTTGTTTATTCGTCAGCTATTGTAGTCGACGCATTAATGAATGTCGTTGAGGTATCAACTGCGAGCGCAAGATTAACAATGCCCTATCTCGCTGGACTTCTTTTCTTCCGTGAGGGGCCTGCCGCAATTGCTGCTTTAAAGAAGCTGTGCTCGAAACCTGACGTTTTAATCGTACACGGATGCGGCATTAACCATCCACGCTTTGCGGGATTCGCTTCACATCTCGGTGTCTTTCTCAATACTTCAACAATCGGCGTATCCAAAACAACACTCTGCGGGGAATACGTCGAACCCGATGAAGCTTGTCGCTGCGTTCCATTGAAGTTTAAGAACCGACAGCTCGGTTTTGTCTTAAAAACGATGATTGGAACCAAACCTATCTTTATAAGTCCAGGCCACCTCATTTCTCTGAAAAACGCATTACAAGTCGTCCAACGATGCGTAATAAACCATAGATTACCCGAGCCGCTGCGTTTGGCTCACATCAAGGCGCGGAAAGCTAGATTTGTAGCGCTGGACTGAATAAGCGAGCTTAGAACGAGCATAAAACTGAGCAACAGCACGAACTTTAAACAAACGTTTTAAAGAATAAGAAGAGTTAATACGTTTCGCGTAAAAAGGTTGGCCCCAAATGAGGAAGTGACATGAGAACCTATCTTTATCGGTGTCGCGTTTGCAGCACAGAAATCTGGACTGATTTTATCGAGCTAGATAAATTAACCTGCGAAAAGTGCCATACTACCGGAAAATGGCTTGTTATGGACGTGAAGAACAGATAAAAGAATCTAAAAAAAATAAGCAATAGCACCTCTTCTCAAACGAGATGCTATTAAAGATAAAATCGCGGGATTATCGGTTAAGCCTTGTATAGGCGAGTTTTATGTCTTCCGATTTGACAGTCTTTCGGCCTGCGTGCTTTGCCATTTCGATTGCTTCTTCGGCGAGTTCCTTACCATACATCTCTAGGTATTCTCTAAACTGTTCTGTAGCTTCAGCGCTCACACGCTCTGCTCCAGCCTTTCGGATGATTCTACTTACTCCTGCTGCTTGTAATTCTGCCATTTGAATTACCTCGAGCTATACTGAGATTTTCAATATATAAATACTTTTTCGGTATTTTTTCGATTTTAGCGTAATATTCTCCAATAAAAAAGGATTTGAGAGGCAAAATAAAGTTTGTAATGCCTGAGGGGGGCGGTGGAAAGATTCATTATATTTCAACGGGAAGCTAGCTCAATGAAGGAGGTGGCGAGAATGAAAAGTTGGCCGCAAATTGCTATAATTGGAAGCAGGAACTGCTCGAGTGAGATTATAAACATTGCCGAACAAACGGGTGGTCTGATAGCGTCGCATAAGGCAATCCTCATTTGTGGAGGAAAGGAGGGGGTCATGGAGGCCGCAGCGTGTGGTGCAAAGGCTGAAGGGGGGTTCACTGTAGGAATCCTTCCAGACTCTTCAAAAGAAGAAGCAAATCCCTATATTGATATAAAAATACCCACAGATATGGGCCACGCTCGAAACGCAATCATAGTAAGAGCGTCCGATTGTCTCATCGCAATTGCTGGCGGATACGGCACGCTTTCTGAAACTGCCCTTGCATTCCAGATGGAAAAGCCGGTAGTAACATTAGCCTCAAAGTGGGAAATTGAGGGGACGGTTTTAGCGCACTCACCCGAAATCGCAGTAGAGAAGGCGTTGTTCTTTTGCGGTGAAGGCTAAGCAAACGCTATGTAGGTGAAACCTCTATAGGATATCAGATTTCCATGAACATTATTCTCCTCGGGACGGGTGTAGCAATTCCACAGCTCGAAAAGGCTCAATCAGGCATACTCGTAAAAACTCCAGAAGAACTGGTGCTCTTTGACTGTGGGGCGGGCATCTTGAGCCGCATAGTGCAGAGTGGCTATGACTATCTAAAGATACATAAGGTGTTCTTTACCCATAACCATCTAGATCATAACTCGGACTTTCTGGCGCTTCTTAAGGCTCAGCAACTCGCAACTATCGATACAAACATCCCCGCGCAAACGATGAACGTGTTTGGCCCTGCTGGAACGAAACACCACGTCGAGCAGTTACTTGACCTTTATGATTATATCACAGTGAAAGTCGCTATTACAGAACTTGAAGATGGAGAAAGCATTCGCGTTGGAAACAGCGTCGTTTCGGTTCATACGACTAAACACGGTGTTCCTTCAATAGCATATAGGATGCAAACGCCGACGTCAACTCTCGTGTATTCAGGGGATACCGAACCCTGTGAGGGCGTACGTGAGCTTTGCCACGGTGAAGTTGACGTACTAATTCACGAATGTTCGTTCCCGGATTCGTACGCTTCGGTCTCGAATCATACGACGCCATCGAAGTTGCGCGACCTCATATTTGACCAGCAGATTGATCGAATCGTACTTACTCACTTGTACCCGCATGCGAGCGGACAAGAGGACGTTATGGTTGACGTAGTCAAGGAGAAGTTCCTCGGAAGGGTTGACGTCGCACATGACCTTATGAAAATTTATCTTTAATAAAAGCTAAACTTTTTATTGACCTTTTTAGGCCCTATAAATTCTACAAAATTAATAAGGTTTCTGGAGAGAGAAAAGCTACAAACTGGCAGAGGAAAGCGACAGTAACCTCTTTCGTCATCGTTCACCGTGTCAAAAATTATTCAATGGATAACTACAGCTAGACTTGTTTCAAGAAAAATTAAACAAGAGAAGTAGTTACACTGCTTATGATGCGAGCGAATTAAAGTGCTCAATAAACTCAGCACGTGAGCACTCATGGCATAAATTGGCGAACCACGTCTTAACAATAATTGGACTGCCGCATCGCTCGCAGTACGCTATCTTCGCTGGCACCGTATTCAGCTCGATCATTTTATCTCTCATCTCAGTTCACATGAAATATACTAGATTTAAGGCTTCCGTTATAAATTTCTTTTTTTGCTTTGTATGCAAGTTGCTAGAGCTGGGCATCCGCGCTTCTTAATTGTTATTAGCAAGTAAGATGCTGCGGCACCCAATTATTATATTATTTTTTATTGATTCAATTATATATAATTTTTATCTTGCTACTAAATGAGGCCCGAATTACATATTGCAGATATCGGAGAATAACAAAAAGTCTGCAACAAAGCAAGTCGCGTGTTTAGGAATCTTGGCAGCTAAACTTCTCAGAGGCCATTATGCCCGCTTCTGTTTGATTTTTTGCTGCGTTTTTTGATTTTCTTGCATTTCGTTTACACGTCGGCGCTTTTTTATGAACTGCAAACAAAGCCACACGATAACTACTGCAAGTGCTCCCGGCGGGAATGTGAACACCAGGAAGAGGAAAGCTATGATTATGATTACTGAGTTGAGCAAGCTCATGTCCAGTATGTAACAACGAAAGAGCAAGTTTTAAGTGTTTCTTCTCTTTGCTAAAATCCCTTAAACGTGAGCTACAATGCCACACACCTCAGGAAAATAGATTTGAGCGCTTTTTTTAAGCAGGGAAATAGAGCTTTAGTGCTTGGACTTGCAGCCGCAATCAAGAATTCTGACGACTAATAGGTGACTAATCGTCTTGGACCTTGTCGATAAAATAAGAACCATATTAAAAAACACAAGAGCAACAAAGACTAAAAATGGTAGCAATTTAACAAAGCTTGTTAGAGCCAAGAGCACGTTTACGAGGATTAATGCAACTACTAGAAGATCTGAAAGAAGACCTAGATGTAACAAAAATAGCCCCCATTAGTAAATACTTGTTTCATCTCACGGTCTTATTTGTGTATTTTTAATAAAAATGTCGCCTCCCCACGCATCTATTGGGAAATAATTGTCCGAATTTTAGCATGAAGCAGCTAAACGGGCAGTAATCAGGCTTCTTGTTAGATAGAATGGGCTCGAAACTCTGCGTTAATGTCGGCTATGTCATTTTAATCTTAGCTTGCGTTGGTACCTTAGTTGTCGCTTCCTTTGATTTACCGAAACTTTTGTTCTAGCCATGCAAAAACTTGGAGCCCACGATGCGTCCCAAACAGCTCAACTAACTTGTCTTTGATTAGCTCAAAACCATCAACTATGCTCAAATAACAGACAAACCAGTATTTTCGATTTTCAAAACGATAGCTGAAAAAGCGGTCTGCATAGATAAGGTCGCTGCAGAAGAATTTGATGAAGCTTCGCCCCGTGCAAATACCGACATCGTAGCCTTTGCTCAGTATGATAGACTTAATGTTAGACTCTTCCTGAACATAGTTGAAGTTCTTCACATAAGTACTACAATGGAGCACCACAACGGACTCTGTTGAGATCGTTTTTAAAAATCTGAGCTTGCCTACTGCGGCTACACACATCGCTTCTAACTCAGCATAAACGTCAGAAGGGGTGTAGTAAACGTCACTGAAATCAGCTGACTGATGGATTCGATCTTTTATTGGTTCTAAAACCCCAACAAACCTAGGCTTTAAACACTCACGATCGCGCAATGAAATACGAAACTCAGTGATGTTCCCTTTAGCTTCTGCCATTTAATGTATACTAAAGAACATAGCAGCTACTTAAGGATATTAGAAAAAGGAGAAGAGTTCGAGGAATACATCCGAGTTTCTGCTGTTGATGTCACAGTTGAATGTGCCGTTGACGTCGTTGTCGGAGCGATACAACCAGCCACGAACACGGCTCCGAGCACCAAATTTGCGGTCAGCGCGGCTAAAGTCGATTATTTACGCTTGGCCTCTACTATTAACAGATGCTTATTCTTGCGAGTAGAAAAAGAAAAAAGTGGAGAAGCTTAGTCCTCATCAAGTGAGGCAAGATCTCCCATTGGCAATCCGAGTTCCTGCGCTTTTAGCACCCTGCGCATGATTTTACCGCTTCGCGTTTTCGGCAGCTTATCCATAAACTCAATCTCCCTCGGAAACGCGTGCGCCGCTAGGTGCTTTTTAACGAACTGCGCTATTTCTTGCTTCAGCTCCTCAGACGGAACCTGCCCTGTTCGAAGGCTCACGAACGCTTTGATAATTTCGCCGCGCAAAGCGTCAGGCTTTCCAATAACGCCGGCTTCTGCTACTGCCGGGTGTTCTACAAGTGCGCTTTCAACCTCAAATGGACCCACACGTTCTCCTGAGGTCTTTATAACGTCATCGACGCGCCCCATAAAAAAGAAGTAACCATCTTCATCATGAAACGCACTATCTCCCGTCTTGAACCATCCGGGAATCTCAAAGTAGCTTTTATACTTCTCTTCGTTTCCCCATATAGCATGCATCATTGCAGGCCACGCCGGCTTTATGACGAGATTACCGGGCGTGTTAGCCGGGAGCACCTTCCCTGAGTCATCAACAATCGCTGCGGTAATACTTGGGAACGGGCGCCCCATTGAGCCCTCGCGAATCGTCATACATGGATAGTTTGCTATGAGTATCTGGCCAGTTTCAGTCATCCACCAGGTGTCGTGGATGGGCAAGTTAAATGCCTTTAACCCCCAGCGTATGACCTCAGGATTGAGTGGTTCACCGACACTTGTGATATATCGTAGACTGTCGAAATTGAACTTTTTGGCTACGTCGAGGCCTTCTTTCATGAGAAGCCGGAGCGCAGTCGGTGCAGTATACCAGATCGTTACCTCGTACTGATCAATGAGACCGTACCACGTAGCTGAGTCAAACCTGCCGCTATACGAAAGTTGCGACGTTCCATTCAACCACGGACCCCAGCAAGCGTATGAGGTGCCCGTAACCCACCCAGGATCTGCAGTGCACCAATAGATATCAGACTCTGTGACGTCTTGCACATAGCGCGTCGTGATGTAATGCCCGATCATTGCGTTGTGGACGTGCACGACGCCTTTCGCCTTACCTGTCGTTCCTGAAGTGTAGTGCATCATCACGGGGTCTTCGCGGTCCATCCACTCTGTTTGGTGATTCTTTGACGCACCTTTCATCTCCTCTTCAAAGCTAACCGTTCGTTCACCGGATAGTTCAACACCTTCAGACTTAGCGACTATCACGTACTTTAGGTCTGGAAGACTTTCGACGATCTCATCGACGCTCGATTCCTTCAAGTCAGGGGTGGTGACTAAAACCTTTGCGCCGCTGTCTTCGAGCCGATCCATGACTGCTTCTGCCCTGAATCCGCCAAAAAGTGGCCCCCAAACGGAGCCGTTCTTAACCGTGCCAATCGCTGCAATGTAGAGCTCGGGGTATCGCCCCATATACGTAAAGACACGGTCGCCACGCGAAATACCGAGGCTTTTTAGCACGTTTGCGAATTTGTTAGAGAGGAGCTTCAAATCTAGAAATGTAAACTTGCGTGCGCCATCAGGGCCGTCAGCGTAGAGTGCTACCTTATTCTTCCTCCATCCTTCAGCATGCCGGTCAATCGCTTCATGTGCGAGGTTTACTCGGCCAGTCTCGTTCCACGTAAACTCCTTTTCGACGTCTTCGAAATGAAATTCAGCGCATGCCTTCTCGTAGTCTGGCATGTTGCCGGGCCAGTGCTTCTCAATGATTTCTCGTTCGCCTACGGTCTTTACAGTCCATCCGTAATCCGCTTGGTTTGTCAATGTATGCACCTCTTTTGAAGACCACCTTCAGTTAGCCTCAAAGGGTCTAACAATACAAATATCACTATTAATGATGTCCTAAGCTCGCTTTGGTTTTACTTATATTTTGTGTCTACAGTCTATACGAAAAGGGAACCTCTGGTTCAAGCCAATTGGGTGGGGGCCGAACGGACGGCTTTGCTGTCAAAAAACGTCCTTGAGTGTTTCAACCAGCAAGATATTTATTTTACTGTCGTTGATGTGCGACTTTCTGTAATCGTTGTCGGGAGATTATTCAAGTCATCCAGTTTGAGCGTGCTTGTTGTTATAATAGCGACCAGATCGGCGTTGCCTTTCGCTGTTAAGATCACGTCGACGCTGTACTCTCCGCTAGCCTTAAGCAGGGGGGCGTACACTGTCCACTTGTCGGCCCCGGCTTGTTTCACCAAGACATAGACGTTCTGGCTGTTTAATTTTCCCGAGAATGTCCCGGTAAGATGGGCACTGCCACTGCTTACCGTAGAGGGGACGTTCAGCGATATTGACGCCTTTATATCCTCTGGTCGGGGGGTTGCTTTGCTCGCAGTTGGTGTAGCTGCGGTCTGCACTGAGAACGTCGTTGTTGCATTCGAACCGGCATAATCATAGTCACCTGCAAACTCAGCTGCTATCACGTGCTTGCCAATGGTCAAATCTTGGGTCTGATCCGATGTTAAATTAAGCGCTGCAAATCCCCAAATGGTTCGCGACGTCTCTTTGTAAACGTTGTCAATCGACCAACGTATCTCTTTATTATCCAAACCAGACCCACGCGTTATGTTAAGTTGGCATGAAAACGTCGCGTACTCGCTGCGGTTTACTATGGCCGGAGCGGTCACTTTAAACGTGCTGGTGGCGGCAGCGGAGACTGTGGGATCTTGTTTCGCTTGATCTAAACACCCTACGGTAATAGTTACTATCAAAATCAAAGCTGCGATGGCAAAAAGCTTGCGCATTACAATTATATTCTTATTTTCACGTGATAAAGATTTTGAAATTTCTTAAAAGCAACATCCTTTATCTAGATGAACATCGAGTTGTAGTAAGGTATACTAGTTTCGCAAAATCAGCGAACGGCTAGTACTGTTGAACAAGTATGGCACAAACTAAGCGTCCTTTTGATATATTATCCCGAAATGTGGGGAAGAACGTTTCCGTACGCTTGAAAGGCGCACAAGTTGTAAAAGGCACATTTTTGGGTTACGACCCCCACTGGAATATATCACTTGCTGAAGCTGAGGAATGTAGGAACCATAGGCGAGTGCAGCTTGGAAAACTTATCCTCCGCGGAAACAACGTACTATTCGTTTCAGAATTGGACCAAGACTAGCGTCATTTTAACGATTCTTTTCACCTCTGCAAATATGGATCTTCCTAATATCGTTATGGGTTTGCTAAACGATAGCGAAACTAAAAAGACGCTTGTGACAGTTGCAGCTGACGGAAAAACGAATCTAACTAACGTTAAAGCTATAAAATTACTGAAGCCAAGCGTAATTGTTCTCGCGCAGGCTGCAGCAAAACAACTGAACAAAGAGCTCCTCGCCCACATGGATAACGGTCGCTTAGTTTCGATCCTCTGCGTCTCAATAAAAGAAGAGCAGCGAACTGCCTTCCAAATAGTTTGCAGCGTCAGAGAATTTCAAACCTCTGGCCCCCTCTATGAGAAGTTTCTCGACGAGTTACGAGCACGTTATCTTGATCTCGATGGCGTGTGGGTGCTCGAGCCAGTTGATATTGTTGACAGATCAAGCAACTTTAATAGTGGGGAATCAGCGAAGTAGAAGAGTGGGCGCTACCTGTTTTGATATTGCTCACTGTCTACGCTATGTTATGTCATTTTGGCCGTTCAAAACCCTTACTTACTGCAAGGCCACTACACTTATAAAAATAAACGCGCCGTGTTATAAATTTAGCAAAGCATGCAAACCGTCAGTGTAATGCCAAAGAAGTGACATAAATGATGTCAGACTCACGCTCAAGCCATTAATTTTGGGATGCGATCACAAGCTGTGATATGCACTCGCTAATGTGCGGAATACACAAAACCGTGCTCGAATCCTCCGCACTGATTTTATGTCGAGAGTTGTAAATATAGTTAAAAACGATGTTGTTAATGTCAGTCTCGAGTGCCGTTTCGAGCTCTGATAACGCGTGCACATCATAGTTTAATGTAGGCTGCAACGAAACGCGAACTCCTGGCATAAACCCAGTATCTTCAAAAAAAAGCGTTAAATTATCTACATAATAGCCACGATCAGCACTTAAACTCAACACACGACTCTTCAACTCGCTTTTTGCTTCTGAAACGATCGTCTTAAAGCTAATGTGAAATCTATTTAGTTTCATTCGGTTTGCCTCGGTCGAAAAATAGTTGCTCCTTATAGAGCCGTCACGTATTTAGTTGTAAGCCAATCCTAGCGTAAGCTACCAAAGCAAAAGTAACGATAGCGCGAACTCGCGCTTGTATAAGTTCATAAAAAGCGAAATATCAATTCGTACCTTATATCCCTAATTAAAGCCGTTTATTGTAGTTATTCGCTGTCGGATTCACTTACGTCTATTCCGGCTTGCTGAGCTACCGCTTTAAGCATATCTAGCAGTAAGAAGTAACCGTCGCGAACCGCATCTTGCAAACCGTCCTGTTCACCTGCTTTATTATATTTGTAGATAACAAATCTTTGCCAATCTTGCTCTAAAAGCAGCCTACTTTCTGAGAGCGACGGTGCAGCAACTACGCTTTCGAACTGTTTAGAATAATCTATAAATTTTTCTAAGCTTAAAAACTCATCGACGAGCTGATAAAGGTCAATCTCAGGTTTCATCAAGCAAGACCTGTGCGCTTTGTATATAACTCTCTGCACCAAGCGGGTCAGAACTATCGCCCTATATTAGAGACCATTTCTATTAATATGAACTGCCTTCCATCCTGAATTGCATAGTTTCCATTGGAGTAAACCAAATTACTAAAGGATCGCTGCAAGGTGGATTGAGCTGATATAAAGATAAAAACGCCTTTATTTTGCCACAATGACAAAAGACAAGATTTAAATAGGATCTGCAATTCTTTACGAGAAATGAATTGTCAAGCATCGACCTTTGAGACCGAGCTCTTTGGGCTTGAACAAGAAGAAGATTTTGAAAATTTCCTCGATATTATCGACCTAAAAAATCCGAACTTTTCTAGGTACGTAAACGAGATGAAGATTGAGTAAGGTTGAAGATGCGCGGAGATAATTCCGTGTGTTACGCATTAGCTTGCTTTTGTTCTGATATATAGATAACAACTTTTTTATTTATATATAATAATCAATAGTGCCTTTTTTACTAATTTCTTTTATCCGTCGTCGACTTGTTCCTTATTTCTAGTAGCCCGTTGAGAGCTAATGGCAATGGCTAATCATAAGTGCGTTAAGAAGGTCATTTTTAGATAGGCGCTTTTGGAAGGAAAAATTAGTCAGCAACGTTTTTCGTTGTCTTGATCTAGCAGAGGACTCGCAAAATAGAAAGAACGAAATTACTACCTTTATAAACTCGCTTAGGTAGCTAGAACTCTACAGAACGTTAGTGGCTGATTCGTTAGAAACTGTACCTAGCGTACCGGTCGCTGTAATATTTAGAAAAGAAGTCGCTGTGCTGCTCTTGTAGGTTGGATCGCCGTAAAAATTTACCTGCAGCTGATGAGTTTTAAGACCTAAGTAATCGCTGTACTCTGCGGTTAAGCTGAGCGTTGTAACGTCGTTTTTCATTTGACTTTTGCCTACCGATCTTCCATCTATAAACCATTCAACGACCTTGCCGTTTAATGCATTTCCACTACTGTCCTTTAGGACCGCTTTTGCGGAAACTGGTTCACCCAACGCGGCCGACGCGGAACTTAGTGAGATCTCTGACGCTTTCAAACTGCCTGATCCTTGGCTGCTTCCGTTCTGATTCGATGTGTTACCCACACAACCGCTTACGAAACAACAGCACAGCAGTAGGCAGAGCGTCAAAGTTATCGTTTTACGCACGCTCGCTACGAAGAGTGCGATTGAGATAAAACTTTCTGTATAAAAGCCGTGTAACGTTCGTACGCACGGTCGTAACAAATAGAACTACAAAATATTTTCGCTTACAAATTCTCAAATCGAATAGAAGCTCTCTAAGAGAAACTAACCGCCCGCTCCTTGAGATCGAAATCGTCGAAGCTCTTGAAACTCCTGCTCTATCGCACTCGGAAAAACGATGCATCGTTTAATTGCGCCCTGCGGCAAGCCTATAACAATTTCGCCACTTTCAAATTTATTAAGAACATCTAAAACGCTTGTTTCAATTGATATGCGTGACCAAGCCGGAACGTAGCGTTCAAAACGATCTAGCTGTTTGATGTTAATCAAGATTTTCGGCACATGCAGCGATCCATGCCTAGCAAGATCTGCTGCCTCGTTTATCTCGTCTTTTTTGACTTCACCGACATCGATGTCATCGATTCGAAGTCCGTACTCAATTAGAGCTGCTACCACCAATAGCTTTGTGAGCTGACGTCTGCTTTCAGCTAGCCTTTTAAGTCTTATGTCGCGCTCGGCCATGCTAAATCCCGCTTGTCAATTATGCCTGCTTTGATACAAAACGTTCCGTCTTACGATCTTCTCACAGTTGTTGCTTTATGAGCTTAGAAATGAATAAATATAACTCAGCTTCACGAGTAAAACGTTAAACTGGGGGTTTTTATGCGAGAGATTGAATATTTCGAGCGTCCTTTTGATTACAAAAAAATTCTTGACGTAAAGAAGACGGCAACACTCAATAAGTCGCTTAGAGAGGGCATGGGGTCACTGAAACAATTCCCGGCAAGCTTAGATATGCTCAATTTCGTTCCAGCGCAACTGTATCGCTTACCCTTAAACGCTGAAGAACCAGTCAAAACAAGCACCACTATAGGAAAAAGCTCTAAGAGGCCAATTCGCCTCGAGACACCTATCATGATCTCTGGAATGAGTTTTGGCGCTTTAAACAGAGAACAGAAAATCGCGCTCGCAAAGGCATCAACAATTGCAGGAACAGCGACGAACACTGGAGAAGGCGGAATGCTCGATGAAGAACGCGAGTTTGCAAAATATGTCACTCTGCAGTATTCTACCGGACACTTCGGTGTCTGGAATGAGCGGCTCAAAGAAGCCGATATGGTTGAATTTCGGATAAGTCAATCAGCGTATCCGGGCACTGGTAGTCTAGTTCCTGCCAACAAAGTAACTGAGCTCATTGCCAAGACACGCGGCATTCCTGTTAGCACCGACGCTAAAAGCCCAGCTCGGCACCCTGACGTTCATAACGCTGAAGATCTCAAACACAAGATTGAAACCTTGCGAGATACTACAGAAGGCCGACCTATAGGTATTAAGTTTGCCGCAGGACACGTCGAAAAAGACCTTGATATTATTGTCTACGCCGGGCCCGACTATGTCGTCGTTGACGGGTTTGGGGGTGGCAGTGGGGCCCCCCCAAGCCATATTAGGGACAACTTTGGCTTACCTATTATCAACTTCCTCCCTCGGGCGCACCGATATCTGGAAGAGATAGGATATCGCGAGCACGTCGAACTCATTGCTGCTGGAGGGTTACGCACGTCAGGGGATTTCGCTAAATGTTTAGCGCTCGGAGCTGACGCAGTTTATATAGCCACGGCTGCACTTTGGGCAATGTCGTGTGAGTACTACCGCATTTGTGAGACTAACCAGTGTCCGACCGGGACGACGACGCACGATCCCGAGCTCATAAAGCGTTTTAACGTCGAGAGAGGGGCTCAGAAGCTCGCCAATTTCATTCGCGTCTCAACGTTAGAACTTGCAGATATCTCAAGAGCATTGGGTAAAGAAGATGTACACAGGCTAGACGTAAATGATCTAATTGCTCTTACGCGCGAAACTAGCGAACTTTCGGGAGTAAGCTATCCATCCTTGACTTAACTGGGTTGAAGTAATTTATAAACTGTCCATCACTGTCATAAATAAAAACGCCACGCTCGCATTTATCGTCCACGCTTTATGCAACGTGGTTGCCCATATCTAACACGCTAAAAAGCGTAGTTTTAATCGAGTTTTGACGTCTTTTTTTTCTTAGCTCAGAAAGCACAACTGCTTAATGCATGCAATAAACGGCTTCAGTTTGCGACTATACTAAAGTATAACTAATGATGATGGGCATGACACTCTCTGCTGGCCATGAAGCTCTTCAAAAAAAATTCCACTTCGCAACGTATTTTCAAATACGTCGAAGAATTTCAACGAGCAACTCAAAACAACGACTACAGGGCGGCACTAGACGCCGTTGAAAAAGCGCTCAAAATTGATCCTGAAAACAAAGAATTGCTAGATATGAAGGCCACTGTCCTTGAGCTCATCGAAATGCAAAATTCGCGCGAAAGACCCCCATTGAGCGATGTTGCGGACGTTATTACGCAGGAAGACAAACCAAACGTGCACCTTTCAGCTGACGAATGCGAAAGCGTTGAAACAGTTCTTCAATTGTACGGTGAAGCGCTTATAGCTGGAGATGCCGATGCGGCTGCGTCTATGTGGGACGAATCGGGCGCGGATCTCACGTACGTTTCAACAGACTATGGAGCCGTCCGCAAAGGCTATCGCGAGATACAAGACGCTCTTAAATATGAAGCATCTCACTATAGCTACATGTCCTATGCGATGGTCGAGCACAGCAAAGATGATGCCAATCTCGTTTATGCTTTTTATGAAGTTCGTGTGGCGCGATTATGGGATGCCTACGCTAATGTTCTTGGATGCAAACGCGTAAGTCTTGTGCTCCGTAAGAAAGGGAACGCCTGGAAGATTGTCCACGGCCACCAGTCTGCCTTTTCTTGTTAGTTGAAAGAATTGCACATAGATCGTTGCGAGAACGTGAATAATTTTTCGCAACTAAGAACGATTTAACCACCTCAACAGCCAAATCAAAAAAAGACTAGTCCTGTTGTTGACTCAACATTTTCTCATAACTCACTTCTCGAATTGCACGTATCCGAGAGATAAAGGTGGAACCGTACTATTCAATGAACTAAAAAGCACCAAAAGCTGCGACTCCAGCTACAAGCGCGAAGGCCATCAAAAGCAATGTAACTACGATTGTCCATCGCTCATTTGCTGTCATTTTTGATTTAGGGTCTCGCTTTTTTCGTTCCTTGTTTTGTACTACAGTATTAAGGACTACATAAAGGCACAAAGCAACAACAGAGCCAACAACTAAACCAATTATCAGTTCATCCATATTTTGTCTCTACAATGATGCCTACACCTCATTGTCCTACTTCAAAGTTTCGATCACACCGAGCGAATCCCGTGATAAGTTTGTACTATTTAAACACCACTTGCTGCATTGGAGCCATTCAAAGCTCAGCGTGATTTGCGCAAGATAGACCTACACATTTATGAAGTTCTTAACTTCAATTGAGAAACTATGCCTAAAATTATCCATTTTGAAATCTGAGCAGACGATCCAACGAGGGCCTCTGCGTTTTATGAGCGCGTCTTTGGTTGGCGCATCAACAAATGGGAGGGCCCGTTAACTACTGGCTTATCAGCGCCGATGATAGCGACCAGACCAGCATTAACGGAGCGATAAGGCAGCGCATGAAAGACGAATCGACCGTTAATACCATCGATGTGCCCTCTATCGATGAGTTCACGCAGAGTGTTGTAAACGCAGGAGGGCTTATTGTCGTCGCCAAGTCGGTAGTCCCTGGGGTTGGATACCACGCTTATTGTGCCGATTCAGAAGGAAACCTTTTCGGGATTATGCAACAAGATCCTTCGGCCAAATAATGTGAGTGCTGGATTTTGCCAATTTTGTTTAAATGTTTTGCTTAGAACTACGATTATATTAAAGTCGTTTGTGGAAATACTTTCATACCGTGCAGGAGAACATTAAATACAACCGCCCATATTTGGGTATGTCGATGCTGGAGAGCGAGGGCCCGCCCAATGGGCTACCTCGAACTATATTTATTGCGGCGGGCTGACGCTCTGTAGTGACCTACTAGACCCCCTTTTTTCGTTTGGGGAGATCAAAAGTCGCTTTTACGTTGCTTGACGCTTTGGATTTGTCGTATTAACTTCTTGATCGGTTGGCAGTTTTTTCGTACTTTTGCCCACTAAATCAGCTGCCGGCGATAGAAGGAGACACATGACACTACAAGGCGAAAAGGTGTTCTGAGATCATTCCGAGTTAGACAAACGCCGATCGTCTTCTTCTACACGGTTGAGCCATTCATCGACAAGACAGTTGAAAACGGTCTCCTGTTCGACCTCGAGCCCGTGTCCAGCCCTATCCAGTATCGCGAACGTTCCACGGGAGAAGTTCTCGACAAGTGTAAGTGAATCATGATACCCAACTGAGGTATCTTGACGTCCAGAGAATATGAGTGACGGTCGGTCAAAGGGGTGCTCAAGCTGGTCTACATCAAAGGAGAGGTTATATCCATACTTTTGAAACTGATCAAGAAACGCTCTATCTTTTGTTCGCATCCCTGGGATGATGTCCTGCCCAAACCGATTCCAGCGCTGTTGATCTTGCACCACAAGCACGCGCTCAAACATTTTTTTCCACTCGGTTTGTTCGATACCTGCCAAGAATGGCTCATCCCTCACGAAAATCTGTCGAATTGGCAGTTCGCGTCGCTTTCGATCAGCTAAAATGACAGGGCAGATAAGAAGGGCACCTTTGAGACGTTCAGGCATCGATTTAACGATTGCCCTAGCAAGATAACCCCCATAGGATTCACCAGCAACCAAGAACGAATCATCTTCTAATACTTTGTTCACAAACGCTAAGATCGCTTCAAGCATCTGATCTGCATTGCTCATCCAATGAGGCGCCGGTGTACGACCCATTCCAGGTAAGTCGAAGTAGATACGTTTCCATCCAGAGCGGGTTTTAAAGCTGGGCTCCATGCAGCCTGTCATCACGTGACGGTCAATGCCAAAACCGTGAATCATCAGTATAGGCATTCCTTCGCCGTGTGTTTCATATTGGAAGTGTAGATCACCTACTTCGCATTTCATTTGTAGTTTAGTGAGAGAAAGAGCTTAAAAAAGTGTAGCATTCGTTGCGATAATTTAGTCATCTTGTGGAGAGTAACATCATTGCGCTGCTTTCGTGTACTAGCCGTCACTTGTGGTTATATTGTTCAAGCACTCGTCTCGTACCCGCTCCTTGATCCTTTTTATGTCCTATCAACTAGCTTAACCTCGAACGGTTGTAGGTCAGAAACACCGACGGGTCTTTCTAAATAGGATGAATGACATATAGAGGATAACAATCCTAACAGAATTGCCGTTTGTTAATACGCTCTTTGACTAATACTGTTGGGGGGCAGCGCCGCGCGTCTACAAAAATGAGGTAGTCACGCTCTGTGCGAGACACACGGCTGTGTATGCCTTTTCCCAACTGCTTTTCCCACGAACTAAGTACTATTTTAACTTGTTGGAATATGAGCGTTAGTTCTACTGCAATTGAAAGCCGCTAAATTTAGGACCTTTAGCAAAAAAACCTTTAGGAATAGTCGCACCGTTCGACCAACCTCTTTAAGGTCTGTGTGTACTCGTTGAGGTAGAAAAAATGCCCATCTTGCGCGAAGCTTTATATTATATCTGCATACAGGTAGATACCTAAGTAAAAAGGAGGTGACGTTTTGTATAGAGCAAATACTAGAAACAATTTCGGCGGCGGCTACAAGAGCTATGATAGCAAACCAAAGGCTGCCCCTGTAGATGTCGGAAAGCAATATGACTGTAAAATCGAAGATATTGCCAAACAGGGCGACGGCATAGCTCGTATTAGTGGTTTCGTGATTTTCGTTCCACACACCAAGATTGGTGACGAAGTTAAGATTGAAATCAAGGCTGTAAAGCGCAACTTCGCTTTTGGTGAAGTAGTCGAAGAGTAATCTAGCTTTCTAAACAACGGAATGGACTGAATTGATGGATTAACTACATTGTTGTTAGAAGTTTGCGCTGCGAGCCTTGACTAATATGTTGTTCTTCCATCTACCTTTTTGATTGGTTTAACAATCAGCTTGGTGATGTCCGTCTCTTCAATTTCTCGTTTTATGTGACGTCAATTTTCTAGTCCGTTTAGAATACCAGGTAGGCGCCACGATTGAATATTATCGTCTTTCTAACTTTTCCAAACGCGTTAAGCGCGTTGGCGGGGTCTACTGCATAAACTGCATCTCCGAGCATCGCCATTGATGCAACACCACCGTTTGCTTCTACCGCTTCGACTGCATCTTGCGCTTTTAGACTTATGAGTTCAGTATCACAGGCAAATTGCCTTGACAAGCGCATAAATTCGTTAAAGGTGGGTCTCTTCAAGAGCCTCTGTAACGCAACCGATCCAAACTTGTTTATAATGGCGATTTTGTCTCTGTCTGCTAAGATTTCGGGCGTTGGGAGGGGCCCAAAGACGACATAAGAAAGCTCGAGCGGGGGCGAAGGAATTTGATGCACCGCGTTTTGCTCACGAACGACTATACCGCCTAAAGCTTGGGCAACAACGTCGCCAATTCCCGTGTTGTTTTTAATTTCTGCCCATTGAGCAATATCGCAGAGGGTATTAAAGCTGTGTTTCAGCCCCCAAAATTCGTTTAATGCAAGGGCGGAGCTTAAAGCTCCTGCCCCACTAGTCCCAAGTCCACAGCCCATCGGCCCTGCTAGCTCTGTCCTAACATCGGCACTCTTATCAGACAGCAAAGCTGAGACTGTTTTTGTGGTGAGTGCCGGATCCTGTCGCCCATTAATATAAACGCTGCCGAGTCCTGCAGAGACTTCAGTTACGGCGCCGTCAGCAATAACAATACCGCATCCAATTGAGGAAACCTTCTTCTCGTCAGACTTCAACGCGAAAAAACCTGTAATGTGAAAGGGGCAAAATGCTTTCATTAGTGGTTCATTTTCTTGACAATAGCGTCAACAATCTTCACTGCGAGAAATGCCTTATCACCTTGATACCGTTCGACGTCCGAATCTACGATGTAAATTTCGTTGTCTTTAGTGCCCATTCCGCGCAATGTAACGTCGTTTGCTACCACTAAATCAACCGGTATCGACCGGGCATATTCAATAAGTTCATCCGGAGTCGAATTAGTTTCCGCTTTAAAGCAGACTACAAAAAGATGTGGATACTTCGCTTGAACTATGTTAGTAAGCTTTGGTACCTTACTAAACTCGAGATGAAGCTCTTGGCCGGATCTAATCTTTTCATCGCGTTTGTCTATGGTGAAGTCGGAAATAGCCGCCGTGTTGATAAATATGTCATATCCCTTATCAAGCTCCGTAAGGACCGCATTGCTCATCTCTGCAGCACTTTCCACATGTATCTGATTTACGAGTTGTGCATTACTATTGTGCACGATAGTAACGTCAGCCCCCCTTCTAAAAGCTTCATAAGCAATTTCCCTGCCAGTTCGCCCTGAGCTTCTTGTGGTGAGAATACGAATCGGGTCAAGGGCCTCTATTGTTGCACCGCTTGTTATCAACACTTTCTTTTTTGCTAAATCCCATCTGGACAGAAGACGCTCGACTGTGAGCACGATTTCGCTCATATCCGCAAATTTTGCCCTGTCTTCTTCGATACGCGGCCAAACGAAATGAACCAACTCTCCCAAGCGATCGATGTTCTCTTTGACAAATGGCTGAGAATACATAGATAAGTGCATCGCAGGAACTATCACTACGGGTTTGCCCGATCCTATGGCCGTAACTGCACACGTCGTTACAGGAGTATCGTCAATACCACGAGCTATCTTGCCTATTGTATTTGCTGTACAAGGCGCTATCAAAAGCAAATCTGCCGAACCACCCTTTCCTAAAAAAGCGACGTGCTCTACCTTTCCCGTGAGTTCATTAATTACCGGGTTCTGTGAGGCGTATTCTAACGCGTTAGTGTGAATTATCCGTCGTGCTGCTGGTGTCGTAACGACGTGCACAGCTGCACCCCTTCTCCTGAGCTTGCGGATCAGCTTGATAGTCTCTACTGCTGCAATACTGCCTGTGACACCTACTATAACGGTTTTACCTTCCAAGCTGCTCATATTCGAATAAGATTTACGTCCAAGTCAGAGTCTGTTTGTTCAAAGATTAACTTTTGCATCGAACTAGAAGAATACGTTACGCACGTCACCTTAGAAGAATATTGCTGAGATCAAAACGTTGGCAACGCGCTAACTTTAAAGGACATTGAAAGTCTCGTCGATACTATCAAGCGAAATACATAATACCCGTCCGTTCATCTGAGATGTAATGACGCAGAACATTATTCGGAAGGGCCGTCTTATGGAGTTCGATGAGCGCGCGTCACGGTTTATCACCTCCATTGCTGCAGACGAGTGGCTCTTTCGTTATGACATTCTCGTTGATCTCGCGCACTTGAAGATGCTCTGTAAGCAGGCGATAATATCACAAACGACTTACAAAACTCTTAAAAAAACACTGCTTTACATAAATGAGCGTGGGTACGCTTTTTTACCGAAGGACGTAGACGATGTCCACGTTGCGATTGAAACAACCCTCACAGATGAGGTGGGACCTGCGCAAGCTGGCTGGCTACACGTAGGTCGGTCGAGAAATGACGAGGTTGCAACGTGTATTCGCATGGCTGTACGTGATAAGTTACTTTTGCTCAAAGATGCCATTCTATCTTTGCAAAGTACACTATTAAAACGGTCAGCTGAAAACCTGTCCACCGTAATGCCGGGTTTTACACATTTGCAGCACGCTCAGCCTACGACACTCGGGCACTATCTGCTCGCACATTATGATGCCTTGGAGCGAGACTTGACGCGCTCGGAGAATAGCTATGATCGAACAAACAAATCGCCATTAGGGGCGGCAGCTTTTGCCTCTACTGGCTGGCCGCTCGATCGTGATTCGACGGCACTAGCTCTCGGTTTCGACGGAATTATTGAGAACTCGATGGACGCAGTGAGCACCCGCGACTTCGTCATAGAGGTGCTAGCAACTGCCTCAAACCTTATGATAACGCTTAGCCGCCTTTCAGAAGAACTTATACTCTGGAGCACATCCGAGTTTGGCTACGTGGAATTGGATGACAAGTTTGCTTCGACAAGCTCTATTATGCCGCAGAAGAAGAATCCGGATCCGCTTGAACTGACGCGCGCAAAAACGGGAACGGTTATCGGAGCGCTCACGGCTAGCTTGGTGATTTGTAAGGCACTTCCATATAGCTATAATCTTGATTTGCAGGAGGTAACTCCGCATCTACACCAAGCGATAAATGCTGCAATCGACTGTGTCCGGATTGTCCAAGCTGTTCTAGAAACGCTTGTCATTAACACAGAACGGCTAGCTGATATGGGTTCAGTAGGATTCACAACGGCAACCGAGCTAGCAGATACCATTGCTCGAACGACTAGCGTTCCTTTTAGAACCGCACACACCATTGTCGGCGAAGTCGTTCGAATCGGTAAGTGCGATCTTGATACTATCAATCAAGTTGGTAAAAGGCATGTTGGAAAGCCTTTGTCTCTCCTTGGTTTGACAGCTAGTGACGTTAGAGAGGCGCTTGACGTCAGTCATAACATTGCCAAGAGGAATGTTACGGGTGGGCCCGCAGAAAGTGAGGTAGCGCGTATGATAAAAGCACGACGCAAGCATTTGCGATCTCAAAAGCGACGCCTCTCGCTACAGCAGAACACCCTACAAATGATGGAGAAGGACCTGTTGGACCATTCTGATGTCTAAAATCGAAGACATACAACACGGTGATCACGTCAAAGTGGTCAAGGACGGTGAAGAGTTTTTTGGCGTGCTTATGCCAAATGCAACAACCGATGTTGTAATTAAGCTAAAAAGCGGTTATAACGTCGGTTTTGCGCCTGAGGGCCTACACGTTACGCTCGTCAAAAAGAGGGGACCTGTAACTGCTGTAAGACCATCGCGTTCTATACGTCCTGAGTTGCCGCGTTTGAGCATTATCTCTACAGGGGGCACCATCGCAAGTAAAATTGACTACCGAACAGGCGCAGTAACGAGTCAATTCGACGCTGAAGACATAATCGACGCAATACCCAGCTTAGCTGAAATCGCTAACATCGAAGGTGTGATGCTTTACAACATTCTAAGCGAAAATATGCAGCCAAAGTTGTGGTCTGAGCTTGCCTTATGCGTTTATAATCAAGTCCGTGCAGGAGCGTATGGGGTGCTTGTGACACACGGTACAGACACCTTAGGGTACAGCGCTGCAGCTTTATCATTCATGCTGCAGGTGCCCGTGCCAGTCATGCTCGTTGGCTCACAGCGATCGGCTGATCGCCCGAGCAGTGACAACGTCGTTAACGCGACCTGTGCAGCTGTAGCAGCTACAAGTGACCTCGCAGGTGTTTTTACGGTGATGCATGAAGGTGCTTCCGATGACACTTGTCTCGTTCATCTGGGAACTCGTACGAAGAAGTTGCATACGTCACGACGCGACGCCTTTCGATCAGTCAATGCAGACCCTGTGGCACGCGTTAAGTTTCAGGAAAGATCGCTCCAGTTCTTATCTGATCAGATTGGCCGAGGAGGATGCGAACTCTCCGTTCATCCAAAGATTGAGCCGAAATGTGCCCTTATAAAATTTTTCCCAGGAGCGAATCCCGACATTATGAACTTCTACTTAACGCAAGGATATAAGGGCTTAGTTATCGAAGGAACAGGTCTGGGACACGTTATGAGTGAGTGGGTCCCACACGTGAAAGAAATTACAGAGGTTATCCCGGTTGTAATGACCTCTCAGTGTGTCTACGGAGCTGTGTGCGATAGGGTATACGATACCGGTCGTGACCTCTTAAAAGCCGGGATAATTGAGGGTGGCGATATGCTCAGTGAAACTGCACTCGTTAAACTAATGTGGGTGCTTGGCCAGACGTCTGATCGCGAAGAGATTCGAAAGCTTATGCGAACCAACATTGCTGGCGAAATAACTGTTGACGAAAGCAGGACGTGGGAAACGTTTGAGGAGTTGCCGTGAAGGATCTTGACTATGTGAAAATTGGCTTGAAAGCCGGCTTAGAGATTCATCAACAGCTCAACACCACGTCAAAGCTATTCTGCAGTAGTCCGACTGAATTGAAAGACACTAAAGATGCGACTTATGAGTTTTATCGCTATTTACGCCCTTCTAAGAGTGAATTGGGTGAAATTGACCGGGCTGCGATGGAAGAGGGGATAGGCACCAGGCGGTTTACTTACAAAGCATATGCAAGCACAGGCCTTGTGGAAAATGACGATGAGCCGCCGATGGAAATGAATCTAGAAGCCCTCAAAATTGCTCTTCAAATAGCCCTTTTGCTTCAGATGCAACCGTTCGAACAAATCCACACTATGCGAAAATTGGTGATCGACGGGTCGAATACTAGTGGTTTCCAACGAACGGCGCTTTTAGCAGTAGACGGACAAGTATCCCTAAGGGGCGGTTCCGTTAGGATCGACACACTTTCCGTCGAAGAGGAAGCTGCGCAAATCGTCGACAAGGACGTCTATTCGCTCGATCGGCTCGGCATTCCTCTCGTTGAAATCGGCTCTGCCCCTGATTTAAAGACGCCCAAGATGGTCAAAGAGCTTGCTCTAACAATTGGAACGATTTTACGTGCTTGCAGAGTTAAGCGAGGGTTGGGAACGATTAGGCAGGATATAAATATCTCCATTGTAGGGGGTGCGCGGGTCGAAATCAAGGGCGTTCAAGCGCTCGATTTAATAGAGGATATCGTACGCTTTGAAGTTTCGAGGCAGCTTAACTTGCTCAAGATCAGGGATGAGTTGCGGTCCAGGGGGGCTCACGTAGAAGGCCCCATTGAGGTCACCTCAATATTCACCCGGACTGAATCAAAAATCCTTAAGAAGAAACGTGTTTGGGGGGTGTTACTTCTTGGTTTTGCCGACCTCGTGGGAAAAGAAATACAGCCAGGTCGCCGACTGGGTTCCGAATTCGCAGATCGGGCAAAAAAGAGGGGTGTCGCAGGTATATTTCACACCGACGAGTTGCCACGTTATGGAATCTCAAATAAAGAAAAAGAGGCGTTACTGCAACTCCTAGAGGCTAAAAAAGGCGATGCAGCTGTCATAATTGCTGACGAAAGTGCCGAGATGAGTGTTGAAGCAATATCTGCGGTTATAGAGCGCGCGAATAAAGCTATTGACGGTGTGCCTGAAGAGACGCGTCGCGCTTTGGATGACGGGTGCTCCGAATACCTGCGACCCCTACCAGGTGCTGCCCGCATGTACCCAGAAACGGACGTTACCCCTATCGCTCTTCCGATAGAGATTATCGAACGTGTTAAGCGGCACTTGCCAGAGAAGCTTGAAGATAAGACCCAAAGATATAAGCTTGACTTCCTTTTAAACGACGAATTAGCTCATCAAATTGCGCGTTCCGAAAATAATCAACTTTTTGAAGAAGTTATGAACCTTTGGTGTGAGAAAGACAGTGGCATAACAAAAGACGAAAAAAAAGATGCTGCTACACTTGTGGTAAGGACGCTAGAAGGAGTCATCGCGGAACTTAAGAGGGAAGACGTGCCCGTTGATAGATTGAAGCGTGAACATATCCTCGGTGTTTTTCGTCTTGTAAGAGATAAAACCATATCTAAGGAAGGTGTGCCAAAGGTTCTTCGGCTGCTGGCAGAATACGATACAAAAACTGCAGACGAAGCCGCAATAGAATTAGGATTCATCATGTTAAGTGAGAGCGAACTTAATACGATCGTCGAGGAAATAGTTCAGTCGCAGCTCGATCTCATAAAAGCAAAAGGAGTGGGAGCTATAGGTCCTCTAATGGGCGTTGTTATGAAACAAGTCCGAGGTAAATCGGACGGAAAACTCGTGAATGAGGTGCTCCGGGCCAAGGTTCTGTCTGTCCTTTAGTAGAACATTCATATGTCGAGCATCGACCTCCTATATGAATTGGTGAAAATTCCCAGTACCAGCACTCACGAGCATGAAATTAGCATTTTTCTCGAAAATAAACTCGTGGATCTGGGAATGGAAATTACGCGCATTGGTAACAGCCTAATCGGCAAACTTGGCAGAGGACGACCTATTTTAATGTTGTGCGGTCACCTTGATACAGTTCCACCTTTCTTTCCGCCTCAAATAAAAGGGGAGAGATTGTTTGGGAGGGGTGCAGCCGATGATAAAGGGGGTCTCGCCGCCATCATCAATGCGATAGCTAGCGTTGACCAAAGCAAGCTCAATGGCACGTTGCTCACGACATTTGTCACCGATGAAGAGCTTAGAAGTCAAGGTGCCCAAGATGTCTTACCCTATATAGATGCAGATTTCGGCGTTGTTTGCGAGCCAACCAACCTCAAGATAATAAACGGACATAAAGGTCGTTTGACTTTTCGTATTGAAACCATCGGTAAATCAGCACACGCCAGCAATCCAGCGCTTGGTAAGAATGCCATTGTCACGATGGCAAAGCTTGTGGTTCTAATCGACAAAATGCCATTAATGAAACATCCGGTGCTTGGCAATGAAACTGTGACCGTTAGCACAATAACTGGAGGTGAAGCGACTAATACAGTCCCTAACCAATGCCGAATCGGTGTCGATTATCGCTATGTGCCCCCTCACGACGTATTTAGTGTTCTAGAGATGCTTCGAGCGAGATTACCCGAAGCAAAAATCGACGTCGCAGAAGATCCAAAGAATTTTTCGCAACCATTTTATTTGCAAAATCACGAGATTATAACGTTTTTGGAGGGGTCCATACGCTGTAGTGGGCAAAATCCACAAGTAGTGACGATGGATGCGAGTACTGATGCCTCACGTTTTAACGATGCTGGAATACCTACCGTCGTCTTTGGGCCTGGAGACATTGCGCAAGCGCACACCACTGATGAATGGATAGACCTTCGTGAGGTGGAAACAGCGAGTACGATATTTGTAGAGTTGATCAAAAGAGTATTGATGGCGTGAACTAACTACCTTTCTTGGCCTCAATTCAAGTAGTTTGCGGAGCGGCTTTAGGAGCAAATGTTTTTCTGTTTCGCCTCTTGTTGAAAAAAGCAGCAGTGCAATAACAGGCGTTAAAGTTGTTGTTTTACTACAGTGGCGTGACGATAATAGCCGTTAAATCAGATTATAACTAACGAACCATGCTAAATGAGTCAATCATCTTTTTGTTACTCGCATTTCTCATACTCGTACTTCTTGTGTTTGGATTCGAGACAGTGGGTTTTACACTATCAGAAGCGCTTTTGATCTTTATCGGTTCTACTCTTCTTTTTCTTACTTCATTTCCTTCAGCATTGTTGTATTTTCGAGGTTCACTTGGTGTTGGCGTCATCGACGTACCACTTGGCGTCCTTCTGTTTAGAGGCTTCCTCATCGTAGGACCGAGAAATGAACTAGCCATTGGTTTCGATTTGGCAGGATTCCTAATACCGTTTTTAATTTCGCTCAAAATGATGATCGATCACAGAAGCCCTATTCGAGCAAGCATCATTGGAGTTTCTGTCATTGCCGTCTTCTCTTACCTTAGTTCGCGATACGTTGGAGGAGAAGGTGTCATAATCCAGAACATCTACGCTATTGCAATAACAGCTAGCATTGTAGGTATTGTGCTTTCCAAACAACAGTGGGCAAACGTTGGCCCAATTGCTTATGTCTCAGGTTCGTTAGGTGTGCTGCTTGGCGCCGACGTCGTTCGTATCGGCGATATCCTAACCTATCATCCGAGTGGATTTGCTTTTGCATCAATTGGCGGTGCTGGCGTTTTTGATGCGATTTTTTTAGTGGGAGTTCTCGCAGTGACTATCGACGTGATTTTCGTAGAAAACGTACGTTTGATTAATTGGATCCAAAGACGTTTTTCATAAAGAGACTAGCATAAAAGTTTTGTTGATTTTAAAATAAAGAAGGGCAAGCTGGAAATGATAAAATGTACATGCCACTTTAAAGAAAGCTTTTATAGGTGGCTTTTCCATAATTGTTGTTAGAACGTTTATTATTTGATGTAAATTATCTTCGTCAATTCGAGAATGAATAAAGAAATAATCACTTTTTTTGATACAACGCTACGTGACGGAGAGCAAACGCCGAACGTTTCGCTCACTGACGAACAGAAGCTTACCATCGCAAAAGCTCTAGACAAGCTAGGCGTCGACGTCATAGAAGCGGGGTTTCCTATTTCATCAAAAGGGGAATACAACGCGGTTAAGAGCATCGTAGAAACAGGTTTGCGAGCAACTGTGTGCGGTCTCGCACGCGTTGTAAAATCGGATATTGATGCATGCTTTGGTACTGGCGTTGAGCTTATTCACGTTTTTGCCTCAACGTCAGACGTGCAGCTTGAATATTCAATGAAAAAGACGAGACAGGAAGTCTACGATTTGTCTATTGATGCAGTCGAATACGTAAAAGATCACGGAACGAAATGCCTCTTTTCTGCGATGGATGCTACCCGGACTGAGATGAACTTCCTCCAACACATCTGCCGAGGAGTAGAATCTGCAGGAGCTGATATAATTAATATTCCTGATACAGTAGGAATCATGGCCCCTTCGCGGATGTTTGACTTTGTTCAGGAGATCAGGAGAGTTGTTAAAGTTCCAATTGATGTGCATTGCCACAACGATTTCGGATTAGCAGTAGCAAATAGTTTATCAGCAGTTGAAGCAGGCGCCAATCAAGTTCAAGTAACGGTGAACGGCATTGGTGAGAGAGCGGGTAATGCGGACCTCGCCCAAACGGTAATGAGCTTATCAAGCATTTTTGGGGCGAAGTCTAACATTAACTCGCAATACCTTCTTGAGACCTCACGACTAGTGGAACGATTCACGAAAATAAATATGCCCCCGACAACGCCAATTATTGGAGAAAACGCATTCTCGCATGAATCCGGAATTCATTCGCGTGGGGTAATAGAACGCACTGATACGTTTGAACCTGGCATCATGACGCCAGAAATGGTGGGTCAACGCCGCAGACTGGTAGCAGGTAAGCACGCTGGCAAACACGCGGTGCGCCAAATGCTTGAAGATGCACACTTTGACGTTAGCGAAGAAGAGCTTATTCGCATAATGGGGCGCGTTAAGGAAATTGGCGACAAAGGCCGACGAGTTACGGACATAGACCTGTATGCTATCGCAGAAGCTGTTACAAATGAGGTTTTAAAACCAACAATCTTGCTTGAAGAACTGTCGGTTATGACTGGCAATCGCGTTACGCCAACAGCTACGGTAAAAGCAATTGTTGAAGGGAAAACAAAAATCGGGGCCCGAGTTGGTATTGGTCCCGTCGACGCTGCTATCAACGCAGTACACGATATCCTCGGGGGGGCCGACGTGCAACTACGAACGTTTCGGATCGACTCTATAAGTGGAGGAAGCGACGCACTTGCTGAGGTCGTTATAGGTGTTGAAGACTCACAAGGTAACTTCGTTACAGCTAGGGCGGCCCACGGCGACATAGTTATTGCCTCCGTTGAAGCAATGATTAGCGCAATAAACCGACTAAGGGCAAGAGACGGTGCGTAGTTTGCGATGGCATCTTTTTGACACCCACTGCCACATCGATATGCCTGCGTTTGATCTAGATCGTCAAACGGTTATTAACAGAGCTTTAGATGCACGGATCGCTCTAATTAATTCGGGTATTAGTCTTAGATCTAATCGTGCAACTAAAGATTTACTTCAGTATGAGAACGTCTTTGCGGCGTACGGATTAAGCCCACTTAACTTGGATGAAAAAAACCAAGTCGGCGAATTCATTCGACGCAACGCTGATTCTGCAATAGCGATAGGCGAAGTGGGATTAGACTTCTATCACGTTAAGGCGGAACATCAACGGGTAGAGCAAGAGGATACGTTTCGTATATTCATTCGACTAAGCCAAGAGCTAAACTTGCCGCTAATCATACACAGTCGTGATGCAGAAGAACGCGTTTTTAAGCTCGTAAACAGGGTCGAACAAGCAGTATATCACTGCTATGGAGGCAATGCCGAGTTGCTTAGTGCTATAGCTGACTGCGGACACTATATTTCGATTCCCACTCGTGTTTGTAAATCTGCGCACCACCAGAAGCTCGTTGAGAGCGCTCCGCAAGAAGCTATTTTAGTGGAAACGGACAGCCCATATCAGGCAGCTCATCGTGGCCGGAACGAACCTGCATTGGTCCGAGAGGCAGTCGTTGCCGTATCGCGGATATGGGATATGAAACTTGAAGATACCGCCTCCATATTAATGAAAAACACCTATAAGGCTTTTAATCTTGTTTAAAACGGACATTTTTCACGCAAAAAGAAAAAACTATATAATACGCCGCTGTAAATTAATTTTATATAATAAATATTTGTAATATTAGGAGTTTTTGTCGTTATGCCATCTATCCCACATATTAAAGATATCTACAAAATTAGGACGATAATCAGCAGGAGAGAAAAAGCCCGCAAGGGTATTGGACTGCTGGTTGATGGACCTAATATGTTGCGCAAGGAATTTCAAATCGATCTTGAGGAAATACGAAACACCTTGAAGGAATTTGGTGACATCAAAGTAGGCAGGGTCTATCTTAATCAGTATGCGTCTGAGAAACTTGTGGAAGCTATCGAGAACCAAGGATTTGAACCAGTAGTCAGCTCAAGCGACGTAGATGTTCGACTTGCAGTTGAAGCGACTGAGCTTATTTTTAATCCTAATATCGATGTTATCGCGATAGTAACTAGGGATGCTGATTTTAAGCCAGTTCTGTCGAAAGCGATGGAGCATGGTAAGGAGACCATAATTTTCGGGGCAGAGCCTGGATTCTCGACTGCTCTAAAGAATCTTGCTGACGTTGTCGTGACGTTGGGCGAATCAAGCGCCGTAGGAGGTACAAGGCCGGAAAAGTTTCAACAAAAAGAGGGGGAGGAAGTCTATTAAAAGCTAACGTAAGATAGATTCCTCTTCACGCCAAAGTAGTAATCACGCGCCTTGTGGTGCGGTTTCACCGCCAAGTGCTTTTTGTAATTGCTGTTGTAGCTGCTGGAAACGCGTTTGGACGCGCTCTTCCTGCCTTTGGAGGCTTTTCAAACGAACGTCTAACGTTTCTGTTTTTTCAGTGAGCTCCTCTTTGACTTGGTCCTTGTTTGAGCGAACGAGGATCGTTCCAACGGTCTTGAAAATAACTGCTTTTTCGTCGAGCTTATCAAGCTCTGCGAGGGTTTGGTTGGCTTCGTTTAACGAGAGCTCAAGTTGACTACGTTGAACAGCAAGCGCTTGAGCTTGCTGTTGAAGTTGCTGCAATTGTGCAACCTGATTTTGTATTTGCGGTGGTAGTTCTGCACTCATTTAAGCTTTCTCCTAAGTATATCATCCTTTATTCAATTAAAAGAGCTGACTTTGGGCTTTGTTCAAACGTATTGGCAACAAGTTCGTTTACGTCAGCAGCAATTAGCGCTAGCCTCAGCCAAGAATTTGTCGCAGCTCGGCACGATGTGATATCTGAAGCTTTGATATTAATAACGAGCCTCTTAGGGGTTTTATGTATTCTGACTGACGCCCGTACTCCGGCTGTACTAATAGTCTTTAGCTCGGGAGTGATTGATCTGTATAGATAGTCAACGTTTTCAGTGTCTATGATATACGTCGAACTTACTGTGTTGTGATTGTGTATCTTATTCACGGTACTGCCAGTTTCCTACGGTGCTGCAATCTGTCGCAAGCTTTTTATTAGGCGTTTTTCTATAGTACCTTTACCTTTTTTATGATGGTGGGTCGTTCTTTTATCAATATGCGATGACCACAGTAAGGACACCGGATACCGCCGTATTCAGATTCTATTTCTACCTCGCGTTTACAGCGTATACACTTATAAACCGTGAAATCACCTCGAGGATCTGGTTAAAAGTTGTTCTTGTTCCTCGCTCGCACGGCGAATAGCGCGCGCGACCGTTTTTCCAACAGCGGTCTCAGGCATATAAGCACCACCAGCGAAAGTTGCGTCGCATTTTGCACACATCCATATCCCAGTCCCTTTTCTGGAAACCGCCTTACGCCCACATGCTGGACACTTGTGCGCTTGGTTCATCGCCGATTCCACATCAGCAATTCGCTTGCGAATCTTACGACCATATCTCGGGCCAAAGCGGCCCGCAGAACGGGTCTTCCTTCCCTTCTTACGAGTGCCCTTTTTAACCATCCGTGGAACCACCAAAAAGATCGTCTCTGATCTGCATCGCTTTGCTGCTCGCGAGCTTAACGATTCGTGTTATCTCCTCTATTGAAAGTGTGCCTGTTCCGCTTTTTTGCATTCCTGCCAAAGTCCCTTTTAGGCCAGATATGACTGTTAATCTCGAAGATGCGATAGTCTCTTCATCCAATGATGGATCGAGCATAATCTCGCCATCAAGGTCTACAGCTGTTACGGCAATCGGATATTCATTTATTGGAAGCGCCGTATCGGGCCCATAGCCATATCGTTCTAATGGCATTTTAGCATTTATAAGCGCTGCGAGTGCCCCCAACGCAGAGGCGTCTATAAGGTTTCCATCGTGGTCTAGGACGTGCACGTCGATAAAGATGAGCCATACTTTACCGTCTGGCAAGTTAAGTTTAGATAAGTCAATGGCGCCCGATTCCCGAACGCCGCGATCTACCACTCGCGCAAGCTCTATCGCATTTTCATTAGGTGGACCAGGTTCAAAGGATGGAGAGGCTAGCGGCACGAGCTCAACGTTGGTAATTATAACGCCAGTCTCAGGCGAGTCGGCAAATGGCTCACCGGGTTGCATCTTGACACCGACAAGCACCTGCGTGTTTCCTATCTTGACTCTCGCCGACCCTTCAGCTTTGCCTATTAACCCGACCTCGACCTGAATTGGACGATACTCATCAAGCGCGCGCCCGTCTGCTCTTTCGCTTTTTTTAGCAAGCCCGTAAATGTAATCTTTTCTTATCTCGGCAATGACGTCATTCATTTTCTTCTCCTTGGTATTTTTGAATTAGGGCCTCTCTTTGCATTTCGGCTATGGTCGCACACCCGGTTTTCCCTAGTTCTAACGCTTGTTCAAATTCTTCCAACGTTAGGTGACCGTCCATTTGGAGTAGCGTGACTTCTCCCGTCCGTACGTCCATAGCGATTGGCATGTCTGCTTGACCGTAATTGTCCTCCTCCTTAAAAAGGTCTAGAACCACGGTGTCATCTACTTTGCCAACAGCGCAGGAAGATATAAGGCCGCGCATCGGGACTCCTGCATCGGCTAAAGCGACGGACGCCGCATTTATGCCAGCTGATCGAGTGCCGGCATCCGCCTGTAGAATCTCCACAAAGACGTCAATTGTAGACCTTGGGAAGAACTCTTTGATAATGACTGGATCGATCGCTTCCCTACTCACTTTTGAGATCTCTATACTCCTTCGATCTGGACCTGGTCTTTTTCGCTCTTCGACTGAAAAAGATGCCATGTTATAGCGGTACCTAATTATCGCGCGATTTGCTTCCTGCAAGTGCCTTGGGTGCACTGCCCTCGGCCCGTACACGGCGGCAATCACCTTATTTCCACCATGTTCAACGTAACATGACCCATCAGCCCGTTCGAGCACGCCGACGTCGAATTTGATTGGACGCAACTCGTTAGGAAAACGATCGTCTATTCTCTTACCGTTTTTAAAAAACTCCATGCTTTTCTTCCTCTAGAAATTTAGTAATCCTATCTGTAAGCCCGGACGTATGCGCCTCTTGCTCAATCCGTTTAATCGCTTTGACAGCTAGCTCTTCATCAGCCGCTTTTCCATTGATCCAAATCCGGCCATTTTTTCCAACAAAAATATTAACGTCGAGTTTATCTTTTAGTAGACTTACCATTGATCCCGCCCGTCCGATAACCCGCGGGACTTTTGTGTATGATACCTCGACCACCCTGCCACTTCTCAAAACGCGCAATTGGCCTTCTCGGGGCGCAAGCTCTATTTTCATCGACTGGTCAACATCTACCACCTTAAAGATTGCTAGATCACCCACACGCATTATCTTCGCCATTTCGCTCGATTCGATACGGCGCGGGTATTCTGAGATATGCATTAGTGCCTCGTAGGGTGAGTTGATGTTAATTTTCCAATTTGAAAAGCTGATGTCTGACACCATTCCAATAACTATGTCCCCAATCGTTGGCAGGTATTTTCCAGAAAGAGGAATTACGCGTATTCTCTCCCTATCATCAGCTAGTCCGTACATTAATGAGTAAACTTTCCCATTTTCAATGTAGGTTCCTTCTCCAGCCTTGGCTGGATCGTCAGAAAGTAGGTCTCCTGGAATGACGATTGTCTTATCTATTTTTTCTTTTTTCCTCATTTTTGTCCTTTCCGGGTAATGATTCGCGTTTCAGCTTCTCCTCTAGATAATCGATTCACAAGCTCATAGAAATCGTTTTGGAGCCCTGCGGGAAACCTGACGACTCCAATCCACGCACCGTCCTGCTGCCACTCCTGTTTACTAACTTTACCAAAGCGTTGAATAGCGCTTTGTGATTTTGCAGCATAGTGGGCCGGAATCTTAACAGCGACATCGACCTCCTCAAACCTAATAGGTATAAGGGGCCGAATTGCTTTTAACGCGATGTTTACCAGTTCGTCGATGCTTTTGAATGGATCTACGTTAACTTTCGCTTCTTCAAGAGCCTTTTCTATTCGCTGCGGAGGATGGGGCAGGCCCGTTTGGGGATTTATCGCATTAGCAGCAATCGTAGCTATTAGTTCTTTCCGTTTGTGCTCTTGGATCTTTCGCCTCTGTTGTGCGGTAAGATGAAGCTCCCCATCGATAATTATGCGTTTTGCAATTGCTGAGTTGTCAGTTGTGTCAAAAACGTTTTTTAAGCCTTCATCAGACGCTTTTTCACCCTTAGATGCGTCCTTAAAAATCTCTTCAATCGCTAGAACAGCGTCCATGTCAATATTATGGCCTTCTCGCATTGATAAAGCATTTTCGGGGTCAACGAGCACTTCAAAGTGTTCCCCACCTTTTACAAATCGAGCGACAACTGCTTTATCGAGAGATACCATCTGTGTGCTCTTCTCAGTGTCATTCGCTCAAAAAGGCATCAAAAACCTGACTTCTTCACTCTTTTGGCATCGAATCAAGTACGCTCTTTACGTACTCTTCGAGCTCATCTGCACCTAGCTTTTTAAAACGGTTGTCTTTCGCGTCTATGGCAGCGATTTCGGCGGTGTCGACTGTAAGTTTGCCTTCGGTTGCCTTGTAGAGTGCTTCGAGTCCGAGTCGTATAGCGTTGCCAATATCAATGTCTGCGTTGTACTTCTCTTCGAGAAACTCCATAACTATATTTCTGCCCGAGCCGATTCCGGTGGCTTTGACCATTAAAAGGGCGCCGCTCGGGTCTGTTTCAAAAAGACGTGGACCAGTATCGTCTATACCACCTATGAGTAATGCGGTTCCATAGGGTCTGACGCCGCCGTACTGCGTGAACGTTTGTTTGTGGTCAGCAATTTTTTTCGCAAGTGTTTCAATGCCGATCGGTTCATTATATACGACACGATTGATCTGAGCATCAACACGAGCACGGTCGACCAGTGCTCGAGCATCTGCTACGAGGCCAGACGTCACGGCGCCAATATGATCATCTACCTGGAAGATCTTCTCGGTGGATTGTGGCTCTAAAAGCCTGCTAGAAATACGTTTATCCACGAGCAGGACCACGCCATCCCTTGCTTTTATTCCAACAGACGTTGTACCCCGTTTCACAGCTTCGCGCGCGTATTCTACTTGAAATAACCTACCGTCTGGTGAAAAAACGGTGATTGCCCTATCATACCCCATTTGTGGTGCCATCTGCATTATATCAGCCTCTCGTTATCATCGATCGTTATGCCTATAAAATTGACATCGGCACGATCAACAGTTTTCCTATCTTCTGGAATTATATCAATTTCCTTGCCGCATATCCTTACTGCTTTCCCGGATACGGGCATCGTAACATAAGAAGATATATTGCGACGTATTTTCTCTTCAATTTGTAAATACTTTTCTATAGCCGCCTTTATCGTTCCTGAGGTGCCTATCGCTGTCACGCATATCCGCTTGTTCTTAATTTTGCTTATGCTAGCTAATGTCATCTGTAATTCTGGAACGTGTCGGAAGTTACATCGTACAAGTCCCTTTGACCCATCAAATGCGACGACTCTGATGTTCAGTTTGCTCACGCCAACATCTCCAAAAAGACTTTTTGCGGTTCTAGCTATCTCCGTTTGCAAATCTCGAGCTCTGATCGGTTCTTCAAAACTCAGTCTAAACGCTATATATCGGTAGTTGTCTCGCAAAGTAGGTGATAGCGGCTTCATAAGATCGTCTCTTCTTTCTGTCCTTTTCGTTTCATGATACTAAGTGGTGCTTTTGATAAGGCGATTTCAGCCTCCCAGTCTGTCAAAAGCAAAAGCCCTGCCAGTGCTTTAAGTTGACGCGGAGTTCTCAAGTCAAAGTGTGAATAGGCATCGCTCGTTATAATAATCGGCACTCCAAACTTTCGGCATAATGCGACATTTCTGCGCTGGAAAGCGAGCAAGCGAGATCTTTCAAGTTCTTCTGTTTTCCAAAAATAATCCAAGCTCATCCCTAGCGCGACCTCGCTTTTTTCGGCAAATTTTGCCGTTACTTGGTTTATACCATTGTATTTCCCCCTTTCGGGGTGCATTAGAATATCGACTCGATCGTCTTTACACGCCGCCCTGTTGATTCGCTCATCGCCACCGTGCACGCTTACAATCGTAGTTATATCTCTGAAAAAAGCAATTTTCTTACGTAAATCACGAACCGTAGCCGCGACAATTTCCACTCCTAAGGGTAAACTAGAATCTGGAAACTGAGACCAATGCGGCGAATGGGCCGTTACAACGATTTGAGAAAAACCGAGACCATAAGCTACGAGGTTAAGCCTTTTTAGAGTATCTGCGCCTTCGGGAAAGGCGTGAACGCCTATATCAATATATGCATGCATCATTCAATACATCGCGCGCAATCTCTGCCGCTATACTTGGACGAGCTGGATATGCTGCTATCTTTGTTCGTACAACTATTGGGTCATCATCCCCTAGCTCTAGGACCCCACGTGCGGCTGCCTGTTTGTTGAATTTTACAACGAGTGTACATTTTTCGCTTAAATGTTGTGGGATCTGCTCCCGTAACCTTATAAACTCACGTTTGGAAAGTTTATTCCCAATCGCACGAATGATTAGGCGTATTGCTTGAGCTTGTTCTGTTCGTGCTTTAAGAATGACTATAGAGTTTCCAAAGTGACCCGTGACCGGTTGGCGTTCTATTAGCACGTTTTCTGGTACTATCAAGCGGAACGCTGCAAGGACTTTGCTCTCGTCTTCAGTGGAACGGACAAAAACGTTGACGGTTACACTATGTATTGCCTTTTTTCCACGGGCGCGGTGAGTCGTTGCCATTCACGAAAAGAAACCGATGAACGCGTATGAAGCGGCTTACGTTCCTCTACGTCCGTGCGCGGTAAGAGAGGGCGCCGTTTTTTCCGAGCCTCGACCTTTCTTCCTTAGACCACGGCCTTTTCGGCCTGCACTAGTTTTACCCCTAAAAGCGCGTCTCGGTGAAGACGCTATCCAGTTTAAACTGCTGTCGCTAAGGATACGGGGGTGGTTTGGATCAATAAGTATTATTTCATACCACTTCGATTTCCCATCCTGTCCTACCCAGTATGAGTTTAAAACCTCTAAGTTTGGGAATTTTCGCGAAGCACGTTCTTCTGCAATGCGTTGTGAGCTTTTTCGAGCAGTAAGCCGATTAACTCCGAGATGCTTTGTACGGCGGCCACCGCGTGGGCGCTGTTTCCTTCTGCCCCCGCGCCATGTTCTAACTCGGGCGGTAATGACACCTTGTTTCGCTTTATACCCCAGACTTCTCGCTCTATCAAGTCGTGTTGGCCGTTCGATGCGAACAACTGACGGTTCGCGCCGCCATGTTTGCAATCGCTGCCACATGAGGCTTTTGACGTAACTGTTTTCTGGCCTTTTCCACGCATCTCGTATGAATCCATACATCGATTTCATTATTTATCCTCTAGTGATCGGTTCAGCATTTATGCTACATTCCTAAGGATCCAAGTAGTGCCCCGATTGGGGCTGTTTACAAAAGAAGATCATAGAACATATATCTTTCCTACTTGGCACGCGAAGTCGAAACAATCTTGATAATATCGCCATTTTTTAATTCGTGATGCTCACCAAGTCGCTTTTTCGTACGAACGTCTAAAGCATATAGAAAACCGCGACCAATATCAGTATGGACTTTGAAGGCAAGGTCTTTAGCAGTCCCCCCTTCCTTAATTAACAATGCGTCTGGTAAAACTCGTCCTTGCTTATCTGACCATCGGTGTTCGTCTTCGACTGGATACACCACTATGTACCTAAGCACGTCGAACACCGTTACGTTCAGACACTTCTGGACCCCGGTGCCCCCTTCATTGACAAACTTTTGTAAGCGCTCAAGCGCAGTTTTTTGTTGCTGATTTAGCGATTTGACTATTGTGAAATGAGTATCACCTGGTACATACGCTATGAGTCCCTTTTGTTGAGCAAGTCGAAGCGCAAGTTCAGCTTCTCCACTTGTTGCCACTACATCTTCATACGCGCCTGCGATTCGGGAAATATTTTCAAAAGATGCGACATCTTTTTTATTTGCTGCGATAAGAATGGGTTTTGCGACCTTTCTAATTTGTTGTGATAAGTTTATTATGACCTCGTGCCCCCAGCTTTCTGGAGGAATGTCTAAAAGTCCTAGCTTCTGCATTGCGTTTCTGATTTGACGTGCTTCAATATTGAGTCCTGCCAGTTGAGTGGCTATAACTTGCACGATGTTGTGCTCAAGTTGTGCTTTCTTTGCGAGTCTTTGCCAATTTTTTTCTATGATGCCAGTAATCCACAACGAGATCTCACTTTCCAGTAACGTAACGTCCTCCAATGGATCGTGCGAGGGTGCGCCAAGCACGTTGCCCTCTATATCAGTCCCACCTGATGCGTCAATTACGTTTATGATCGCCTCCGATTGACGGAGGTTGTCGAGGAAAGTATTGCCAAGTCCACGCCCTTTGTGAGCCTCGGGAACCAAGCCCGCAACATCAACCAGCTCGATAGGGACAAATCTCACTCCATCCATGCAGTGACCGCACCGAGTTGTGAGCTGAGTGCACGGGCAAGGTACACGTACATATGAAGTTCCTCGATTAGCGTTTATAGTCGTAAAAGGATAGTTCGCTATCTCAACATTAACAAGTGTTGCGGCTTTAAAAAAAGTTGATTTGCCTGTATTTGGCTTACCGGCAAGAGCGATTGACAAGCTCATTTAAAGTTTACATCAGCTCCTTTAAGCAATTTTTTTGCCCACAGCAGCTTTTTTTTCTTTGTTGGGCTGACATTATTATCGGAAAAATCAAATCCGATCGCGCTAATTACTTGAGCCCCAAACTCTTTCGCCAAAAAAACCGCCCTATCCCCGTCAGTAAAACCACCTACATTAAGCACGTTTTTCAGTGGTTTAGCCTGCGTCGTCCCAAGCACGGTGCTAAATGAGGGGACATGTGTTTTTATGGCGTCGATGTTGTCTCCGTGCGCGTGAATAACCATTATCGCACACATCACATTTGCTCGCTTCAGATCGTTGATGCGGCCGTCTAGATCAGACACAATAATATGGGGGATAACTCCTTGCGCTAACAGCATAGAGGTAGCGCCATCTGCTGCTATGATTGTCTCTCGAGTCTCAATTTTTCCATTTTGAATGTCTGCAACTAAGGTTGGCGCTTTGCCGCAAACTAAAACATCGCGCTTAGTGATGAGATGGCGGAGTTTGCTTTGCGTCTCCTCGAAACTACCTTTTGACGTCAGCAAGGAGGATAATAACAAGGCTGAACGCTCATCTTTAGTGCGGTCAAATCCGAAATCGCGTACTATCTGTTTATAGATAGTATTCCACTCTTTCTGGTCCATGTGCTATTCAGCAAGTGAAATCTCGACTTTGTGGCCGTCGATCACCCACTCTTTGCTAAGCAGTGCGTTTACAACTTCCCCTTCTTCAATGGACGTTGAAAGCGTCTCATCTTTAACATACGATTCAAACGATTGGATAGCCTTTGAGACTTCACCAGAGCAATGGTAACCAACCCTAATACGAGCGGTGTATTCTAAATCCAGCTCTTTACGCATGACTTGTATTCTCCTGATAACCTCTCGAACGAGCAATTCTTGGCGAAGTTCAACTGTCAATTCGGTGTTTAAAAATACGTTAAGGCCGCGGTTCTCACTTTTTATCAGGCTGGGCTTTGTTTTTTTCGAGATTGTTATGTCTTCCTTTGAAAGAATAACTGTTTTTTTTGCCACGTCTAATTTAATGCCCTCATCTAGCTTTTGTAGTACTTCATCCGATGCTAAGTTGCTGAGAACTTGTTTGATCTGGGGCGCTAATTCTTTATATTTCGGTCCGACTTTTGCAAAATTCAGGCTAACATCATACTCAACGAGATCCTTTTCGTCTTTTTCAAAATTTATAGACTTTATGTTGAGTTCATTTTTTACGATTGCTTTAAGCTCATTTTGCGTTAGTTCAGGTCCAATGCAGATTATTTCTTTGAGCGGTTGTCGTGTTTTGATGTTTGCGGACGATCGAGCTGCCCTTCCTGCTTCGACGATTTGCATGGCATAAGCCATCTCTTGTTCCACTTCAGGAATCATTCGATTAACTATAATGTCGGGGTAAGAATCTAAGTGAACGCTCTCTTCGGGTTCTTGAGCATAGCACGAAAGGGATTTGTATAAATGTTCTGAAATAAATGGCGTAAAGGGAGCGATTAGTTTGCTTAACGTCCATAAAGTCTCGAAAAGCGAGACATACGCAGAAACTTTGCCCTCATCCCGTTCATTCTTCCAGAAACGTCTCCTAGATGTTCTAACAAACCAGTTGCTCAGCTCTTCAATAAATGCGTCTATTTCGATTGTAGCAGCGTGGTAGTCATACTTATCCATGTGCGTGACTACGTTCGATATTAAGCGGTTTAAACGTGAAAGCAGCCACCGGTCGATAAGGTCTCTCTGTTCATCTGCAAGGTTCCATCCCGCATCGAACTTATCTATTTCAGCATATGTCGTGAAAAAGGAGAGCACATTCCAAAGCGTAGAGATCGTTTTACGCTGAGATTCGACGATTGCTTCTTGATAGAATTTTTTTGCAGTTCCTGGATTACCGACGCTGAAAAGGTACCAACGTAGGCTGTCGGCCCCTTCGCTGTTCAGTATTTGCCACGGATCGACAGTGTTACCTTTACTTTTTGACATCTTTCGACCTTGTTCGTCTACGATGTGGCCGAGGCTTATCACGTTGTTATAGGCATTTGACCCGAATACAGCGCTAGCTATGGCGTGCAAGCTGTAAAACCAACCGCGCGTTTGATCGACGCCTTCTGCTATGAAATCTACCGGCACTTTGCATTCGTCGCTGTGCTCGAACGGATAGTGAAGCGACGCAAAGGGAGCGCAACCTGAGTCGTACCAGCAGTCTATTACGTCCGGAATACGGTGCATTTCCTCTCCGCAATCGTCGCAACTAAAAACAGCGCGGTCAATATACGGTTTATGGACGTCGCTAAGAGAGGTTTCAGAGTCCATTCGTTGCTGAAGCTCATCAATGCTTCCGATAAAAGATAGGTGGCCGTTAGGACATTTCCATATAGGTAATGGCGTCCCCCAATAACGCTCTCGACTCAGCGCCCAGTCGCGCGCATTTTCTATAAAGTTGCCGAAGCGTCCGTGTTTCAGCACTTCCGGATGCCACTGAACCAGTTCGTTGTTTCGGGTCAGGACGTGGCGTAATGAACTCATCCTGATAAACCACGTCTTTCGAGCATAATACATAAGTGGGGTCTCGCAGCGCCAACAGAATGGATAACTATGTTCGTGTATCTCGCTTTTAAATAGCAAGTTTCGGGCTGCAAGATTGTCCCTAATTACGGGGTTTGCTTCTATAAAAAAGAGCCCGCCTACCAAATCGACGTGATCATCAAAACGTCCGTCGGGTTTAACAAGTTGGATAAGGGGGAGGCCTTCAGCCTTAGCTACGTTAAAGTCATCCTCGCCGAACGCCGGAGCGATATGGACGATGCCAGTTCCTTCACTTGTGTTGACGAAATCTGCAAGCACAACACTAAACTCGCTATCGCTAAATAGAGATTGATATTGTTGTCCGTTGAGTTCTCGTCCAAGGTACTCCCTAGTCACCTCAAAATATTGCTTATCAGGCAATACTGTACCCAGTAAATCTTTCGCAAAAATGAGAGACTGGTTTCTAACTTTTACTTTGACATACGTGATGTTTGGATTTACAGCAAGTGCTACATTCGAAAGGAGGGTCCACGGCGTTGTTGTCCAGGCTAAAAAAAAGGTTTCACTTTGGTCTGAAAGAGGGAACTTAACAAAGGTTGCCTCCTCGTTGATAATAGCGTAACCTTGAGCTACTTCGTGAGTGCTTAAGGCAGTTCCGCAGCGAGGACAATACGGAACGACATAATGACCTTCATAGATAAGATCTCGCTCCCAAAGGCGTTTAAGCGACCACCAAACCGATTCGATGTAGTGTGGGTCCATAGTAGTATACGGCGTGGCTAGGTCGATAAAGAAGCCCACTCGCTTGGTCATCTCTGCCCACTCGTCGATATGGCTAAATACTGAGCTTCGGCAAGCGTTGTTGAATTTTTCAACTCCATAGGTTTCTATGCTTGCTTTATTCTGAAAATTAAGTTCTTTCTCCACAGAAATCTCAACTGGAAGTCCGTGGCAATCCCAACCGCTTTTGCGAGGCACATAATAACCTCGCATCGATTTATAACGGAGGAACAGATCTTTTACCACTCGAGCATAGACGTGGTGAACGCCAGGAGAGCCGTTCGCTGTTGGCGGCCCTTCAACAAATCTAAACAGTTCAGCTCCCTTGTTTGCGCTTAAACTCTTTGTTATAATGTCGTTATCATCCCACGCTTTGAGGATGCTTTTTTCCATAGCGACGAAGTTAGAATCTTGCTGAGAATGTGACATTGTTATTGCCGTAAGTTTAGTTTTGGGGTTGCCTTAGTTTGCGGTTCGCTCCCATTTCTTAAGATCAGAGTGACGGGCGAGGTGAATGTTCTTCAGATAATAATCCGTCTTAGTCCACCAATAAGTCGAGTGTTTTCGTCCATAACAAGAAGTCTAAATGGCTTCAGATCAGCTTTTTTGTGTTTTAGGTTGGCAATTTCTTGAATCGGGGTGCATGTCTTGGTAACCAACGCTCATGGTGTTATTTGCACGTTGGTCTGAACTTCCCAGCTAAGCGTGGGAATAACAAACGTTCTCACATGAAAAACCCCGCTTTGAATCATCATTTTTTCAGCAAAACCGCTAATATCTGTCGCACTCCCGTGAACTACATCGATCTCGAGACAATTAGTTGGGTCTAAATGGATGTGGACGGTAGATGTGATAATCTTAGCATTTTCGTGTTGGATATCAGTTAAAAGCGAAATTAGGCCTCGCTGTTCATGATTATATACCAGTGTTATTACGCCAATCTGTTCTCCTTCTGTTTGGCCTAACGACTCATAATCTAGCAGATAACCCCTAATTGCATCTCTAATTGCCTCTGATCGTGAAGAGTAGCCCCTCTCGTTAATAACGTTATCAAATGCAGAAAGGAGCCGTGAAGGTATTGAAACTCCTATCCTCATCAGTTGGTCTTCCATAAAATATCTCTGTTTATGCAATAAGCAAGACTTATTATGATTGTTAATCAGCGTAAAGGTGACATTGTTTATATAAATTATATCCTCTTGAGGAGTTCCGCTTCTCTTGAGCATTACAAGTGCTATTTCCCTGTTACGTGCTTGCGTTTTCGTTTTCTTGTTTTATCTGCTTATTAAGCTCTAGACCTGCAATTATAAACGCGCTGCAGATACAGTTTGCACAGCACTCCTGTCCTCCTGTACTGCATGGCATCGCAGTCTTGTTTTAGTGGCGGAAGGTTAGAGCAGTTATTATCATAGTAGTAATCGCGCTAAGAGCATTAAAGCTCTAATATCTGTTTTAAACACTATCATAGTTTGAGATTACTTACGTCGTCTAAAAACTTATAAATGCAGCGACGCCTTAATATTTGTCATTAATAAAGGCTCAGAATATTTTGAGAGCCAACACGGAGTTTTTCGGGTGAGCGAGTCATCTAATCTAATTCAAGGTTCAGAGTTACTGCAAGCCCGAAAGACTATAATGCATATCATAAACTCGCTAAGTCCTTCTAGCCGATTGAAAGGCGTTCATATTGATGATATTGTAAGCTATAGTGAATCTCTCGGCATCTACCCCGAAAGCGTTATAGGCATACTTCAACAACTAGCAAAAGAAGGTTTAGTGGTAGAACCCTCAAAAAATCGTTTTTTAAATAGGTTTCCTCCGATCACTATACCTAAAAGCAAACAGGGTTTGGCATCTCAAAGGCCACAGCAACGTGAAACTGATTACCAGCCAGGTGTTGATAATCAGTTAGATAAGATGGCCCCCCTTCTTGAAAAGAGCCATATTATGGTTACGCCACAGCAGTTGCTTCAGATCAGACGTGAGTATCAAGATATCATGAAATCTGGCAACCCCGATTTTTTTTATGAAGGTTACCCAAGTGATGCTGAAATCGGAAAACGTGTCGGCATAGACAAGAGAAAGATTCAGGGGGCGCGGGTTTTACTTGGGCTTTTGACAGAGCGTGATGTAAAGATCAACTTCGATCGCGGCAAGTTTTTGCAGTGGCTTTCAACGCCTAAGGCTTCGAGAAAAAACTCAAAGGATTTTGCAGAAGAACTCGGTGTGAGCTATTCAACTTTCAAGAGAAAACGAGCGCTATGGGAGGCATATCTGTCTAAGAACCCAGCTGATGGCGAATAGTTCAAGTCTTGGGTATCTATGAAGTTTTTAGCTGATCGAATGCTGGGTCGACTTTCTTCCTGGCTCAGAATTTTAGGGTACGACACACTGAGTGCGAATTCATTTGTCGGTTTTTCAAATGCAGCAGAGGACACCTTCATGCTCAAGATTTCCGGTCTTGAGCGACGAACATTACTGACTAGGGATGCTCAGCTCCATATGCGAGCAAAGCAGAAGTATGGCATACCGACTCTCCTCGTCGATGATGGCCATGTGCTCCATCAATTGAACCAGGTGCGAGAGAGATTCGGTTTGGTGTTTCCCGAACATCCAGAAGCTGTTCGATGCAATATTTGTAACGGCATGCTTCATTCGGCCTCAATCGTAGAAGTCCTAAAATCGCAAGAAATTGCTAACCTCCGTGCAAAGGATGTCGATATTAAGAAATTTATTCAAAAGTACGATGATTATTATAAATGCGATTCTTGTGAAAAGGTTTTTTGGAAGGGACAACACTGGCGTAACATTCTCGAAATAACCAGATGTCACCTCAATTGTTGTGATCCCGTGCCACGCTGGTGAATTCCACTCTTCTTAAATCAACAAAATACATTTTCCTACATTTCCGAGTTTTTTGTCGATTAGCGTTGCTAGATTTCACTTTAGCTTACTCTGATAAGGGTGTCACGACTTTGCTTTACCGCTCTATAATCGTTTAATTCAATTATCGCTTTGTTTATCTCACCAAGCTGATCCCACTCAATAGTTCCCTTACCGATAGGAAGGTGTTGGTCTCGCCGGCCATCGTTATCGCTTAGATGGTAGTACGCTACTTGAAAATCCGCCTGCAAAAACTCCTTTACGGAGTTGATCGTATGTGTGTGCCCGACGTCGATAGTTGCTGAGGTCCCGCACATTTCGACGAACAATTTATGTTGGGCCACATCAGTGCAGAAGTATTTCGAGTTACGCGGTATGTTCTCAATAGAAGGCTCTATTCCGACGTCTTTTGCGTATAAAGCCCAGTCTTCCAAACTTTTCAGCGCGAATTCAAGTGACTGCTTCGTGACTCCTTGATTAATCCTCTTGACATAACCCAGGTGTGTGGTTACAGTTGAAGCGTCTAAAGAAACAGCAAGATCTATTGTTTCATTGAGTTGTTTCGTAGTCTCCTCACGGATTCTAATGTTTACACTAGCTGGATTTAGATCAACGGTAGGAGAATGAATGGTCAGCTCAAGATCATATTGAGACAAAATCTCAAACTGGGTGATATCCTTTAAAGCGAAGCGTGGAAGATATGGCCCTTCGCAAAGCACTTCGACAACGTCAAACCCGTCTAAGGAGGCTCTTTGTACTATCTTTTCAAAAGAGATCCCAAACGACGCAAGAGCATTAAACCCAATTTTCATAAAATTTTGAAGAATACTTTGATGAAAATTAGAAATGCGTGCTAGTGTTTTAGGCAATTAAACTAAAAGGGATATTTTAAAACAGCCCTTTGTTTTTAATTAGAGAAGCACGCACACTTTTACTTTACAATTACCGCCCAGGATAATAGTCTTCTACCCGTACTATATCATCAACAAATGGTGTAGAAATGCTGTGCATTAGGGAGTTTTCCGTCGCTACAATTTTGTGCAAAGCCCCTTTGGGTATATCAATAGTGTCATTTCTTCCGAAGGCCTCTTTTTTATGTTCAAATTGTACGTAGCACGAGCCTTCAAGCATGTAAATTGACTCTTCTTTTTCTTTGTGATAATGATACGAAGTCGTGTAATCTTCTTTTATGTACATCTCTTTAGTGACATAATGCTCTGTGCTGATGAGTACCTTTTCATACCCCCACGGTTTGTCGGTCCTGTTCGCGTATTCTTTTTTTATCTCTTCAAGATCTTTCGTTGTATCGATTGACATCCAAAACGTATTTTCCTTGTAGTATCCAAGTTGGTTAGTTTCAGCAAGGACAGGAAACACCGTTTTCTCGATTTCCCCTGTTTCAAAATCACTGAACGGGACATCGGAGTCAAGGAGGTATATCCCTCCATTGATGTAATATTCCAAAAGCGGCTTCTCTTTAAAAGAACGTATGTGGTCCTCTCCCAGCTCAACGATCCCATACGGGCTGCGCATTTTCGTTACAAACATCATAGCTTTGAAATCGCTGGTCCCGTACTTTTTTATCATCTTCTTAAGATTGATGTCGGTAACAACGTCCCCGTTACGGATCAAAACTGTCTCTTTATCGTCAATCAAATTCATTCCGAGTTTTATTGCATTAAGCGTGCCTAACGGTTTGTCTTCTACGGAGTACTGAATTCTCATGCCACGATATCTTTCACCGTAGCGCTCCTCGATTTTACTACTTAGGTAACCGGTTAAGAGTATGACACTCTCGATGTCACTGTTGGCCATATCATAGAGCTGCCGGTCTAAAATTGTGTAATCGTCTGTGATGTCTATAAGTGGCTTCGGAATATCTTCGGTATAAGGCTTAAGTCGTTTACCGTACCCGCCGCAGAGGATCATGCCTATCATACAAATGTTCAATAGGCCGTGCGCCAACTTTAGTTTTTCTATCGCTGAATACCGCGTATCCTACCTAGAATGATCAAAGCTCAAAAAAAACTGTCAAAAAAAGCTTCCGCTTAGGCTAGTGGAATAACAAAAAAATAAGTAAAAAGGAAAAAGAGCAGTGGAGGTGCTTAACTAGCCACAACCGCCGCCGCATGAGCCGCATCCCGTCGTAAGGCTTGGGTGTTTAATAGTAAATCCCTTCCCGAATAACGGGTCGTCAACAAAATCGATTTCGGCGCCTTCAAGCGCGTCTTCGACATTCTTTTCAACGAACATTTTAACTCCGTTTGACTCTTGTACTTCTTCCCCTGTACCGGGGTTTTCGTCAAGAGACATTGTATACTGCGGCCCTCCGCAGCCCATTCCGCCGTATGATATCCTCAAACCATACTCGTTCTTGCCTTCTTTTACTAGAAGGTCTTTTAACTCTTTTGCTGCAATTTCTGTAACTGCGATCATTTCAAACTCCAATATTTTTTCTATCTTCGCAACTATTTATAGCTACGCAGCACGTGAAGCTGATTAGCTCCAGACACTAAAAAAAGGAAAAGCGGGCGAACCGCTTTACATTGGTGGCATGCCGCCCATGCCGCCCATGCCGCCCATGCCGCCCATGCCGCCCATGCCCCCTTCAGGCATTGGTGGCGCTGAAAGCTTGCTCGCTGCTATAACGTCGTCAATTCGCAGAATCATTATCGCGGATTCAGACGCCGAACCGACTGCTTGTGTCTTTATTCGAAGTGGCTCAACAACTCCTGCCTTGACCATATCTATCGCTTCGCCGGTGAAAACGTTTAATCCGGCAGTCTTCTTGCCTTGCTCGTGTTTTGATCTGAGCTCAACGAGCGTGTCTATCGTATCAAGACCGGCGTTTTCTGCAAGGGTCTTTGGAATGATTTCCAAAGCATCTGCAAACGCGTTAATAGCGAGTTGCTCGCGGCCACCAACTGTAGATGCGTAGTCTCTAAGTTTAAGCGCAAGTTCTACTTCCGTCGCACCACCGCCGGCTACAAGCTTTTCGTCTTCGATCGTGACGCCGACTACTCGCAACGCATCTGTGACTGCTCTCTCTATGTCATCAACGACGTGTTCGGTACCGCCGTGAAGCATGATCGACACCGCTTTGGGGTTTTCGCACTTCTCTACAAATATCATTTCATCGCCGCCGACTTTGCGCTCTTCAACAAGTCCTGCGCGGCCGAGGTCGCCTTTTTCAAGTTCGTCCACGCTTGAGGCGACTTTTGCATCCGTAGCTCTAGCGAGTTTCTCCATATCGCTCTTCTTAACGCGCCTTGCTGCGAGAATTCCGGCTTTTGCTAGGTAATGCTGAGCTAAGTCGTCAATCCCCTTTTGACAGAATACTACGTTAGCACCCTTGCTCTTGATCTTGTCGACCATGCCCTTAATCATCTCTTCCTCTTGACTAAGGAAGGCCTGCAGCTGGTCAGGTGACGTAATAGATATCTCGGCGTCAACCTCTGTGTCCTTAAGCTCGATGGCGCCATTTATTAAAGCAATCTTTGCATTAGTCACACGTTTTGGCATTCCAGTTGAGACACGTTCCTTATCTATGATCATGCCCTCAACGAGTTCTGAGGAGTCGATGCTTCCGCCGACTTTCTTTTCAATCTTGATATTGTCGATGTCGAATGTGTTCTTTCCGTTTTCAATTTCGACGACAGATTTGACCGCTTTTACGCACAAAATTGCGAGTTTTTCCTTTGATGCTTCAGCGCCCTTGCCCGTCATCGCTGTAATTGCGACTTTTGTCAGAAGTTCTTCATCTTCCGGTGCGACAGAAATAGCAATTTCGTTTAGGATCTCTCGAGCTTTTACTGCTGCAAGTCTAAATCCAGATGCAATGACGGTTGGGTGCACATCTTGTTCCAAAAGGTTTTCGGCTTTTCGGAGCAGTTCGCCAGTTAATATAACGGCCGTTGTAGTCCCATCTCCAACCTCATCGTCTTGGGTACGAGCTACCTCGACTATCATTTTTGCGGCAGGGTGTTCGATATCCATCTCTTTAAGAATCGTAACCCCATCGTTTGTAATGACTACATCGCCTAGCGTATCAACCAACATCTTATCCATGCCTTTTGGGCCTAGAGTTGTTCTTACTGCCGAGGCAACCGCCTTAGCTGCGGTAATATTCATGCCTTGGGCTTCTTTTCCTCGAGTCCTTTGACTGCCTTCCTTAAGAATAAGTATGGGTTGTCCACCCAGTTGTCCGATTTGTCCACCCAGTTGTCCTGCCATTTTTTCCTCCGTATACTATGATTAGTTCCAACTTGCACTGGTTCTAACTTAACTATGCATAAAGTTCTATAAAAGCATTATGTCAATAAAAGGGCCAACCTGAAGCGCGACTACTCTTCAGATCTCTCTCTAACGAGGTGCACTAATTCGGTCGAATTATCTAAGTCTTGTAGCTCTTGCATACGCACGATAACGGTGTCACAAATCCGGGGACACTTGGGCTCCTCGTCGGTTATGTACAATGAATGAGCTGAAACGACCCGTGATATGCTACTCATCAATTCAGCCCTTTTTGCCATTAAGCTCGAATTTTTGCTGATTCCAGTGAGGAGCGTGTCCTCTTTAGTCTGTGACAACATATCAAACGGGGCTTGAAACATGGGTAACACTGTAAAGCCTAAGTCAACAAGCAGTGATATGACCTTTCTTTCAATGGGGGGTAACGTTTCAGGTTTTGCTCTTTCCGTGTCAAACACATGTCGAGTAAGGAGGCTTATCGGGACAGCACACGGCGTGTCAAGTACTGCTTCAAGTCTAACAGCTATCTCAACCTTAGCATCCATTCCTTCTTCGTATTTACGAATACTTCTTCTGGAGACCCCTAGTTCTGAGGCTATTGCTCCTAAGGACAGGTTCATGCGAGTGCGAGTAGCGTAGAGGGCCTGCCCATCCAGTTTCACATAAAGCCCCCCAGGAGCAGCATAGATGAGTGGTGGTAGCTCATCTACAAAAAAATCTGAAAGCGTGTCGACGTTCACTGCGGGAATTCCATACCGCGCATAAACGGCACCCGCTTGAAGTTCGTGATTTCGGGCTTTTTCGCCAATTAGCAATGGTGATGCATAGAAGTACTCAGCCAGTTTCTTGAGTTCCAAAGCAGTGTCTTCGTTTAACCCATCAATATTTGAAAGCATTTTTAGGAAAAGCAGAATTGTGCCCCGTCTGGCGGTAATATCGAAACATCTGGAACGGACATCACATCTCTTCGATGTAACGAATCCAGCCGAATGTAGCACTTCTGTGGTTTGATCGACCAAGAGGTCTTGGCGCATATTGTTGCTCTCCTAATTAAACATTTGAACTCTTAGAATAGCCCTACGTGGATTTATATGTTCAAAAAGCTATTTATATACTTCTATAAATAAAAAAATGAGGCTCTCCACTAGCATGCTCATTGGCATTGATGATACCGATTCACCGCGAGGCATGTGCACGACCTATTTGGGGACTATTTTAAAAAAAACGCTTGAGCAAGAATTGGGCGACAGCATTGAGCTTCGCTTAATACGACTCAATCCAACAATTAAATTCAAGACACGGGGTAACGCTGCGATATGCATCTCAATTGAACATTCGTATGACGTCCTTGATATCGTGCGCAAACATATTGAGCAAATGGCGCATCTCGATGATGAGGCCACACATCCGGGAGCTGTGATTCTTGACAATGAAATAGTTCCATCAGATATTCAGTCATTCGCGAACGACGCGATGCATGCTGAGCTACGCATAAGTGACGCAACTGCACTTATCGATAAGCACGGTTTAGATTTTTTATCATTTAAAAAGGGACGAGGTTTAATCGGGGCACTTGCAGCAATAGGTGCCACTCTTGGCGAGGAATCTACGTTTGAGCTTATTGCATATCGTTTTAAGGGCAACTTTGGTGAAAAACGATACATAAATACAGGCTCAGTAAAATACGCGGATTTAACCACGTACCCTTATACGTGGGACACCGTTGATCGAAAGCATAAACAGGTTATCTTCGCCCCCCACTCTCCCGATCCGATATTGTATGGGGTCAGGGGAGAAGATCCATATCAAATACTAAGTGCGCACAGGAAAATCATTTCAGAACCATTTGAGCATCTAACGCTTTATAAGACCAATCAAGGAACAGATGCGCACGTCCGGAATGCTCAAATTCGAGATTTAAAAGAAGGTCGCTCCTACGTTGTGTTCGCAACAGTCACAAGAGAACCACAAACAACTACTGGCGGCCATACGTTCTTAGAAGTGAAAGACAATAGTGGCACTTTAATATGCGCTGCGTTTGAACCGACGAAACAATTCAGAGCTACGGTTCGAAAATTACGCTTTGATGATGTAGTCATCGTTCAAGGAAGCTATATAGATAACTGCCTTCACTTGGAGAAACTGCAAATTGTAAGCCTAAGCGATCAATACATAAAAGCAAATCCCATATGTTGTAACAAAAGCATGAAGTCGCTGGGGCGTAAGCAGGGATTTAGATGCGTCAAGTGTAAAACAATAAAGAGAGTGCCACACACAAACAAAACGTCGGAAATAAGAGATGTTATGGTAGGGGCATATGAAGTCACACCATCAGCGAGGCGGCATCTAGCAGAACCGCTCATCAGGAGGCGTAATCAAGGTTATGCCGTATTCCCAAGCAGATAGCAAGATTGAACGCGCTCAAACGATTTCAACGTCCTGCGAAACCTCCACAGATGCACGGAATGTGCTTGGAGCTTGAACAAGATGCGTAGAAACGTCGGCAAAGGGGTTATTGGCAGGTTGAACGAATATAGTGGAAGTATCATTCACTTAACGCATACTGATTTAGATGCGGTATGCTGTGATGCTATTTTCCAAAGGAGATACGGAAATGTGCTCACGATCTTTTCTTCTGTGCAAGATTATACCTCATATTTGGACCTCTTTGATGGCGTTCAAAGATCAGAGAACACTACGCTGTGTCTGTCTGACCTTGGCGGCAGGGAGGGTGCTGTTGAGCCAATAACCAGACTGAAACGCAAGGGATGGAGTATCGAATGGCGCGATCATCACATATGGGAAAAGCCCATTTTGGAGGATGTTAGGCGTGCTGTCGATTATTTGAGTATAAAACGCGAGGTTTGTGCGTGTGAAATCGTATACCAAGACTTGTTAAAAAGCGACCTGGTAGCGAAAGAGATTGCAGCAATAGGGAGGGACAGGGACTTCTGGATTAACAAAGATCACCGTTCTGAAGTGCTATCGACCGCGATCAGCGATAATGCGTCACGAGATACGATAGCATCCAAGCTGGCTCAAGGGATTTTCACAGATAGCGAGATTGAGGACTTATATACCCTACAAACAGCTCGGAAAAACAAGTCAGTAGATAATGCGTTGCGAAAGTCCGCTCTTTTTGATCATACCGCAGTCACGATAAGTGATGGTTACACGAGTGAAGTCGCTGCAATGTTGAGGGAACGATATAATTCAAGAGTAGAGTTAGTGTTACGAGCCGATGGCATTTTTTCTATAAGATCCATTGCTCCCGTAAGTAATCAGATTGCAATGCTGTTTGACGGAGGCGGACACCCACACGCCGCCGGAGGCAATCTTCATTTAACGTTCGCTGAGCGAATAGGTTTTCTATTGTTCACATATAGCGTTAAAAAGGTACGTGGGCTCATAGAGGCAGCTTTGCGGTTCGATCAGTCTTGATGGGGCGTTCTCCTTTTACGTAGGTCGGCAACTAGCTCAAAAACCCCTCTTAGATCATAAATTGCTTTAAACGCTATTATATGTCCGCTGTGTGTTTTAATGATTAGATTTCCTGTTTTTAACAACTTACCTAACGTGCTCTGTTGTATCGTTTGAGCCGTGATTCGAATTAGTGGAAGTGTTGCAGTACTCTTAAAAAGCAGGCCTTTTTCAATGTATAAGTCTTGGTCTGTAATCGCATATCGTTCTGAATAAACAGCTATGCTAGTTCTTACAGCAACAAAGAGAAAAAGCAGGAGTGATAACCCTCTAAGGAGCGTCGCAATCAAGCTGACGTCAGTGATACTATTCACAAAAAAAGATCCAAAGAGAAGGGCCACCAAGAGAAGCACAATCCACTTGTACGCCAGCGAGCAGCCTAAGATACTCGGTCGACTCAAATATAAAAGCCGCTCATCCTCGATTTTCATTCCACCTTTTCTGACTGGATAGGAAGAAAGCGGGACGTGTGGTTTTTTATTTAGCTGAGCTTCATAAGATGGGCGATTGTTAGTAACCTGAGATGCACGTAGCGCATCGTCACCACTGTATTCCATGTAACTAACCATATAATCACGCATCTCCTCTGAGAGCGTCAAGGCCCCCTTAGCAATTTCGGGACCGATCTTTATCTTCTGGAAAGCTACAACACCTGCTTCCCACCAGTAGTCTAACGAATCTAGCTTCGTTTCAATGTGGGCACGCAACGGTTGTCGGAAAGTGTTACGTCCACGTCTTTTGTATTCATCTCGAAGGCACAGCTGGTACAACTCTTTGATTTGATGTGCGTTTAGAACGACTTCTTCAAAGTCCCCTGATTGATAGAAACGTTGCACCTTATCACTAAGTCGATCTAAAGCGCGTACTGCGACAGCAAACTCAGTTGTGGGCGATTTCCCGGTAGTCCCGTTTATTTCATGTGGATAATCCCAATAATCTCTGATGTTACTGCTCATGTATTCACATAATCCCTAGTTGCACCTGCATCTGCGGTATAACCCTCACCTGATTTAAATACGCAGCAGCAGTATCCATAAGTCGTAAGAGTTGACTGTTATCTGGTTTTTGAGTTTGGAAAATTGGTGTCACGGGCTGCAGCACCAGTAATAGATCATCGTCAATGGTTGCAAGGCTTTGGGCCACGAGCTCAACCGTTTCGATCGACGTCTCCTTAAGTACTATGACTTTAGCAAAAACGTAAGCTGGAGAGTGATGGAAACATTTGACCGTTCGCAGCTCCTCACTGAGCAATAAATCATACGTGGGCGTGGCTTTGTGTTCTGGCAGCTTGATGTCACATGCGGCGATATGCACAGCGTGCTTGAGCTGTTGGGCTTCGCGTGAAAACATCGCGTTAGTTTCAAGGTAGAGCGGCACAGGAAATGCTTGCGCAAGTTCTAAGATGAATTGGGTATGCAACAATGGTTCGCCGCCTGTTAGGCTTAGATGTTGCGTTGAAGGTGTCCATAAGCTTTTCACAAGTTCGGCGAGGTCCTTTGTCGAAACTGGGTTCCGAAGCCCACGCGTAGAACCACATTTAACTTCGCGAGCACTCTTAAAGGGCTTCGCGCTGGTGGAATCGCAATAGACGCAACTTAACGGACATCCTTGAAATCTTACAAAAACTTGGCGGGAACCGACGTAGGGCCCTTCCCCTTGTATGGAGTTAAATACCTCATTAACGTTTGCTTTGGCAGCCATTTTTCGGTCTCTTATCTCCGGCTTCGTAGCCTTGTTAACAAGGGATCGTCCTTACATATCGCTTGGAATGCACGCTTTCTGCGAAGACACGATTCACAAATGCCACATGGGGCGCCTTCTGCAGTATAGCATGACCACGACCATTCAAGTGGGGCCCCTATTCGCAATCCGAGTGCGGCAATCTCAGCTTTATTATATCCTATAAGGGGTGCAACAACCTCGACTTTATTTAGAGTTGCATATTTTAATGCTTCGTTGAAGGAAGCTACAAAATCAGTTGAGTTATCCGGGAATGTTTTGGCCTCTTCTTTGTTAAAACCGACAAAAATAGAATCATATCCATAATTCTCGCAAAAAGCAGCTGCTACAGAAAGAAAAACGGCGTTACGTGCAGGGACCCAAACCGCTCTTGCTGTTTCTCGCGTTATCGCAAGGTCATCTAACGCTAAATTGCTCACATGTGGTGGTGGAGTAGTCTGATCAGTAAGAGCGCCGACGAAACTCGCGTACCACGGTAGATTGATGATCAGATGATTGACCTGGTACATCGTGCAAATTTTTTCAGCGTATTCAGTTTCTATACTTAGTGCTTTCTGCGCATAATCAAACGTCAAACACATTATTTGATCAAAAGTGTCATAGGCTACCTTAAACGATACAACGGAATCCAAGCCTGCTGACAATAAAACAACAGCTCGTGACATTTTAAAGCCTCATAAGCGTAGGTCATTATTGAGCAAAGCATTATTAAAATTGCTTGTTTATCTGTGTATATGCACAGAACTACAGAGATTTTCGTGTTGGGTTATGTGCAGGCAGTTGGTTACCGTCTATTTACCAAAAGATACGCTGATCATTTCCACATTACCGGCTTTGTGCAGAACCAAGCCGATGGTTCAGTGAAGGTTATGGCGTCCGGTGATGAAGCTAATCTTGCATCTTTCATCGAAAAGTTGAGAGAGGGGCCGCGAATGGCAATCGTTAAAAAATTAAAAGTGACGTGGCTAGACAGGGGCGACACCTATACAGAATTTATAATAATCTGAGCATTATTGCAGGTATTGCTGCACTCTAGGGAGGGCCACATTTTTTCTTAGGCATTAAGTTGTTCGCCACAGATTCCCCTTACCACCAGTCTAAAGATTTCGGAAGATCCTTGGCCTAATCACTCACGAATGCCATAGATTGAGAATGGATTTGATACGCACGAAAAAGGTCTAACAGATAAGAGAGGGGCACGATAGGAAATTTCCCCCGTCCTTAAACAAATTTTGAAAGGTAATGAAATAAATCGTCGTGGCGCTAGCGTGGCAAATCCCTTCCTTACCATCAATGCACTTAAATAGATTCATCGGGAATATAAGCGCATTAAACTACTCGAGGTATGTTGTAACCATGAACGTAGAAGATGCACGAAAAATAATTTCTAATGCCATCGACAGCGAAGTTGAGGCGTACACCTATTATACCAGCGTTTCTGACAGAGCGACCGATCCAGCATTAAAGAAACTCTTTGGAGAACTTGCAGGTGAAGAAAAGAAACATCGGGAGTTCCTCCAGTCATTCCTCACAAAGGACACTGCTGATCTCAAGTTCACGGGAACGCACGACTACAAGGTCGTTGACGCGTTGCCAACTCCTAAGCTGACTAATGACTTGAAACCAATTGATGGTCTTGTCTTAGCGATCAAGAAAGAACTTGAGGCAATGCAGACGTACACCCAGCTTGCCACGCTTTCCACTGATTCAGAACAAGAGCTCCTGTTCTCCCAGCTCGCAAATATGGAGAGAACCCACAAGGCCCGGCTCGAGGATCTTTACGTGGAGATGACCTTCCCCGAAGTCTGGTAGACTACACATCCTTAATACCGGTCATAGGGCCGGTTTTCTTTTCTTATTCTTTTTCCATTCTTTTCCCTTCTAGACCGCTTTTTACTTCTGCTTAGCTCCACTCATAGCAGGCTCCTCTTAACTGTTACATAATGTTGAGGCTCTGCTAAGCTCTTGGTAAGATTGAGCAAAAAAATGAAATGCGCTTGACGCCACGTAATGATGGCATGCGCAATGTAACTGCAAATATTATTTGCTAAGCTACTCAACGTCACAAAGCTGAACAACTACAGTATGAGCTAGTCTATCCCCCAAACGCTGTTTTTTATCTGACGTCCAAATCAATATGGCGCCGACAAGATAGTCGAAAATTCCATCGATAATGCGAAGAATGGTCCTTATCGCAGCGTCGCTGTAGCTGACTTAGCGCCATTTTCCTTGACAACTTTGATTTTAACAAACCATTTGCCAAGCGTTTGCCCATAGTGGCCCTCGAGCAGCGTATAGTAGAGGAACCATACAATGAGTGCGAGGAATACTGCTACAGCAATTCCTGCGCTCAAAGCTCCACTAACTTGTGTCACTGTAGAGTTAAATTCGCGATAGTTGCATTAATGTCACCGCTTGTCGCGGGCTGAATCGGTGCAATCGTAGAAAAAGCCGATCCTATTGCTAAAGCTATGAAAATTCAAGCGATAAAACCGATTACTAAGCTATCGATAAGAGTCGCTGCAAAACGAATTCCTACACCTTGATATCGGAGCCGAGATCCTTGTGCAGGCGTCTCATAAGCTGCTGCTCCAGTAGACGTTCCGCTATAGGTTGGCCCCCCAGTTTGATCCATGCGTTGTCCCCTCCTTTTTTTGCATTAAAGATACGAGTGTAGTTAACCTAGATATGGTTTTTCCGTTTATTTCGTAGTCCTTTTGGCTTTACTTATCGCATAGTCGAATTACATGTCAAGTTTTTTTAAAGTCGAAAGATATCTCAATCGGTTGCACAAACGAAGCATTAGTCCTGACGTGGATAACCCAACACAAGAACGTACCGGAGTGAAAAAAAAGGGGGGCTACAAAGAAATGACCCTTATAGCACCTTTTACTCTGTATAGACTCAGCACCATACGATTTCTTCTGAGGAAATTGTAAGTCAGGCTCTAAAAGGCTATGTGCATAAAGAAAGGAGCCCCGTATTATCAGAGCACCGCTAATAACCCTGCACGGCTTCTGCTGCTTCCTTAATCACTTTCCTCGATTCTTCAACATTAAGCGCCGGGGATATTTCCCATGTGATGATCGGCCTGTATTTGAACATGACCGCGGCCAAGGCCACACTGTCTTCAAGCTCGTTTAAAGCGTATCCTTCCATTCCGTTGCCAAATTGTCCCCAGTCGCTAAATGGCCCAAAGTGCAAATCTACTTTTGCCATTTTAAGCATTACTGAGCACAGTTTCCCGATATCTGCTGGCGTAGTGGGAAGCTCGAGTTTTGAATTTTCTACGTGCCACCTTACAAAGAATTTAGGCGTTTTATCATCTCATTCGTTTTGAGCAGCGGGTGTTGAGTTGCCCCACCACCGTTTTGAAACAAGTACATCTCGTTTTTTCCAAGATAAAAGTTACGGCATAAGG
>CABEAE010000023.1_pt1 | contig 113219 bp, 121 predicted proteins | sample 3132301 | NCBI WGS metagenome assembly CABEAE01 (sample SAMEA5534342, study PRJEB31848) | metagenome | biome: tundra; feature: field; material: soil | place: USA | collected 2013-05 | depth 0.45 m
CGGCCTCTCGCGCCCCGCGCTCTATTGCATACGCCATAGTCCGCGTATTGCCGTGATAACTTTCGTAGCCTATAACGATGTTCATAGTTTCACTCTCACGTCTGACCATAAAGCTTTAAGCTGCACATCCACAGGTCTTTCATCTTCCGAATCATCGTCTGCCTAAAGCGTTACGCTAACGCAGAAAAATAATATAAGTTTAAGACTTAACGCCTCAAAGAGGACTAAAAATGGCAGAAAAAATAATTGAAAAGGCCTCGGAGTTTGGGACACGAATCGGCGAGGCATTAGTTGGCGAAATGCCGGAACTCGCGCACATTGATATTGCGGTTGGTCAAAAAGGAGGAGCATTTGAGACAGCATTCCTAACGGCGCTTGCAACGCCGCGAATGGGACATACCGCTCTACTTGCGATAATGGCGCCAAACTACGCTGTTAAGCCTGCGACGCTCATGGTAAACAAGGTGACTATAAAGGGTGAAGCGCAAGCAGAACTCATGTTCGGGCCCGTCCAAGCAGCGATAGCTAAAGCAGTTCTCGATAGTGTCCAGGAACGAGTTATTCCAGCCGCCGCTGAGAACGAGCTACTGGTCATCGCGTCAGTCTACATTAACGGAAATGCTGCAGACAAGAATAAGCTATTTGAGTTTAACTATGAAGCGACGAAGCTTGCAATTAGCAACGCTATGAGGCAATCGCCAACTGTTAATGAGTTATTATCGAATAAGGATAACATTGTGCATCCTTTGATGTAGCTAAGATCAGTAATTCGGGTAAAGGGAGATCCCTTCTTCTTGAATTAGCTCCCAATAAGCGGGTTCTACCTCTCCTTCCCATTTTAACACGACGTGCATTTCACGGTGAGGCTTGAGGGCGTTTACTATCCGATAGACGTCGGAATAGAGTTGTGGATGGTTGAAATCACTCGAAAAAAGTAACATTATATCAATGTCGTACTCTTCTGGAAAAATTCCTTTTGCTATTGAACCGTAGAGAATGATCGACTTTAGATTCGGTGGCGCCCACTCTTGGATAACTCTAAGGAAACCCTCTATTAAGTCTCGATCAGGTGCTGGTAAAGCTAAATTGTCGAATTCTCGTTCGCGCATCTAAAATCCTCAGAATTTATTTTATCGTGTTTCTACCTTTAAATCGGACTAGTGGTGCTTTTCTTGTTTTTCCCGTCTTTCTAAAGCCATATCCTTAAGCAAAAAAGCGTCGTAGTTTTTTGTGTCGATGGTAAGAGTCTGGTCAAAACATTCTATAGCGGAGTCTAATTCTCCGAGGCCAAGATAAAAACAACCGAGGTTGTTCCACGCCATCGTGTAGCAAGAGTCGATCTCTATAGCGTTCTTTAGGTCCTGGATCCCTTCGGTATCAAGTCCGAGCTTGAATTCAGATAATGCCCGTGCGTTTAGCGCCTCTTTTTTTATGGGATCAAGTTCTATGATCTGGTCCAGAAGATTTTTAGCTCCGCTGAAATCGCTTTTGCTGTTCAACGCTATGGCTTTGTTGAGCTTGACATGCAACGCATTAGGGCTGACTTTTAGGGCATGGTCGTAACACTCAATTGCTTTTTCGAATTTGTTGAGCGCGAAAAGTGCCAACCCTTTATTGTGAAGCGCTCTGAAGTTGTCTGGTACAAGCTCGAGAGCTGCATCGTAATGACGGATTGCTTCACTGAATTTCCCTCGTTTAAACTTATCGTCTGCTAGGTCGATAATGTCCGTGACATCGCTCTGTTGGAGTATTTCTTTCTTTTTAGCGCGATTTTTCAACATCGGATATCACATCGTGGCGTACCGTCTGGACGTTCATAGTCTCGAGCAGTAGGCTTAGGCGCTATATTGAGAATGGCGTATCCGCACACTATAAATAATACGCGATGCTCTAAAATATGTGTTTGCACGCTGTCGTTTGTCAAACGCGCACAATTCCGAGAGAATATATCTTCCTTTAAATAGAGGCGTCGTGCGACCGAGGTGAGATACTTACGAATTTAGGCTGGTTCAAAGATAAGCACGCAGAAAGGGCTTTGATGCTTTTTGTCGTATTTGTCGTCGCGCTTTATCTGCGAATTACGCTGCCATACGCCAACTCAATACAAGCCGGCAGTATTGTCATTTCGGACTTTGATCCTTACTATCACCTTCGGATAGTTGAATACACAATTCAGCATTTCCCAAACGTGCTTGCCTTCGATCCGTACGTGGACTTCCCTAACGGCTTTTGGATTGGCTGGCCGCCACTCTATGATTTTTTAGCTTCAGCTTACGCGATGGTGGCAATGGCGCTCTTTCATGTTGACTTTCAGGTAGGCGTGGCAACGTTTCCAGCAGTCTTGGGTGCTCTGGCAATTTTACCCGTGTATTACATAACGAAGCTCATCTTCGACTGGAAAGCGGGCATTGTTGCAGCAGCACTCCTGACCGTTATCCCTGCAAATCTTTTACGGTCCCTGGTGGGAAATCTCAACCATCACGTGGCTGCCGAGGTCCTTTTTCCAGCGTTGTTGCTGTTGTTTTTTATGCTAGCGCTAAAGGGCGAGCTCACGTTTCAAAAGGTTAGGGGTCTGGCCTTCACGCGTGAAGATAAGAAAACTTTGCTATGGGCGGGGTTGGCGGGCGTTTTTGTGACCGCGCTTCTGTTGACGTGGTTGGGTGGCTTCTTATTTCTAGGAATAATAGGGGCTTTTGCCATTGTCCAATTCAGCATTTATCACTTAAAGCAGGAACGATCCGACAATCTTACCATTGTCTCGATGACAATGCTCATCGTTTCACTGGTTACGCTCCTTCCGGTGAGTCTTTCAAGCCACTTCGGAACGACCATCGATACTTTGCACTTGTCTCTTTTTCAGCCGCTTATGTTGGCTGTTTTGCTCTTCATTTTCGGCTTGTTTGGATTCCTCGCATATTACCTCAGAAATAGGGGGCGCGTGCTTTATCCCTTGACCCTCTGCGGACTGCTAATTGTCGGATTTATAGGCTTCTATCTCTTGCGGCCGGACCTCGCTACAACCGTTTTCACCGGGTACGGATTTTTTACGCAAAGCGGTGTTTTGCAGACCATAGCGGAGGCGCAGCCATTGTTGTGGGATTCAAGTGGCTTCCAGCTTAACACAGTTGCGAGCTATTTCCAATTTCTTCTGTTTTTAGCTTTCGCCGGCTTGGCCATGCTCGTGTATCGTGTGTATAAAAAGCAGGACGAACCTGCTTTATTGCTGCTTGTTTGGAGCGTTTTTGCTTTTGCAATTACCATTGTACAGACACGTTTTACATTTCTCTTGTCTGCAAATGTCGCGATCCTTTCTGGTTTCATTATCGTGTGGATTATTGACACACTGGTTAACAAAGCGTATAGCGCGTTATTCAACGTTCATGATGTCAGTGCGCTCAGACACCTCTTCGGGCGTGAAATAAAATACACGCAACTAATTGGTGTTTTTCTTGTTGTGTTAGTCTTACTTTTGCCAAGCATTAATGTGACAACGGCTTACGCAAAAAACACACAAGAGATTTCAGCTGACTGGGCCGAATCGCTGCAGTGGATGAAAGAGAACACGACGCAAACTTCGAACTTTAATGTGAGCTCTGGCCAAATACCTGAATATGGAGTACTTAGTTGGTGGGATTACGGTAACTGGATTATTTGGTTTGGTCACAGGCCCGCTGTTGCGAACAACTTCCAAACCGGCGTAAGCGACGCGGCGCAGTTCTTCACGAGCCAGAATGAGTCCGACACTTTAGGTATCGTTCAGAACCGGAATGTAAAATATATTATAACAGACTACGAAATCGCAGACTATAGCGGCAAGTTTCAGGCTATTGCGTTACTCTCGGGGAAAGGAGTTGACACATTTTTAACGACACAATCATACTATACACAGAGTGGAACGATAGGGCAACAGCTTGTTCCAACAAACGCTTACTATAACTCGACAGTTGTTCGGTTACAATATTACGATGGTAATGGCTATAGCCACTATCGCTTGGTTCACGAATCTCCATCGTCCATCGGTACGCTCGGTGGAACGGAAATAAAGTATGTGAAGACCTTTGAGTACGTCAACGGAACAAAAATTACGGTTACTGGTAACGGAAATGCAACGCTAACGCTGCCGGTTACAACGAACCAAAATAGGACCTTCAATTATACACAGAGCGCTTTCGTAAACGGTACTCATACGTTTATCGTGCCTTATTCGACCAATTGGACGTCCTTCGGTATGAAAACCGACAATGCTTACAACGTGACCGTCGGAAATTCGACGAAATCGATTACCGTTAGCGAAAATGACGTCATCAGTGGAAAAGAGTTGAGTCTGAGCTTTTGAAACAAGCTAAATCGCTCTCACAGGTCCGTCTTGATTGCTCGTCGTGTGAACAGGTCTTTCAAACGACTGCAATTTTTGAGAAAATTATCGCTCCTACTCAACGTATCTGATAGCCTCTGCTGGTGAAATTTTTGAGGCGTTCCTAACTGGAATTATTGTGCATATAATAGCAGCTAAATAAACGGCAGCAAAAACTAGGACAAGTTGAGCTATCGGTATAGTAAATGGCGCTTTTACGGATTGATTCAAGCTGAGATAGATAGCCCCAGAGATTGCGAGCCCTGCTGACAGCCCGACAAGCACAGCTAAGGTGATTGCTACGATCACTTCGAGTATGAGCGTCTCTTCCACGCGTCTTCGGGTAAAACCAATGGCTCGCATTATACCTATTTCTTGGCGCCGTTCAATTACTGACCGCGATGTGATTACGCCGACCGACGCCATTCCAATGATTAATCCGAGGCCGAGACCGGCCGCTGTGAGCTGAAACAGAAACTGGGTCTGTCTCATCGTCTGCAGAAGCTCATCACGTATCAGAAATGCGTTAACGCCCGCTATTTTGTAGCCCTTTTTGAGGTCATAGCTCAGGTCAATAGGCTTCATGCCGGTCTCCGACTTGATGAGGAACAAAGTGTCTCCTGTAATGGTGGGATAATACTGTTGCATTTGTTGCTTGCTCATGAATATCCCGTGGAGGTAGACTTCATCCAAAACACCCGCGACGATCTTTCGTGCTGTTCCGTTTGCTGTCGCTACTGAAACGACGTCGCCCGCCTTCACTTGAGTGCCATTGGCGCCGTAGAAGTAATTCGAATCGACAACGACATAACGCGGATTGTCCAGAGCGTTCCAAACGTCCTGAGACGAATTGAAGCCCGTCAAAGTGTCTTGGAAGCTATACTGCGAGTGCTTGGAGAAATTCGCATCAACTCCGTAGATCGCGCCTTCTCCAGATCCTTGGTAGTTCAGTTGCTGATCATTGATCGTCATCCCGGTCACGTTCGTCGTGAAAAGTCCGTCATAGTAGCTGATTTCTGACTCATTCAATAACGCAACCACTGCTGTGCCTGACTGGTCTGGCGTGAGTGACTGCACTTGCAACATCGTCAAGTTTGCCAACGGTGTTGTCGTCGTTACTCGAATGTCATATCCGCCTGTCTGCTTTTCGATATCGGGATTATACACAGCTGCCGTCACCGAAGTGATAACAACTAGGAAGATGACAACGGAGACTATTATGACCGTCATTCTGAACTGGGATCTTTTTTGCAGGCTATAAGTGACGACTAGCTTCAGCGAAGATTGAATGCCTGCAAATCTTCCAAACAACTTTGCAATTCCGTGCAGCCAGATGCTAGCGTTTGCCAGTACCACTAGAAGGGTCCCAATCAACAAAAGGCCCCCTAGAGCAGCAAAAACAAGCGTCGACGTAAGATCGCCAAAATTAGCAGGGTTAGCTACGGCATTATAGGCCGTATAGGTTATGAGAAGCGCTCCCGATATCGTCAGTGCCAACCGACGAGTGCCTGCTTGCTGAACGATAAAAGCGAGGCCAGCTATAGTCAAAATCGGGGCTCCAATGTGGACAACAAAAATATTCTTCGACGTCGCATACGCTGCTAGGCCACACGCCACCAGTACAATCCCGATTAGAACAGTGCCGATCGGCCTCTGCGACTTGTGCTGGGATTGCTCAGTATTGTGAATCGCTCCTGCGATGCTCAGCCGGCTGATTTTTGAAGCAGACAGCGTTATGGTTAACATAGCTATGAGCACGCTCACAAGAAAGGCAGCAACCAGATCTAAGAAATCGTAGTGCAGCACGAGGGACGTTCCCACTAGATTCTCTCCATTAAATGCCACGTTGAGCACACTGAGTATACCAGCTCCGATGCCCACGCCTAGGACAGAGCCCATTGCCGCGCCTAACAACGCGGCAATTGTCCCCTCAAAGAAAAACAGCAGCACAAGATGCCTTCGCTTCATGCCTATTGCGCGAGCCAGCCCCAGCTCGCTTTTACGTTCTTCGCCAAGGGTGACAAAGACGTTGACGATGAGGGTGCTGCTTGCTGCTACCGAGAGAACCGCAAGCACCAGCAACAAGTTTGAGAAGAGGGCCCCTTCTTGTTGAGACGCGGTTAATATATCCTGCTTGACGGCCTTAACGTCAAATCGCTCCGGCGAATCTGACAAAGCTTTGGCCACGAGCTCTGACACATCGTTCGATTTTGCGACACCTGATTCGGCAGTGCCCAGATTTGAAATTCTAATTTCGTTGATTTGGCTTTCGTTTTGAAAGACGACCTGGGCAGCGTCGAGCGTCACAAAGATATTTTTGTTTAATCCGTAGAGAGCCTTTCCTTCATCTTTCGCAATGTGCTTCACAACGAATGTATAAGCCTTATAGGAGGACTCATTTCCACCGTAATAGATTGTCAGTTTGTCGCCTTCGTGCGCATTTAGGTCCTGAGCGAGTTTGTTGTTGATCAGAGCCTCTCCTCCACGCAAGTCGCTAGCATTAGTTTGTGTGTTGTTAAGCAGCGAGAACTCCCCAAATTGGGCATCAGAGCTGAAGTTCAAACCGACCAGCGTTACTTGTGTCGAGGTGATCCCACTTGTCACATCATCTACTGACGGCACCTGCCCGTACAGGCTTGCAGACAGGCCCTTTGTGTTATTAGCAACATTGGGGTCCGCAGCAAGCTTTTCGTAAACGGAAACGTTAAAGGATTGACCGTTCATTGTGACAATTTCGTCAACGTTGCCGAGAGCATCGTACGTTGCCCTTACTACTGCGTAATTGAGGCTATTGCTTGCGACCAATGAGCCGGAGATGATTGCAGTGCTCATGAGTAGCGCGGCGATAACTATTGCTGCGCCTTTCGGACGTCGCGTAAGGTTTCTCACGCCGACTTTGAACATTGTCTTGTTTTTAACTGCCAGTAACGTCAAAAGTAGTAGAAGTGCTACGACCATAACGAAGGCAAGTTCTGAGTACATCTCCATTCCTAAATCTATCGCTCGGGCGGCTAAATCGACGTCGCAGCGGATTCGGAGAGGATAGCTCCGTCTTTCATGGTAATTAAGCGGTCGGCGGTCTTTGCGACGGACGGATCATGAGTCACAATGACAAATGTCTGTCGATTAGTATTGTTGAGTCGTTTAAGGAGCGTATTGATCTGGTCGGCGCCCTTTGAATCTAAGTTGCCCGTTGGTTCATCAGCCCAAATGATTGCAGGCCGATTGATGAGGGCGCGCGCGATCGCTACTTGCTGTTGTTGACCGCCACTCAGTTCAGATGGTTTATGGTTTGCCCACTCGAGGAGTTCGACGGTTGCAAGCATGTCCAATGCTCGGACGTGTGCCTCCTTTTCGCCAGTGCCGGCGACTAGGAGCGGCAGCTCAACATTCTCGACTGCCGTTAGCACTGGGAGCAGGTTAAACGCTTGGAATACAAATCCCATCCTCTTTGCACGATATTCTGATAGCTCATTATCATTCATCTGGGCGAGGGGGATCCCTTCAATTTTCACGATGCCCGAGGTTGGATCGTCGAGTCCTGACAGACAGTTTAATAGGGTGGTCTTTCCGCAACCACTGGGGCCCATAATCGCTATCATATCGCCCTTTTCAATTACAAGGTTGATATCTCTGAGCGCGTGGACTTTTATCCCGTTCAATTCGTATATCTTATGCACGGCTTGGGCTTCTGCCATTAGCATGGTGGACTCCGTTTTTTGTCCGCTTGTTTTAAGCGTTATCTATAACCTTATCATAAGCTGCAACTTTTGCGCTGAAGACATCCACAGCGCTTTTTGCACACTTAATCGATAAGTAATTGATTAAATGCTTTATTTAGAGCTACCGGCAAACGTCTGTAACCTATAAATATTATCGAATTCTACCCCGAAGTAAGTCTCCGCAGAAACTAATCAAGGCTACGTGATGAAAACCGCTAAGAACATTTTTGTACCGTTCACCGAGGAACGTTGGAGTAATTGGTTAGAGTGCGCAAAGCAAAGCGACTACAAAAATATGGACGAGACAGCAACTAAAGTCTTCGTAGAGATGGAAGAAGACGTTGTAATCGCTTGCTGCAAGCTCGTTAAAGGCTTTGAAATAGGTAAACTCACACAGGAACAATCTTTAGATGGTTTACATACTATCGAGACGATAACCGAAAAAGAAACTAACACAGGTGACGGGGAGCTAGACGAGCTAATCGGACTTATCCAAGCTTCTCTGGTTGGCGCTTTTGTATCATTTGAAAGTTATGTAAAGGAGTCTTTTACTGACAAACCGCCAATTGATGAGTTGATACGAGAAGCGCTAGACCAAGAAAAAAAAGGGCATTTTGACATAGCACTTGCGATAGTCGGGAAAATAGGTGCGCGAGTAATCACAGGTGAGGCGCTTCAACAAGAAACCGTTGAGGAGTTGGAAGACAGTTTCGTTGCTGAGTGGCTCGACGGAGTAGACTCAATATCAGCTACGATCACAAGCTCGATAGAGTACGACAGCGGCGCGGACACAACTTAGGCGCCAAAATGGACAGCGACAGACAAGCACTTCGAATTTAAACGACTGATTCGAGAATAAGTTCTGTTTTGCGGGCAATCTCACGCCATTGCCAATGCTGAGTGATCAGTGCTCGCGCTCGTTGTCGGATTTTTTCGCGTTCAGTATTCTGAAGACGCAAGAGTTCAATAACGGAGGATCTAATAGCTTTGCTGTCCCCAACAGTAAAAAACTTGATGACATTTGACCCCTGATCAACAAATCGATGCGCTGGTATATCACTCGCTGCAACAAGACAGCCAGATGCAAGACCTTCGAGCAGCGTTATTCCAAATCCTTCCTTTGACGAAGCCGAGACAAGTATCTTAGATCTAGAAAGTAGCTCTCTTTTTTTTGCCTCACTGACGTAGCCCGTGAATTGAATATTCTTGCCCGCGTAACGACGCTCAAGAACGGGTCGAAGCTTTCCGTCGCCGACAACGAGCGTTTGAATATCCGTGCCAAAAAGCCCATCGCATACCGTGTCTATATTCTTATAGGGTGCATCAAAGCGGCCAATGCAGATCACGTCAATGTCTTTAACGTCTTCTTTAAATTCACTTAAATAAACACCGTTTCCAGTAATCCGAATCTTGCCTTGCGGAATCCAATGCTTTAGCAATTCAAAGCTTGAATTCGAAACAGTAATTACTGCAGGACAAGTCGATGAGTAGTGAAGGCAGAGTCTCTCCAACAGACAGCCTTCAAGCCCTCTCAGCGTATTGCCTCCTTGGAGATCTCGCCACGTGGCAATTCCATTTGCAAACGGAAGGGGTTGATATACGTCGTGTACGATCGGTACGACCGCTACCTTTGTACGACTCAGGAATAACGAGAAGATAGGTATGAATGTTTGAGGCACAATAACGTCAAACTGTTGGCTGATGCGCCTGAGCTCTTTAGCAAGGCGAATTGCAAATCGCAAGTCTTCAGAACGGTGCGCTGATGTCTTCCTATTATCTACAGTTCGCACTTTGAAAGGAAATTGGTCGTTAGGGTAAGAGGCATTAGGCACGCGCGACGTTAGCACGGTGACTTGATTTCGGCTGGCAAGCTCGCGTCCCACTGCGTACATATGATTCTCACCACCGCCGGGGATTTGCAGTTCGCCTGCAGCATTGCAGAAAGGAAAAAGCTCACTTACTAGTAATATGCGCACGCCGACTTCCTTTCTAACATATTTGTTGAGTTCTGCATAGCTCGGTGGGGATGTAGGGCAGTCTCATAGACTCGTTTGAACTAGTAATCATGCCATTCTTAGCATTCCCTTATCTTTTTTCGGGACTCACGTAAGCGCTCTGTATACATCTCTTAGCTTTCCGCTTAGCAAATTCCAGTCAAAAGGCGCCGCGCTCGCCTTTGCGGCACGGTGCATTTGATGTTTGTCAATTGCAGAAAGCGCCGATCCGATTGCATCCACGGTTGGAGTTACTAAAAAACCATTCTTTTCGGGTGTAATGAGTTCTTTTGCCGCATTCATCTCCACATTAGTGGTAATGACTGGTGTGCCGCAGGCGAGCGCTTCAAGGGCAACGATACCAAAACCCTCTCGAGTGGAAGGCAGAACTAGTGAATTCGCGGCCTTCATTACGCTAATAAGGTCTGCGTAGGACAGTGTGCGGACGAACCGCACTGTCGCGTTGACTTCTTTTGCGAGCGATACGAGGTTTTCTTTCTCGGGACCGTCGCCGATGATACATAATGTAGCATCGGTAGGGAGAGCACGTATAAGCAGATCGACGTTTTTTTCACGAATAAGCCTTCCGACAAAAAGCGCATCAACTGAAATTTTAGCAGGTGCGACTGAGTCTATGAAGGCAATATCTACACCGTTTGGCACGAGTTCAACATCTTTCTTGAGGTGAACTAGGTGTTCTTTGGTAGCTTCAGAAACGGCTATGACTTTGTCAGCAGCTCTTAACGCAGCCCTCTCCGTAAGCTTGCCAAGGGCCCCTATTTTGCCCAAGTATTCGTTCCAATAGTCGTCCCAGAACTCGTGCCACGTTATGACTAACGGAATACCCTTCAATCGCGAGATAAGCTTCGACGGAAAGCAGTGTAAATATGGAAATTGATTACAGTCAATAACGTCAAGGTCATAAGAAGATAAAGGGCCTAAACTACTTGCAAAGCGGATTGCCTCTCGAAATGACCTCCTCTCTCCGGCATAAAGGCTGAGCGGCTTGCAGATGCCGTGCAAGTGTAATCCATCCAAATCGATGTCTTTGTCACCCTCCCACCACTTTATGCCAAAAACGTGGACCTCATCGTGAGCAGCAAGACGCCTCCCCATTTCGTAGATGCGCTTCTCAGCCCCCCCTTTCACAAATGGGTAGACAACGTCAGATACGTAAGCAATATTCATCTTAGCTTATCTTCGTCGCAGGTTCGTTAGTATTATGTCGGCCAGCAAACCAAAGAACGTAACCTGTAAGCCAGTCATAATAAGCAGAACAGAGAGGATGGCAGCTGCGAACCGCGTTACAACTCCAGTATTTGTATATTCAATAACGACGCTTGCACCGTAAAAGAGGCCTATGAGGATGAATATAAAACCGATTGGTAAGAAAAATACTATTGGATTGTAGTCCCGCACTAAGCGAACGGTCATAAATACAATGCTTAGGGCGTCTCTAAACGGATCGAGTTTCGCGTCGCCGACTCTTTTTCTGTAGCTAATAGGCACTTCAGTAATTGTTAAACCGACTTTTTGTGCATCAATTATCATTTCGCTGGCGAATGGCATATGGGGCGATTGTAATCTCAAATCATCAAGTGCAGAGCGCCGTATTGCACGCATTCCTGACTGAGAATCAGTTATTTGGACGTGATACAAGTATCGTATCATCGCAGTGAGCAATTTGTTGCCAAGCGCGTTTCTCTTACTCATCGCTTCTTTGTCCATAAGAGCGAATCGATTGCCGATAACAAAATCAACACCGTCGTTGATAGGCTGAAGTAGAGCCGGAATATCATATGGATCATAAGTGTAATCACCATCTAGGATGACTACTACCTCTGAATCTTTTGAAATGTGCTTGAAGCCTGTAATGTACGCATCCCCATAGCCAGTCCCGGTTTGGTGGATAACCGTTGCTCCAAGCTCGGCAGCACGTACTGGTGTTTCGTCTGTTGATTTATCAACAATGATTACTTCTATATCCTGGTCTTTTAGCGCATCAAAGACATCACGAAGCACGCTTTCAATGGCCGGCTCATTTATCGTTGGGATGACGACTGAAATTTTCATATCTTCTTTCTTAACGTTAATTGCTCTATTGGGTTTAGTCTTCCATTAATACTAAAAAGGGTATAGTTATCTATTATTGTTTGTGGAGACTTGGCGCTATAACTGCTAATATGTCATAAAGTAACAAGGTTCATGTTTTAACCTTTGATATTGAAACGGGGCGCGTCTGTTGGTCATGATCCTTGTTAGGAGCGAAATAACTTAGTGTAAAAGATGACGTCAGTTTGTATTGAAACGTACGGCTGTACGTTAAATCAAAGTGAGAGCGAAGAGCTCATACACCAGCTAGATGGGTACAGGCTTGTTGACTTTGCCAGCGAAGCTCACGTCGTTGTTCTAAATACATGTATGGTTATTGAGGCCACCGAGCGGAAGATTCTGAAGCGGATCGAGCTGCTGTATGGTCAGCGCAGCCATCGAACGCTCATTGTCAGTGGTTGCATGGTGCAGCAGCTTAGTGATCAGCTGCGTTCGTTGTTTCCAGAATTGCTAATTTTGCAGAACGACCGTGTTGCACCTTACATATTAGCTCATTTCTCTTGTGAGCCTAATTTAACGTCGAGGCTTAACGTGACAGCGCGAGTGAAGATTGCTCAAGGATGTCAGGGAAGCTGCAGCTACTGCGTCGTGAAGCTTATAAAAGGACCGATCAAAAGTCGAAGCGTAGAGGTCATTGCAAAGGATGTAGAGCACATGATTCAGCACGGTGCTAAGCAGATTTTCTTGACGGCGCAAGACGGAGGAGCTTATGGACTAGATAGTGGATGCAGACTACCAGAGCTTATAGAAGTCCTTTGCAAACTTAAATACGACTTTAGACTCCGTATTGGGATGATGAACGTTTCGTCAATCCTAGATATTGTCGAAGATCTATTACAAGCGTTCAAGCACCCAAAAGTGTACAAATTTTTGCACCTGCCAGTGCAGTCTGGTTCTGACATGGTTTTAGAGCGAATGGAACGAGGGTATACTGTACCTGATTTTAAGCGCATCGTTGCAAGATTTCGACGTGCAGATCGAGACATCACCTTATCGACCGACTTCATTGTTGGCTTCCCATCTGAGACTGCAGAGGATTTTCGAGCGACAATGCAACTAATTAGAGAGATCCGGCCCGTCAAGGTAAATATCACACGTTTTTCAAAAAGAAAAGGAACTTCTGCGTTTATTTTGGAGCCCGTCGTTGGCAGAATAGCTAAAGAGCGATCACGAATGTTAACTGTAGAACACCACCGCATCGCTTACGAACAAAACAGTCTCAATGTTGGAAAAATCTATGGGGCGCTTGCGGTCGAACGGGGTAAAAACGCGAGTACCATCCTTTATAACGATAGGTATAGGCCGATAGTTGTGGCGCGTGAGCTGACACTAGGGGTTCGGTATGCGTTACGTGTAACCAACGCTACACCAACGTATCTGGTAGGCACTCTTAGCTGATTTTTTTGGAGAAAACAAGCCCGCTTCTTAGCTATTTTCAAAATAAAGCAATAGGATTTTATATCATAACAGTTGTGTATCAGTAATATGCAACGGCCTCGATTTCAGCTAAGGAACTTTGACTTGGTTACTTTTGCCTTAATATTCGCTGTTTCGTTCATTTTGTACATGATTCCTTACCTCAAAGAACTTCTCATAATTGTAGCTATTTCTGCTGTCTTGTATACGTTCGTAAAAAGCCAGTTTTAGCTGGACGCTTTCTCTACGGCAATTAATAGCAGATTGAGGACGTTTAGGTAGATTATAGAGAGCGTCGTGAAATAGCACTATTTCATACAGAAAAAAACAGACCATCATTTAAAACAAAGGACGGTTGCAAATGCGTCTCCTTCTAATGCACGTTGACTACTTTGAATACAAGACTACAAAGGCAACTAAGTACGCGGAAGACTTGGACGGTCTGAGAAACGAAGCACGAATAGAGGAGGCTTTAGCGGTATTCATAGCAGCAGAACGTGTAGATGCAATAAATGCGGATGAAGTTGCCCTAGAGGCTTCAAAGGCTATACAAGACGTAGCGACCAACGTAGCGACGAAGAGGGTGCTGCTTTATCCATATGCTCATTTGAGTTCCGAATTGGCCTCGCCTGAGATTGCCTTAGCAATTCTGCAACAAATAGAATCTCTGCTCGTTGGTTATGAGGTGTTACGAGCACCATTTGGGTGGTACAAATCGTTTAGTCTCAAGTGTAAAGGGCATCCTCTCGCTGAACTTTCACGATCTATTAAAGTCGAAGCTCAACCAGAAAAGAAGAAGGTCCACAGAGATTTTTATGTAATGGAGCCCGATGGCAAGCTCACTCCCGCAAATGCTTATTCATCTGCGGATTCTGAATTCCAAGATATTTTACGATACGAATTGGGACAATACGTGACACGTAGTGCGGAATCTGAATTGCCGCATATCAGGTTGATGAAGGAAAAGGAGCTGGTTGAGTATGAGCCATTATCTGATGTGGGCCATCTCAAGTGGTTGCCTAAAGGGAAACTGATTCGCGACCTTTTGATCGATTATACATACCTTCTATCGGTGAGTTATGGTGCGATGCCGGTCGAAACGCCGGTGATGTATGACCTTTCTAGCAAAGCGGTTAGCGAACATGCAAGCAAGTTTGGAGAGCGACAATACAGGTTGAAAGCGGGCTCCCGCGATATGATGCTAAGATTCGCCGCATGTTTTGGCATGTTTAGCATGATGCACGAGATGCATTTGACCTCAAAAGACCTGCCGTTGAAATTATATGAGCTTTCAACTTACTCCTTCCGTTATGAGCAACGTGGGGAAGTGACCGGTCTCAAGCGCCAACGAGCGTTTACCATGCCTGACATGCACACGGCTTGTAAGGACATGAATGAAGCAAAGCGGTTTTTTTTAGAACAATTAAGACTTGGGTTTAAATCTGGTTTAGATCTAGCTATTACGTATGAACCTATATTTCGAAGCACAAAAACGTTTTATGAAGAGAACAAAACGTGGGTTCAGCAGATGGTTCGCGAATTTAAGCGCCCATTCCTTCTAGAACTTTTATCAGAGCGTGCGCACTACTGGGTTTGTAAGTGCGACCTAGCGGCGTTGGATACATCTCGAAAACCAATAGAATGTCCTACTGTCCAGATTGACGTGGAGAGTGCGGAGCGGTTTGACATAAAGTACTATGATGAAACGGGAGAAGCCCGACCCATCATTTTACACACATCACCAACAGGGGGGATAGAGCGTGTGCTTGGAGCGATCCTCGAAGCACAGGCGCTTGAAAGAGTACCCTCCTTACCTGTGTGGTTGGCACCGACTCAGGTAAGGATTATTCCGATCTCTGACAAATACCTAAATTATGCGGAAGAGGTTTTAGATGAAGTCCAAAAAGCGAAGATTCGCATTGACATCGACGATCGGGATGAGTCCATCAACAAAAAAGTAGCTGCTGCTGGAAAAGAGTGGGTACCCTATGTCGTCGTTTTGGGGGAAAAAGAGCAAGAAGAAAAAAGCCTTGCCGTCACTAAACGCTTAACCGGTACAAAGCAGTCTATGTCGGTTAAAGAACTAATCTATGAAGTGCGCCAAAATACCAATCAAATGCCATATAGGCCCCTAACTTTACCTCAGAAGTTATCCAAGCGACCGAAATTCGTGTGAATATGCTTATAGTGTCGCAGTTCTTCAGTTTGTAGAGTCAGTCGTCCACACAAGCGTGCTTCAAGGGCCTCAGAACGAGTCGTCTTGTGCGTAGCTTCTTCCCAACTTCAGTGCAATTTCTGCCTGTTTTAATTCACGTCCAAGGTACCCTGCGTGTGCTGCAGTTGATACTAGGTTGAGTTCAAGAATGGCAGTGAGAATTCTCTCTGCAGAATCACCTTGGATAGTTGTTCCAGAGTCGTGTCGTGCATAAATAATTCCTTCTTTGATACCGATCACGAAGTTGCCTGAAGGGTCCGGCGAAAAAAATTCAGGACCGAAGTCTTTTGCATCAAAAACGTTTCTACTAGTGATTTCGTATTCTGGTCTGCGCTTGCGTTCTTTCAGCTGGAGCAGATCGATGCCCAGATCCTTCGGCGACCCCTTTTTGAACTGTGCCAGCTGCATCATTTGAGCGGCGGTCTTAAGTTCTCCCACGCTGCCTCTTGCTTTGTCGCTGTGTTCAGGTGTAAAGAGCATGCTCACTCCAAGTTCCATAGCTAAGCCGGCGAGCAAAGCATTAGCGCCGACTGAGTCGGCTTCCATAAGTTCAACTATGTTACCCACGCCGAGAAAAAGCGGCACACCGCTGAGGGATCGCACGCGGCGGTACTCTGCGAGTGAATCGGCGGCCCCTACGCCAATAGGGTAAAGCACAGGATCAGCTAAGATTTTCCTGATTTGGTAACTGCGTGCAAGAGCTACGGAAGAGCATACATCGCCATTATGGGGTAGAACGACAGTCGCAATGTCTTTCTCAGCAATTAAAGGGCCGATCTCGCTTGCGTTTTCCGTTGTAAATGAAAGAACTAGCTCCGCTCCTGCGTCTATTCCAGCGCAGATAAGTGCTGGATCTAGGCTGTCAACGCTAGTTGCGACATTGTACTTGCTCGTTACTTCATTGACTTTAGCAAAGGTCTGTCTTACCTCTTTTTCTGTGGTTCCAGCGGGTATGCCAACGTCGATTATGTCAGCGCCGTTTCGTATGTGTCGCTCAGCGATGTATTTAGAGTCTACAAAAGGCGCGTCTATTATCTCGGCAAGTACCTTCATTCGAGAATTACCGCCTATTTTTTTGTCACGAATCTTGAAATCATAGGTGGCGGATTTTTCCAGTTTTATTAACAACTGCAAAGCGTCATTTTTGCGTTTTTCCAGAATGATCCGATCTGCCGGTTCATTTAGTGATAGCTGAGAATCATCGAGGGAATCTAGTACTAAGCTTAGATCATAGGCTTGCTTTGGGCCCAGAACAATGTTTGTGTTTAGTTCTTCAGCAAGAGATCTAAACCCTGCTGCGTTCGAAGAACCGGGGATCAAGATCATATCATACTCACGAGCTAGCTTTTTTATATGTTCTACGTACGCTTTCTTTAACAAAGGCGGGGTCATTAACGCCGCAACGTCGATATCTAAAATAAGCACGTCCGCAGCTTGACCTACGCTTTCTTTGACGATGCGTTCGGCGCAGCGACCGGTTGCTACCAGCACTCTCATAAAGCGCTCACCCTAACTACATATCCTTAATATGTTATATCACAATTACTGATCGTATGCGGCTCGACCTGCACGTTCACTCTGAATATTCGCCTGACTCACACAGCTCAATTGAAGCAATATTAAAACAAGCGCAAGAAGTAGGTCTTGATGGCATCGCAATTACTGATCACAACTCAGTACTGTCTTTTTCTGTAGCATCGAAACTTGCTGAAGAGCTCGGACTTGATCTAATCATAGTACCCGGTGCTGAAATTTCGACGAGGGAGGGTCATCTGATCGCACTTGGTACAACCAACCTCTTGCCTTCCGGTATACCTGCTAATGAAGTAATAGAACATGTTCACGATAACGGTGGAATCGTAGTCGCCCCACACCCTTATGCGTTCTTTAGAAAAGGCATCCGAAACCTTCAAGACATACGATTAGACGCTGTGGAAACGTTCAATTCGAAACAACTGTTTGGATTAGCAAACTATCTCGCTAATCGTTCTGCTTGTCAGCTGAACCTTGGGGTGACAGGCGGAAGCGATTCACACAAAGTAGAAACGATTGGTTTTGGTTACACCGACGTGAATATTGCAGACGGCGCAGATGTGGAGCGTATTCTGCAAGCTATAAAGAGTTGCAGATCGCAAGCAAAGGGTCGGGCTTCGCCGCGTCTGCGATCAGTTGGCCACTCGCTCAAAATTCGTATGGGGAACTATAAAAACAGTAGGTAAATTGCATGCGCTAATAGTCCTACAAGAGACGGGCCGAGATATGCAACTCAAACCATCGCCCAAAGTGCATCTTTGAGCTCAGTCGGGTCGTTGAGAACTGTGAGTCCTGACTGCTTCAGTAGAGCTTTGACATTGTTTTTATCGATCTCACGTACCGCGAGGTTTACTGACCCTCCGATAATCGCATCAGAACGGCACACGTCCTTACACAGCCCACAACCGTTGCATCTAAGGTAGTCAATTTGCTCGTCAATCGCGTCGTTTGGGCAAGCTTGAGCGCATTCACGACATTGAATACAAAGCTCCCTATTTATGAAGTACGGCACAGGGCTTTCCACCCTCCCCTCAATATCAACAGGAAGTATAAAAACTACAATACCGGCCTTCAGTGCGTGTGCAGCTGCATTTGTGACTAGTGAGTCTGCTATGCCGTGGGCTATCTTGGCAACTGAGTTAGATGTAGCTGGGGAAATGAACAAAGCGTCATAGACACCGCGTGAGAAGCGACCGGTTTTGGGATAGCTCCAACCTTGCTCTGTTTCGAGTATGATCTCTTCCATATATCCACCAGGAGAGACAGTACGTAAGTGCTGAAAAAGCCCGTAAACGCGTGTTACTTCTTGTGCTGCGCGCGAGACAAACGAAGTGATGTTGACACGATCAAACTGGAGTCGCTTGAGTTCAACGAATAACTCAAAGCTATCCTTTAAGTAATGGCCGGCACCAGTGATGCCCCACGCAATTTTCACTCTTTTCCTCCTATTGCTGTGATCTCGATTCGACAGCGAGACCTACGATTTAAGCTAGGTATTCTTTTAGCACGTGAAATGCTTCTAACTCCGGTTTTCCGCCACATTTTCTAATGATGCTCTCATAGTGCGGCATGCATTCTAGGTATTTTGGATCTTTAAGCGTTTTATATCGGGTTGCGTGAATTGTTGCTTCAAGCACTGCATAGAATGCTCGGTTGACTGGCGATATAGGCCTTTGCAGTATAACAGACCTTGTCGGATGAAGTTTTACGAGAGCGGTCTTTTGAGTCGATCTCTCTTGAATTGTACATGCGAATTCAACCCATGCGTAAGCAGCGATGAGAACCGGCGCGTCTTCATCTGAGCGAAATAACGAAGGATCTACGTCATCAAAGGCCGTTTTTACGTAAAGTAGTGGGTCTAAAACAAAGTTTGCAACCATCTCATTATTCTTTTTGACGTTCAGGAAAGTGTGACTATCTTTATAAATCAAAGCGTAGAGGAAGCCGCGATTTATGATGCCCATGGGTGCCGCATTGGGCCGATCGTTGCGCGTGGTTGCTATGACCTCGGAGATTCCCTCGCGAAATTCGATCTCCATCAGAACTTATATCCTCCCAAGAGCGTAACGAACAACGATCCGATCACGAGATCTGCCGTCGTGCCAGGGTTGATGCGCCGTGCGATGAGCTCTTCGTCAAAGTCTTCAATATTGCCATGTTCCAGTACGTGTGTCGCCTTTGCCGAAACCTCAAAAGCTACCCGAGGACCAAATTTCTTAGCCACGAGGGTGTCGGGCTCCTCGCTAAGAAGGCGAAGAAACAGGCACACGATCGACTTGTTTAGGTTATGTCCCGATTCGTCGAACTGTCTGAAGAGTTCAGCGCCGTGAAAGATTCGCGGAAACCCTTCAATCCATTCCTTAGCTATCGTATCGTTTGAGCTAGATATTTCCATAATATCGAAGAGCGTTAGTTGTTGCTTTTGAATAGTACGCACGGAATCAGGATCATTTATGTCTAGATAATGCCGTTCTTGGACGCGCACGTTGACGCTCCGAAATGATTTGTAAAACCGTACGGCGTCCGTACTTGTTGTGCTTCTCACTATATCCACTGCGTTTTTCCTAAGCTGAGGTATCGTGCTGCTTCTGCTTGCCGCGGCACACAACGGAATCAACAGAAGGATGGCACCAAAGTGGCAGTTTCCTGCCCTTTGCCACGTAGCGCTAGCTTGCACGGCATTTAAAATCAAATCACCAATATTATTTCCCTCCGATGCTGCTTTTCTGAACACTGGAAACATGCCTGCAGCCGACCCGAGGAAATGCTCGTAGGTTAAATCTTCAAAGTCGTGTGTTCTGTCTACATTGCCTGGTTTTGGTGTCGCGGAGACTTCGAGCAACATTGCAAGCTCCGCGGAACCGGCTATGAAGTCTGTTTCGTACATGTTGAAAAGGTGTTTCACTCAAGATTTCGACAAGCGAGAAATGTGTCCGCGAGCTGTTTTTTGAGTTGCATGTACTCAACATCAGAAAAGTCTAGGTCTTGTAAACTGCCGTCTCTCCAAGGACAAGGCCTCGTGATCTTACAACACCAAACCATGCTGCCGAAGCACGTATGTGGGCCCTCACCGAGCTTTGTTTCCTTAAAGCTCTCTTTAATAAGGACATAATCTTCCTTTGTAATGCCCGCTCTTTTCAGAACGTACTGGAGGGGGCAATCCTTCACAGGCATACAACAATACGCCAACCCTCGCAGGTCCCCACCGGCACAGATGTGTTTTGGCGCGTTATACCACCCAACTGTTTCTTGATAAAACTGAACTTCAGCTAGTATTTCCTGTAAAATCGTGTCGCCGGCAATTGCAGCGCGGGCTACTGAAACATAGTCTGCACCCATCGAGAACATTTTGTGGGCGCTTGTATAGTCTACTATGGAATTGTTGGCGATGATTTTGAGCGCGGTAGCATCTCGTATCTTCTTGACTAACGTAGGCCCCGAATCCATCATGTCGATATGGATTACATCGGCCCCTGCCTTGTCTATGGTCCTAGCAAGCTCGACGTCGCTGACCACTCCTGAGCGAACCTTCACAGATAAAGGCACGTCTGTCTGTTTTATCTCCTGAATCCAAGTGGCAAGCTTGGGTAGATCTCGCGTCAGACATTGACCAGCGCCTATAGCTTCCATCTCAGGCTGCCTGCAGTGCGCATTCAGTTCAAATATTGCCCCTTTTTGATGGGCCAGTTCAGCGATTTCGAGCAGAGGTTCTAACGTGGTCGATCGTGCATTTACTCCCGCAATTATTTCAGTCGCATTCATGACCCCAAGCTCGTTTTTAATAACGGGGGTTGGGTCATCATACGCGAATTCGCTTCGCCCTTGCTTAACCAGCTCTTTTGCGGCTATGATGGTTGCCTCATCGAGATTATAACCACCTAAAAATGCGAGCCCAGCACTGCGCGTTATGGCAAAAGAACTGTTCGTCAGTCCTGCCATTGACGCGAGCACTAGAGGGTTCGGTATCTTAATGTCTCCGATTGTCAGGTTATAGTCTATTTGCGGCAAGATTAGCCTCTATCGTCTCGAGTTTATTTTTTTAGGGCGCTGAGGTAACTGGGCAACAATGCATCCTTGTTTCATTATTGTAGTTCGCTGATATTTAATCTTACTTTGCTGAAGGGCGCAAACTTTGACTACGCCCTCAGTAATGCTGAGCAAGTAATTGTAGGATCTTTGCAGCAAGTGCGTTGCTTTGTCTTCTGTCTGACATGATAGTATTCGTGTGCATCACTTCTACTTCGTCGGGCAAATCGCTCTTCGAGACTGCAAAGTCTGTATTGTCGACGATTAAGATATCCAAAAAGTCGGAGTAGAACTCGGCAACCCCAATAGAACTAACCGGAAGTCCCACAGATTCCATAAACTTTCGTGCTGGTCCACTAACGGGTTCAGTTCCCACTATCGGACTGACTGCGACGACGAATCTATCCTTAAGAGCTTCTTTCATACCATTTACGCGAAGAATGGGCCCAATGCTTGAAATTGGGTTCGATGGCCCGATGACAACAGCATCGTTCTCCTCTAGGGTGGTTTTTACCTCTGTCGTCATTGCACTCGTCTCACAATTGACTTGTGTAACGGCCGGCAGCTGCTTGTGTTTAATAAGAAAATCTTGGATATGCATCTCGCCTTCGTCCGTTTGGATAATGGTAGGAACGAAGTCGTTCGTCATCGGGAGGACTTTGGAAGACACACCGAACGAAGCGCACAGGAGGAGTGTTGCTTCAGTCAAAGACACGCCCTGTCGCAGAAGGTCGGAACGGAAAATATGAGTCGCCCGATCAAACTCCCCTATAATAAGCCTCTCTTCGTGTCCTCGGCTGACTAGCGCTTCGTGGGTTAAGAACGTATCGTCCCTTATGCCCCACCATCGGTCGGTTGTAACTCCTGCTATAGTATAGATGACTGTGTCGATATCTGGACAAACAAGGTTACCAGAGACCCAAATATCGTCTCCAGTATTTGCAATAACGGTCAATTGTTTTTTAGGACAGAGACTAAGCAGCCCGCGAAGCAACTTCGGAGTGCCTGTCCCCCCAGACAGCAATAGCAAAGCTTTCCTCCGCGTTTGTAGTAAGTTTTACTCAAATAAATGCGTATGTCTAGTCAAGATAAGATCTTCACTCAGTTGCTAAGGCCTTTCTAAAGCTTTCGTTAAAACAATTATAGTGTTATGTCAGATTCGGAGTCTTTTCGATTTACGCGTGCCTTTTGCATATAGTCGTCTACCATCTTTTTTTGTGTCCAAAGAAAACCTCCGGCTGTTATCTAGCCACACTTTGCCAGCACTTCTAGACTCGTTGGCTCGTCTATTTCAGCGCAAAAAACGCTAAACCCAAAAGCCTTTAGGCTGTTAGTACGATAAAACAAGAGGAGGCTGCACGGTGCTCAGCCCACGGTTTCGGCGATTCAAGGACTAAATCGCCAAAAAATCACTTAAAAGGAGCAAGTATTTGTTTCGTGATACCTTGGTATTGACCAGAAGCGTAGGCTCAACAGATTTGAGGATAGATGTGGCCCATCTGGGTCGAGATTTGCTTGTCACGCTCGTAGGGGGCGAAGCGCACGTAGGCGCCGTCGCGTTGGGCGGATTTCACACGCGGTCGTACGCTTCAGTGATAACTGTGCCTGACCATCGGGATGACGTAATAGCTAAAGAAGCTGCGTCGTTAATTTCAAAAGAGCTGAATTGCAGCTGTGTAGTAATAGTTGGAATTCACGTCAGCAATGCATCCGAGAAGCAAATCAGCCAGATTGTTGAAGCATCATTTACGCTTATTAAAGAACTTATTGAGGCACTTAAATGACGATAACAGTGGCGATTACAGGCGCAAGCGGAGTGCAATACGGCGTTCGGCTACTCGAAGCCTTAAGGGATTTGCAGGTTGAAACGCAGCTCATCGTGACCAAGAGTGGTCAAGATCTCATGAGCATTGAGACTCAACATAGTTTGAATTACGTCACTTCGCTGGCCCGCCAGACTTATGAAGAAACAGACTTATCTGCGCCCATTGCCAGCGGATCTCACATTAGCGATGGTATGGTGATAATTCCATGCAGTATGAAGACGCTTGGAAGCATCGCACACGGTATTTCTTCAAATCTTGTGACTCGTGCGGCTGATGTGTGCTTAAAGGAAAGAAGAAAACTGGTATTAGTGGTGCGCGAGACGCCACTTAGTGGGATTCATTTGAACAATATGTTGAAATTGTCACAATGTGGGGCGGTGATAATGCCTGCTAGTCCCGGGTTTTATACACGTCCAGCGACGATCGGAGAGCTCATCGATACCATAGTCGCGCGCGTGCTCGATCTGATGCAATTGGATCATTCGCTTTCGCGGCGATGGGGGGACTAGATGAGAAGTTTTGTTCAGTATCTAATGGACTCTGGGCAACTTGAGGTCATTACGAAGGCCGTTTCACCTATCTTAGAGGCCCCGCGTTTGGCCCGTGGACGAGGACCTGTTCTATTCGAGCGCGTTGGCGGTTGTCGTGCTATTGTAAATCTTATCGGCTCACGTGCGCTGCTTGCCCACGCATTGAGGGTTAACGAACTAGGACTCATCAGCAGACTTCTGAGCACAGTACCTGAAGGAAAAACAACGGTGCAAGATTTTGCTTGGGACGTTGACCGCACTCCCGATTTGAGCAAGTTGCCTGTTATGAAGTTCTTTGAGCGAGATGGTGGACCTTACATCACAGCAGGCGTTCTAGTGGTAAAATATGGCCAAAGAGTAAACGCTTCCGTTCATCGAATGATGGTCCTCGACGACACGTCACTTGCCGTGAGGCTTGTTCCCCCGCGTCACGCATACTTGATGTATAAAGCGAGTGTGAAAAAAGCGGAGCCTCTAAGCGTCGCTATTGCTATCGGCGTCGATCCTATCACGCTGTTTGCTACAACAACGAGGGTGCCATGTGGTTTAGAATTCAATTACGCTGCGGCACTGAAGGGCGAAGTGCAACCTCTTATCGAATGCGAAAATGGAGTTCCAGTTCCGCCGAGCGAAATTGTATTAGAGGGGCAAATAAGCCCAACAAGAACGGCAAAGGAAGGTCCGTTTGTAGATCTCACAGGCACTTATGACCTAGTGAGACAGGAACCAGTCATCGAACTAACAAGACTGGTTTCAGTTAAAGATCCGATCTATCATTCCATATTGCCGGCCGGCGTCGAGCATTCACTTTTGATGGGCATTCCCTATGAGCCACGGATATACAAAGCATGTCAAGACGTCACGAAAGTCAAGAATGTGATATTGACTGCGGGGGGCCGGCACTATCTGCACGCTATCATTCAGATAGAGAAACAGACTGAAGGGGATGCAAGAAATGTTATGATGGCAGCGTTCGCATCTCACACTAGTTTGAAACACGTCGTTGTTGTCGACGAAGATATTGACATTTACGATATGGCTGATGTGGAATTCGCAATTGCCTCGCGAGTCCGAGGGGACACAGATATTATGATAGTACCTAACGTTCGCGGATCGTCTCTTGATCCCCGAGCACAAAGCGACGGTACAACAACGAAAGTTGGCATAGATGCAACTGCTCCGCTTAGTGACCGTTGGAAGTTTGAGAAGGTTACTTAAACGCGACTCGTCAGTGGCTCGATTCAAACTGCGCGGCACGCCCCACGTAAATCACGATCTTATAATAAACGTAATTATTTCCAAAACTGTACCCTATCAATGCAAACGATACTAGTTATCGAAGGTCAAACCCCTGTCTTAGTACCAAAATTAGATATAAGAGCGTCTTATCCCCCTTCATCGGCCGCGGTCTTTTATAACCCGACTATGGAGTTTAACAGGGACATAAACGTTGCTTGTATGCAGACTATCGCTGAGAGTCCAACTAAGGGGTCCACTATCACGTATCTCGATGCCCTGAGCGCGAGCGGCATTCGAGGGCTCAGAGTCGCAAATGAAGCACATTTAGAAGTCACCCTAAATGATTATAATAATACAGCTTACCAACTAATTAAGAAGAATCTAAAACGCTTGCAGTTAAATGCGTGCGCGAAGCACGCTGATGCAAACGCCTTGATGTCACAAGAAAGGTTCGGTGTCGTCGATTTAGATCCGTTCGGATCTCCCGCCCCTTTTGTGGATGCTGCGTGTAGATCCACTAGTAAGATGCTCTGCGTGACGGCAACCGACACTGCCCCCCTAAGTGGCGCCCATTTCAACGCCGGCGTAAGGAGGTACTCCGCGCTTCCTTTGAATACTGAGTATCACGCTGAGACGGGAATAAGGATACTCATTGGAAAAATTGTTCGGGAATTTGTCAAATACGATAAATCTGCGGTTCCTGTGCTTGCGCATGCGACCGCACACTACTATCGAGTTTATTTGCGGATCGAACGAGGCGCAAGACTTGCTGACGCGTGTTTGCGCTCACTCGGATTCGTTTTCCATTGCCCCAAATGCGGACATCGCTACGTTGCACCGGGGCTTGCACCAAAGGAGCGTCGTGAATGTACGCTATGCGCCGCAGAGCTTGTCATTGCTGGACCCCTTTGGCTTGGGCCACTTTACGATCAACCTTTCTGCGAGGCCGTTCTTAAAAATCTTGAAAATGGTGTTTTTGGAACCAAACAACGAGCCTCTAAGACTATAGAGTTGTGTCTTAATGAGCTTGACGTCGTAACGTTTTTTGATTATCATAAGTTGTTGAAAGAGCTTAAGTGCCCGCCGGTCCCCATTGAAACGCTAATACGTGGCTTAAGAAATATCGGTTATCAGGCTTCGAGAACCCATTTTTCAGGCACGTCAGTCAAGACAGACGCTAACGCGGCCACGTTAAAGGATGTTTTGTTTAATTTGTGTCAAACAACTGAAAAATAAAGATCAGTTGACTAGCAGGAGCTTATTTGGTGGTGATGCGGGGCTCTTTCTGAAATAGAGGCGTTCATCGACAGGAAATTTTTTTTAAACTGTAGATCTGCTGTGGATGATTACATTCCTAAAGTTTTGCGAATAACTTGAGTAAAAACAAGCGAGCAAATGAGGTACCAAACGAGCCACACAGGAAATCCCAAGATGACACCTGCGGTGTAGTCGACCGTTATAGGTAAGGGGTACCAGGGGAAGGTTATCGCCTTTGATACGTATGAGAAGGTCGACAGCGACGGACTCACGATGTAACTCAGCCACGCGAACAGTGGAAGCGAAATAATGAGAATGTATGGCATTGGTTTCATCGTCTGTGCCTGAATATCCATACTGAGCTGCATCACTTCGGCACGTTCGTCCTCGAGCTTCTTGAGCTTGCCTTTATCTCCTGAGAGTTGGGCTTCACGATAGACCTTCTGGAACTCCTTCATCTTGGCTTGAGATTGCTTTACTTGCTGTTGATCAACAAATTGGTTAAGGAGGAGGGAAGAATAAGAGCCTGTGATAAGAGACAGCATAAGGATTGTGATAAACAGCGGCACCTGAAGATTGGTGACTAGACCTCCAAGTACGACGTTCATCGCTGTGCCAATCGGCTGTCGCAAAAACGCATACGCTACTGTCATAGCTAAATAAAGGATCAAGAGCCTTGTCATCACGCCAGTCGTGCTTTGTTTTGCCATTTCGTGATTTCCTTTTGCGAGAGTTGATAAAAATATTGAATTTATGTGCTATAGCTGATTCAAACTGTAATCACTACTGTTCAACACGTAAATAAATAGGTTACGTGGGTCTGTGGGCGGATTTTCGTACCCTAGCTCGACATAACGTTATACTAAATCGCGATTCAAGCTTCAAGTCCCACTGGTATCTACGTAGCGTTTAGCCACGATATATATCTCAGCGCTCTGTTTTCTTGATGCTTGCGGATTATAAGACTTTACAAAACCAAAATGAGTGCTCACCTCGCGTGTAAACGCGTCAAAGAGATCACCTTGGAAGACTTTTACGACAAAATTACCCCCCGTTTTGAGCACGCATGAAGCTATTTTTAAGGCGCTGCTTGCGAGATCAATTGATCGTGCGTGATCGAGACTCCAAACCCCGCTAAGATTTGGAGCGGCATCAGACACTACGACGTTGACCTGACCTGCAATCTCTTGTATTCTCTCGACGACAACGTCAGTAGCAGTCATATCGGCTCGAATGGAGGTCACTCCTTCTAACGGAGCGATTTGCTGCAGATCCACGGCGATAGCTGTTGCGTTTAACTGGCGAATCACTTGGAGCCACCCTCCTGGAGCTGCGCCTAAGTCAACTACTATATCCCCCTTCTGGACAATGCGGTAGCGTTCTTGAATTTGGAGTAATTTGTAAGATGCTCGGGATCGATATCCTTCGGACTTAGCCTTCCGATAATAGAAATCTTGTCGCTTTTTTACGATATCAATCATCCTCGATACAAATTATACTTAGAGCTAACAGCAGTATACAACTCTCCGACCGCTTTTTATATCATTCGACTAATAGCCAATGCATCACTCTAAATTATTACAACGCTTAATGGGGCTAAGATGAATCGAGGAATGTGGATTGAGCTTGACGGGTGGAAGGCAAAGCTCAGGTTCTCTGCTTGCCATTTTATTCCGAACCACCCAAAATGCGGGCGCCTCCACGGGCACACGTATGCAATAAGCGTGAAGATTGTTGGTCAACAGATTGGCAATTTTGTAATAGACTTTGAAGACCTTAAGAGATATGTCGGTGAGATCTGTGAAACGCTTGATCACACGACGCTTCTCGCGTCTCGAGACGAGAATGTACAAATAACTAAAACTGAAACTGGAGATATTGTCGTTATCGTTGGAACGAGCAGAAAGCGTTATTGCTTCCCAAAGGAAGACGTGGTGATACTCCCGATAAACTCTGTGAGTGCTGAAGACCTATGTTCTTATCTGCTCGATGAGTTATGCAACAAGCTCGACCTTAGCACATTCTCAGAAATTAGCATACGTCTTGACGAAGGTTTGGGGCAAGGTGCAGGTTGTGTCCGGCACTTTTCGCAGCGGGAAGGCGATTCGGGCCTAGGTTAGAAGATATCAGATGACGTTGCGCGTTCTGTCGGGGTTCCAAGACAACAAGTTATTAAATTGCGTGAAAAATATATAGAGTGCCGATGGTCATAAGGGAATGGGATTATGTTTAAAGCTGATATTCTTGGAGAGACGCTGAAAGACGGTATCGAAGCGTTGACAATAATAGTAGACGAATCACGTGTGCACTTAGGCAAAGATGGCATTTATGCAAGAAACGCAGACCCATCATATGTAGCGATGGTGCAGTTTGAGTTGTCTGCAAAAGCATTTGAAAATTACGAAACCGATGAAGAAGTTGTAACGCTCGACTTGAAAAAAATGCAAGGCATACTTGAGCTAGCTAACCGTACAGATGTAATCCAAATGGTTATAAACGACAACCGGATGGCGTTGTCTTTTGGAGATCTTAAGTACACAATAGCACTCTTAAGTCCCTATTCGATTAAGAAAGAGCCGAAAGTGCCGAAGGTTGAATCTGCAGCACACGTTGTTATTACAGGAAAAGAGTTCCGATGGGCAGTCAAAGCGGCGGGTAAGGTGAGCGATAATATAGCTCTCGGCTGCGTCAATAGTGATTTCTTCATGGAAGCGCTAGGTGACGCAGACACTATGCGGCTTGAATTGTCAAAAGATCAACTCATCGATGTGTCTCGTACAGATGACAAATCAGATGAAGTAAAATCACTGTTTAGTTTAGAATTCTTGATTGAAATGTCAAAAGCGGTTGGAAAAGCCTCTGAAGTGTCCCTCGATATAGGTAAGAACATCCCGCTTAAAGTTGGATTCGATTTTGCTGACGGGAATGGTTCTGTCTCTTATTTACTTGCGCCGCGCATAGAGCAGGAATGAAATAGTAGGGCGTAGTAATTAACCAACGCTAGAAGCATGGAGGAATATTTAGCTCTTTTTCCATACACTTCGGCGGCCGCGCGCTACGTTGAATCCTCTTCAAAAACGTTTGAATCCCTGTTGTCCGTCGGCGAGTTTTCAAAGAGTGTCCTCAACAGGAGCGTTGAGAGGGTAACACGCGCGATCAGCGGTGACATGCATGTGTCGTCAGATGGGTACGACGACTATGAGGTTGAGATATTTTCTTATGTAATGGCACGAGCGTTTGTATCGTGTATCAATGAAACGCTTCTGTTTCAAAGATACGCGAATGCAGAAGCACAAGATGCTTATAATAATCTGCGACACGCAGACGAACGATCTCAAGACGGTTTTCTATTATCGTTACTTGACGACTTTGGGATGCCTGCATCCATTAAAAAAAATGCTTTTGAGCTATATTTTTCGGACTTTATAAGATATACAGGGAGGTTGAGAGGCCCTCAATGGCGGCTTGTCAATCTCTTATATCGAGGTCGCGTCACTCTAGCTAAAGGAGAGATAATACAGATCTTAGCGGAGGCTGTGCGGTTGAAAGTGCTAAGCGGCTTACCACTAAAGCTTAGCGCCAGAATGTGTGAAGAACTTTCGCCTTACACTTCGCCCTTGAAACACGCATTATCTCAAGTCTTACTGCGTCAGGAAGACTCCGGCCCTGTGGTCTTAGAAGCGTGCCCCCCATGCATTAAAGCGTTGCTTATGCAAGTAAAAGCAGGTAAGAATTTATCGCATCCTGCTCGGTTTGCCCTAACATCTTTCCTCGCGAATATCGGTATGAAAGCAGACGAGATTGTACTCATTTACCAGATGTCTCCAGACTTTGACTATGAGCTAACTCGCTATCAAGTTGAACATATTAAGGGGAGTTCTGGGAAGGATTACACACCCCCTGGGTGCTCAACGATGGAGACGTATGGCAATTGCGTAGAAAGTGACGACTTGTGTCGGCGCATTTCGCATCCGCTCTCGTATTATAGATTGCGAATCAAACGTGGTACGGGGGCGTAAACACATTAACGGGAATGACCGATTAAGCAGCGTTTTGAGAAAATTTAGTTATCAATTACGTTAATGACTTTTTAGTCTGGGGTAGCACTGCGATGGTGGAAGTAGGTGAACGCTAGAACAAAAGCCTTCCTCGAAAGTAAGTTCAGAGAGTATTATCATAACGCCGTTACTGAACTTCCGCCCAGATTCCGGAAAAGAGAATGGGCTTTTGTTCTTTTTGATTCAGCTTACCCTAAGCTTGTGATGCGACGACACAAAGCTTTTGGCTCGCAGAAGGAACTCTACGCGTATTTAGGCGCAGTATCTCCGGCTCACGTGTACTACTCAACAGCTTGCTATGCGCATCCTAGCGCCACACGTATGCAAGACAAGAAATGGGAAGGGGCAGACCTTATCTTCGATCTAGATGCGGACAAGCTTTTCACGGATTCTGTCCCACAATATGCCTTAATGCTTACCGCTGTAAAAAACGAAACTGACAAACTTCTAGATTTTCTAATGAATGATTTCAGTTTTGAAGACGCTGACTTCAGCATAGTTTTTTCCGGTGGTCGAGGTTATCACGTCCATTTGCGAGAGGCGCGACTTCTCACTCTCGGCAGCCATGAACGGCGAGAGGTTGTGAACTACTTAACCGGCACCGGTTTAGAGCCGGAATACCTTATAAAGCGGACAAATATGGTGCCAGTGCCAGATGATAACAGCTGTTGGGAGATCAGGATAAGATCGTGGATCGACCGGTATTTCAAGCGCTTAAGCGAGATGGACTCAGAAACAGCGACGACAGAGCTTGCTAATGTTAAAGCTATCGGAAAGCGGCGTGCAAAAATGATAGTCGACGAAATGTCGCAAGATTCTACGGTCGCACCACTACTACAATCAAAACTAATGCCACTAGCCGCGTGGAAAAGCCTAATCAGGGAAGCAATTTTACAGATTAAGGTAAATATCGATGTGCCCGTGACAGCGGACACGAAGCGGTTGATCAGATTACCCACGTCTCTGCACGGTGGGTCTGGGCTTCGCGTGACACCGCTTACGCTTGACGAGTTTCGCCGTTTTGACCCACTACGCGACGCAGTTGTCTTTTCTGACCGTCTCATTTCAGTAAAGATTCTCAGGCCCACAACAGCTGAACTCAAGGGTGAAACTATTAAGGTTCAGCAAGGCACAACTGAGTTACCTGAACACACGGCCGTCTATCTTATGGCGCGAGGGCTTGCCGAATATGAATCTCGACGATTTAAAAGTGATCAGAAATGAAGAACGCCGTTCAAGGCGATTGACCGTGTTGAATGATGATTTTTACTCTGAGTTTAAAGAATACGTTGACTCATTGAAAGATAGTGATAATCCTCAAAAGCGAGACGAACTTGAAAACGCTTTACGAGTCGCTGATGCGATTTATGACAAACGTGCAGCGAAAATAATCAAGTTGGCGGCGCTCGCTGCAAAAGGGCATAAAGAGGAAATAGCGTTAGCTAAAGCTGAGACTCAGATATATGATGCAGTTTACAGCGTATTTACTAATTATCGCGACTGTTTGCTAGTACAAACGGAACCCAAAGAAAGCGAGTCCGTTCGGTCACTTTCGGCCCTAAAAGCTGATGAAAACCGCGGAGTTGCGCTGCCACTTCTTAAAGAGGACTCATTTCGAGAGAAGTTTGACGAAAGCGTTGAACGGCCTCAAACAGGGGTGGGAAGTCAGAGTTTGATCGACTTAAATGATAAAACACAAGAAAGAACGGAAGTGAACGAAGCTCCCTACAGCGAAAGGACTTTAATAAAAGAACACGAGAATATGAGTTACCTCCAAGTGCGAGTTTTGATAGATATTCCAACGTTTATAGGGCTCGACGGCGATAACTACAAACTTGGTGCAGGCGAAACAGTTCTGCTGCCGGAAGGCAATGCTAAAGCTTTATCAGATCGCCACGTAGCTACCATAGTCGGTGATAAACTTGAAGATGCCAAAGAAGGTCAGGTCAATATGTCCGATGTGCGGAAAGCACACCATCCAAGAAGTTGAAAAAGTGCGGAAGGGGCGTGTATCGTCTTTAACGTGGATTACACGCCAAAAAAAGCGGCGAAGCGGTATTGGCAATCTCGGTAAGTTCTCAAAGGTTCCTGGCGGAGATAAGCCCACTAAGCGAGTAAATATCCGCTACCGCTGCACTGAGTGCAAGAAAGCACATACGCGCAAAGGATTTCGTGTATCGAAATTCGAGTTGGTGGAGGTATAGGTTATGAGCAAATTTTTACGCGTCCGCTGTGCGGATTGTGAGAACATCCAGATTGTATTTGGTAACGCCTCATCAGTTGTAAATTGTATAGTCTGCGGGCGAACCCTTGCGGTGCCGCGCGGGGGAAGGGCGGAGATAAGGACGCAAATTCTAGAGGTCTTATGAGAAAAGCCTGGCCAGAGATCGGAGATTTGGTCGTCTGTACTGTAGTGAACGTCGTCGACTTCGGAGCCTTCGTTCAACTTGATGAGTACGACAAAAAGGAGGGCCTGATTCATATCTCTGAAGTTGCCTCTGGGTGGGTCAAATATATCAGGGACCATGTTAGAGAGGGTCAAAAGATCGTTTGCAAAGTACTGAATGTCGACCCGAGTCGAAGCCACATAGACCTTTCGTTTAAAGACGTAAATGAACATCAGCGCCGCGCTAAAATTCAAGAATGGAAGGGCGAACAAAAGGCGGAAAAGTGGCTTGAATTTGTAGCGGATGCCACAGGGATAGATAAAGAAGCTCTTTATGACCAACTCGCTGACAAGTTTGGCGGTTTATATTTTCTTTTTGAGGACGCAGCCGCACGAGGTCTCGAAGCTCTCAAGGGACTTCAACCAGAGGTTGCCGCTCAAATTGAGCTTATCGCAAAAGAGAATGTAAAAATACCGTACGTTTATATTACGGGCTATGTTGATTTGGTCTGCCCGCAGCCGAATGGGATAGACGTAATCAAACGAGCTCTAAAAGCTGCAATGAAGTCTGAAAATGACGAAGTCCGCTTTGACGTGAGTTACATTGGTGCACCTCGCTACCGGATAAGGACTGTCGCTTTAGATTATAAAACAGCAGAAAACGCGATGAAAAAAGCGGCAAACGCAGCTATAGAGGTCGTTATCAAGGCTGGCGGCACTGGAAAGTTTCTTAGGGAACTTCAATCATCTTAGTATACTTATAATGGATCCCGTCAGATTATGAAGCTTCGTAAATGCCATGGGTACACGTTTCAGGAAAAGTGTACGACATGTGGACAAGCGACTGCGACAGCGCGTCCACCAAGATTCTCACCAGAGGATCGATACGGGAGATATCGGCGAATTCTTAAGCGCGAAACAACGGCAAGATCAAAGTAATCTTTTTGATTTAAGCGGCACAGTCTTTTTGGAAGAGATGGGATTAAGATGGAGCGAATAGAAGTAAAGGAAATTAAGCAAGTCGAATTGGAGAACCCTGTTTTGGTGGAAGGATTACCTGGCATTGGACACGTCGGGAAACTAGTTGCTGAACATATGATAGATGAGCTTGGCGCTGAGAAAATTGCAGAAGTATACTCGTCACATTTTCCCCCACAGGTGATTGTGCTTGCCAATGGGTTGGTGCGGATGGTAAGAAGCGAGTTTTATGCAGTTAAAGGCGAGAAGCAGGACTTATTAATCTTGGTAGGAGACCACCAAAGCGCGACAAACGAAGGTCATTATGAACTGACCGACGCCTATCTAGATATCGCAAAGAGACATAATGTGCGACGAATATACACGCTTGGCGGATACGGGCTAGGACAACTTGTGGAGAAACCTGCGGTTCTTGGGGCTGTGAACAATGAAGCATTAATCGAAGAAATGAAACAGTATGGGGTACTATTTAAAGAAAATGAGCCGGGAGGGGGCATCGTAGGCGCTTCTGGACTGCTATTGGGCCTCGGTGGCCTAGCAGGAATAGATGCAATCTGTTTGATGGGTGAGACATCCGGGTACTTGGTCGATCCAAAAAGCGCTCAAGCGGTATTGAGCATTTTATGCAAGGCCCTTAGTATTGACATTAACATGCAAGCCTTGGAAGAACGTGCAAAAGACATGGAAAAAATTGTAGCACGGCTCAGGGAAATGGAACAAACTGGGATGCATGAAGTGGCGAGCGAAGAGGATCTTCGCTATATACGCTAATATTCCTCTTAAACAAGCGGTATGATGCTTGCTTGGTGCCAGAGCATCCTTTGCTTCATGATACACATTGAAGGAGGTTAATCGTGATTCAGGTCAATATTGAAAAATGTGGACACTGTGGCGCTTGTGTGTCGGTTTGTCCCACTAACTCGATAACGCTTATCGAGTCGTGTCTAGAAATTGCAGATACGTGCACGGCGTGTGAGACTTGTGTAACAATCTGTCCGGTCGGTGCGCTAGCCATTTGTTAACAAGGGGGCTCGGGTGTGAAAGACAAATACGACGTTGTAGTGGTGGGCGCGGGCCCCGCTGGTTCTTATGCTGCAGCGACTGCAGCAAGTGAATGCGACGTTCTTTTGATCGAAAAGCGGCAGGAGATCGGCGATCCTGTACGCTGTGCAGAAGGCGTATCAACAGGGGCTCTCTCGAAGTTTCTGCAACCACAAAAAGAATGGATAGCAAATAAAGTAACTGGCGCCCGAATATTTGCGCCTGATGGGACGCTCTTGGAAGTCTCCGAAGAACTTGCAGGTCCCGAGGTGGGTTACGTGCTTGAACGCAAGATTTTTGATCGAGATCTTGCGAAGCGAGCAGCCAAAGCAGGGGCCGATGTAACTGTTCGTACACGCGCTGTCGGCGTCATAAGAGAAGATGGGTTTGTGCGCGGCGTCAAAGTCCGGCACTTAGGTGAACCGCTTGAAATACGGGCTTCTGTGGTTATCGCGGCCGATGGCGTCGAGTCACAACTCGCCCGGTGGGCAGGCATTAATACGACTCTCAGACCCAGCGATCTGGAGAGCTGTGCACAATACTTAATGACAAATGCCGATATTAAAGAAGATTATTGTGATTTTTATCTTGGTTCGGAATCTCCCGGTGGCTACGCTTGGGCATTTCCAAAGGGGCCTCAAGAAGGAAATATAGGGATGGGCGTCCTTGCGAGCAAATTAGCGGGCAAACACTCCATCGATTATTTGAACGCGTTTGTGGAAAGACACTTTCGCGATGCACAACCAGTTGAACTGCATGTAGGCGGTGTTCCGGTCAGCAAACCGGTTCGTAAGACGGTGGACGATGGACTAATGCTCGTCGGTGATGCAGCCCACCACGTAGACCCTATTACAGGCGGAGGCATAATTAACGCGTTGGAAGGTGGCAAGCTGGCTGGCGAGGTTGCAGTCCAAGCGGTTCGAGCGCAAGACGCTTCATTGAAGGTGCTTAAGCACTATGAAGAAGGTTGGCGCGCTTCTTTCGGAAAGAAGCTTGAACGTAATTATAAAATTAAGGATATCTTTGTAAATCTTTCCGACGCTGAATTGAACAAGCTCATTCGTTCGATTGAAGGTCTTCCACTTGAAGAAATGAGCGTTGCTGGAATCGTCAAACGCTTGATTTCCAGCAATCCACGGTTGTTGGTGGGCCTGCGCCATCTGTTTTGAGAGGACCTAACGCGATATGAAGGTTGCCGGAGTGGATGAAGCTGGAAAAGGTGCTGTCTTGGGTTCACTCTTCGTTGCAGGGGTCTCCATTGACTCATCTGCATTGAAGTATTTGGAGAGGATGGGACTTAAAGATTCAAAAGTTCTAAGTCCCAAGCGCCGCGAATTTCTGTCGAAGCGCATTGAAAAAGTTTGCGCTGTGCAGCTCCAGGAGGTTACAGCTAAGCAAATAGATGAACTGAGAGCAATACTCACTATGAATGACATCGTAGTTAGAGGGCATGCTCAAAGTCTGCGTCGTTTAAAGCCAGATGTAGCATTTGTGGACGCTGCTGATGTTAATGAGTCGCGATTCTCTAAGCGCGTGACGGAAGAAAGTGGAATAGAGGATGTAATCGCTGAGCATAAAGCAGATTTGAATCACGCGATAGTGTCCGCTGCGTCAATTATTGCAAAAGTCAGAAGGGATTCGAGCATAAAAACTCTCCAATCTTCGCTCGGGGTTGATATCGGTAGTGGTTATCCGTCAGATGCAAGGACGATTACTTTTTTGAAAAATTGGCTAGATGAACGAGGCGACTTCCCACCTGGCACTAGACGTTCTTGGAAAACGGCGCAAAATCTGCTTGCTGCTACGCTCAAAGATAGTAAAAGCGACAAGCAGTAAGACTGACAAGCTGCCAAACTTATGTCATTTAGGAATGCTATCTTAGCTTTATTGGGACTTTTTCAAAAAAACTCTGTTCGCCGAGCACGAAAAGCGATGGTTCTTCATCCTTATAGAAACGGATCTCATCATTTTTGTGAACGGTTTCACTGTATTGTCCATCGACGACGATTGCTGCATCTTTCTCTCTTATTTTGATGACTATCGTGCTTGTCTCGTGTACGACCCATGGACGTACTGAAAGCTTTTGTGGTGCCAGGGGAACGAAGAGGAATGCGCGCACTTGCGGATCCATGATCGGACCGCCAGCACTCATTGCGTACGCGGTTGAACCAGTTGGCGTCGCTACGATTGCGCCATCTGCCCGTAATACGTCCACCTCATGATCATCTACCTGCACACTGTACTCAAGTATTTTTGCTGGTCGAGCGGTGACGATAACTGCCTCGTTAGTCGCGGATGGTAAGGGTCTACCATTTACTGAAATCGCTAAACGTGAATGCGCCGAAACATGAAAACCATCCAGCAGGCTCTCTACGACGCTAAGAGCCCTTGCGGGATTGACATCTGCCAAGAAGCCGACCTTACCGACTTTTATCCCTACTATCGGGATCGGATGTTGAAGGTTTTGAAGAACGCGCAGAATCGTGCCGTCTCCACCGATGGTCACTACAACGTCGGTGTCTAACGCTTCAAGAGGCACCCCTTTTTGTCCTAACGCGCGCGCGGTTTCATCGTCGTATACAATCTGAGCACGCCCGTTTAAGAAGCGGCCTATCTCAGCAGCTAAATCGGTTGCTTCTCTTTTGTCGCATCTAGAGACGATTCCTATTTGCATACGTATATACCAAACTTCTTTGGTTTTTTTGAACGGCGCGCGCTACCGGACGCTAGGCGCTTAAATCTAATGTGTATACATTTATATTTAATGCTCGTCTATTACCCCGTATGAAGGAGCAAACGGAAATAAGAACGCTGAAAGTTGGCCGTTATATCATAATTGATGATGAACCTTCAACTATTGTTAATTTTGAAAAATCAAAACCGGGCAAGCACGGATCAGCCAAGGCGCGGATAGACGCAATCGGGGTTTTCGACGGACAAAAGCGGTCGATAGTGCAGCCTGTGAGTGCTAAGGTTTATGTGCCTATTGTAGAAAGAAAAGGAGCGCAAGTTCTTTCTATTATGGGACACGTCGCGCAGCTTATGGATTTGAACGATTACTCAACTTTTGAGATCGAGATTCCTCAAGAATATATGAACAAACTTGAAGAAGGCAAGGAAGTTACGTACCTGGAATCTATGGGCAATCGCAAATTAGACATCAAATAATAAGACCAACTTTATTGTTTTTTATCCGTATGATATTTGCTGATTCAGGCTCCGATTACGCGAGCAGCAAGTACGTAATTCACGGCGTCTTGTTTGACGGGACTTCATCGTTTAGAACGGGATCTCGATGGGCGCCTGAAGCGATTCGGAAAGCTTCTCAAAACTATGAGGCATATGACTTTGATTGTGATCGCGATCTTTCAGAGTTGCTAGTTCACGACATGGGTGATACGGAGTACGGTAATCTAAACGAAATGGTTGTCGATCTCGAAAAAACAACCTCTCGCTTAGTCGAGGACGAAAAAGTGCCAATAACATTAGGTGGTGAGCATTCAGTTACTTTTCCCTGTGTTAAGGCCTTAGCGAGAGAAATGGAGCTCGTGGTCGTCATTTTTGATGCGCATTTGGATTTTAGGGAGGACTATCTTGGTAATGAATTCGGCCACGCGTGCGTTGCGCGGAATATCTCCGATCTTGGGATACCGCTAATTCAAGTTGGAATCCGAAGCGGAGCTCGCGATGAGTATAAGCATGCGTTAGATACCAGCGTTATTTATACGATGCAACAGATTAGGCGGGAGGGAATCAAAAAAATCTTGAAAGAAATCGGATCTTCAGTTAGGGGCAGAGCCGTTTATCTCTCCATTGACATGGACTCTATAGATCCTGCTTTTGCGCCTGGTGTAGGAAATCCTGAGCCATACGGGTTGACGCCATTGGAACTGCGAACCGCTATCAGGAGGTTGGCACCTTATGTGTCTGGTTTCGATTTAGTTGAGATCACTCCCGACTATGATATGGGAATGTCATCTATGGTCGGCGCGAAACTCGTTCGCGATTTCTTGTTTGCTCATTCAAGTTTTGTGTCTAAAACGACGATTAAGGAGATTGTTTAGTGAACCCAATTAAACACGCTACGGTCCAAAAAGGTATCACTGTGGCTGCCCTCATCCAGCAGTACGAAAACTGTGCTTTTGGAGCTGGACGTTTAGCTAAAGCCGTCAAGATTTACAAAGAAATGCAAGCTGAAGATGTAACGAGCTTTTTTGGTCTTGCCGGCGCTATGGTCCCTGCTGGAATGCGACAGGTCGTTGTTGACATGATTAAGCGCCAGGATATCGATGTTCTGGTAACGACCGGAGCTAATATGGTGCATGATATGATCGAAGCATTCGGAGGTGAGCATTGTCAAGGCCAATGTAGCGTAAACGATATTGAGCTAAAGAACTCAAAAATAGATAGGATCTACGACGTCTATCTGGCTGACGAACATTTTAAGACGTTTGAAAATAGATTTGACGCGATCGTGACCGATATTCTTGATTCAAGTTCACAACAACAGTTTTCTATTGCGGATTTCTTGCACGAGATCGGGTCGCGTATTACGGACAAAAACTCTATTTTGCGAGCCGCTGTAGATAACGAGGTCCCTGTTTTTTGTCCTGCAATTGCCGATTCTTCTATTGGACTCCAGAGCTGGGTGTTCGGGTACAAACGTGATCTTCACGTTGATACATTCAAGGATATTAGACAAATCATGGACATATGCTACAGTGCAAGACGATCCGGTGCGCTTTTTATAGGCGGGGGCGTTCCAAAGAATTTCATCATGCAATCCATGCTTCTTATCCCTAAAGGGCTTGATTTTGCCGTCCAATTAACCATGGATACCCCTGAGACAGGGGGTCTTTCCGGCGCAACTTTGGACGAAGCGAAATCGTGGGGGAAAATTGGCGAACACGGAGAGACTGTCACTGTGTATTCAGACGCGACTATCACGCTTCCAATCTTGGTTGCTTCTTCGTTATGAATAGCTAGCGTGTGAGTTTGTAACTCTAAAAGCGCCTCCCAGATACGCGATCCAAGTCAAAACTTGCTGTTTTTGCAATGGCCATCACAGCAAAGGTCCCGGCCTGAACCGGATCGGTTACCACTAGGTCCGCCACGTCTGGCACGGAGCCTGCCATATTAAGGGCTATGACCTTAAAGCCCTCATTTTGCAGCTTCGTGACCTCTTGAGCGATTTTTCCCCCCATGAGGGAACCTGCCAGCACTACAATACTTGCTCGATGTGTCCTAGATACCGCATTTACCGCTTTTGCAATGTTATTTTCGTCTATTATAGGTAAAGTATCAATGCTAATGCGCTCTCCTCTTATGTTGTGCCTATCAGCTTCTGTAATTGCCCCGAGAGCTACTTGTGCAACCTGAGCGCCCCCGCCTATAATGATAATTCTGGAGCCCCAAATCTTTTCGAATGGTTGATGAAAAGAAACGCTTTCAACGTCAGTAATAGCTTTTAGCTTTTCTGCTAATTTGTGTCCACTAGGTACATTCTCAATTTCCATGTAGATTGCAGCTAAGCCTTTATGCTTGCCTTTCGAAAGAATAAATTGCTGTGTATATTTTATATTTCCCTCAAAATGCGCAACTGCAGCTGCAACATCTCTTAGAACGCCAGGTTTGTCTTGGCATATCACATTTATCGCGGTTGACTTCTCCATCTCTGTTTAGCTCCGATTAATGCTAGTAGCCCGATGCGGGTTATTTATTATTCCTTCTTCTGTAATTATGGCTGTTACTAACTCTTTAGGAGTCATATCAAATGCAGGGTTTTCAACTTGAACCGACAGAGGGGCAATTTGTTTTCCGCGACAAAATATTAGTTCATTAGCGTCGCGTTCCTCAATCTCGACAACTGAACTTTCATGATCAAAGGTTGCCAAAGGCGCAGCAACATAGAACGGTACATCGTGAGTTTTGGCGCAAATCGCAAGCATATACGTCCCTACTTTGTTGTAGACTGAAGTTTGAGTAATCCTATCCGCCCCCACTATGACGCTGTCGATTTTTCCCTGTTTCATTACAGAAGCAGCCATATTGTCAGTTATTAATGTTGTGGGGATATTGTCTTCTAATAATTCAAAGGCTGTGATGCGGCTGCCTTGGTTGAGCGGTCTAGTTTCGCACGCATATACGCTGATGCGCTTTCCCTCTTGTATTGCAGAGCGCACGATTCCTAAAGCGGTTCCCCAACCTACCGTAGCAAGCCTTCCAGCATTGCAGTACGTCATTACGACGTCGCCGTCTTTAAGCAGTGATGCACCAATGCGCCCTAAGGCCTTGTTTGCTACTACATCTTCTTCGGCTATGGAGAGTGCCTCATTGCGGGCTGCTTCTCTGACTTCTTCAACCGTGATGCAGGGCTCAATTGCTTTTAGAACGCGATCAACCCCGAAAAACAGATTAATGGCAGTCGGTCGTGTTTCTATTATTGACTTAGCTGCTAGATGCAAATGCGCTTTTAGCTTGACGATGCTGCGGTTTTTGTTCGACTGTGCGGCAAGAGCGACTCCATAAGCACCGGCTGCGCCTAGAGCGGGCGCCCCACGCACTTTCAATGTTTTTATCGCGTTGATGAGCTGATTTAATGTCGTTATTCTCACAAGCTCATACGAGACAGGAAGTTTAGTCTGATCGACTAATACAATAGCGTCAGAGTCCCAGAAAATCGTCAGTTTTTCATCAAACTGCTGGTCCATATGCTCAACTAGAAATTAAAGTTTACAAACTTAACGGTAGAATTCTATAAAAGACAAGTTTTGCTTAGGTAGCTCGAGCGTATGGCGCCCTTCGCATTCAACTCCAATCAATGAAGTCTTTAACCTCAATCCAGGTTCTCATTATAGTTCGTTTAGAGGCTGATTTCCTTTTTTGTACAATTTATTATCCTATAACAACCATTAAGTAATAAGCATCTTAATTGTCTCAAGAATCGCAAATGCTTGCAGATGATCTTATCCGGGCAACGTTTTCATCAGATGAGGAGCTTAAGAGCACTCTTTTGCACGCAATTAAAGAACTTGGATTTTCAGTGACTAAGTTTGCTGAGATGTCCGGGGTCTCTTCAAGTACGCTTTATAAAATCATTTCAGGTGAACGAGAACCAAACCTTAAGACACTTAGAGAGATCCTTAAAGCGATCAGAAGGCTAGAAGGAGCTTCCAAGAAAGGGGACCTAATTGCGGTCGTTGCAGCAAGGCCTGTACTGGACAAGATAACAGAAAGGTCAATGGTGATAGAGGGAAAAGAGATACTAATTCGAGAGTATCCTGCAACCTCTATTGAAGAAGCTCTGATTGCGGCCATCCACGCTGAAAGGGATGGGGCGCTCGCGCTTGTTTGCGCTCCGATCGTCAGCCCCACCGTCGAGAAGATCTTGCGTATCCCGGTCGCGTCGATTATGCCGCAAAACAGTCTCGTTGAAGCGATCAAACTTGCAGCACGAAAAATCAGTTAACGAAGAGCGGGCAAAATATAGTCCGGTCCATGCGTTTCGGAAACTAATGTAGTCTAGATGACCATAAGCCAGTGTGGGAATGTCTGCTTTGCTCTCAATTCTAGGGGGTTACCATACAATTGATAGCAGCAATAAGAAATCTTGTTTGCACTCTTTACGTATTTTCTTTCAGGGCTTTTAACCATCTAAAAAGGGAACTGACATCCGCGGACATCTGATCTGACTTAAATCAGGTACGCTGCAATATTGGTGTCTATAATTGTTTCGCAGTAACTACAACGCAACGCTAACGAATCTAGCACTTTAAACTTTGAATAGACGGGTTCTGCGCTGTTGGATATACAATTTAAGTTGGGGCACCGAACGACGTGAGTGATTATATCTGGCAAAACAACTGAGTTTTTTTGTACGACTTCATAATCCCGTATTATATTTATCGTCGCTTGAGGGGCAATAAGGGCAATCTTATCAACCTCTGTAGGGATCAGCTCCCGATCTTCTATCTTAACTATATCTTTTCGTCCGTACGGTAATCTCTTGCTAGTGACGTTCATAGCAACGCTTACTATAGCTTTCGTAGTGCCGATGATATCAAGTATTTTGAGCACATTCAAAGCATTTCCCGCCGTAATATGGTCGATGACAGAGCCATTTTTGATCGATCTGACTCGCAATTCTTCCTTGTTCTTTTTCAGCGTCATAGTGCGTTATTCATAAGAATTGCAAGTAATGCCATTCTGACAGGTATTCCGTAGAACGCCTGCTTGAAGTATCTTGCATGTTTGGTTTTATCTACTTCCGGGTCTATTTCGTCAACGCGCGGGAGTGGGTGCATGATAATTAAATTTTCGCGAACCTGATCCAAGACGCTTAGCGTTAACCGGTAACTCTTAGCAACGCGTAAATACTCGTTTGGATCAGGAAATCGTTCTTTTTGTATTCTCGTAACATAAAGAACGTCTACATCGCGAATAACGTCGTTCACATCATCGGCCAACCTGACTGAATTCAGGCTATTAATTATGTGCTTTGGCATTTGAAGTCCTTCTGGGGCGACCAGCGCGATGTTCGCATCGAACATGTTAAGGGCGTAGACCAATGAATGAGCAGTTCTTCCGTATTTGAGATCTCCGAGTAAGGCTATGTCTAGATTATCTAAGTGACTCTCTTTTTTTATCGTGTAAAGATCAAGAAGGGTTTGTGTTGGATGATGTCCTGCTCCATCCCCCCCGTTTATGATGGGGATCTTGGATATTTCGCTAGCCATGCGAGCTGCACCCTCTCTTGGGTGCCTGAGGACTATGGCATCTGCATACTCTTCAACAACTTTAATCGTGTCAGCTAGAGTCTCGCCTTTTAGTACTGAGCTTTCTTCTGAAGTCAAGTTAAGAGTGGATCCGCCCAGCCGCTTCATTGCTGAGTCAAATGAGAGCCGTGTCCTCGTACTTGGTTCAAAAAAAAGTAACGCCAATATCCGGTTTTGGAGCACCCGCATGCCAGATTTTGCATACGGCATCATTCTCTCTGCGCAGTCTAAAATAAACTCAACATCTTCGCGCGTCAAATCTCGCATTGAAACGACGTGCTTTTTGTTGAACATCTCATTCATATTGATGCATGATACTCTTATAGTTTTTTGAGCGAGTATGCCATGTTCTAAAGATAATTTGCGAACGCCTTGAATCGTCTAAAAAAAAGCATTAAAGCTGTTGGACGACTGTCTCTACCTCTCGCCTATAAGTGTCTTGGCTGAACCCAGCAACGCAAGTTAAGGCCATTGCCCCGCCGGCCCCTACACCCTCTTTGACCTCTCCTTGTTCATATTTTTGGAGTGCGCTAATTGAGCTTTTTGAAAAATCTGGGTAAGCACTAAATGCATCGATTTCTAATGCTTCAATCAACTCGATAAACCGCGCTGAAGTGTCGTCAAAGACATATTTTGTCGTTGCTAAAACGAGATTGTCGCTAACATTGAGCTCCTTTAGGACGGCAGCAATAGCCCCCATTTGGGTTCCGCCGGCCAAAACAACATCTTTTCCGCTGTTTAGTAAGCCTTCGGTTAGCCCAACAACACAAGGCATCATGGGATCACCAAATAGTTTGATTGCTCGCATTGGATCGCGCTGTAAGCTTCCTGGATTGACGGAAGCCCCTTTCATAGCTTCTTTTACAACTTTTTCCTTCAAGGCTGAAGGATTTGAAGCAAAGCTGCTGCTAACGTTCACGCTGTAACCGAGTGCCCTTAACACACACAATGCGGTGGTCGTTCCTCCAGGAATCGTCTCGCCTATCACGGCGAGATCGCAATCGCAACACCCTGCAAGCTTGCGGGAGGCGTCGCGGATTGTTTGGGCATCAGGAACGCCAGGTTGAATACGGATGTCATAGCCGTGTTTTGTACGAAGGTCATAGCAGGGTACGCCTGGGATAATTTGTAAGCCTGAATTAATTAAGAGATGTGCGGCTTGCGAGAGATTAAGCCCGGCACGGGTAAGAACGGCCGGGGTAGCGGCACCAGACGGTGCATCAGACATAACCCTCATTGTCTTTAACTTTCCATGGGAGACGATTTCTGCATCGGCGGCAGGTGTATGTTGAATATACTTCTGGCTGCTTCCTGCCCCGGATATGCCAGGTACAGTCGCAATTTCCGAGTTGGAAAGAACTAGAAAAAAAAGTGGATGCTCTGTGCTGCCAAATCTCTTTCTTATATTTGATGATTCGCCCGAATAGTTGCGGCAGTTCGTTACCCACATAACTAGCGACGCACTTTGCGTGTTGTTGTATCCGCACCCGTTATGCTCTTTTGTTCGAGCCGAGGGAGTGTGTACGCTCCAAATGGCATTACTATGATTTTTGCATTTGGCCCTTGCTTGTTTAGCGTTGCTTGGACAGCCTCTTCTAAGTTTCGAGAGCAGCTTAAAAACACTTGCCCAATAATTTCTTTTTGAAGCTCTGAGACAAGGTAGACGTCTGCTTTTTGAGTGAGCTTCGCCAAAATCCCGGCTTTGTGCCCGCCAATTTCGAAAGCATAATCGAGCCTGTCAACAAGCTCTTGCTTATCTTGTGCTTCGTGAATCCAACGCTCAAATACCTTCTCTCCCAGCCCTTCTGGACATTCAGCTGCTAAAATGATGGCGCCACCGTCTTTGAGCGCGTGTTTCGCATTATCTAGCGCTTTTTGTGCTTGAAAGAGGTTTATGTCCTTCGGTGAGCCTCCGGCTGATGCCAGTACAACGTCTGCGAGCTCTTTTATTGGCACTATATATATAGAATCTACGACTTCTACCCCTTTACGGTGTGCGAGAATCGGATCACCTGCGACAGCTTTAACAATTTGTTTTTTTGCGTTGAGCACCACATTCACGATAAAATCACACCCAATTAGTTGGCCCGCTTCCTCGAGGTCTTCTCTCACGGGGCTGTCTAGCCTTCCTGCTTCAGCGTTTGGCTGTAACATGAGTTTGTGATTCGATTCAATCGTCTGGCGTGCACAAACGCCTGGAAGCAATGATTTATATCCTCCGCTATAACCAGCAAAATAATGGAGCTCAACCGTACCAAGGCAAACTCGCACATCAGAGCTAAGCACCTCTTTGTTTGCGAAAACTCGTGTTCCTCGTGACGTTGTGTTGACAAAAACGCAGTTATTACCATCGTGGTTGATGCATCGGTAGCGATTAAAAATATCGTCACCTACAAGGTCTTTCATCTCTGAATTTGACAGAGGTCGGTGAATTCCAAGAGCAAATAATATCGTTATGTGGCTTTTAGGAATCTCTGCTTTTCGCAATTCGTTGAGGACGTGTGGGAGCAGCTTTTTAGTTGGAGTTGGTCTCGTGACGTCGCTCACTATAATGACCACACGTAAATCCTTTTTTGCACCTTTCCGTTGCGATGCGATTTCATAGAGCGTTGGCGTCCCTATCGTATCATTTAAAGCACGAACGATTTCGCTCTCCTCATCCGATACTTCCATTTCGCGTGGCTCTAAAACCTGAATTAGGTTATTCGTGTCGAGAGTGACTGAGGTTATACCTTTTCCATATTTGAGGGTGATTTGCGATTTTCCCATCAAGGATTGTTTCGTCTTTTTTAGTATATCAATATTCAATAGGATCTGTGAAATGTGCAGAACTAGGTTCATTTAGTATATCAATATTCAATAGGATCTGTGAAATGTGCAGAACTAGGTTCATATAGAATTGTTGCCATAACATGAATCCGGGATACGTTACATTCTATTACGAGCAAGTGGAGGGGCCCAAAGTTGTATAGATCATATGATGAGATGCCAAAAATCGAACTCCCAGGCGATACTGAGGTTAAGATTAGCGACAGCACATTAAGAGACGGGTCACAAATGCCCGGAATCGTGCTTAAAAAAGCCCAAAAGTTTAGGATATTTGAGTTATTGCACGAAATGGGTATAGAAAAGTTGGAGTGTTTCCTCTTCAACGATCGCGATCGCACGTTAGCCCGTGAAATGTTGGACTGCGGTTATGAAAGCCCTCAGATTACCGGGTGGGCGCGCGCAAACGAGCAAGACATCGACATGAGCATCAGTATGGAAGGTATAGATGAGGTAGGCATCCTCATGTCTATATCAGATACACACATTTTCGACAAACTTGGCTTATCGGATCGAGAACAGGCCCGCGACAAGTATACTGAAGCTCTTCAATACGCAGTAGATCATGGGTTGAAGGTTCGATGTCATCTTGAGGACATTACGCGAGCAGATATCCCAAACTTCGTTATTCCATTAGTGAAGGATTTGCTGAGCATTGCCCCTAATGCGATTTTCAGAATCTGTGATACTCTAAATTACGGCTTACCGTTCGAAGATACCCCCTTGCCGTACAGCATACCCAAGATAGTTCGCAACTTTAGGGAGATCGGTGCGGTGAATCTCGAAATGCACGTACACGATGATTTCGGGCTCGGCGTGGCCAACACTTTGGCAGGATACTGGCACGGAGCGAATTGGTCAAGCTTGACCTTCATGGGCGTAGGGGAGCGGGCAGGAAATACCGAACTTGAAAAGATTCTAACGTTCCTTTTTTGCCGAGTAAAGGGTTTTGAAAAGTATAACCCCAAACCGGTAACAGAGCTTACACGCTATTTAGAACACGAGCTTGCTTTTAGACTACCAAGGAACAAGGCCATCGTCGGTGAAAATATTTTCGCCCACGAGAGTGGCATACATACCGACGGCGTCTTGAAGAACCCTTTTACTTACGAACCATTTCCTCCTGAGGTTGTAGGTGGACACCGAGTTCTGCTAGTTGGAGACTCTTCTGGAAGGGAAGTGGTTCGCCATAAGATGCAGCAAGTCTTGAACGAGCTTTTAGGGGTGGAAGTAAACTTAAGGAAAAATGACCGCCGGATCAAGATGATCTGCAACGACATACATAAGCTCTACGACGAAGAGGCTCGCAATTCAAGCGTTTCAGACGATGAGTTGAAGGAATACGCCATCAAATACTTCCTGACGAGTGAGGAAGTGTTCCCACCCTGGATTGCTCACACGCGTTACGAATAATAGAACGTAGAGGAAGGAATTACGAAGGAATGTCGCTTTCGCCGGGACGATAACATCTCGCTCGGCGGCGGAAACCTTGAGTACCATTGTTGTTCCTTTGCTGCCGAGAGCGTTATGGTTCACCAAGCACAGTTCGATGAGTGCGGGTTGACTAGCTACTACGGAGTTTTGACTGTCGTCACATGCGACCAGAGAAGCAATTCATAAGCGGGGGACTATCAAAGGAGTGTGTGAGCTGCGCTGCGAAGGGTAGCGTATTAGATAGTAGACGCAGCGCATGTGTGACGTGTCTAGAGAAAAAGTAGCTACATCTTCTTCCTGCAATTATCTGCTTTTCTGGTGGCTTTCGATCTTTTCTATAATGCAGTCAACTACTTGGCTTGTACGAAGGTCACCTCCAAGATCGTACGTAGTCTTGCCTTCGGCAATTACCTCTTGCAGGGCTTCGAAGATCATAGATGACTCATGCGAGCTGCCTAAATAATCGAGCATCCAAGCTCCAGCGAGTACAGAGGCAGTGGGATTTACTTTGTCAAGGCCCCGATACTTTGGCGCAGACCCATGAGCTGGTTCGAACATTGCATAATTGCCGCCAAAATTAGCCGAGTAGATCATACCAATACTACCTACTAACGCTGCACATTCTTCGCTGATGATATCCATAAAGAGGTTGGTCGAAAGCAATATCGATTCATTAAAAAGCTGTGGGTTTTTCACAAGTTGCTGTGCCACGTTGTCTACGTGATACTCCCACAGGTCGATGCTCGGATAGTCATTCTTTGTTTCTCTAACAGCTTGGAGAAAAGCGCCGTCAGTCTGTTTGAGTATATTGCTTTTGTGGATCGCAACAACGGTTTTCCACGTGCGCTTTTGTGTCTCTTTAAAAGCAAATTTGGCGATTTTTCGACTCGCTGATTTCGTGATTTTCCGCAGAGCGACAAACATATCGGCTGAGAGTTTTAGTTCACTCCCAGAGTACATACCTTCAGTCGCTTCACGCACACATACAAAGTCTACGTCACCAAGAGGGCGGGGAGTATTGGCAAACGTCTTTATTGGACGAACGTTTGCGTAGAGATCCATCTCTTGCCTAATAGTGACCGCTACACTGCGCGGGGAGCCATGGCCTCCCGGAGTTGTGGTCGGCCCTTTGAAACAGGCTTGTGTTGAATTAATCACGTCTCGAGTCTCATCGGGAATCAATGAATCCCCAGCGTGAGATTCGTACCAGTCGCTTCCAGCTTGACATAGGATCATGTTTACTGGCGCTCCTGTAGCAGTCACGACACGCATCGTTGCCTTAACTAACTCAGGTCCGACACCATCTCCCAGAATTACAGCTACATCTTGCATTAACCTCACCTAATCTCGACGTCGTTAAAAGATCGTCGAGCTGATCAGTCCGTATATCCCCCACAGGCGTCTAGGTAGGGCATTAGTCCACCTTTCTCGAGCAATTCTTGCATAAACGTAGGAATAGGCTTGAAACGGAGTTCTATTTGTCGATCCTCGACGCGAATTACTCCCACATCAAAATTCACTTCTAGATCTTCTCCCGGAGCCACCTCTTTCGAGATGTCCGGACATTCTATAAGAGGAAGACCAATGTTGAAGCAATTTCGGTAGAATATCCGTGCGAAGGACTCTGCGATGATGCACGAGATACCACAAGCCTTGAGAACCTGTGGCGCCTGTTCTCTTGATGAACCGCACCCAAAGTTTGCCGCTGCAACGAGGATAAGATTTTTTAAACTTTGGCAATCCTCATAAAAGTGCGAATCGATTGATTCAAAAGTATGTTTAGCAAGCTTATTCAAATCGAGCTCATCATACTTGTACTTCCCTGAAATAATTTCATCCGTGTTAGTATCGCTAGGGAACACTCTGACAACCTCTCCTTTTATGTTCATAGCTCTACCCTTTTTCTATGTTCTAGCCATCGCGATTTCGTGGATCTGTGATTCTTCCCTCGACGGCGCTTGCTGCTGCCGTTGATGGACTTGATAAGTAAATAAATGATTTGTCGTTGCCCATCCGGCCCTTAAAGTTCCTATTTTGAGTAGAGAGGGCGACTTCATCGTCTCCTAAAGCAACTGTTCTCCCGATGCAAAAACCGCACCCTGGCGGGCCAATAGAGGCACCTGCCTTTAGGAATATCTCTACGATGCCTTCCTTTAGTGCCTCCAGAAGGACTCCACGGCTGGCTGGATACACCACTAGTCGAGCTTTGCTTCGATGGCCTTTCAAAATGCGTGCCGCGTCTCGAAGATCTTCAATTCGCCCGTTCGTACACGAACCAATGCAAACTTGATCAAGCTCTTTGCCTTCAAGCTCTGTAACTGGCACGACGTTATCGACTCTATGCGGTTTAGCAATCAAAGGAACGACAGTATCGGCGTTTATGTGAACCTGTTGAGCATACACAGCGTCCTCATCCGGGTACAACGGTTTGAAATCTTTACTTCTGCCATAGCGCGCCAAAAACGCTTTTACTTTTTCATCTGCAGCGCAGAGACCGACTTTGGCACCGGCTTCGATGGCCATGTTAGAGAGTGTAGCGCGCGATTCGACACTCATCGCCTCGACCGTTTCGCCGCAGAATTCGAGCGCTTTGTATGTAGCTCCATCTGCCGTTATTCGCGACACAAGCTCTAAGAATATGTCTTTCGAGTGAACGTGTTGAGGAAGTTCTCCGGAAACCTCCACCCTAACAGTCTCTGGGACCTTTAGCCACGTTTTTCCGTGCGCCATAACAGCGGCCACGTCAGTCGACCCCATACCGGTGGCAAAAGCACCAAGTGCTCCGTGAGTGCACGTGTGGCTATCGCCTCCAACTATTATTTGGTAGGGCGATGCATACTTCTCGAGAACAATTTGATGACAGATCCCGTCGCCGTTTTCATAGAAATCCATGCCGTAACGGCGGGCAAACTGTCGCATAAAAGCCTGAACGTTTGACACTTTTTCAGAAGGAGAGGGCGAAGCATGATCACAGAAGGCCACCACCTTCTTTGGTTGCTTGACTTTATGGTCTCCTAGTTGCTGAATCGCGAGTGGCAGCGTGCCGTCGTGAGCGAAAACTAAGTCGACCGGCACGGCGACTATCTCCCCACTTTCAGCATCCACCCCACTTCGATTTGACAGTATTTTCTCAGAAATTGTTTGCAATGACACTCCCTCAGAAAATTGCTCCACGTACCACTAAATAGGAGCTTTAAGTCGTTTAAAATTATTGCGTAGCGACTATTATTCCTACTATAAATAAGTGTAGTTAGCGTTTATCTTTTCCGGTGAGCGCCTCTAACGATTGTTTTCATTCACACGCGCCGGCCGCTTGGCTCGCCTCGATCGTAATACGTACACGAGAATAACGACTGCTAAAACGAGAAAGACCGCAACCACAATGTTGTAGTAGGAAGCGGTAATGTCGTGCCAGTTAGCACCCAGATAGAACCCCGCGAAAGTCAATGCAGCGTTCCACGGCAATGAGCCTAAAAAAGTATAGCCAGAAAACTTCTTTAGATCCATTCTACAGAGTCCTGCGGGGATAGACGAGTAAGCCCGTACGCCGGGGATCATTCTGCTAAAAAAAACGAAAATCTCCCCATATTTTTCAAACCATTCATCTGCGAGGTGCAGTTCACGTTCAGTAATTCCCACATACTTCCCGTAGCGTTCAAAAAAATAATTGCCTCCAAAAAAGGCAATGAAATACGTAATAAGCGATCCAACGAGACACGCTAAAGTACCAACAATAACCACTATCCAAAAGTCAAAGCGCCCCAAATACGCTAGATAGCCCGCGTAGGGCAATATTATCTCGCTCGGCAGCGGAATACCAATGCTTTCTATCACCATTCCTATGAAAATGCCAGCATACCCGTATGCGTCGATTACACCGAGGATAAAAGTTGAAACCTGCAGGAGCAAATCGTACAGCTGATCGAGGAAGGATTGTGCAATCAATGATTGTATTAGGTACAGGTTATGCATGTATTCTCGAGTAATTGTGTCTTTGAAAGCTCATCTCAAAAAACCTCTTTGTCTTTGCTTTCTTTTTTAACTATACGAAAGAACGCTAAATTTTTGCTCAAGAGGGATCCCCGGTTTGATTTGGCCTGCGTTTGTCTAAGGATGACTAATCGTTTTCACGTGCGCAACGCTCGAGGAGTAAAAGAGCTTTTCGATTTCATTTCGTTCTTCTCTGTTACCTGTGATAGACGATAGAGAGCAAGAAACGCGCAATACAAAAAAGCAAAAGATGCCTTTGAACAGAGTTTGCTCATACGGAGTAAAAATGTCACAAACGGTGCGCCCGCTTGAGGAAGTAAAGCGCAATAGGGATGCCGAGAACTGCCCCTAGACTTTGCGATATCGTCGTCGCAAACGCAGCCCCCAAGGCACCTATAGTTGGGATCAGGATCCAATTCAAACCAATATTTACCCCTGTAAGATAGGTCGCGTTTAGCACGTGCACCTTTTGAAGGTTAGTTGCATCCAACAGCAGAGACGTTGGGATGGTGACCAAATTCACAGCAAATCCTATGATAAGGATGTTGATGAAAACGATAGAATCAGCGAAGTTGGGACCGAAGGCGAAAATCATTACCTGGCCCCCGAACGCATACGTTATTCCAACTGCGACGAGCCCAGCTACGGCAAAGTAGCCAAAGTACTTAGACAACTCTTTTCTGGAAATCTTTCTCTCATGCGCTGCTTTTGAGATTATGGGAAAAAATGCCCCTGTCAGTGCAATGACTGCCATATCGCCTATGCCGACATAGTTTACTGCAGGTGTGTAAAGTCCGACCTGAGTCATGGCGGAATTCGACAAAAGTGAGATCATGATAGTGTCTATTCGTTGCCATATGAACCCAAGCATTCCTGCAAGACCGAACCACACGGCCGGCGTCAGTATTGCACGGTCGAATATTGGTTTAAAGTTCAGCTTATAGTCGTCAATTCGCCGGCTGAGTATGAAATTCAGTATCAGGCTGGCAAAAGCGGCGATAATGATCGCAAGTATGACACCAGGCACGGCAAGTCCTGCAATCAGAAAGACGAACGCCAACGTGGCAAAAGTGATTCGCTCGGCAATCTGAATGATCGAGATATACTTCATGTCCTGGTAAATGCAGAATACCGCGCTGAACATGCTCCCGACGCCGCCCATTACGAGCGTGACCGACATTAAGACGATCAGCACTTTTACCTCGAGTGAATACGGCGTAAGGAGAGCGAATACGATTACGACAAACATCGTCGCAAGGGACATGAGAAGCTTAAGGCCCATCGAGCTGAAAATGAGCTTATGTGTATCTTCGGGCTTTTTAGCCCCTTCACGAATTATGACCGTGTTGATTCCGAAATCAGTAAAAATGCCGAACAAAGAGACGAACGAGATCACCGTGATATAGGATCCAAACTCTGAGATCGGGAGTGTGCGAGCGATGTAGATGGTGATAACAAACGAAATTACGGCCGAAATCACGTTTCCACTAAACAAAAGTCCTGTATTTTTGATACCACGTACTAGTGATTCACGTCTTAGCTTGCCTCTATTCTCGCCATTGGTTTGTGTCATCTTATCGGTGCTCACGTCCTTTGGCGGATTGAAAAAAGCAAGCAAAAACAGTCAAGCTCGGCCGGCATAAATCAGCTAACGTCTGCAATGCTCCCATAAATCTCCTCAAGTCGGTCGACAACAGCACTCCACGTGAACTCGTTGATGACTTTAGCCCTACCTCGGACACTTCTTTCACGTTCTAGTTCTTCGTTGTCGAGCACATCAACGATATTTCCAGCGAGAGCTGGGATATCCCCATACTTAAATATTCTGCCGATATCGCCGACGACGTTAGGAATCCCTCCGACGTCTGAAGCTACGATAGGGGTTCCACAAGCCATAGCTTCGAGCAGAACAATGCCAAAAGCCTCCCACTCACTTGGCAGCACGAAAACGTTAGCAGCAGCATATGCTGACTTAAAGAGATCAAAACTCTCTATATGGCCTGTAAACACGAAATGGTCGTCTAAATTATTCGCCCATATCTTCTTCTTCAACCTTTTCAGGACTCCCCAATCTTCGCCGACTATGACGAATTTTGTATTCGGGTGCTTTTCGACGACCTTATAGGAAGCATCGATGAGGTGTTCCAGTCCCTTATTGTCTGCCAGTCTTCCAGTATAAAGGACAATCTTGTCATCTTCGTCTATCCTATATCTGCGTCGGAAAGGCCTACCGTCAGGAATGGGGGTCCAGTCTTCTATATCTATTCCATTTGGCACGGTGAGGCACTTAGCTAAAGGTGCGAATCTTTCAATGAATTGCCTTTCACTATCTGTTACAGCTAGTATTGCATCGACCATTTTGTAAACTCGCCTGGAAATAAAACGATCATCGACCCCCATTAGAAATCGTGAGGCCGGTGATTCCCGATTAGAAGGTGGATGAAAGTGAGGTGTAACAACGAGTGGCATTTGGTATCGCCCGCTTCGTCGTCCTCGCTTCAGTTTTGCAGCTGCGCAAGCGAAAATTTGGTAGTACCTGTGCGAATGGGCGTGTACTACATCAGCGTCGGTCTCGAAAATTTTTTTAATCAAGCCAGGGATGGTGGGGTACGGAGCATATGGAGCTGGGATTTTTTTAACGGGCAGACGCAGCACTCTTACGCCGTTAACGTAACTGTCTGGAGCGTAGTTTTGAAAGCATTGCCACGGCACCTGTGTTTTGAGATTTGTCGTATAGACGGTTACATCGTGACCACGTTTCACTAACCGCTCGGAAATCTTTTGTATATGCGTTTCCACGCCCCCGGAAGCGAGATATCTGATGCACACTTGTGCTATTTTCAATTTCGTCACCAAATCTTCACTGCTGCTGCGATTAGGTTATTTTTGTTGCGACAGTGATAACGCCGCGCTGTATTTATTAGTAATATGACAAACAGATAATTACAACGAGTTTATCATAAAAATCTAGGCAGGGTATCAAACCCCAGGTATAACGACCGTAACAAACACACATTTCTTGCAAGATGTACAAACACCAGCGACTAATTGCAGCACTGCAAACTCCAATATCTAGTAATTATGGTTCGAGATTGTAACGACATTATTGGCTTATGAAACTAACTATTATAGCACCGTTTCCCGAACTCAAAGATGGGATCCCAAGGGTTGCTGAGGAACTGCTTAAAAGAATAGCCCGTTCAAATCAAATAGACGCTATTTCGGTAGTAGCTCGCCGAGGCATGGATTTTATCAGTCCGTCCCTTCTAGCGAGTCAAAAAGTCTCACTTTTTACTATAGCACGTTTCCTAACGCCTCAGACTATGGTGAAACTAATTAAGCTGTACAAGGAAAGTGATGTGGTTCTATTTCTAGCTCCGCCTTGGGACGTGCTTGATCCGTTAGAGGCCCTTTATTTTTTTCTTCTTCTCATCAAATACGGTTTTTTGCCGCGATCAAAATGGGTTCAACTAGTTCACGATTTTATCCCTTACATTTTTGTAGAGGACGGAACCCAAGGCAGGCGGACGATTAAACTCCTCAACACCTTTCAAAAGCACTTCAGCAACGTCCCAGAACGATATATTGCAGTCTCTCAATCGACGAAGAAGGACGCGATACGTTTCTGGGGTTTACAAGCGGATCGAGTAACAGTGATTTACAACGGCCCTTTCGTTGCTCCAAAAGCTCCCAGAGAAGATTTTGGAAGCAAGCAGATCTTAATCGTATCAGATATCTCTCCGCGGAAAAACCATATCCGGCTGATACGAGCGTTTGAACGCGCTCAAGAACTGTCTCAAAGCCGTTTGGAGTTGGTCGTAGCTGGCCAAACGAGAACGGTCATTCCTGAACTTGAACATATGCTCCGAGATGTTTCTAGGCGACGCGAAAATGTTCGAATCACAATGATGGGCTATGTGTCCGACTCTGAGGTTTTGTCCCTCTACGCCAAAGCTGATGTCTTTGTTTACCCCTCGCTCTACGAAGGGTTTGGCCTTCCTGTACTCGAAGCAATGGCGTGCGGGTGTCCCGTAATAACCTCGAATGTCTCCTCATTGCCCGAAGTGGTTGGAGACGCGGCCCTTCTCGTCGATCCCTATAACGTTGAAGCACTTGCGCAGGCGATGCTCACCGTGCTCGAGGATGACGAATTAAAAAAAGAGATGAGCAAGAGAGGCATAACACAAGCGCAGAAGTTTTCGTGGGACAAAGCAGCTGCGGAATTCTTAGCGGTTTGCACCGATGTGGCGAATAAAGAAGGTATCCCGCGACTTGAAGGGAGGGTCAGTCCGCCCTCAACACCCGCTAAGTAAAGAACGACTAAAGACTCGGAGCTAGAGCAGGCGCAAAAAATGGTTAGTTTTGTTAGATTTCGACGCCACAAGCTTTGAAAGCGTCAGTTAGAACAGAGACAATGCGCTCTCCTGCGTCGCCATTACCGAATGGATTGCTCCACTTGTGTGGGGTTTGTAGCATAGCTTTTGCCCCACTTAATATCTGATCAGACTTAGTTCCGACGAGCAAGTTTGAGTGCACGGCTATAGTCTCAGGTCTTTCCGTGTTATCTCTCACAGTGATACATGGCACCCCTAGAATGCACGCCTCTTCCTGCACACCTCCTGAATCAGTGATAACAAGCTCTGCATTTGCCTCGAGAAGGAGGAACTCGAGAAATCCAATTGGAGAAATCGGTGTGATCCCATCTAAAGCAAGATCGAACTCGACAACACGCTTCCTAGTTCGAGGATGCATAGGGAATATTATCGGAACGTCAAACTCATAATGTAGCTCTGTTAGTCCTTTCAAGATGCCATTCAAGCGCGCTTTGTTGTCAACATTCTCTCTTCGGTGAGTCGTTGTCAAAAAATAGTTGTTTTTTTCAATACTGAGCTCACTGAGAACGCTCTCTCTTTTTTGTGCTAGTTGTAGGTTCTGGTGAACGGCATCAACTATTGTGTTACCTGTTACGGATATCTTGTTTGCTGGGACTCCTTCTGCTAACAGATTTCCCTTTGCTTTTACAGTTGGGGCAAACAGGAAATCTGAGACGTGGTCAGTGAGGATACGGTTAATTTCTTCTGGCATAAACCTATCAAAACTTCTCAAACCGGCTTCTACATGTCCTACTTCAATTTGTAGCTTCGTTGCTGCATATGCCCCTGCAAAAACAGAGTTTGTATCCCCTTCTACGAGTACGATGTCTGGCTGTTCGTTCATCAAGACGTTTTCGACGCCGACGAGTATCTTGCCAATCTGTTCAGCGTCTGTACCTGATCCCACCCCAAGCGAGTAGTCTGGATCACTAAGGTTGAGCTCCTCAAAAAAAACCTTGTCCATTTCGTACGAATAATGCTGCCCCGTGTGAATTGTTAAGCCTGTTATTCCCTGCTTTTCGCATTCACGGATTATTGGGGCCATCTTGATTATCTCAGGCCTGGTTCCAACTATAAATGCAAACATGTTTCCCCTCTTCAAATACAGACAATGTCAATTCCAGGGTACCTTCTATGAATCTCTTCGGCCATATCTATGAAATAGCGCGCTGTGTTAGGGAAGGAGTCCAATAAGATAAGATCGACCCCTGAATCCTCAATGTTGAACTCTTCAAACTCCCCGTGATAGACCTCTATACGAGTGTTATCTGTGGTGGCGATGCAGTACAAATTAGGAGCTCTGCTGGGCGCACTGTTTTTTGTTGAGGTCCGACGCAACATCCGGATCCCAAGTATCTCTCTATTCGCTTGCAAGTTGAGATATGCGTTCTCAACTGCGGGCAGCCAAGCGTCGTTCAAGACAACTTTTTGAGCACCCATCAGCACGCTCATAAGGCCGAGAGTTCCAGGTCCAGCGAGTGCATCAAGCACAACCCGCCCTGCTATAGGAAGTGCTCCAAGTTTTGCCATTTTTGCCATGTTGTTGTGCTCAATGTGAATCTTCGACTGACTTTTGTGTACCAGTATCTGCCCGTAAGCAGAGGTGACTAGATCAGCTCTCACATCGCAGCCAGCTAACACGCGACAGGTGTTCGGAGCAGCGTGATGATCCTCTAGACCAAAGACCTTATTCATATCTCCGTAGATAACCCCTTTGACTTCAGGTACATGTTTAAGAATTAGATCGCTTGCGTCAGCGACAATTCGCTGCTTGGTTAATAGAAGCAGGTTCTGGTAACCTACGTGGGGAGGAGCGTACGTGGGGACGCCTGGTGACAATAGTGGCGTGCCCATCTGTTGAAGGGTGAGCGCAGGTCGGCTCTCTTGTCCGCCTGATAGTGAGAGTATATGCGCCATAACCGCATCCAGGGGCCTTCTTCCGCAGTTTTTACACCTCAAATCATCGAAGCCTGTGTCGGGCAAATTAATTTGGGCCCTCTTGTCCAGCACTAGATCATTGCATGATACACATCTCGCGTACAATGAGGGTGCTGCTTTAATCACAGACTCTGCGGAGTTTACGCATGAACTACTACCGCAACTCGGACAACGCAGGCGCATCGCTCACTTATAGGTTTTTTCGCTATATAACGCTGAAGTAAAAACTTTCATTAGAGCGCTCTATCTCCACCTCGACATTCGAGCCGGGCCAAAATCGGGCTTAATGACAGCTGGTGACCGTATTACGTGTAGAAATAACTGACTGAAGTTCTAAAGGTATTTGTGGATGCGTGCTTTAGAAATCTTGCCAAACTTTGTATTGGCTAAGCGTGCATTCCACAGTTTGCGGTGAAAGAGTGGACCGGTCGGGAATTGAACCCGAGGCCTCTACCATGCCAAGGTAGCGATCTACCCCTGATCTACCGGCCCGTCGATGCTCTTTTTGCCTGCGGAAGGCAAATTAAATAAAGGCAACAGCTCTTTAGGCTAAAGACATATAAGTATTGCTTCGAATGTAAGTTGCGCCGTGCTTCTTGCTGGGCTTAGAATCAGCAGACAAGAATTGTTATATATCTCGCTCGCCTATAGGCATTGCGTTATCAAGGAAGGGGCCCGTAGCTTAGCCAGGTTTGATTCCGTCTTTGTCAATTCAAGACGGAGAATATGCGCACGGCTGATAACCGTGAGGCCAGGCGTTCAAATCGCCTCGGGCCCATCATTTTCAGTAAACGACGATTCTAGCTTATAAGCTAAGCCTTCACAAATTGCAACGATGCGTTGACCGTCAGTCCGTACGACAATCTTGTAGAGGGCGGTGGTTTTGCCTGAACTCTCTTCACTAGCTTCTGCAATGAGCCGCATGCCAATTGTGACCGGTCTGCGGTACGTTATATGGAAAGAAAGAGCGACTGCTGTTTGATTGTATGAATTACAAGCTGCCGCAAATGCCACGTCTGCGAGGGAATAAATGAATCCCCCGTGCGCAACTTCGTTGAAATTTAACATACGCTCAGCAACTGTTACCTCAGCTTTTGCATACCCTCTTTCGATCTTTGTTATTCGAACTCCCAAGAAGCTCGCATAGCTGTCGCTTTTTAGCTTTGCTAAGACGCGAGCAAGTTCATTGTTCTTATCTTCTGATGTGAGACCCATCAAGAATCAACCCCATATCAACTATGTGCCGCCGTGCCCTTTTTGCTGTGTAGTCAACTGATCGCGGCGACAACTTTTCCGTTAACGTGTGAAACTCACAAGACTTCAAGTCAAATGCGAGCCTAGCTTGAAGACTTTAATTGACGCTGTTACTTTGTCTGAGTCGGCATAATTGTCGTAAACGCTTCGTCGATCTTAGCGGCCATTATGAAATCGTTTTCAGACAAACCACCTATGTTGTGGGTAGTAAGGCAGATCTTTACGAAGTTGTAAGAGACGAAGATGTCTGGATGGTGTCCTTCCTCTTCTGCCAGTTCTGCCACTTTGTTAATAAAGCGCATTGATTCAACGAAGTCCTTGAATCTGAAACTTCGCACGATTTTCTTTAACTCGTTGTCTGGCTTCCATTTAGGAACCATTGGCAGTAGACCCTGAATTGTCTCAAGATCAAAAGGCTGCGTGCCAATCTCGCATGGAACGCAGTGTTTTTCTTTAAGGCTAGAAACGTCATTTGTGTCAGCGTTGCTCATTGTCAAAACCCATTAGTTGTATGCGTCGTAGATTTTAAGTCTGTTGGAGAAAGCAGCGGAGCTTTTTTTAAATACCACAAAAAAACCTAACTTACAATTTAACGTTTGTGCAAGCGGTTAAGATAGAACAGATTCACTTACCTAAACGCGTAACACGAGCCTCGATTAACACCTCACGATTGATGATGCGGGGGGTGCGATTTGAACGCACGAACTCCTACGAGAATAGGCCCTGAACCTATCGCCTTTGACCTGGCTTGGCAACCCCCGCGTTTTTTGCGGCTCAATATATGAATTGTCGCGTGATATTTACGTATTTCTACCGGTCACCGAAGGTTAGAGAATAACGTTTTAATATATAAAAGGCCGCCCACATAATCTCGCCATCGTTTTTTAGACCCTTTGAAATGTCCGAACTGAGCAATTATGACAAGTCCACCTATGAGTGCAATCTTTCTGAATAACGGCATTGACATCCATACCACGTCTTCGTATGCGTTGAGGTAGAGTAACGCATTTGTGTCTCTTGGGAGCTTGAACTGCCCGTTTTCAGCAAAGGCAACCTGCGTTGTCTCGTATTGCTCGGTAAAGTTGGTACGCAGTCTGCCGTTGTAATCGACCCAGAAATGCACGGGGGACACCTTGACCGTGTGCGGAATCTGCTTCGCTTCAAGCAAGCTTGCTAGCTAGACGGCTTTTGATTTACAGTCTCCTTGCTGTGCTTTAAGAACGTCGATGGGCGTAGGAATATACCAAACGACGCCATAGGTTTGAAAATCGTAAGCATAATGAATGTGGTCGTCAACGTACTGTTCGATTGCTGTTGCGTTGTCAGGGAGCGTATTTGCTACGAGCAGCACATCATCCGTTGGCCGAGTTGGCATCTCTAAGAAGCGGTAGACGTTAAGTGGTATTAGTCCAGGGTTGGGGAACAGGATAAACACAACATAAATCGCAGCTATCGCTTTTTTATGATTTACGAGTTGGCTCACGTTCATGTGTGACTGGAAAATTTGGTAAATATACGTTATTTAGGTTGGACACTACTACTTTATGTAAGATATACAATTTATTCAAAAAGATATTCATCTATTCGTAATCTCAGGTAAAACTAGCATGGAAATCATCGTTTTAAGATTAGGTCACAGAATCGAGCGCGATCGACGCGTTACAACGCACGTCGGTCTGTGCTCGAGAGCGCTGGGGGCGCAAGGAATGCTTCTTGCGGCGTCTGACCAGTCTGTTGTCTCTACGATCCGTGATGTTGTGCAACGCTGGGGCGGAAACTTTTGGATTCGCGACCAAGTAAGCTGGAAACACGAGATATCTCAGTGGAAACACGACCAGGGGACCGTAGTTCACCTAACGATGTATGGACAGAATCTGCCAAACGTCATTGATCAACTTGATACCGATAAACTTATGGTCGTTGTAGGGGCGGAAAAGGTGCCCCCAGATCTGTTCAGGCTTGCGGATTATAACGTCGCGATTACAAACCAGCCACACTCGGAAATTGCGGCGCTGAGCATTTTCCTTGATCGAGTGCAGAACGGGCAAGAGCTCGCGGCAGATTTTTCGGGCAGAATGAGGATCGTCGGTAACGTCAACGAGAAGGTAGGTGTTAAGCGTTCTGAGCCGATCGAATAACACTTCCAGTCCTACTGAAGAATCGCTTCGAGTTTTAGTCGTTGGTTACAACACGAGGCATATCGTTTGCTCAGCAAAACGGGCAGGGTTTTACGTAGAGTCTGTTAGCCATTATGAAGACCGTGACTTGATTAAATGCGGAGACGTCACGCGTTTAATAAGAGACGCATCTCCTGACGTAGATACAGACGCTGATTATAGAAGTTTAAAAGCGCTTCTGAGTGGCATCTCTTACGATTACGCGATATTAGCCAGTGGATTTGAGACACTTGATATTCCACGGGTAGTGGGGAACCCTCCATCTCTTGCGAGTTTTGTTGATGACAAAGATCGTCTAAGGCACAAGCTTGAATCTTTAGACTATCCAGTACCTCAGCATTTTGACTTGGAAGACAACCTGAAGTTTCCAATTATTCTGAAACCTAAACGAGGAGCCGGTGGATTTAGGAACGTTCTTGTTAGAGATAAGCAACACTTAACGAGAAGTATTGAGCAGTATCACGAGAATGGTTGGGACGATCTTTGTCTCCAGGAATATGTCCAAGGGGCTGATGCAAGCGCATCAGTTTTATCGACCGGAAAGCAAGCACTCACAATAGCTATTAACGAACAGCTCATTGGCATCAAGAGCCTGGGACCTCTGCAACGATTTAGCTTTTGTGGTAGCGTGACTCCTTTAAAAACAAGCTTTGCTAGGAAAATCGAAGAAATCTCAAACTCATTAGCGACAGATCTCGGTCTAGTCGGTACGAATGGTATCGATTTCATTATAGGCGCAAACGGCCCGGTCATAATCGAGGTTAACCCGCGGTTTCAAGCAACACTTGATACGATAGAAGGGGCACTAGGAATTAATCTCGTAGATGCACATATTAAGAGCTGCCAGGGTGAGCTGGTTCCCCGAACGAGATATAGCAGATTTACATGCCGCACGGTCTATTTTGCTGAGCGCGATTTTTACGTTAAGAAGACTTGCGAAGGCAAGAATTTTATGGATATTCCTCGAAAAGGAACCTTTATCGAACGTGCTAAACCAGTCATATCAGCGATCGGTTACGGTAAGTCGAGAGATTGTGCGTTCAATAATGCGTTTCACTACATAGAAACCGTAAAAAGATATATCGGGGCTGGGTCCAACAACTCGGCGCTTTCCGGTGACATACGTGTCAGTAAGTATAAGACACTTTGCAAACAAAAAATAATATGATGGTTACTGATGTCGCAGTTCGGGGATATTTGAAGAATCTTGTCGGGGAAGACGGCTTAGAAATGGTAGGGCGTGCTTCCATAAATGAGCTGACCGACGAGAAAATCGCAGAAGAGACAGACGCGAATCTCAACACGGTGAGGCGTACTCTGTATATATTATATGAAAATCGCTTAGCCAACTACCGACGTGAAAGGGATAAGGACAGCGGGTGGCTCACATATCTCTGGAAAGTAGACCTAAATGAAGTTGAGCGTAACGTGGAAGAAGAAGCCCAAAAACTTGTTCGAAGGCTTGAAACCCGGTTAGATTTTGAAGCGCAAAACGTGTGTTACACATGTGAAAACGGCTGTGGTCGTTTTCTATTTGAGAATGCAAGCGATTATGGCTTCATCTGCCCGGTATGTCAGGGTCGGCTTGACTATCAGGACAGCTCAATTTTGGTCGAAGCTATGAGACAAAAACTGGAAGAAATGAGAATTGCCTTCGAATAACCTCCCATCAGACGAAGAAGCGTTACAGCTTCTCAAGAACAGTGGCTGTAGCGATAAACTCATCAAGCACGTCAAAGCTGTCTCTCAATACGCGGAGGAAGTAGCGAAACTGAGGGGAGATGCTGACATAGCGCTCGTCCGAATAGGTGGGCTTTTACATGATATTGGGAGGTGCAAAACGAACAGCATCAGACATGGTGTCGCTGGCGGAGAGCTTCTCCGTAGCTACGGAGTAGATGACCGTGTCGCCCAAATCGCAGAGAAACACGTTGGAGCGGGGATAACCGCGGAAGAAGCAGACAGGTTATCTTTCCCACCAGGAGACTACATGCCACGAACGGTCGAACAGAAGATCGTAGCTGCTGTCGACAACCTAATTGAAGGCTCACGAAGAATCAGCATAGAGCGAGCAGAAGTAGATTTCTGTGCTAAGGTTGAGCGACAAGCGGCACTTCGAGTAAGAAGCCTTCACGACGACGTTTTTAGCTGTAACGACCGTTTTCAAAACGACGCATGAGAAGAAACCGTCAATGAGTACGCTTCACCTAATGCAACTCGTCTGCGGACAGGCAAATAAGGTGGGCCTGTCCTTTGGGGCGATGTTATATAATGACCTCAGTAAATTACGCGTTACCTATTCTTTTGAGCTCACGAAATGGATCTCTGTTACGGTATCAGGTCCTGATGAGGAGCTTGCTGCCGACCTGCTCACGAAGAAATATGGCAAGTTGCACGACGTTCAACGGGGTGATATTGTCCGGGCTTGGCTTGCGGAGATCAATGATACAGATCTTGCCTTGGATGCTGGCGGAAAACGTGTTTTGGTGCCTCAAAGCAAACTTAAACAATTAGGGAGAGGTACTGCTCTGCAAGTTGCCTTAAGATTTGGTTTTATTCGATGTTTGCCACTCGAGGTGCAACTCGTCGAAGAAAATGATGCAGACCTAACGAAAAACCAGATCGACACACTTTGGCGGTGGAAAAGAGGGACTGATCGGATAAATGTTAACAATGCCACTCGCGCGCAGATTCACGCAGTGCTTAAGCGTAGCGGTCACATTCGAGATATCTACGCGATCGAGAGGCTTGGAATCTTGGAGCATTCAATAGTGTGTAAACCCGGAACAGACGCCCCTGGACTTATCCCTATTATAGGCCCTCTCCTAGAATCGGAGCTTGGCTGCATTAGGGGCGATAATACTTCGAGGTAGCCCACCTTTTGCGGGGTTGTCTTGTCTGTAGTTGGCTAAAAAATCGAAACGCCCTTTACGCTTGCAAGACCTAGTATCTTATCGACTAGCACGCCGGGAATGCGCGTATCGCAGATTATCGTTAATTTTGGGTCGTCAATGAAGTAAGAATCGTCAGTCACAGCTTGCCTGACGCTTACGCCGTATTCTGCGATAGTTTGTGTGACTTCCTCTATAATGCCGATTTGCGAAGCGTCTCGGGGTGTAATGATTATGACGCCAAGTCCTAAGACGGGTGCTACGTCGCGGAGAAAAACGAATGTCTTTATGTTTAAAAAAAAGTTCTTAAGCGTTTCGTCGCTCAAAATAGTAGCAGTTGTCTCGTCGACTGCTCGCCGATCTACTTTAGCCTCTCGCGCAATCTCTGTGTCAGGGATCCGAATTGAGCCTGAGACAACCGCTCCAGCGCCGTTAACTTGGAATCCGTGTTCAAGCAAAACCTGTATGACACGCTCTTGAGCGGGAAATTTGGAAAACCGGGCGAGTAATTCACTCCACATGCTTGGCGATTTTGTAAAGGTTTTTAGCGTATCTATTCATGAATGACACATACAAGAAGTTTGTGCACAACATGCGGCTGGATTTGTATCTCGTTAGGGAAAAGCTTGTCGCATCTCGCTCTCGAGCACAAAGGTCGATCAAGAGCGGGTTAGTCGCAGTTGACGGTAGGACGATCTTGAAACCTTCTTTTGATGTAACGCACGGTAATAGCATAATTGTCGCCGCCTCGGTAGATAAGCCAGCTGGCTATTGGAAATTGAAAGGGATCCAAGAGGCCGTTGGATTGATCAAAATAGGAGACGTCGTTTTAGACATCGGTTCAAGTGCAGGGGGATTTTTGTGGTACGCGGCGGAGTTTGCTGAAAAAGTATACGCAATCGAGTTTAGTTCTTCCTTTAAGCAACTTCTTGACATCGTTGTCGAACACTACAACGATAAGGTGCTTTTAACGTATACTGACGCATTTTCTTTTGATTTTATGAGTTTCGGGGTTAAATTCGATGTTATTTTGAATGATGTTACGGCAGCACCAAAAGACTCTTTAGAGCTCCTCTTAAAGTCTTCTGTGGCGCTTAAGGCTGGTGGGCGCGTTTTGCAGGTTTTTAAGGGCAAAACTAAGGATCTTCCTCTTAATGATTTTTTGCATCAATTTGAAGAGTATGGCTTCAAAACGTTTGAAGTAATTACTAGTCAAAAAGAAGAGCTTTACGTTATTGCTGAGAAGGGTGCGAACGGAACTAACGCCGAGGAAGGGATTTGAACCCCTGCGAGGCAAAAGCCTCACCAGCTGTCTGATTCCGAGACCTCCAGGCTGGCGCCGTAGTCCACTTGGCTACCTCGGCACGTTCGATGCGCTAGCCGGGATTCGAACCCGGGTTTGAGGCTTGGCAAGCCTCAGTGATAACCAACTACACTACCAGCGCAAAAATCGAGCATGCGATCATGCAAGCGTATCTATATAAAAGTTGTACACGCAACGGCAGACATTTTGCGGCAGTTTGGCGAAGGAGAGCTCGTTTTCGCTAGCGTATCTAACTAGGGGAGGTAATTGATATCTTCGAGTTTAAACTTCAACTTGTATACAATGGCTTGAATGTCGAAAATTGATGTGCGCGTATCATGAAAGGCGATGTTGAACACGTTTGTGGCTCAAGGTAACGCGATCCTTGGTTTCGCCTTCCATACGTGGGAGATATTGCATACAGGAACGTTCAGGACGAAGCGATCCTAATTCAAGGCGATAGCTTTTTAGCAGGTTCAACAGAAGGAGTGGGAGTCCCTTACCTATGTTGCCTGCTTGTTGAAAATGCCCCAGCCCGGATTTGAACCGGGGACAACCAGATCTTCAGTCTGGCGCTCTCCCAGGCTGAGCTACTGGAGCGTCTTGTCGTATGAGTCCCGCCTCCCCGATTTGAACGGGGGACAAATCGGTCTACAGCCGACCACTCTGCCAGACTGAGTTAAGGCGGGTGACGACAGTATTGCTGCCGTTATTACTTATTCTTTACTGTGTTCAGCTGAAGACCTTAAAAGTGCTATACGCTTTTTGTTTCAGGTTGATCAGTCACCTTTGTTGTCAAAGAATATGGTGGGATTTTTATCGCTCGTCGATATAAAAAAGCGATAACGGAAGTTTAATAAAGTAATAAGGTGAATTTAAGTCAGACATATATCTGACGAGCGTCTGACAAATGGCAGCTTTTTGTGGTCTCGTAGGCAGACAGATGTCTGCTTTCCGTCTGACGCTATATACTTCCAAATAAGTGCTATGGAGCGAATCACCCTGAGATTACCCAAACAACAGCTCGAACTAATAGATTTACTAGTAACAGCGGGAGAATTTCCCTCAAAGAGCGAAGCAATACGAGCAGCTGTTCGGGACTTAGTTGATACCCATTACGAGAAGCTCTTGAGTAGAAAAGAACGAAGTTCAGTTTTGATTTAGAAGAGGTGACGGTGTATATGCAAAGTATAGTCGAAGAGGCTTTGCGGCGATGCGAGATGGAAAAGCAGCGACCTCAGGTGCCTCAAAGTGACGAAGAAGAGGAATTTGGAGCTCCTCGAATACTCATTATTGGCTGTGGAGGAGCTGGCAACAACACAATCAACCGACTCTATAATATCGGAGTCGAGGGAGCAGAAATGATCGCGCTCAACACTGACAAGCAACATCTCGACATGATCGAGTCGGACGTAAAGGTATTAGTTGGCCTATCGATCACCAACGGTTTAGGCGCGGGAGGCGATCCAGAGGTTGGACGACGTGCGACCGAGTTGGGTCTCCAAACTTTAGAAACGCTCCTCAAAGACGCCGATCTTGTGTTTATCACTGCTGGGATGGGGGGTGGAACAGGCACAGGCGCTGCGCCAATTGTCGCACAGGTCGCAAAAGCTCAAGGTGCCATTGTCGTAGCAATGGTTTCAACGCCATTCAACGTCGAACGGGCGCGGTTGATAAAGGCCGAAGAAGGACTTGAAGACTTGCGGAAAGATGCCGATACGGTGATTGTTCTTGATAACAATCGTCTTCTTGATTATGTACCTAACTTGCCGATTGACCAGGCATTTTCAGTGATGGATCAGATCATATCGGAGACCGTAAAAGGGATCTCTGAAACCATCACACAACCGTCTCTGATAAACCTTGACTACGCAGACGTTCGAACAATAATGAACAGTGGTGGCGTTGCTGCTATGCTTGTCGGTGAGTCGCATAGCAAAGACAAGGCACGAGATGTAGTCCATGAAGCATTTAACCATCCATTACTTGAAGTGGACTTCCGCGGTGCAAAAGGAGCGTTGATCCATATCACAGGCGGGCCTGACTTAACGTTGAAGGAGGCCGAGGACATCTCTAAGGCCCTCACCTCACAGTTAGATCCTAACGCAAACGTCATTTGGGGGGCGCGTATTCTTAAAGATTACGAGGGGCGTGTGCGAGTAATGTCCATTGTGACAGGGGTCCAATCTGCTCAAGTCTTAGGGCCGACCAAAGGTGAGCTTTTCAAGTTCCAAAGCGAAAAAAACGTTGCAAGCAGCGTTAAAAAGGGAACAAGCATCAGAGATTATAGTCGTGAGCTTGAATACGGCGAAATCGACAATATTTTTTAAGATAATTTAATTAAGCGCTGTCAAGAAAACCCGCTTTCAGATGGTCCTGTCTAAGTCTGTCGAACGCAACTTTTCAAGGACTTCGCAGCTTTGGCAGAAGGTGCGCACTGCGGGTTCCTTGCATCTGGTACATTGACCGAGCTCAAAAGGTGAGCGTGTCGTCAACTGTAAGATCCGTCCAAGACCCCTTACGAGCGAATATTTAGTTCCTGGGTGCCTAAGCTCCAGATCGTTAAGCATATCGCGGACTTCTGCTCTAAAAACTCCAGCCGAAAACCTACACTCATCGAGATTAATTGGAATGCCCTTAAGAATAGCGTAGAGCGCCACTTCTTTTTCAGGGACGTATTTGAGCGGTTTTACGCGCCGAACGAGTCCTTCTTTGGCGGGATGGTCAAGCCTGAGCAGCCGGTCTATATCCCCTCTTAAGTAGTTCATTTGCACGGTTTGTGCTTCATCATCAAGATTATGCCCTGTGGCTAGTGCTGAAGCGCCGACCGCCTTCGCTAGACGGTTGAGAAGTGATCGCCGGAGGATGCCGCAAACAGTGCACGGGCGTTCGTTTACTTGATCGATTCTTACGCCAAAATACTGCTCGAACGATGCCACTTCCCATCTGATGCCGAGCTCTGCTACAAGCGTTGCTGCTGATTCGAGCGCTCTCTCGCGATATCCAGTGATACCCTCGTCGACGCTGATTGCTATCATGTCAACGCCGCGGCGTGAAAGTAGATCATTTAAAACACTCAACGTGACGGCACTGTCCTTCCCGCCGCTCAATGCTATTGCAAGCGTTCCTTCAATCTTCTCCTTTCGTACCTCTCTCTTGATCTTCTTTTCAACGTCGGAGATGAAGTGTGACGTACATAAGTGAAGTCCCGAATACCGCTGAAAAAGAATGGCGCTCGCGCTACATTTATCGCACTTCATGTCTTATTTAATCTCTGGACAAATACTAATAAAGTGTTCTGTCACGCGTGACGCAAAACTCAGAGTAGAAGGGCTGCTATGGTGCTTCAGGATATTGCACGCGAATTTAGGAATCTGGAACGATATGATTTCAGAGTATTGCACGCGGTCGAGAGCGCTATGCGTGTTTTTGACTGGGTTCCAGTTGACAATCTGCCCTACTATGCCCGAATGCCACCAGAAGAGGTGGGTTACCGAATAGGACGGCTTTCCAAATATAAGCTCGTTCAGCGGAAAACTGCCCACTATGTCGGCTATAAGCTGACCTTTGCAGGGTACGACGCCCTTGGCATTAATACACTCGTTCAGCGCAATGTAATAGAATCCTTCGGATCGAAAGTGGGTGTTGGAAAGGAGTCTGATATTTATGACGCAGAGCAAGTAAATGGTCAGATCGTCATTGTGAAATTCCATAGAGAGGGCACGACGTTTCGACGTGTGAAACTATCGCGGGGCTATTTTGGTAAAACTGAACGATGTTCATGGATGCTCACTTCAAGGCTGGCAGCTCAAAGTGAATTTGAGGCTTTAACTAGCCTCTATGATAGTGTTGTTGTCCCGAAGCCCATTGCGCACAATCGACATGTTATCGTTATGAGCCTCCTTAATGGACGTGAATTAGGCAGCACTACACTTGAGAATCCAGCCACCGTCCTTGAAAATATTATGTTGCAGATCAAATCTGCTTATGGCTGCGGTGTCGTCCACGCCGATTTAAGTGAATACAACGTGATTGTGTGTGCCACCGAAAAAGTTGCGCTAATTGATTGGCCGCAATGGGTACCAGCGTCGCATCCCAACGCAGACGAGCTGCTGCGTAGAGATATAGGCAATATATTGTCCTATTTTGCTAGAAAATATCAAATAAAGAAACGAACAGAAGATGTTGTTGCTAATATAAAACAGCGCGATGAGGGCGCTGCCAACCACCTCGAAGGTTAGACAAGGATTATTTGAACGCGTTGGAGGTGCGGCACTATTTCGAAAGCTCGGCAGAACAGTAGACCTCAGATCGCGGCGAAAAGGACGTACACGATTGTTGGCATAGACCCAGGGACCACCACTGCGTATGCTGTTTTTGATTTGAAAGGCCAGGTTATTAGTGTTGCGAGCTCCCGATCCTGGGGTTTTCCTGAACTAGTTGGGTTGCTCATCGAGTCAGGACATCCAATCATAATTTCTACTGACAAAAATCCCACGCCTGGAACTGTTGATCGAATAAAACGTGCATTCAACGCCATATTGCATACGCCCGTTTCATCACTTTCAGTCGAACAGAAGCTGCGAGATACAAAGCCTTACTCATATGCGAACGAACACGAACGAGATGCACTCGCTGCGGCAATCGACGCGTTAAGAAGCGTAAAAAATAAGTTCGAAAGCGTAGAGAAAAAAGCGCCTCCCGAGGTCGTGCTCGACGAGCTCCAGATGCTCGTTTTGCGGGGCCATACGGTCGATTCTGCCATCAATCTGCTCACAAAGCCCCTAGCTAACGTAGGTAATAAGGTAGGCTGCAAAAAAGAGGAGATCCCTGCCTCTAAGAAAGACCTGCTTGGTCCTGATATTCATTATCTTAAAGCGCTCATAAAACGGCAAGATGAGCAAATTAATCGGCTTGTGAGCTATGTCGTTGATTTGAAGCGATCCCTACAGATTAGTCAAGAGAAAGTACTTAAACTGCAGAACAAGATTGATTTCGTCCGGTCCGAAAATGCGAGGAGCGTCAAGCTAAATAAGGAAATCAGCTTCCGGCAGAAGGAAATTGACCGTCTTGCATCGGAACTTGCGCACAGCAAGAGGGTCAATAAGGGCATACAAAAACGCTCGCAGAAGCTCAAGCAGATCAGAGCAGCTGAGCAAAACAAGGCACTTCAGGCCATTAAAATTGTCAAATTTTTTAACCGAGATGCGATTCGGTCGGCTGATCAACAGGTGGGGCTTGCAGAAAGCGTTATCCTACTGGAAGACGCGAGTGGCGGAGGTGTAGCCGCTGCAGAACTGTTGGTCAATAAAGGAATACGCGCTGTCGTTTTAACAAACGAGATGTCTGATGCTGCCCGAAAAACCTTTTTTAGCTCAAACGTTCCGATTTTCTCGATTCGAGAATTCCCAGTACGAATGTCCGGCAACCTAAAAACAATCGATAAAAACACTCTCGAGATTATGATCGAAAAAGGTCAAACGGAAATAGCGAACTTAAAACAACAGGAACGACTTGATTCGCTTGAAACGCTCGTTGATGCGTACAAGCACGATCGAATGAAAAGCAATGAGAACAACAACTGACATTTTGGTATAGTCGTGTGCTGGCGATACAATGGCTACTAGCTGAGTCTCGCACGTGAAATGGTCTGGATGCGTTCATAAATGCTCTCGCCGTGAGAGTCTATAGCTACCAACAGTGGGCCGAAGTCTCGTACTTGAAGCTTCCAAACCGCTTCTGTAAAGCCGAGCTCCTCGTAATAAACGTCTAAGACCTCCTCGATTCTATCTTTGGCTAATATCCCGCAGCCTCCCGGGAAAGCAAGATAGAAGCAGCGGTTAGAAAAGGAGTTGGCCACTTCCGACGACATGCCGCCTTTGCCGATTATTGTAGTGGCGCCCTCCTTCACCATTGCGGGCGTCAGTTTGTTCATTCGTGCACTCGTCGTCGGCCCAGCCGCTATGACGCGATAAGTCGGCCCGTCTTTTACGATAAGGGGGCCGCTGTGATAGATGCATGCATTACGCAGACTGAAGGGACGCTGGGAATCAGAAAGTATCTTAGCGTGTGCCTTGTCCCTCGCCGTGTAGATTACGCCGCTGATATAGACTACGTCTCCTACTTTAAAATGGCGTACATCTTCGGGACGTATCGGGGTTTTTAGTGCAGACGACATAGCATGAACGACTTCCACAAGTTGCTTTTGTTATAACTTTATCCGGAATCGAGCTTTTCGGTCTGCCCAGCACTGGATGACCACAGCGACAGGAAGCATCGCCGTATGGCAGGGGGCCTTTTCGACAAAGACGCGCAAAGCCGTGGTGCGGCCGCCAAGCCCCATTGGTCCGATGCCGAGATTGTTGATTTGCTCCAACATTTGTGCTTCGAATGCGTTTTCTTTTTCGTCTAGCGATCGAAAAAGGGTTTTTTTAGCCAGACGCGCAGAACCGTCAAATGTGCTGCCGATACCAAGTCCAACGATAATTGGCGGACATGGCTTACCTCCGTTTTCGCACACCGTTTTGAGGACGAACGAGGCAACATCTTGCGTCGGTTCGAGCATTCCTAAGGCGCTTACGTTTTCTGAGCCTGCTCCTTTGACGAGCACTGCCACCGATAGTTCATCCCCATCGCAGATACTATATAAGGCGTCAAAGAGCGGTTCGTCAGAGCTTACTCTTGTTATTGGGTCAACCGCGTGCTCTCTTAACGGGACTAAATCGGTCGCTCGTCGAACGGCAGTCGCAAGCGCCTCTTTGAGGTTAAAATCAATGCTTGTCTCTCGTCCTATCTCCAAAGAAAAGATTGGAATGCCTGTATCCTGACACATAGGAAGGCCTGCTGCAGCTGCAAGCTTGATATTTTCAAGAATTGCGTACAACTGTTCTTTTGCCCGCTCACTAGTCTCAGCTTTGGCCGCTCTTGCAAGGGCTTCCTTAACATCGCGAGGCAGCTGTGTCTCTGCTTCTTGAAGTGCGTCTATGACGCAACTTATGAACGTCTCTCTTGCGGACGTACGCGTCATTCGATATAGTCCATTTGAGAACGTTTGAGTTCTTGTCTTCTTCTTTCAAGGAAGCTGTAAACAGAAGCGTGTGGGGCCCCATCAGTAAGCATCTCTATCGCCTTCCTCACGGTCTGAATTTGATCGACGTACCCAATGGTGCTCACTGTTTTGCCGTAGATTGACACATTCGCGCCAGTCAGATTCTCGAGCGCCTCTCGAGTCCTACCATCCTTCCCAATCACGCGCCCCATGATACGTTTGAGTTCTTTTGGCGTATCGGCGACCTTAGAGACGTCTATAATGTCGAGGGTTATTTGTTCATCCTCGAAAATCCTGAACGCCTTTTCTGGGCTAAAGCCGCGAGCAATGGCTTGAACAACCTCTGTTGTTTTCAAAATACCTAGCGAATCGCTTTCGATCGAAACAGTCCCTTCGACGCTATCGATATCGAGCATCACTTCACCCTTTTCTTCTATCTCGGCCTTCGTGCTCCCGTGCGTTCCAATGATGACCCCTATACGGTCCTTGGGAATCTTGAGATATTCTTTCATTCTGTGATCTCTCTTAAAAGCGCGTTTTCCGAAGCTGTTAATCCATATTCGTTAAAGAATTTGACCATGTTGCTGACGTCCCGACGTAAGAACTCCTGCGCACGAGGATGTTCTAGAAGCACGGACTGTCCCATATCGATAAACACTGGGTTGCATTGCTCATCGACGAGAATATTGTATTCGCTGAGGTCAGCGTGTACTAATCGAGCGTCGCTGTAGAGTCTTTTCATAAACTCGATTGTCGTTTGCCAAAATTGTTCGATGTTCTCCACTCTGTTTATCGCTTGCTTCAGAAGTGGAAAGGCAATACCATTTTTTCCTATAAATTCCATGACGAGGACATTATCTCTATACTTGACCGGTTCGGGGACGCGAACGCCCACGTTTGACGCGCGCGTCAAGTTACGAAACTCTTTTTTTGTCCACGCAAAAACTATATCCTTTTTGGTTTTTTTGACGTGGGCGAATCTATGATCGCCTAAAATATAATCTTGCATAGCCTTAAAGTCGCTCGTTTTGATTCGATATACTTTAATCGCAAGCTCTCGTTTATCGGGTCCCAACGCGTGGAAAACGTTTGCCTCTTTGCCAGTCGATATGACTCCTCCGAGCGCTTGGATAAGCCCGCTGCTTGCGAGGCGATAAAGAACTTTGAGGGTAAGTTCGTCAAATACCTCGTCTCGGACCTTGAAATCGTCAGCCTCCTTATCTCGGATGCGGAGTTTGTCAACGTCTCGGTCGATGCGCTCTATTTTTTTGTCAATCAGGTCAAACACGTCAGTCCTTCATCATTTGAAAGATCAGGGTCTCGCCTTCTTGCGATTACTATAAGTACCCATTCTTCTTTAGCCATTCAACTTGCGTACCTTGGTACCTCCAAACGATGTCTGCTTTATCGTCTTGAAAAGCCCAAGGTACTAAAACGACGACATCTCCCGCACGCAGCCACACTCGCTTTTTCATTTTTCCTGGAATCCTTCCCATGCGAGTCTTGCCATCAATGGATCGAACTTCAACTCTATTTGCGCCCAGCATGTGTTCAACTATCCCGAACACTTCGCCTAGTTCCTCTTGGGGCAGCCTTACCTTTGATTGAGGTTCTTCGCCCAGAAAAACACCTCGTTTGTGGAGTCGCAGTAGTCCGTCTTTTCTCCATTAAAACTTGGCTTAGTCTTTAATCAATACGGCTCGAATTGGGCCGACGATTTGCTCGATATATAATGCTGCGCCATTTTTAAGATCCAATGGATGTAGTTTGCCGGCAGCATAATCCATCTCTAGCTTGGAGAACTCTTCGTACTCGATATGACCGCCAAATCGTTTCGGTCGCTCAAGGCTCACTCGTTTGAATCGGGGGAAAATGAAATATCGGTACAATTGGAGGATAGGGTTGCCTTCAGTGGTTCGTGCCGGGCAATATGCAGAGGCAATCTTCTTTTTTATAGAATCGGATGAGTCTTCGACGGCAATCAGGTTATTCTTAGACGAAGACATTTTATTAGCGTCGAGGCCGAGCAGAATTGGCATGTGTATACAAACGGGAGATTGAAATCCCATCGAATGTAGCGCTTCGCGTGCTAACATGTGTATCTTTCGTTGGTCGATGCCGCCTACTGCGATGCCAATCTTCAAGTACCCAATATCAGCTGCCTGCATTAGCGGATAGATCATCTGTGACACAACAGGGTCTTCTGCATTTCTTGACACTTCATCCATGCTGCGCCGAGCTCGGTTTAGTGTAGTGTGCCTCGCTAGTCTAAGAATTAGCTTAGTATAGTCAGGTTCGAGTTGATAGTCACTCCCAAGCACGAACTTCGTCTCTTTAGCAAGTCCTAAAGCGGTAAAGCACTTCTCATAGTAGCGCGCCCACTTACTAATTTGGTCCATCGTCCCCTTTTCGTTCAGATATGCATGTAGGTCTGCCAGCAGTACAATGACATCGACTCCACTCGATTGGAGCTCTATAAGCTTGTAGGCCGTAAGGAGGTGCCCAAGATGGAGTTGTCCGCTAGGTTCGTAACCGGCATAAGCGGTAATTTTTGTCTCAGCGTCAAGGAGAGCCGCTAGCTCATTTTCGGTTACGGCCTCGTCAACATTGTTCATGACTTGTTCGAACTTCACGCAGATCACTTTTCTTATTATTTCTACTAAAAATCAAATTGGCATAAGACAGCAAGGAAGCGGAACAGCTGCCGCGCAACCGTGTCGGTTAAGGGAATCATCCGTTTTTAAATCGTAGTGGTGGGCCTGACCGGATTTGAACCGGTGACCGCCCGGTTATGAGCCGGGCGCTCTGACCTGGCTAAGCTACAGGCCCCTCTGACGCCGCCAACAGGGCTCGAACCTGTGACATCGTGGTTAACAGCCACGCACTCTACCAACTGAGTTATGGCGGCTTCACATCACTCTAGTGTGTTTAGTTTACTTAAACTTTGAGGTCGTAGCACCGTTTACGCGACGAGTAACGCTCGTTGCGGGTCTCTTTACTTCAGTCTTTTCGAATCTTGACGTTGGTTTTGACTTCACTTAGTTTTTTCAGAAACTGATCTAAAATCTGCTCGTAGTTATGAACAAATTCGGAGATTTTTGAGCTCGTAATTGCGCCGTAAGGTGAGGGCTTGATTAGGCCTTCCTGTTCCAGTATTCGTAGTGAGTAGCGCACTTTGTACTTGGAATGCCCAGTCATTTCTGACAGTTTTGAAATCCCAATGGGCTCCCCTATAACGACTGCGTTTAAAACTTCTAGGTGCCGTTCAAGCATTTCTATCTCGCTTTCCAGTCGATCTAACATTACTACCACACGTTTAAATAAATTGATTCTAATCATTCATATATTATGAACGTGAGGATCTCGCAATCTACGATTCACGGCAAGTTAGAGGCCCCTCCGTCAAAAAGCTACACGCACCGCGCCATAGTGATGGCTAGCTTGTCAAAGGCCTCACGAGTCATTAACCCCCTGATCTCTGAAGATACGTGCTCTACAGTGAGCGCGTGTGAGGCGATCGGAGCTACAATAAATCCTGTCGGTGATGTGTTTTTTGTCGATGGTGTAAATGGAGAACCCACAACGCCGGATAACGTCATAGATTGCCAGAACTCAGGAACGACGTTGAGATTCATGATTGGGGTCTGTTCCTTAATTAATGGTACATCTGTTTTGACAGGGGACGCATCGTTGAGGGGCCGACCGAATTCTCAACTTATAGATGCCCTTAATGAGCTTGGGGCAAACGTTGCTGCGACGAAGGATAACGGGATGGCGCCCGTGATCGTGCACGGTGTGCTTTCAGGCGGGAGATCAGCACTTACGAAACCGATGAGCTCACAGTTTTTGTCTGCGCTTTTAATTGCATGTCCTCTTTGTCAAGCAGACACGACGCTAAATGTACACAATCTACAATCACGGCCGTATGTCGACATGACGCTAGAATTGCTGAATCAAGCACAGATCAACGTAAGCACCGACTACAACGAGTTCATGGTACCATGCTGTCAGAACTTTGCGGACACAGATTTTCTCATTCCCGGCGATTTTTCGTCTGCAGCTCTCCATCTTAGTGCAGCCGCCATTACGAACTCACGGATAAGTGTGCATAATCTCTTAGAATCAAAACAAGGCGATAAGAGGATAGTGACTATTCTTAAAGAGATGGGGGCCAACATCTCGTGGCAACATGATGTGGTTACCATTGACGGCGCTGAGCTTCATGGCGTTACCATAGATGCAAATGACATCCCAGATCTTGTTCCGATACTCGCGGTTCTAGGCGCTTACGCAGAAGGGACTACTGACATTTTTAACGTCGCAAATTTGCGTTATAAAGAAACTGATAGACTCGCCGCCGTTATTACTGAGCTCCGCAAGATGCAGGTCGACATCAAGCAAGAGGGTGACGTTTTAAGAATCAAGGGCGGAAACCCCAAAGGAGCTTCTTTAAGAGGATACGGAGACCATCGTATTGTTATGTCTCTCGCTGTCGCTGCGTTAGCGGCGGATGGACAAACTCAGATTGACACAGCGGAATCGGTAAAAGTATCCTACCCAGACTTTTTTGATGATATTTTCGCCCTTGGAGCAAATCTCGAGTCGTTGAGCGCTGAATCCGTTTAAACTTATTGTTTAAGATGTTGTTATGAACACCTGGGGACGTTTGTTTAGGGTAACGACTTGGGGTGAGAGTCATGGTCCAGCCACGGGGGCGGTCATCGACGGCTGTCCTGCAGGGTTGCGAATCACTCCTGAAGATATCCAAAAAGAACTTGATCGTAGACGCCCTGGCCAAAGTTCTGTCACCACGCAGCGATCCGAAAGTGATACAGCGCAGATATTATCCGGTATTTTCGAAGACAAGACGCTCGGAACGCCGATCTCCATTATCATACAAAACGAAGATGTTGATTCGCGTACATACGATGAGCTGCGTTATGTGCCGCGCCCAGGACATGCCGATTACACGTTTCAAGCTAAGTATGGATGGCGAGATCACCGAGGTGGCGGCAGAGCTTCAGCGCGTGAGACGGCGGCACGCGTTGCTGCAGGAGCTATAGCTAAGCAGTTACTTGCGCTTCGAGATATCCGAGTGCTTGGACATGTTGTCGAAATTCACGGAATACAATCGAAGTTCGTTTTTGAAAGTCCTGAAGATTTGATGCTAGCAGAGAGGAGCATCGTACGATGCTGTGATGCAGCTGCTTCTGATGAGATGGTTGCATGTGTTGAACGAATGAAAAAGGCAGGTGACAGTGTAGGCGGAATTGCAGAAATCGTCGCCTTTAATGTTCCGACGGGAGTTGGTGAGCCTGTATTTGGAAAACTGGACGCAGAACTGGCAAAAGCGCTGATGAGTGTTGGTGCCGTGAAGGCGGTCGAGATTGGTGCCGGCTTTCGCTCAGCACGACTCAAAGGAACAGAAATGAACGATCCGTTCACTGCAAAAGGCGGGCAGGTTGAAACTAAAACGAACAAAGCTGGTGGAATCCTTGGTGGCATCTCTACTGGAGCTCCAGTCGTCTGCAGAATTGCTGTAAAACCGACGCCCTCAGTTGGAATGCAGCAAACCTCAATTAATGTAGAAACGTTGCAGGAAGTTGATCTGTCTATTTCTGGCAGACACGATCCTTGTATTCTGCCGAGAATTGTGCCAGTCGCTGAAGCTATGGTTGCGCTCGTCCTTGCCGACTTAATGATACAGGGTGGCTTTATAAACCCGGCGCGTGTCTGAATATTGTGCAGTCATCAGGCATCTTTTGCTAGTGAAAATCGTATTCAGTTTGGATTGCTTCACAAAATAGGCCACACGTCAAACTCGTTTTCGTGCTCTCCAACAACTATTTATCACGTTCTGCGAGAAGAAGTGTGAACTCACACTGCACATCCTGTGAAACAGGAATTGCAGTAAGCAGCGTTAGGTATCTTGGTATATGGCCCGTTTTTTAATGATTAGTGGGACCGCGTCTCACGTAGGCAAGAGTGTTTTAACTGCTGCGCTGTGCAGGTTGTTGGTTAATAGCGGGTTCAAGGTGGCGCCTTTTAAGTCACAAAACATGAGCTTGAATTCGTGGGTAACGGAGGACGGCGATGAGATTGGTATTGCGCAGGCTGTACAAGCGTGGGCCGCTAAAATTGAACCGTCAGCTGACATGAATCCAATTTTGTTGAAGCCTAAGGGTAATTCGATATCACAAGTCATCTTGCATGGGAAACCATTAGGTGATAGGGGAGTTGGTGAGTACTACGATTCAGTTAATGTCCTCTTTAAGCACGTTTGCGATTCGCTCGCACAGTTGTCTCGTTCATACGAGATTGTCATAATAGAAGGTGCTGGTAGTCCCGCAGAGATCAACCTCTATGACCGAGATATAGCAAATATGCGAGTTGCCCAAAGTGTTGACGCTCCCGTTATTCTTATAGGCGATATCGAGCGAGGTGGTGTCTTTGCGAGCCTTTATGGGACAGTTCAATTGCTCCCCGTTGAGGATAGGCGTCGGATCAAAGGCTTTATAATAAACAAATTTAGAGGTGACGAAAAACTGCTTGAGTCGGGAGTGACGCAGCTCGAGAAGCTCACAGGGATCCCCGTTCTAGGCATCATTCCATACGTTAACGTACGGTTGCCTTCAGAAGATTCCGTTTCGCTTGGGGATGTGTTGCCCTCCTCAAACAGTGTGCTAGACATTGCGGTTATTAAGCTTCCACATATCTCGAATTTTACTGACTTTGAACCTCTTCAGGCTTTCGCCAAAATCCGATATGTTTCGTTAGACGGCGATCTCGGTTCACCAGACGCGGTGATCATTCCTGGCACAAAAAATACAATCGACGATTTGGCTGCAATACGTCGGTCGGGGATCGATAAGCAGATCATAGCGAGTGCAGGTACTATTCCGATCATTGGCATCTGTGGCGGATTTCAGATGCTTGGCGAAACGATAGTTGATGAGGGCTTTGAGGGCTTGAAAAACGAAAGAAAGGTAGTAGAAGGGTTACAGCTGCTGCACGCTCACACGGTTTTTAACTCGTGCAGTAAAGCGACGAAACAGGTGGAAAAACACGTTACAGGACATGGACCACTTCTCGACAGCTTGAGAGGTAAAACAGTACGCGGATATGAAATTCATATGGGGGCAACGATAGCTAATGTCACGATATTTGATGACGATGGCACTCAAGATGACACTGGTCTTGTCTTGGGCACCTATTTACATGGCTTGTTCCACAACGAAAACTTTCGCTCAGTTCTGTTGGAGTACCTTAACTCGAGACATTCGCAGCGGGGAAAAGGAATGCGCCACAACACACCATTGCTAACTGATCCGAAGTGTACTCTTCACTCAGAGTACGACAGGGATCCTTTTGATGAATTGGCTCACGTAGTGCGACAATACGTGGACGTCGAAGCGTTGTATTCAATCATTGGATTATAAGAAATGCCTTCTTGGCTCATCCTCCAGATCTTTATCCTTACTATAGCGCTGATATTTGACGCTTTTGTTGGCGAACCTCCTGCTCAGGTGCACCCTGTCGTTTGGATGGGGCGAATTGTTGCAGCACTGGAGACGCGACTGTATAAGGGAACTAAGCGAGCACAAAGACTAAAGGGAACAGCTGTAGCAACAGGCGTGATTGTAGCCTTTACCGTGCCGGTCGCGCTTTTTCAATTGCTCGGCTATCGTTTAGCAAGCGTGAACGAATTGTTTGTGCCACTCTATGTTCTGCTAAGCGCTTACTTGCTCAAGTCATCCTTCACTGTATTCACCCTGCAGAAAGAAGCACTTCGCGTAACTGATCTAGCTTACACAGAAATCGAAGCGGCTCAGTTCGAGTTGCGAGCTCTCGTTAGCAGAGATAGGGCGGGACTCAATCGCGAGTGTATCCTTTCAAGCGTATGTGAATCGGTAGCGGAGAATACAATCGACAGTGTTGTTTCCCCCTTTTTGTTCTTTGCCGTTTTCGGCGTCGCAGGCGCCATATGCTATCGTGTCGTAAACACGCTCGATTCGATGCTCGGCTATAGAGACTATCGCGTGCACGCAGGATTGTTTTCAGCTAGGCTGGATGATGTTCTAAACTACCTTCCAACGCGCCTTGCAGTCGTTCCTATGATGTTAGGGTTCTACATAACGTCAGGCAAAGCGGCATGTGCTAAAGCGTGGATTGTTTTAAAACGGGATCGACACAAGAAGCGAGCAATCAACTCTGGCATTCCTCTCGCCTTGTTCGCGGGGGGTTTGGGCGTGACGCTAATTAAGCCTTTAAACTATGAAATAGGCGAAGGAAAAGGCGACATTACACGAACTACCGTTACTCGCGCGTTAAACGTCATGCTCTTCACGTCGATGTTTACCTTCGCACTCACGGTCGTTTTGTTGGTCGGACGAACAATGACGTAGCGCACTGCGATTGCAGATACGTAGCGCAATAACGCAAACAAGTTAAACTAGAAACACAAAGTTGTGGTCTATACATGCTTCAAGGGGTTGAAACGAAACCGCTCACCAAACGCGCAGATGAGCGAGGATTCTTCACAGAATTAGTCAGAAAAGACTGGATGGCTGATGATTCAATCCAGCAATGTAATTTCTCAATCACCTATCCAGGCGTCGTTAGGGCGTGGCATCGACACACTCGGGGACAAACTGACCTCTTCGTCGTGTTGCGCGGTGCCGTCAAGCTTTGTGCGTTTGACGATGAGACTACAGAGCTTAATGAGATTATCCTCACAAGCGACGTTTTACAGCTAGTCCGTATCTCCGGACACTATTGGCACGGATTTAAAGCCATCGGCGACCAGCGTGCCTTTCTAGTGTATTTCGTTAACAGACTCTATGACTACGTGGCACCTGACGAGGAGCGGCGTCCTTGGGACGATCCAACTATACGTCCTGCACTCATAAATGGAAGTGCACAGGATCCGCGTTGTGGCAAGTCGTGGGACTGGATGGCCACCCCTTTCAAGTAGCAGAAAGGAACACAATGATGCTAGCTTGTGAACTGGAAATATCCGGAAAAAGTTAGGAGACTCAAATGACTGAATTACCCATAGCTCCCGTTGATAGAATTCTTCGAAAGGCAGGCGCGGAACGCGTAAGCCAAGAGGCAGCTGAGGCACTTGCCAACGTCATGGAAAACTACGTGATCGATCTCACTGAACGAGCTTTGATATTGGCGCAGCACGCAGGGAGGAAGACGATTCGTGTCGATGACGTCCGCTTAGCTGCATCGCGAAGTTAAGATGGATCTAGCAGAAATCCAAAAGCAAATTAAAGTCAGGTACGGCACGATTGATAACGCTTCTGGGTTGCTCTTTCTTTTATCGGTCCTCTTAGAGGAATGTGGGGAGCTCGCCACTGCAGTTCGACGCGAAGAAGCGACCGCTAAGGAGGAGGTTGTAGACGTAATCTTTTGTGCGCTTTCGATCGCAAATTTGCTTGCTGCAGATGTCGATAACTTGCTGCAGGAAAAGTACCTGCAAAAGGGGTTCGAAGAAGTAACGAAAAGCTGGACCGATATTCCGGGATAATGCCGAAACGCGCATAGCGTGCATTAGCTCAGCAAAACAAAAAGTCCGGTAGAAAAGCGACTATCGCGAAGCAGACCAATCTTTTATTGCGAACACTCAGGACATAAAACCCATCGATATGACTTTTCGGGATAGATCCGTTGCCAAACGAGACTTTTTATGGCTGTTTTGGTTAGTTCATTTAGCGGCAGCTGTTTTTCCAATGCTTTCAGTTCGAAAAGATCTGCATTAGTAGTCGGGTGTCGGTGTGTGGCCTCGCAGACTCCAGGATGACCAGCTGTCGACAAATGGTAAGTGCCGATACATCGCGCTTTTTTTATGCTTTCTGTCTTATCAAGACATGCTAACGGACGGTACACGGGAACATCAGCAGCTTGGTCGATGGCTAAGAGGTTTTTGGTCGTTTGGCTCGCGACCTGGCCAATGCTCTCTCCAGTTACAATACCGTACGCGTGCTCTTCTTTAGCGATCGACGCTGCGATCCGATACATCATCCGCTTACAAAGCACGCAGGTTTTTCGTGGGGCTAAACTCTTAAACTGCTCCAAATTAGCTCCATGGTTCACTATTCCGAGATCTAAAGGACGCCCCGCCCACACTGCAAGTGCTTTGACAACAGACAGCGCCCGCTCGCGTCCGCTATCGCCTGTGAAGGGCACACAGTCGAAAAACAGTGGGATGATGGTGCAACCGCGCTTCATCATAAGCCACGCTGCCACCGGCGAATCGATCCCTCCGGAAAGGAGTGCTATCACTTTTCCTTGAGTTCCGAGTGGCAGACCTCCGACTCCGTCGATGACTTCTGTGTAGATGTAAGCGCGTTCCGCCCTCACTTCGATGAACAGCTCGACATCAGGTTTTGTCAACCGCACGGGCGCGGCTGTTGCTTTTTCAATCGCCTCTCCGACCACAACACCAATGTCTTTGCTTGAGTAGTCGTGCGTTCCTGTTCGACGTGCTCTAATAGCAAAGGATTTGCCGTGAATAAGCAGTGGCGATATAATTCGTAATGCAGCGTCTTTAATCGCGTCTAGTGTTGCTGCATTTGTTTGGACGGGGCTAACAGAGACCACGCCAAAAATACGTGCTATGGTCTGAGCTGCCGCCACTTCTTGCGTTTGAACGAAAATACGGCCAAAATCTCTAACGACAGCTTCAAACGGGATTTCGCAAAAACTGAGCGCTTTTTCTATATTTTTGACAAGCGTGCTTTCATAACGACTTCTAACTCTGTCGCTTTTTATCCCAATTTCACCGTATCGGACTAAGATGGAATCGATTTTCTGCATCGCGTTTTTGGTCACCATTTCTCCGTTATTAAAATCAGGTTGTTTTATTAACGTTGTCACTTCTGTTTACGAGTCGCTGCGCAGCGAAATAGTTCGTCGTGAAATTGTGGCTCAGTCAAATACTGCAGTCAGCCATTTTAAATGATAAGTCTGTGGAATTTTGATTTTGAGGGATATAAACATCCTGGTGATTACTTCCATATGCAGCTGTAAATCGAAGTCGTGATGACCAACGTCTATATCCCTCGGTTTCGTAGAGTCGAGGAGACTAAGTAAAACTGTTATGATGTGTGTGATTTTTTTTTAAATTGGGCCCTGCCTTCGCGTAGTAGCATGCCGCGGCAAGCTTGTTTTGCACGGGCTCCGTTTGAAGCCAATCGCTACTGACTGCTACCCGAGTGAACGTGTAAAGCATTTATATGTGTTTGACATAGTATGCGTGGCCGCCGTGGCTAAGCTCGGCATAGCGGCTGATTCGTATTTGAGCGTTGCTCAAAGAATTATCAGCAGATCGAGGGTTCAAATCCCTCCGGCGGCTTGTTCATATTACTGCTTACTTTACGCACGTTTTAAAACCGGGTAGAACTGATACGTGAGCCGAAGCAAAAAACAGGTTATTTAGTGTGGAAATACATAAAGTTTATCATCCATAAAGATAATCGGAAACACGATGGCTGGCGAGGTGAAGCAACAGAGCTTAAAAGAGGACATAATCGAGCAAATAGAGAAGCTCGATGTGTTGCGTGAGAAAGGCTTCATTACTAGCGAGGCCTACGAAAAGCAAAAATCCGAGTTACTCGAACTTCTCTGAAGGCGCCTATCTGGTCTCTTTTGTCACTTAAGCCCTTGTCTTCTGAAGAACTTTTGCATATCTTTTTGCGAGCGAACGCCTTTCATCGTTCGTTGCATCACCTTATGATATTTCAGAAGCTCGCGTACGTTATCAGTAGGAACGCCCGAGCCACGTGCGATCCGCTTAATGCGTGAACTGCGAATAATGCGTGGATGTTCGAGCTCTTCGTCAGTCATTGAATCCATGACAACTTTAAAACGCTCTAGGCTCTCTTTCGTCGATTGAAGTGCAGCATCGGGGATATCGACACCGAGCGAACCAAGCGGAAGCATTTGGACGATTTTGGAAAGCGGCCCCATCTTGCCTATCGCTTCCATTTGTTTGTACATATCTTTAAGAGTGAAATCACCTTTAAGCATCGCCTCTGCTTCTTCCATCTCTATAGGTGGCTCTTCTTCGATCATTTCAACTAAAGTCTTGATGTCCCCCATGCCAAGCAGTCGAGATATGAATCGGTCCGGTTCGAACTTTTCGAAGTCGTCAATGGTCTCGCCCGTGCCGATGAACGCTATGCCCGTTCCAACCTCGGCAACTGCTGAAAGAGCGCCACCCCCCTTCGCTGTTCCGTCGAGCTTCGTCACTATGACCCCTGTTAAGCTTATAGCCTCGTTGAATGCCCGTGCTTGTTCACTCGCTTGTTGACCAATGCTAGAATCGAGCACCAGTAAGCGCTGGTCAGCGTTTGCGATATCGTTGATGGCTATCATCTCTTGAACAAGATCTGATTCAAGCGCATGTCGCCCTGCCGTATCAACGAGTATTACATCGTAGCGTTTGAGCTCAGCGATACCATGGGCCGTAATATCAACTGCGTTCTCGTTCTCTAATTCACCGTAAAAAGGTACGCCGATCCTTGCACACAGCTGCGAAAGCTGGTCATAAGCCCCTGGGCGGAACGTGTCGGCGCAGATAACGGCGGCTTTTAAGCCCTTTTTTTGAAAAAATCGCGCGAGCTTTACTGTAGTGGTCGTCTTGCCACTACCCTGAAGTCCTACCAGGATTACGGCGTGATGAGTAAGCGGGATTGTTATCGGCTCGCCAAGGAGTGCTACAAGCTCTTGGTAAACTATGTTTATGACGTGTTGACGAGGGTTCAGTTTTCCGGTGAGCTCTTCTTTTAACGCCCTTTCTTTAATGCGTTTCGACAGTTGCTGCACTAGAGAGACATTCACGTCAGCGCTAAGGAGCGCTCTTTGAATGTCCCTGACGACCTCATTTAGCGTTTTTTCATCGATGCGGTTGGCTCGAGCTAGTTTTTTGAGCGTTTCTCGGAGCGAGCTGCTTAGGTTCTCCATCACCATTTACGCATCAGCCTCGTCGAATAATCTATTCATAAGCCATTGCGGGTCAAATTTGACCATATCTTCATAATTCTGTCCTATACCCAAAAAGAGGATTGGCTTGCTCGTTGCGTGCGCTATTGAGATTGCAGTGCCTCCTTTTGAATCGGCATCAACTTTAGTGAGAATCGATGCATCTATTGCCATTGCCGTGTTGAACTGGAGAGCCCGCTCCACAGCGTCGTTTCCTGCGAGGGCTTCGTCGACAAAAACTACTAAATCGGCGTCTATGACTCTCTCGATTTTCCTAAGCTGGTTCATGAGGTTGACGTTAGTGTGGATTCTCCCGGCAGTATCTGCGAGAACGACGTCCTTGTGTTTCGCTCGTGCATATTGCACCGCATCGTAGATTACCGCCGCAGGGTCAGCTCCCTGTTGGTGTTTGACTAGCTTTACCCTTAATTTTTCAGCATGGCGCTCAATTTGTTCAAGAGCTCCGGCGCGGTATGTGTCCCCTGCAGCAAGCACTACGCTATAACCCTGATTTTTGAGGCGATAAGCCAATTTTGCGATGGTTGTAGTTTTTCCTGTTCCATTTATCCCGGTAAAAACTATAGTGACAGGTTTTGGAGTGTTTTTGATGAATTCATCGAAATCAAGGCCACTGACATCGAGCACTTTTAATATTCCATCGCGGAGCGCCTTTTCGACGAGAGTCCCAACGTCTTGGCGCCATTTTCTCTTTGTACCAACAAGCTCTTCTTTTACGGTCTCTACGATTTCTTCAGTGACTGAGACCGCAACGTCGCTTTCAAGAAGTGCTATCTCAAGGTCCCATAGTGAATCTTCGAGGTCCTTGCCTTTGATTTTTCGTTCAAAAATGGATTTGTCTTGTGTGGATACCCTTCCGTTGCTCGGTTCAACGCGCTGAGGAACTTGTTCGACATATTCAGAAGCATGTCCAATTGCCTCAACGTCAACGACTTTTTGTGTCGTCGTTTCATACGAGGCCTCTTCTGGCGCCTCATCAGATGGTGTTGTCTTATCCTCTGAGGCTTCGATCGTGGCGCTATTGAGCTCGCTTTCCTCAGTGCTGACGCTCTCTTTAAATATTTTGAGCTTTTTTCTTAAGCTCTCAAACATTTAAGGTTCCGCCTGTAATTGCGATTGAACAGCCTGCAACTTTGATTGTAGTGCGTAAATTTGGGAACCGATCTGGTTTAGTCTAGCGGCGAATTGTCCTTGCATTTCAGTCAGTTTTTTCTTCCGCTCAGTGAGATATGACACTGCATCAGCGACGTCTACTTCAGCGGAGATGTTCGCTCCAAGCCCGATTATAACTCTGTTTGTCTCAGGAATTGTGCCATAGACAAATGAATTCGCTCCAATTGGTATGAGCGTTTCTTTGCCTATCTCCGGCTTCGAAAGTGCTTCAACAGCAACAACTGCATTATCTATATCGCTTAAGCTGAAACTGACGAGCTCCATTTGTTGTTCATAAGCTTGGGCTTCTGCCTCAGATTGTTGTAGTTGACTGAGCAACACGCGTACTTCTTGTTCGCTCGCCATGATATCACGCGTCTTTCATAACCATAGATTCAATTCGAATTAGATTCCGCTTCAGGCCGTGTTCGCTGCCAATGAGCGAGTACAACTTTTCGGCGGCATTTTTCTCGTTATTGCTCGAAACTCTTTTTGAAAAGCGTTCCCATGAGCGCCCTGCTTTAAAGGAACCCGTTATTTGAAAGGTTTTTGTTTCCATTACTTACCATCCATAATGACGATGCTATGAACGCCTTTTGATGTCGCTTATGATGTTAACATTCTCGTGTAAAGCGCCTTTTAATTATTGGAATACTCGCGGGGTTATCTGTTAAATAGCTATCCAAATCCCGTTATTTTTGGATGCTGGGCTCGTTTTAAAGGTTAGAGAAACCCTAGTGAATCTTCTATTCGCCCGAGCTCTATTCCTGTGCTGTCCCTACCGATGACGTAGCCTTTCGTATTAGCGAGAAGCGCAGAACCTACGAGTGGGGATCCATAATTTACTGTGCCTATGTTGACCGGAACGCCAAACGCTTCATCTAGCTTGGAAAGTTCAGTCTCTGTCGCTTTTGGATGCGCCAAAACACCTTTGTTGGTGGCATACGCGGCCATTCCAATTGTTTTTAAGCCTGCTACCGTACCACGCTGTACGTCCACACCTAATGTCTCAGAAACGACTCGTTCAGCTCGAGCTATTAAACCAGGGTGTATCAGCGCTACGGTGTCATTTGCGAGAATGACGTTTCCTGCTGCATTGATTTTTCCAGGAAGTTTTCGCACCTTTAAACCTTCGGCAAGTTTTTTGAGTTGTGCAACTTCGTTTCTTAGCGTGTTGCCGGAAACGACAAATCCGTTCGAGTTGCCAGCTACGAGCGAACCGACAATTGAACTCGAGCCAACGAGAGTTGGGACAGTGGTTACTCCGAGTTCTTGTGAGAAGTTCAGCTGCGCTTCGTCAGACATTGGTGGCGCAGTTAGCAAGAAATCTTCAGTACACGTAGCAAAGACGCCGAGCACGGCACTACCACCTATCGTGATGCGCTTAACCACGTTATCGCCTCGAGGCCTGGGTTCTTTGTTCGTTAATCTTATTCACGATTCGGTGGCGAGTTCTGCCTCGACGACACCGTCATCGAATTTCATTGCTCGTACAGTGATCTTGTTTGGCGGATTGCTCGAACCCCTCTCCCAAACTTTTTCATTTATAGATCGATCAAGTTTAACTTTTTCTTGCTCTGCACTTAAATGGTGGGCGAGATACTTGCGAATTTCTGACATCGCCTTCTTGCTGCGTCTCCATCGTGGCGTATGTTTGACCGCTCTTAGTGGTATTGTATACACACGCTCCTCTTCAATTTTCGTGTCCTTCGCCATGAACGATCACACCTTAAGGCGACCTCGTCTCCAGTGCCTTCTCTTCGGGTGGGTACTTACCGTGCGGTTTGTTCGCACTATCACCCACGCGGGCACCCGCCTATTTTGCTTTGTCGCTTTCGCGAGCCGTTTCTTTTTTCCCTTTGTTACTTTGCTCATTGCAGTCCCTCTGTGGATGAAGTCGTCGGTTTGCTTGGCAGTTTAAATACCCTGATGATCAGAGTAGCCTTTTCTATTCATCGTTAATAATTGTTTACGCCATTTGTCGCTCAAAGATTCGCGATTTTCGTCCTGTGACCTTCGATTGAAGATGCTCCTTTGGAAAAATGCGGTTTACGGTTTGGTCGCCGTATAAACGCTCCATGAGTCGACGAAGCTCGACTTCATAGTCAAACGAGATACACTCGCCATAGCTGATCTCAAGTAGTTCTGCAGCTAGGCAATCAATCAGGCGTCGTCCGTAACCGAGAAGTGGGCGGACATAGTCGACGTGCATACGGTCCTCAAAACTTCGCGCTTCCTGTAAAGTTAATAGTGGTGCCTTGTCGTCGCGCCGTGTGCCATCTGCCACTATGCGATAGCGTTCTGCTGCACGCTCAAGCGCTGCTTTATGTACCTCATTGAGCCCCCTGCTGGGGTATCCGTCTTTGATCATCGTGTCTATGGAAGCCATTGCGAATTCTCTTTCTAAGCTAATCATTACGTGGCGGAAACCGAGCATCTGCCCCAACATGGCTGCATCATTCGATATGATTCCGAAGGAAACCGTAATCAGTTCAATTTGTGCGAAGGGACTTAGAAGAATCGCTGTTAGTGTGCTATCTTTGCCCCCGCTAAATAAAACGCCGATTTTCATCTGCGCGTGATATGTATGTTCTGCTTTTTGGGGGCAAGTTTTTTGAGGAGTTGCTTAAGTTGTTCGTCGGTTATCTGTCCAGAAAGTCGTCCGCTTTGATGTAGCGCAAGCAGTTGTGATTCTACCGAGTCCGCAAAGTCGGGTCGAGTCAATCTGACGCTGTTGAGTCGTTCTCGCGCTTCAGGCGTCAACACCTGTCGCAGGAGCGCGCTTTTTAAGGCTTGGGCTTGTTCGATCTCCTCGGTGGACGGCCCTTGCATCCCACTCTGTTGTGCTTGGAGTTGTTCGAGGCGCCGTTTCCGTATTTGTTCTAAGTCATCGTCCATAATTAACCCTCTGCATCAGCTACGCGCTTTTTGAGAGCTCATAAGCGCCGTTATCTAAGAACGCTCTACCCTCCGACGAGATCTCTCGGCCTTTCGGGGTCGTTCTCACTAAGCCTGCGTTTTCGAGCTGCTGCATTGCTTTTCGAATTATGGAACCGCTGCCTTTAACGAAACGTTCGGGTTTTACTGAGTTATCAGTTTTGCCACCATAAACAGAGCGCAAGCGTTGGGTCCCGACAGGACCGTCAATTGCGATCCGCCTTAGCAGCGCAGCGCAGCGGACGTACCACCAGTCATCGTTTTGCGGTGGGTGCTCCTTATGCACTCCGGTCTTTACCCACGCTGCCCATTCGGGAGGTGCAAATTGTTCATCATCCTTTAGCTTCATTGCGGTCAATTCAATAAGTTTGGTTGCGGAAACATCATAAAGTGTGGTCATTTAATCTCCCAAATTGGACTTCTTGCTGGAATCAAGCGATTTTACGTCCTTTTTACTTATATCATTTTCTCTGATGCGTAACGCTGTTTTTTGACGTCTGTTTTATGCGGTATGGCGAAAGATAAACTGCAGTTGCGCCTTTCAAATCGACCAACTGCGCGCCCGATGCCTGATCAAGTTCGTGTGCTATCTCATCACGACTTGATTCGATCAAAGCGGTTTTGAGAATTCTTACTTTAACCATTTTTCGTAACTTAAGCTGCTCTTGCAGTTCAAGTACGATAGCAGCGTTTGCGCCATTCTTACCGATCCATAGCGTCGGTACGAGTTCTGAAGAAAGCGCCTTGAGTTTTTGTGCCTCTATCCCTTTAGCCATACTGATGCAACCTTTTATTTAATAACGTCTCATATCGTGACACCTTAAGCACGTAATGACGGTCCGCTTGTCTTTTATTCGAACGCGTGCATTCGCCCCGTACACGAAAAATGCTCCGCAGCTTCTGCAAAAACGCATTTTGTAAGTCTTTCGCAAAGGCACTCTATGTTTTGTTGCTAATTTCTGCACTAGCTCAACGTAGCGATCGCTTCTTTGCGCGTTAGCGGGAAACTCGATGAAAGCCTCTTCAAAGAGGCGGTCTATACGCTGTAAAACGATGTCTCTAACAAATTCATTTTTCTTCTGTCGTCGGGACATTTTTTTGCGTGCGTTGTGCAAAGCATTAATATATGTTCTGTTAAAGTAATTTTTCGTCGCGCACCGATGGTCTAGTGGCTATGACTTGGGCCTTCCAACTCGTGAAGAAAGCCCACAACCCGGGTTCGAATCCCGGTCGGTGCATTGTCTGTGGTACCGTCGTTCACAAAGCACATCAAAGCATTCTGGTGACGGCAACCGCTTGAACGCTTTCTACTTCGCCAATTTGCGATATAGAACCTTCTACAGCTTCAGTTCCACCCTCTTTGTCTTCAACGATAAAAGTGATCATTAACGCTTTTAGCCCGAAGGCGATGGGTTGCACCTCACAGCTGTACATCCGCCCATAATCCGCGACCTGAGATGTGATTTGGTCGCTTAAACCTTTCAAATCAACGTCAGGGCTGCTTGGCATAATTTTAAGCTGGACTGCTACTTCCCCCATCTAAGGGCCTCCGAAACCACACGCGCATTGATATGGATTACTTAACTTCTTACATTTCTTACATCGCGTGATGATCTCGCCACACGATGGGCAAGGATAGGATATGCTGCTGTCCTTTGCCATCCGTGCACCGCACGAAATACATGTCTTCTCCATATTTTCATCTTCTCCATTCATGTTTTAGTTGATAAGTGAGAATCACCCGAATTGGCTGTTTCTATTCTATAGAGAGCGATGACCTTTATTTACTACTTTCGTCCGATAATCGTCGTGCCAATCGTTTCGTGTCCTTGGATAGCGTCGAGGACACGTTGGAAGTGCTGACCATTTACGACCGTGCAATCCAAGTTGAGCATTTCCAAGAGCCTCGGAAGTAACGCATCGACGCACGTCTCCTCCTTGAGTTCGGGTGCCTCGACATGGGCTACTAGCTTTTTTGCAAAGATGATTCCATCGACGTCTGTTGCGATGACGAGATTGGCGTTGAGATAATGGGCAACCCACCCAGCGATAGAGTCGGAGGTGGCGTTCCAGGAGTGGGGTAACGGATCGCTTTCGTATAACATCTTAAACGGCAAAAGAATGTTTATTCCTCGCTGAAGGGCGTTTGTATCTTCTACCATGTTCGCTCCGGGAGCCGTCAGGTAAAAGGCGTACTGATTCATTGCGAGAATAGCCATCCAATGAGTGGTGGTTGCATTAATACGGTCCGAATAACGTCTGACAGTATCCGCAAATGGCCCCCCACCGGGTACGACGAGCACGTCCAACTGGGCATCAAGGAGGCATGTTATTAGGTCCTTGGAGACCGCGATCAAGCTGCCTCCTATCTTAAGCACCGTATGAGTCATCTAACACCCTCTAAGACAGTTTGTTTAAAAGAAGCGCCAGAGAATTATCATTTTTTTGCTACAACTGTAGGTAGGGCGGCTAGTATAAACTATCGGTAAATCCAATTTGCACTACCCACTTAGCGTTCATCACTGCTTCAGACGCTCGGTTGATCCTAGTAACACGTTACATGAAATCTGTTTTGTTCGCTATTATACTCGAATTTGTGAGATTATCCATCGCCAAATCTGTTTGTGCGCATCAACATAGACGACTTTCATGCCGGAAACGTGATCAAATATTTTGGGATGAGCATCTCTAGTCGTTATACTTCCAGAGCCGCGCAGTCTGCAATCTATTGTCACTGTGGGAGTGTGAGATGAGAACTTACTTATAGGCGATATTCCAGATGCATCTGAGACAGATGCGACTGAGTGAGAAATTACGAGCTTATGCCTCGCTTATGCGGCTGCCTTATATACTCGCACTTAGCTTTTTGTGCGTTCTTTTTACCGTGACCTTTCAAAAAGGATCGTGCGACCCCGCGCTGATTGGTTTAGCCGTTATCGCAGTTGCGTTCACATGTGCGGGAGGCTCGGCTATAAACGATTATTGCGACCGTGATTCAGACGCGCTTACGCATCCAGAAAGGCCCCTCTCTGCAAATCAGATATCTCCCGCACGCGCCGCGCAGTTTTCTGCGCTGACGTTTTTTGTGGCGCTCGGGGTCTCGCTTACGATAAACTTCATTGCCTTTGGAATAGTTGCAATCAATGTCCTGCTTTTCATTATCTATTCGCGTGTAATAAAGCGACTTTCTGGGTTCGTGAGCAACTTGTTGATGGGGTATTTGGGAGCAACGATTGCCCTTTTTTCAGGAGCCGTGGTATTTCAAACAATTAACGCAGCATCGTTATCGTTCGTTGGTTTGATTGCCGGAGGCGCGATAGGATTGAACGTTCTCAAAGACATTTTGACCTTAGAGGGAGATCTTAAAGTGGGGTATCCCACCCTTGCTGCAACACGTGGTATACGTGTAGCATCGATCGTCGGCGCTCTTTTCCTCCTTTTTTCTGTAATAACGTCGCCATTGCCATTTTTTGTAGGAGTTGTCAGTGTCGCCTACTTGTTTCCTATTTCCGTTTGGGGGGGCGTCGCGGTCGTTTTTTCCCTGGCCCTCCTGAAAGCATCTAATACCGAAAATGTGATAGAACGGCTGAGGATCTTCACGATATACTGGCCGTATGTCGTCGGGGTCGCCGGCGTCGTTTACATAGTGCCATTCATTGTCTGGGGCGCTTGATACCGTTTACAAAGAAACAGCCAACACTTAGCTGATGAAAAATGGAACAACGGGTAGCAAAACGTAGCGGCAATCTGGAGTCCTCTCTTAATCAGGTGCGAAACGTATTTGACGTTTCCAATATTCTCGAAAAACGACAAGCAAGGCCGCAGATCATCCATTACTATTTTATCAACAGGCTAACGCTGCTTTTTTACAATTCGAACGGGTTTTTTCACTATGGGATCAGTTACGACGGGAAATACAAGAAGGATGATCATAAAGAGCACGCACGAATAATCGAGCGTTACATACAAGAGAGAGACGCCAAAAAAGTAATGGAGCTCGGATCTGGATTAGGTCCAAACATCGCATTCCTCGCGCGCCGTAATCCTAACGTCGTATTCGACGGAGTTGACTTGTCCAACAAGCCTCTGAATCGTAATACAACGCCGCCGAACGCGTTTTTTTATTTTGGTGACTTCCACCACTTAAGTCAATTTGAGGACGATTCGTACGATATTATCTACATCATTGAGGCTTTATGCTATGCGACCGACAAGTCGCGAGTCCTTCACGAAGCTAGGAGGAAACTACGAACAGGCGGGCTTTTGATCGTCTTCGACGGGTATCAACGAAACCGTGTTGAACCGCTGAACCCCTCTGAGGGGGTTATGTGGGGGCTTATATCAAAGAGCCTTGCATGTGAGACGATTGAATATGTACAAGTGGTTGAAGACTACATGCGAAAAGAGTTTTCTATAACTGAAGTTAAGGACCTCACTCAGTGCGTATTGCCATCTCTCTTCAGGTTTAAGCGTTTAGCGCGTTTTTACTTCCGTCGCCCAACCTTAGCACGAGCAGTCAACACGTTTGTCCCACATGACGTCGTAAAGAATACTATTCATATACTCCTTCTGCCAATAAGCGTAGAAAGACAGGTAGGGTGTTACTACATGCACGTGCTGCAAAAAGATTAGTCGTTCCCACCTGTGCTGATCTACTTTTTTTTAAGTTAGTGAACAGAATTTGTTAAAGCACTAGCATTCTGAATGTGAGCTCACAATTTCGGTGAGTCTTTTGGAGGGCCCTGTTTTTGCAGCTCTTTTATCCGCTCCGCCGCAGGAATTGACTGTTCCCACAACATTTCAAAGGTGGCTGTAAGATACTCCGCATACTTCGGGTCATCGGCCCACAGCAATGAGATAGGTTCATTCAGTGAGATACAGTTGATATCGACGTTAATCGCACTAACGCAATGCTTCCGGTCGACCACTGCGAAAAATACCCCTCCGTATGCATCATAGTGCCGTAAATCTTCGCCAATGTCGAGGACCTCTTGAGCGGGCGCGATATCCGGATAGCTAATATCACTAATGCCCCTGACAGACCCCCCTCCCTCGATGACTTTTTTGGCCTCCTCGTTTATGCCGAACAAGGAAGTGATTACCAACGCGGTCGCGGGAACTACATACAAGAATCCTTCTTTTGTCGAAGATGTGAGAGTAACGGTAGTAGCGACGAATTCCTTGACGCTCTTGATAATCTTAAACGTAGAAACCTCATCAGTGGGGCGAAAGAGCTGCCGCTTTGACAGCTCCTGTAGCTCTCGTTTCCGTGTCTCCATCTCGCGCAGTTCGCTCTCTTGCTTTTTGAGTGCGGCTCCGAGCGCTGTCTCGAGGTCTACGGCCGAATAAAGTGTAGGTGAATCGAGCGAGGGACGCACCATGCCCTTCTCGATTAACTCAGTAAGCGTCCGATGCACATCCTCGCGATAGGTCTTTAATGACTTTGCGAGCGGCGATGGAGTCTTAGGGCCGTATTTAAGGAGGTAAAGATAAGTTCTCGCCTCCTTCTCGCTAAGCCCAAACCCGATGAGGCGCGTGATGAATTCTGACTCATCATCCATCGTAGCAGATGTATAACAACGAGTAAATAAGCTTTTGGCGTGTCTAAGAAGAATCCTTCCTTTACCGAGCCGACGAGACCTATAGTATCTGCGACCAATTCCTTGACACTCTTGATGATCTTGAACGTGCTCACCTCGTCGGTCGACTGAAACCGCTGCCGCTTTGAAAGCTCCTGCAGCTCCTGCCTCTTTTCATCCATCTCACGGCGTTCGCTTTGCTGTTTTTTTAATGCGGCTTCGAGCGCTGTTTCGAGGTCCACGGCTGTGTAGATGGTGGGGGAGTCTAGTGAAGGATGGACCATACCTTTGTCGATGAGGCTCGTAAGGGTGCGCTGCACATCCTCTCGATAGGTCTTCAGCGATTAGCGAGCGGTGACGGCGTCTTTGGGCCGTACTTGAGTAAGTGAAGATAGAGTTGTGCCTCTTTTTCGCTGAGACCGAAACCGATGAGACGGGTGATAAAAGCACCCTCGATGTCCATGGTCGCACCACTTGCCCTGTAAACGTTACTCAAAAACTAATGTCGAAAGCTGCTGACTGGCACTAGGCATCTGCGCCTGTTGGTCAAACCACAAAACATTTTTTCTACAGCTCTTGTAGAATCTTTTTTGCGTCAACTGCACTTTCCCATTCGAACTCAAAGGTTGACATCAGATAATCGGCGTATGCTAGGTTATCGGTCCAAAACGCCCGTAACTGCTCATCGAGCGAAAGCGCCTTTAAATCTAGATAGATCGAACTGATACTCTCTTTCTTGTCTCCGACGAGCATAAACGCGCCCTGGTAACGATCAACGTGGCGGACTTCCTCACCGATGTCCAAGAGCTCTCCTATGACTTTAGCGTAAGTCTTTGTAACACGTGTAATTCCCCTGACCCGACCGCCATTTTCTATCAACGTCTTGCATTTATCCGTTAAACCGAATTGGGAAGCGAAAATTAGCATCTCCGGTGGGAGAAGCCACACTATCTCACTCTTTGCAGATTCAATAATATTTGAACCCACAGCTAACGCGTCCTTGACACTTTCAATAATCGTCCCTTTAGCCATTGCTTGAAAATAGAACTCTTGAGTTTTTAAAGCTGTGTGACAATGCTTGTTTCGCTTGCATGGCCTCGTTGCTAGCTTCTCGTTAAAGAGGGTTGTCGCGCAGCCGTGTGTCGCCTGATAGAAAGCGTTTTATCTGTATGTTCGGGAAAGGTCTCGTCATGGCGCTCCCGTTTTAGTTGTTGATCTATGTGCTCTTCTGCGTTGATAGCTTGCGTCCAGGTCATTTCAAACGCGTTTGTAAGAAATTCTGCTTGCGTTGTGCTGTCGCTCCATAATGCCGCCACCTGTTCATCCAGAGAAAGGGTGCTTTTCAGATAGGTGTAGATTAGATTAACGCTTCGTTTGCCGTCAGCGATGACCATCGTCATTCCACAGTAGTGGTCTTTGTGTTTCAGTTCTACACCACAACTGAGGTACTCACGGGCCACTAAAACGTTCGTTGGGTAGATATTAAGGATACCACGTACTCTTACACCTCGTGCAGCTGCACATCTAAAGTGCTCCCCAAAGCCGCCCATTGAAAAGAGGTTGAAACTGGGATGGGCGACAAACAGAATAGACGCCTCTGCTGAGTTGATTAACTGCGATATGGTCGTTACGAGTTCACCTACAGTTTTTACCAGCTTAAATGCGCAATAAGCGGTCTCTTTGCCCCAGAACGTAACGCCCTTCTCATTGAGTTCGAACGCGTTTAGCATTTTTACAATCGATTCCGTGCCGTTTACACGCCGTATTTCGAGGTTAGTGCTCGGAGTGGAAAACACTTTGGACATCAGATCATCTCTTTTACTGTTCATCCCCCTTTTCATCTACTTTCCAAGGCTGCGTCAAGACGACGCATTTTCTGTGCTAGGTTTGTAACTCGTGCTTGCTAATGTATAGGGTGCGTAATTTACTGCTTTTGTGAGTCTCTCTGCGCAACGTCGGCAGTTAGAATCACGCGTGCCGCAAAGACATCCAAAGTGGACCCCATAATAGCATCCTGTGTCATTTGCTAAAATGGTCATAACACTTCGATTTAAAAAAGTGTGAGGGGGGGTATAAAGTCGCGTGAGTACAATTATGTGTTACAATATAGACGCGTAACAAGTGCTTTGAGTGTGAACAACTTTCACAGCGTTGACGCTAAAAAGAATGAAGATAATGACACTACTTCGAAGATCCAGGACGCTTAGTTTAGGCCTGCTCTGCTAACTTGAATGCAATTAGTTATCTGTTTTGAATCAACTGCGCAACTGCGTATGCAGGGAACACTCTTGTAAGCGCGCGTCCATATTGCGACGATAGTGGTAGAAATTCAAGTCCTATCTTCAAGGCAGCCTTAGCAATGAGGAACTCTCCGAGGCCTGCTCCGATGACTGTTTGTAACTCGTGCGTCTGTGCCTGAAATGCGAGTGCTTCTACAAGCTCGTTGATCTGAGCGCGTTCCACCTGTTTAGCAACCTCGTGAGTGTTTTCCTTGCCAAGCTCGTTTACATCGCAAAGCAGCACTCGCGCGATTCTTTTATAACATGCATCTAGATCACGTGATTTAGAATCAGGTGTGTCACAGGTGTAATCTGTCTCATCTATGCTGCCAAGCACGCGGTGCACGTCTGCGGTTATAGAAAACTGTTCAGTGGAGAGTCGATACTTCTTGCCGCTAAGGTTTACAAAGCGCAAAATGGTCGCGATGTTGGTTCTGAGCACGCCCATATAGATCAGTTCGTGCCGCTCCAATCGTTTAAAGTCTCTAGTTTGGGCGATCGCCTTGCCATTTTGTATGGGGATGACGTCGCACGTCGTGCTTCCTACGTCTGTGAATATACAGTTTTTTACGCTCTTTGCTAGAAAAGCGGCCGAGGCCGCCCAGTTAGACGCCGCGTATAAAAGTGCGTCTTCTTCTATACCTTGGGTAAGCTCTCCGCGCACATTCAGATAGTATGGCTTCGAAAAAACAGAGTTTACCGCTGCAACTATCGAACAAATCCCTTCCTTCTTGCTCGAAAAAGCGTCGGCTAGCTCTCCTGTAATAACGATCCCGACGCGTTCTGGCTTAAAATCATCTTTCACGCGCCTTAATAAGCCTGCGAGGTCCTTTTTCCTCCACAGCGGAAAGTAAAAGCTCCTCGCTGTTCCGCTGGCAGAGGCTACTTTTGTATTTGCCCCACCAATGTCGATACCAATTGTTTGGGCCATAGGATCACAGAGGGCAATCGCTGCCACAATTTGTTCTTATGAACGTATGTATACCATGTGGTTTCAGAAGCGCTGGCAATTTTTTTCCTAATCGAGCTTTAAGAATCAGATCTGCCACGTTTCCGATCACCTTGTCGATGCTAACGATCGCCGTTGTAGGGCGCGGATTCACGTCGACGATATTCACGATACCGTTAGGCTCTAAGATGATGTCGACGCCTACATACCCCTTGCATCCTAATAACTGCGCGGCTCTCGAAGCTTGATCGATGACTTCGCTCGAGTTCTGAACGGGATATGGGGTTGTATTACCCAAATACTGTATTGTCGAGTTTATACGAATGTGCTGCTTATTTATCGATAGGGGCAGTGTTGTCATCCCAACAATAAGGCTCACGCTTATGTGGTCCCCCGAGACAAACTTGGAGACTAGTGTATTTTCGTCGATGTCATCGGGGTCGAGTACTTCTTTGATGCGTATTCCCTCTGCGCCACAGCCGTCGCGAGGCTTAAGGATGTATGGACCTTTCGGGGGATTAATTTCAGGAACGGTAAGTGACCCACGTGATAGCACCTCAGAAGAAGCGAGTTTGTCTGCCGCTTTCTTGACCGCCTCTGCTGGACATCCGAGATTCATTGTGTGTTGTTCAACGAGCGCTGTGAACTCATATAGGACTTTGTCAGGAGCGATGACAAGTCCTGCATCGCATACTTGTGTAAGTCTCTCTACCTCTGTGTAAAACGCGTTTGCATCGCCCTTCCGCGGCTTTGGCATATGTACTGAGTGTCCGCGATTTTGGAAGCCTGCTTTTAGGGTGTGCAACATCGCATGCCCTTCCTCGGCGAGGTTCGGGGTCATTACAGTTGCATATTCGGCTAAGAGTATATCCATAGGAATTTTTTGGGTGCGCTACAATGTGCGACTCTTTAGGGTTGGATGTATTCTCTCACTATAATATGTCTGCTAAGTAGTAACGGAGCTTAACACACTAGGGTACCATAAATAGCGCCGTTCTCATAAGCGATCTAAAAGTCAAAATTGACTTCTTTAAGCGATCCGTCTTCGTTTTTTATAATAACAATCAGTTTAGTCACACGTCCAGGTTCGAAGGCAGCTTTTTGTGGAGTTTCTGACGGTAGCACTCTGCTTATGGATTTTTTTGCCTGCTGTTTAACCATCTCACTCGGATCGTGCAGTAGTTGCACAAGCGGGGCGAACGCTCTGCTATCACCCATAGCCCCGAGCGCTTTTGCAGCGCTATATCGGACAATAACGTCTTTGTCGGTAAGAAGCGTTATTAGGAGCTCAACGGCTCGCGAGTCACCTATCTCACCAAGTGCTTCGATAGACCAATACTTGGTGTTTAAGTCTGTGCCTTCTATAATTCGAAGCAACGGCATTACTGCAGGGCGACCAATTTTTACGAGCGCTTCAGCACAATAAGCGTCGATCCCCTCCCATGTCTTACTGAATGAGCTTATGAGATGTGGGATAGCGCTAGTTGCTCCGATCTCGCCAAGTGCCCACGCAGCGTTACGTCGTACGGACCAGCGGTCGTCGTGAAGAACCTCAATAAGAGCATTACTTGCGACCTCGTCTTTTAGCTGGCCCAGCATTTCGGCTGCCTTCAACCTTACTTCTGGATCAGTATCTTTAAGGGCGTTAATTAACCCGTAGAGGCTTTTTTCTCCCTTTATCTTTGACATAATTGCTTTGTCTCGTAAGTATTGATCCTTTGCCTTGGGCTTACAGCTGCTAATATGGACGCGCTTGACTACGCGTTATTAATTTTTTTTATGGATCCACCTTGAGTAAGAACCACAACGCGACTAATAGGGGATCCTGCAGCGATTTTGTACCCTACCAGTTCGCCAACGTTTTGGGCAAATGCTTCAACGTCCTCGTAAGGCATCATAGCGGCCCGTGGAAGTCGTTTTCTGGAGAAACCGAGGTGCATATACGACTTGATTTCAACATAATCAGGTTCGGCCAGTTCAATGAGCTTTGCATAACCCCTTTCTCCAAAGGTGTTAACCTCGTTTGCGAGCGTAATGCGCAGCGCGGTTCGTGAAGGATGATCGGCGAGTATATGCAACGATTCGAGTAGCTGTTCAAACTTATGTGTTTTTGGTTTGCACATTGAGTAGAAGTGTTCTTCGTCCGGGCTGTTCAACGAGACGTACAGTTGAGTAGGGTGGATCTTTTCGAGCACTTCTGGATGACTTCCGTTTGACACGACGAAGGTCGTCATTTGTTCGTGATCATAGCGTTCGATAAGCTCATCGAGGTATGGGTAGAGTGTGGGCTCACCGCTGAGTGAAATGGCTACTTGGCTTGGATTGTATGCCTCCTGCAGCTTTTGCATGTTGGTAGTTGAAGCGCCCTTATACCCCGAAATAAGCCTTCTTTGCGCCGCTATAGAGCCATCGACTAGTTTCTGCGGTTCATCAAAATCAAAACTCTCGGTATTGTCCAGATCCGTAGCTCTCCAGCAGTGAAGGCACTGTTGATTACAGTGTAGTGTGGGGGTCATTTGGATACAACGGTGAGCGTGAATGCCATAGAATTGCTCCTTGTAGCACGCACCCTCGTTTCGCAAGGACTTCCTGAGCCACAGACATGGTTTGACGGCGCCCCCACAGCCTACGGCGTGATAGCCTTGTTTAGCTAGAGTCTCGCGGTATGACAAGGGAGCTGACGTTTTGGACTTTCTGCGTCGCATGAAAGGCCTCTTATGTCCTCACATCGAATCGACGGGTTCAATCCCGAGACAGTTTAGCACGTTTCGCAAAACAATCCGTGCGCTCACGACTAGGGCTAATCGAGCGCGGCGCACTTCGGGTTCAGCAGAAAGCACGGGCATAAATCGATAGAATTGATTAAATGCCTCCGCAAGCTCGCGCGCATATGAAGTAAGTACGCTCACGCTCAAGTTCTTCGTGATATCTTCGATAACCGCTGGAAACTTCGCACATAGTTTGATAACTTTGATCTCTGATTCGTCTGTGAGCAGGTTAGGGTCGTAGTTATTGTCAAAAATAGTCTTTACGAGAATATTGCTTGCGCGCGCGTGCGCATACTGTAAAAATGGCCCACCTTGTCGCTCGAAATCAAGGGCTTCGGACCAGTTAAAGACCATCGGTTTGTCCGCGGATACCCTGAGCAAGTCATAGCGCGTCGCGCCAATGCCTACAGCTTGCGCTATAGAGCTTTTCTCTTCTACGGATAACGTTGGGCGCCGTTTATCGACCTCTTCGTACGCTTTCTCTGTGACCTTCTCTAATACCTCATCAGCGCTCACGAAGTGGCCTCGGCGCGTGCTCATTGAGCCTTCTGGAAGGGAGACAAACTCAAAAAACACGACTTCAGGAGCGCCTATGTTGAGAAGTTCGAGCGCTTTCCCCACTTGGAGTGCGTTGAGCTTGTGGTCTGCTCCGAGCACGTCGATCATGCGGTTGCATCTTCCAGCTTTCCAGACATGGTAGGCGATGTCGCGCGTCGCGTACACCGACGTGCCGTCTGAACGTCGAACGACAAGGTTTTTGCCGATGCCAAAAGACGACAGATCGATATGCATTGACCCGTCATTTTCTGTTGCGCCATAGTCTCGGAGCTCTGCGATGATGCCGTCTAAGTCGTCAAGGAATTCGCTTTCCCATACGAAACGGTCGTGAGAGACGTGGAGGCTCTTGAGGGTCTGGTTAATGCCTTGCAGGCAGAACTCGACTGCGTCTTCGAACAGACGAGCGACGTCCTGATCGCCGCTTTCAAAGCGTTGCATTAGCTCTCTTATCTCGTTGAGCTTCGTAGGGTGGAGCTCTACTTCGGCGTTCGCCTTGATGTAGACTTCGGCTGTGGCGTGATCTGGTTTTATTTCACCGTTGAGTTCAAAATTCATAAGGCCCCAGACGACAAGCGCGATTTGTCGGCCCATATTGTTAACATAATATTGGGTCTCGACGCGGCATCCAGCCTGCTTAAGACAACGCATGAGCGTGTCGCCGATGACCGAGTTTCGCACGTGACCGATGTGGAGGGGCCCGTTTGGATTTGCGGAGGTGTGCTCGAGAATTACTATGTGGTCCCCGTTAACCCGTCCGTAGTTTTGATCTTCCTCCAATATGACGCTGAGCGCGCGATGCAAGTAGTCGGCACTCACAAAGAAATTCACGTAGGGTCCGGCAGCTTCAGCTCGAGCCACCAAAACGTCAGAACCGAGATGCTGAACGACGTTGCGCGCGATTTCGTGAGGGGGGAGTTTAAGAATGGGTGCGAGTTTAAACGTAACGATACTTGTAAGGTCAGCATAGCCGGGTTTAACGACCAGTGCAAGGTCACCGCTTGGGTACTCGCACTTTTCGAGCGCTTCTGTCAGCAGCTTTTCGACTTGCTCGCGAAAGGTGAGAAACATTGTGTCTCCGTTAGTGCTCGTCGATTGCAAAACGTAGGACGGCTGCAATGCCGCCAAAAGCTCGCATGAGCTGCTCGCCCTCGTTGAAATCCGTTGAGATAAACTCGACCGAGGCTCCCGTATCGCTTGCCTTGCGGATAAGCTCGTCGACGACATCTTCCTCGTGGACGCGTTCCATGGCACCCTCGCACTTGGGACACACGCCAACCCCCTTTATCCCTCGGATTGTCTCTTCGAGCGTGAACCCGCACAACGTGCAGCTGTTGGTCACCCGCTTGATGCGAAGCGCCTCTGAGAGGAGCAGCGTATCGACGGCCCCTAACTGCAGTGCTTTTCGTACCTGTTTTTCGCCGTAGGTCGCTTTGTTTGAATCGTGCACTAGCTCTTGGAGGAAGCGCCCTACCACGTTCTTTTCGCGTATTAAATCGAGCTCTTGGAGCACCTCGGCGCCGTTTTCCACGAGCTCTGAAAGGCCGAACTCGTCGGTATAGGACGCGTCAAAAGCCCCGAGAATCTTTTGTTGTAGTTCATGATGGAGGTATTCTCCGTCGACAAACTCTTCTTTGGTAGGACTCGGACCGCCTATGAGCACGCCCTTAAGCTCCGGATGTTGAAGAAACTCATTGTTGGCGGCCTCGCCGATGCGTTTGAAGAACTCGTGGATAGCTATAAGACGCAGCCTTTCGAAACGTCGTTGACTTTGGCCGCCTTTCGTATGCTTGCCGGGCACTCCGGATGTGAGGTGCTTTACCGGTTCAATGTGTTTGCCGTTAAGGACGCCGACCGTCGCCTCGTTTCGATCGACAACGACCAGTCCGAACACATCCTTCTCTTTAAGCATGTCCTTGAGCGGCTCAAGGTTGAATGTCGAATCGCAGCGGTATTGGTATGACTTTACCGTTTCAATGGGCTCGACGACGAGCGTTTCCATCGTTGTCTTGTCACCGCCGAGTGAGATGGTTCCCGTAAAAATCACAAGCCCGTTTGCCGGCGGAAAGCGATAATACTTGAGCCGTGACTGAATTGATGAGAGCGCACTTTGCACGTTGGTCCGCGTGCTTTTTGATTTAATGTTGGACGCCTGTCCGTACTCGTCCTTGAGCTGGCTCACGACGTCTGAGATCTGCTTGTCAGGTGGAATATAGATGGTGATAAGTTCGGTCGCCTGTCCCTTCTTGCCTTCGAGGTTCTCGATGACGCGTTTAAACTCATAGCGTTTCAATGATTCGACTGGGTTGCTCATGCTGGTATATCTCCGCCTCGCGACGGACAAAACGTCAAAAAGGACTAGGTCTTACGCTTGGTCGCTTGACAATAACTATAGAGAGCGCCTCATTAAAAAACTTTTAGCGCGTTGGTGGCCGAACGGGCCGAGGTAAGCTATATATGGCTCGCGGGAAAGAATTACGTAGTGACAGGAAGCTTTAGTGGCGTTCTCGTGAGCGGGTTTCGCAGTGAGCTTCTTATCGGTGCTTGTTATAGGAGTCAATCTATATGTGTCTGGCAATTCCTGCCGAAGTTGTTAAGGTCGAAGGGAATAAGGGCGTCGTCGATTACGGCGGTTTAGAACAGGAGATAAGTTTGGACCTCGTAGAGGACGTCAGTCCCGGGGACTACGTGTTAATCCACGTCGGATTCGCCATTGAGAAGCTTAGCAAAGAGGACGCTTTGGAAACTTTGGCGATTTTTAAGGAGATAGAAGAGCTCGAGCAGGAAAATGCATGAGTTTAGTCTGGCGTCCGGCATCGTTGACGTTGTTACAGAAACGGTCAAAAGCCAGCCGGTGAAAAGGCTTATTTCGGTTACCGTCGAGGTTGGGCAGCTTGCGATGGTCAACCCTGAGCAGCTGAAGTTTTCATTTGAAGTAATCACTGAAGGCGGCCCCTTTGAGGGCGCCGAGATGATTGTCGAAACGCTTCCCGCGGTTGCCAAGTGTACGTGCGGCTTTGAGGGCGCGTTGGGCGACGAGGATTATGTCTGTCCTAAGTGTGGGGGCTTTTACGAGCTGCTTTCTGGCAGGGACATTTGTGTTAAGCATCTTGAGGTCGAACTCGAAGACGAGGGCTAAAGACTGAGGCAATTGGATCATGCGAACTGAACGCACAAAGATCGATAAGAACGTCAGCCTGCTTCACGGCGCAGGCGGCGAGATGATGAACGATTTGATCGCTGACGTTTTGACGAAGATCAAAAATAAGAATGCCGGCGGCATTGGTTTGGAATCATTAGATGATGGGGCTGCCATTCCGCTCGCGCAAGGTGGTTTTCTCATTTTTACGACGGATACGCATGTCGTTAAGCCCATTTTCTTTCCCGGAGGGGATATCGGACGGCTTTCAGTGTCTGGAACCGTAAACGATCTTGCGATGATGGGCGCAGCACCGCTTGCTCTGACGAGTGCGATCGTTATGGAGGACGGGTTCGCCATCAGCGATTTACGCAAGATCGTTGCGTCGATGGATGAGGCGACCCAGGAGGTCGATACGGCGATCGTGACGGGTGACACGAAGGTCGTGGAAAAGGGGGCGCTCGATGGGATCATCATCAACACTGCAGGGATCGGCTTTGTAGAAAAACCGGTACGGGATTGCGGCCTTGTACTGGGGAACAAAATCATCATTACCGGCACGATTGGCGATCATGGGATTGCAGTGCTCGCTAAGCGGGAGGACTTTCACTTTCGGACAGAACTGCGCTCTGACGTTGCGCCAATCTGGAGCACCGTAAAGGCGGCGTTAGACGCGGGTGAGGGGGCAATAACGGCTATGAAGGATCCGACACGGGGTGGCGTTGCAAGCGCACTTAACGAAATGGCGCATAAAAGCGGCGTGGAGATCCTCCTTGAAGAGGAGCAGTTGCCAATCAATCCTTCTATTAGGGCAGCTGCTGAGATGCTTGGCATCGATGTGCTCGAAGTGGCTAACGAGGGCAAGGCACTAGTCGGCGTTGAAGCTGAGAGTGCAGAAGCGGTGCTCGCTGCAATAAAGAAGACGAAGTACGGGAAGAACGCTACGATTGTCGGCGAAGTTAATGAAGGCCACAGAGTTCTGATGAAGACGCAGATCGGCGGAACTCGCTTTGTTGACGCACCACTTGGTGATCCAGTGCCTCGAGTCTGCTAAGTACATAAAAGTTTTAATATTACCTCTAACGGCCTTCGTACGCGCTTGAACGTAGTAGGTTTGTCCTACAAAGCTTGTGCTGTTTCTACGTCAACCTCGAAGTCGGGCGCGTAATCTGCCCCTTTGCAAAACGCAAGAACGTAATGTGGCTTACCCTTGGAGTATGGCTTGTCACCCTGTCTCTCGGCGTTCACATTCACCTAATTATTTACGCTCATTAAGGTGCGCCGTGCCATTGAGATTCAGACCGACCCAGCAGCATCTAAACATTTTTCAGGATGAATGTAACGTGGCAGACGGAGCTTATTATACTTGAGTTTTGTGCCTCTGAACTAGTGCTCTGCTTAAAAATAAAACAACCAAACCCGCTATGAACTGTGCGCATTTCAGATACATGCACGACCAATCGGAGAGTGGATCGGGTATTGTTTTCTCACGATAACTGAGGCTCAAAAAAGTTTAGTCGAGTCAGTTGAACGCAACTTAAAACTAAAAAAGCAGAGCTAGCTTTTTTTATTGTTTTAGATGCGATTTTGTTCTTTAAAACGACTGGATGGCTCGATATGAACCGGAATTTTAGCTTAGCATCAAGAGGTGCCTCGTTATCCGATTTTACCTTCTTCTCATAAGAATATAAATGGCCCCTGCAATAAGCGCTGGTGCGCCAACTCCTAATATTGAGAACTCGAGTATGGACTGCGGCGGTAAGCTCGCGGTGCTGTTATTTTGAGCTGCTGGGACAGACAGCTCTAGAACCGAGCGGTTGTCTGGCACTTTTAAAACACTTGCTGTAGCAGATGCTTGCTTAGAGGCTGTCACTTGTGAGGGCGTCGAAGTAGCGTCGGCTATGACGTTAACTGTTTTTGCCAATTGTGGCGTTGGCGTTGCTGTTGGTGTCGCCGTTGGTATCGCTGTCGGCGTTGCTACCGCTTTTACCGTTGGCATAGGCGTTGGTGTTACCGTGGCGTTCACCGTTGGTATCGCTTTTACCGTTGGTATCGCTGTTGGCGTTGCTACCGCTTTTACCGTTGGCATGGGCGTTGGTGTTACCGTGGCTTTTACCGTTGGCGTTGGCGTTGCTTTCGAAGCAGATGCTGCAGACGACGCTGATGTTGTGGCAGGATAAGTTTTTTGCAGCTCGGTGACGATCTGCTCAAATCCCAACCGTTTGTATGAAGCTAGTCCATTCGAATTTATACTGCACCATACATGAAAGTGGTTGAAACCGACCCCGTTCGCATATGACCAGTCTAACATCTCCTTATAGTTCGGTGAACCGCCACTCAGCGAGTTTTGGCGAATGGGATTACTAGATCCACCCCACACACCAGCAAGAATTCCGTTCCCCTTACCTAACGCGGCCGATTCTTTTGTTCCCTGCTGGATATACTTCCATTCCTGCGGATAAAAGCTCTCCCAGCTGTTCACTACCGTGCCTGACTGTACGTGCATGTTCTTCCATAAGCCGCACTGGTCGCAGTTGTAGTTAACGTAGCCCGCAAAGTATTGCGCGATGTAATTTGTGTCACCTTGACGACCTCCTTCGGAAGCGACATATTCCCAGCCTGCGGCTTTGAGGGATTTAAAGTACGAAGCAAATTGTTCAATTGGAACGTTCTTCTTCTTGCCGCCGTCCCAAATGGGGATTTCGATATCAATAATCCCCTTCATGCCGAGTGATTTGATCTTTGCAAGCTCTGCTTGGTACGTATTTTGATCTCGAACGACCAGATGGACGGTAGAGAACCCATGTTCTTTAAAGTACTCAAGCGAGCCATCCCATATCATCGCTTGCCCACAGCCAATTTGATATTCAATAGGGTGTGTCTGCGTCGCTGTGGACTGAGTAGAAGCCGCGGTTGCGGGCGCCGTTATTGTTGCTACCAGAAGGAGTGCTAGCACACATGGCAAGGCAAAACGGATCTTGTTCATGAAAAATCAACCTCCCTTTCAGACTGGCAATGTTCTGTTAGAGTCAAAATCAAATCGTAATCTTTGCGCTCGATCTGAACTGTATTACATCAAATATTAGCAACAGTATCTACCATTCGAACAGTTTCGGGCTAGAGCATGCTTATCACATTGTAATAAAAGGTATAGTTGACCACATATAAAATGTTCGGTGAAGGTTAAACGAGAAACTATTTATGTGGCTTATTTTTCATTTAAAGGCCACGTTCGTTTCCACTGCAGGTATCCTATATAGATGATAGTGTGAACTCTATAGCTTCAACAAAGAGCTTTTACAGGTTTAGTTTTAAAAATGAACACAGCACACCCTGTAAACGTACTTACAGAGTGAAGACGGTCCTCATCGCCGCAAAGAGCAACTATGAGACGTTGATTTTCTCATAAAATCCCAGGCGCCAAATATATTTAGTCTAGCTCATACAATAACGGTTTTGTTATACGCTTGGCTAGCCGGTCAGGAGGTGCCCGGATTATGACGGCTATGATACCACAATGTTATTTCTGTAAGCTCCACGAGCAAGGTACAAAATGCGTCAAATATGACCAAATCGCCCCCGAAATTTTGGTCAATCTGAGGAAGTGCACGTTTAAAGAAGATACCGGCCCGGATGGTTAAACGACAGCCCCGCGCTAATAAAATGTAACATGAATTTATTTTGGACTAAGCATTGAACCTTTTTGAACTAGGATGGTTACACCGCCTTAACAATTATAGACCGCGGCAAAAAATAGAACAGCTGAAAGCTATAAAACGCTTATAAGAAATTTATTACGATGTCTACACTTCCAACACACCAGACGACCATGATAGGCAGTATGCCCCATTTAACCCCCAAAGAGGCTCTCCTGGCGCTTGAACAAGTTCCACTCACCATTCCAGCCTGGCCACAGTTGCCGAGACGGTCATTTAAGGAAGCATTGATTCCTCAGTACACCGAAGCGTTTCCGGGCATTCGAGTTGATGAGGTCGCGAAGCGCATCTGGGTGCAGGTAGATGAGGACCTTCCTAACGCCATGGTTGAGTTTTATGAAAACCTTGTCTCGGAGCACGTGGACGCCTTTGCGATTTCCGAAGAGTACGCAGCCGGCCTGCATAGTATGTTGCGACAGTTTGCCGCTGCCAATGTAAAACTTCCATTTCTGAAAGGGCAGGTTATAGGCCCCTTTACGTTCGGTTTAGGGCTGGTGGATCAGGAACGCCGCTCGGTCTGGTTCGACGAACAGTATCGCGACATTGTGCTGAAAGGCATCGGCATGAAAGCGCTCTGGCAAATTCAGCAATTGCAGCCTTACACTGAGCAAGTGGTGATCTTCTTCGATGAGCCGGTGCTTTCAGCGTTAGGAACGGCCGCGTACATGATGATTAAGGATGAAGATGTGATTAAGGGACTAAATGAAGTCTGTGAAATTTCTCACAATGCTGGCGCGTTGGTGGGCGTTCATTGCTGCGGCAACATGGATTGGGGTCTGCTTGCCTGTACCAAGATTGACATCATTGCCTTTGACGCGTATTTTTATAGCGCTAAAGTGGCGCTCTATCCTGACAAAATTCAGGCCTTTTTGGAACGCGGCGGGATCTTGGCTTCCGGTCTGGTGCCGACCGGTGACGTCGAGAAACTGCGCACAGAAACGCCCGATAGCTTCAAGGCAAAACACGAAAGCCTTATTGAAGAATTTGTCGGCAAAGGGATTGCTGAAAATCTGTTACGTGAACGATTTCTTTTCACGCCGTCTTGCGGCATGGGTACACTCTCAGAAAGCGATACAGCGATAGTGCTGAAACTGCTTGCTGCCACCCAAAACTTTTAGGATGAAGGGGTTGTTCATCTCTTGTTTTTTGCCTCTGTCCTGACAGCCGCTCAGCGCCTCACCTTCTTTTGCGTCAGAGGCACCTCGCCGACTCCGGTCGCGTCAAGTGCATGGACTATACCAGCTTGCCTGCCTATTGCCTCAGCTCTCCAGTGAGTTGCCATCGAGTTTGGCAAGCATCTCGACGCTTGAACAACTAAATCCTTAAGCGCATCTAACAGCGCTTTCCGTTCAACTGAGTTAGTCGGATATATGTAAAAATCGACACCACGTCTCCTGCCGCGTTCTACACTGCGAATTGCGTGTCCTTCCAATACTTCATATATATCATAAACATCCTCCCGCAGAGGATAGTGGATATCATACGCAGGTCCGGCTTTGGGCTTTTATAATTAACTACATGCAAAGAGATCATCAAGTGCTGTCGGTTGCTTCATTTTCTTTCCGCTCAGTCATTTATCACCTTCCGGCACGAACGTCAACCCACCGTAAATTCGAGCTTCTACCGCTTCAATTTCTCTTAGGCGGGCTTCCATGCACAACGCTTCATCTTTTCTACCGACGTCCATGAGGGTGCTTATTTCACCGCGTATCACATCTTTTCGATCTTTGATGTACTCTTTTGCTGCGTCACAGTATTCACACGTCATTTTGTCACCTTCTTTTTGCACCTTTTTATGACGAGCATAGTTTATAACGATCCCGGAATACCGTCATTACTGTCATGTTGTCTTTATTTGCCGTTCATACTCACCGTCTAAACAAGCTCGCAATGAGCGCTACGACGAATAGTATGACGAGTCTGAAGCCGGATCTCTCACCTTTGGCGCCGAAGGCCCGTCAAAAGATGACCTGATTATGGCGCTCACTTACATCTTATGGTTTGGTGGGCGTAACGCCGACCGACGTCGTTTAAGGTGGATTTAAAAAAAATGTGACACAAACATACTGTCACGCATTCCCCCTCAAACGTCTTGTCACGCTTCAGCACACAATCGCTGCCTCATGCGGCCTTATGAAACCACTCTGTGTAGTTAGGGTCGGAGATGAGCGTTATGGTAATAATCGCTACTGTCGTCGTTGCAGTCGTGACATATTATATAACACATTATATGGCCAAGACACACACCTGGCCCAGGGGAGTTATCTTCTAAATCTTAGAAGACGTCTTAAAAATCAAAATAAGCGGCTCTCGAAGGGTAAATTCGGCATGAAAAAACGAGGGGTAAGCGTTTTTAACTACCTCAAAAAAGGGATAATTTCCGGCTAAGCACGTTGTGACACAAATCGTTTGTCACGCGGGGTTACATAGTGCCGTGTCGTCGGTGCTAGTGGGAGCAATGAGGTCATTGCTGTCAAACATAAAGAACACCAAAAAAGGGGAGTCAAACAAAATGAACGAACTATTAACCGAAACTGTGCAGGATACCGTCTGTAAATTCGATCTCCATTCTGAATGCGCCAGTGGAGAGGCTTACGTCGCTGTATGTGCCAAATGTACAGCTGACGCTTTTAGCGACATCGTCAGAATACAATTATAGCGTAGGGTTAGAGGGGTCTGGCATTCGCCCCTCCTTCGTTCTTTTTTTCGAGTTTATAGTATATTGGTCCACATGAGGTCCCTCTCGTCGATTACTTTTGCTGTGCGTCTTGGTTAGTAATTAGCACGCCGTCATATGTTATTGAATATGACCTACTGCGTAAGTTGTAAGCATTATATCAACTGTGAGCTTCGCCAGGGTAAGAACCGGATCCCGTACTACTGCAAACTTTACCGCCGCCCTCGCCGCGAGATGAGTTTCGCAGCTGAACGATACTAGAAATAGTGCCCGTTTTGTCGCTATTATCGCCATCAGAACAAACCGAACATGCTATGATTGAACCTGTTCATGTAAAAAATACGGATAAGCAAGGAGGGAAAAGATGATTGAAAAGGGACTAATCTTAACTGGTAGCGACGCGGAGTTATTGAGTCGTGCGCTTTCAGAAGTGAAAACAAAAGTCTATGAAAAGTCAGGGGCTAAATTAGATGATAACCAGGCGCTCGATGCGCTCGTTTCGTACTTCCTTAATGCCGAATGATGGACAGGAAAAACGTCACTCGTATTTACGCCCCTTACGTAAGTGCCTAGTGCTCGGCACGATTATCGATATGAAAGGCAACGCAGATAGAGTTTGAAAGTGCTGCACGAGCAAGGAGCAACGTATGATCAAAAAAGGGGGATTATGACAGATAAGAAGCTTTGCAGATTTTGCCACGCGACTGTGGGGCATCATGGGATGTTTTGCATAAACTGCGGCGCTCCTATCGAGGAGCCCTCGCACGGTGACAATGAAACGCGACCCTCTGAGCTTCAAATTGAGAACGTACTCGATGAAATCAGAAAACTAGAGGAGTTGCGTGATCAGGGCGTCGTTACAGAAAATGAGTTTCAAGAGCAAAGAAGGAATTTAATCGCGACCATACCTGCAAATTAAAGTAAATCCGGTGCGGATGGTCGCTAAACAACTAAATCCTTAAGCGCGTCTAACAGTGCTTTCCGTTCAACTGAGTCAGGCGGATACATATGTAAAAATCGACGCCACGTCCCCTGCCGCGTTCTACACTGCGAATTGAGTGTCTTTCCAATACTCCATATAGACGTCATGCACGTGCTCAGGTAGCGGATGCTTGTAGTGCTTCCAGTGATTCTGCTAACACCGTGTGTCATTATATGTGCGCGATTTGATTGATCCCAACACCTACCCCTTGCTTAAGCGATGTAGAATCTACAAGTTAAAAGGTGATATTCGTCTCGCTACGACGAATTTTGCATTCAGTGCAAGCAATCAGATATAAAAAACCTGGTAACCTACATAAGGCTCAGGCTTTTAAGCTGCTTCACGATCTGATCGACCGCGCTGGCCGCGTCTTCTGGCACTCGACCGCCGGTGACAACCAGTTTGCCCGAACCGAACATAAGAACGACCACTTTAGGTTCCGATAACCGGTAGACGAGACCGGGAAACTGCTCGGGCTCGTATTCAACGTTCTCCATCCCGAGGCCGAGGGTAACTGAATTTAAGTTCAAAACTGCGTGAAGATCCGCGGACGCAACGATGTTTTGCACCTTGATCTCCGGCGTTCCCTTGACGTCGATGCCGATATTTCTGAGGCTTTGGAATACTTTTTCCAAACCCCTGTACACGTCATCGATGCTCTTTGCACCCGTGCAGACGATCTTTCCCGATCGAAAGAGTAATGCAGCGGTCTTAGGGTCCTTGGTACGGTAGACAAGGCCCGGAAACCGTTTTGGATCGTAATCTGCGCCCTCTAAAGCAAGC